>Ga0210040_10000483_pt1 | contig 66638 bp, 53 predicted proteins | sample CryGeyCG12114_NA_FD_185462 | JGI IMG/M metagenome (GOLD analysis project Ga0210040, IMG submission 185462) | Groundwater microbial communities from aquifer - Crystal Geyser CG19_WC_8/21/14_NA (SPAdes) (version 2) | ecosystem: Environmental > Aquatic > Deep subsurface > Groundwater | place: USA...
GAGGCACCACCCAAAATGGCAATAACAGTACGGTGGTAAGTTTGGAGGTACAAGACCGTAAAGCAACAGCGCAAGTGCTGTTAACTAATAAACACATGTTCTTCTTCCAAACCGGTGATCACATTGCGGTTATCACCGACCCAGATGGACCTATCACCAATGCGAAGATTATTAATGGAACACTGCCAGCCGGGGTGCGCTTACAGAATAACGGGGAGTTAGAAATAGCTTACAAATATTCACTGGTGCCCGGTTCATATACTTTAACCATTGAGACAACTGATGCTTCAGGTGGAGTTTCTGAGAACACGTATACCTATGTAATTTCAGGAGACTGGGACAATGACGGGGTGCCAGATGTTGAAGATATGGACGACAATAACGACGGCATTATAACCGAACCAGGAGCAGTAAACCCAACCGGCGATGATGATAACGACGGCATATATAACTTCCTGGATAGAGACTTTGTGCATCCGGTGTACGGCGCGTTCAGAGACCTAAACGGCGACGATATCAACGATGCTTTTGACATGGATTTAGATGGTTTACTCCGAGGGTTCGATATTGATATTGATGGCGATGGTATAACCAATGTAGTAGAAGCTTATGGCGGCATAATACCAACCGACGATATTTACGATGCGGAAACCGGAAAAATTAAAGGCGACGTAAATGAATTTGGTATTCCAATAGCTATTCTGCAATCCGGCACCAATAACCAGTCGGTTGTACCAGGCTTAGATTCGGATGGCGATACCCGCCGTAATTATGAAGATGTTGATTCGGATAATGATGGTATTGTAGATAATGTGGAAGGCCAGGAAACCAATTCGTTTATTAGCCGCTCCGGCAATGACAATGATGTTGATGGTCTGGATAATGCCTACGATGTTTCTTGTGGTTGTAGTGCCGGTGGCGTTGCGGTAATGCCGGTAAATTTTGATGGAACCGACAATTTAGATTACCTGGATTTGGATAGCGATAATGACGAACAGCCGGATTATATTGAGGCTTTTGACGATAACCAAAACGGCTTTGCCATAGACGACCTGAAAGCCCGCGCGGCTAACTTTGAAAATACCCAGTATAAAGGTTATTATACTACTGCCGATGCTGACAACGACGGTATACCCGATTGGATGGAGGAAATTAACGGCAAACCAGCTTATTTACAATACGGGTCTGAGTATTACCACGATAGTGATAAAAACGGACTGGTGGATTTATTCGATTCGCAATCGGGTGGCCGAGTGGTTATCCTACAATTAAACAATACCGATTACCAATACTATTTCCGTTCGGTTACACCAATAATATTGCCCGTAACCCTGGTAAATTTTACCGGCAAGTATCAGGCGGGTGCCGTATTACTAAACTGGGCTACGGCTTCCGAAGTAAATAACCAAAACTTTGTAATTGAAAGAAGCAGCAACGGTCTGCAATTCGTTGAAATCGGAAAAATTACGGGGGCCGGTAACAGCAATCAACTCTTAACTTATACCTTCCGCGATACCCAGTACCAACCCCGGATTAATTACTACCGCCTGAAGCAAGTAGATACAGACGGTAAAGCAGAGTACAGTAAAATTGTGGCGGTAAAAATAGCAGATTATCAGCCGGAAAATGCAGCTATCAACTTGTACCCCAATCCAACGGCTGATTATTTTTATCTAAATCTTACTGATCTGCCCCAGGCAACAGCGCAGATAGAAGTATTTAGTATAACCGGTCAGGTATTAATGCAAAAAACTGTTACCGCCGGCAATATTACTAAAGTTGATATCCGTGGGTTTTCTGCAGGCAAATATTTGGTACGGGTAAAAAGTAATACCTTCTTAAAAACCTTACACTTGGTTAAAGAATAAATTTAGTTTTATCAATCAAAAGAACTGTATGGCTGCGCTTATATAAAGCCAGTATACAGTTCTTTAGTTTTTATGATATAAAAAAAGTAATCATTTATTTATAGTGAAAAACTGCGTATTAGATTATTGAACTTTATCTTACAGTTGATTTATATGCCTTAAACTAACCTTTAGGGTAATCCGCTTATATTTGTACCCATGAGTAGCGAAAGAAGAGAAATATGTACCCATGAGTAGCGAAAGAAGAGAAATAGCCGGACTGGAAATTATAGACTTTTTACTAATTCATAAAGCTGCCTTCCGCGCTTTAAACCACGAATGGATAACCAGGTATTTTGAATTGGAAGAGCTGGATCATCAGATTCTGGATCACCCGGAAAATTATATCTTAGACCAAGGTGGGTATATCCTAATGGCGTGTTACTACGGAGAAATAGTGGGTACCTGCGCCCTGATTAAAGTATCGGCTACCGAATTTGAACTCGGGAAAATGGCGGTAACAGAAAAAGCTCGGGGACTTAAAATTGGGCAGCATCTGGGCCAAGCCGCTATAAACAAAGCCCGGGAAGCCGGTGCTGAACAGTTGGTCTTGTATTCGCACCGCAGTTTAGTACCAGCCCTGCACGTATATCGCAAGTTAGGGTTTAAAGAAGTGCCTTGTCCGCCCAACGGCTATAAGCGCGCTAATATTAAAATGGAGCTGGATTTACGCTAAACCCAAACAACAAAGGGAAGAGATTAGCGCCGGACATACCTGTTTAATTCCGGATTTTATACCGCAATACCGTATACTTCCGGGTTTATCCGCCGTACACTATCAGTCATCCAGCAATCGTAATAAGGCGATTCGGATTGTTTGGTTAAGGTAAACAAGAAACCCGCGTCCAAGCCATTCTGATCCTGAAAAATTATAATTTGCTGGGCCCGCCGGCCATCGCTTACCAGTTCGCTGGTTTTATAAGAGCTGAAATTAAGCAGGGGCATAAACAACGGCTCTTTTACTTGCTGCTTGAAATTATTAAGTGGCCCCGAAGCCGATTTATTGCCCGGAGAAGCAAAATTAAAAGTGACTTCTATTCCCAAATCAGTAGCATCGTTTTGCTGCAACGATTCTATTATTAAACGGATTACCTCGGCCGGCGATAAATCCGGAGAAGGCATAGGTAAATCAATGGTATGCTGATAGTGTGCCATGTTTTCATTAATGTTAAAAAATTAAGAGATAAACAGGCTTTGAACTCAAAGGCCATGCCATGTGTGCTTAAAAGCAAAGAAATGTTGCGCTTTTCGCGCCTAAAATGCTGTTCTGTTGGGTTGGCCGCCCGCAAAGGCAACATACGGCCTGTAGCCCAATCCGGATTTACTTACCAACCCGATCTGAACAAGTTCTTGTACGGTTATAACGGGGAAAGTAGTTGTAAATTTTTGCAAGGGGCCTTATAAATTTCTGTTAAAGATTCCCCATTATTCATTGCGATCAATGTTACGGGTAAATACAGGTAGCTGATAAGTAAATAAAAACTACCTTAAACTGTAAGGCAAGTTTATCCGATCTAAGAGCGCATCAATATTGCAAGGTAAAAGCAATCAGATTTTCCGGGTTCATCAACTCATCAGAAATATAAAACCATTATACCCAAACGCCTGTTGCTACCTCTTTTAAAGCCGGCATAATTTTTCTTTCGGATGCTTTATAATACTTTTGCAGTACAATTGCATTAAGTTTATTAAACAGAATATGATACAAAGAATTCAAAGTGTGTTTTTACTGATTTTGGTTATAGCCATGATCAGCCTATTATTCTTACCATTATGGAGTAAGACTAATCCGCAGACCAACGAAGAACTAATTTTAACCGCATTTGCCTTACGGGCCGAACCGGTAGCCATTGCGGATGGCGCTACCGCGGCTACCGCCAGTGCCATAGATCAGAATACCATGGTTATCGGGGCCTTAGCCATCCTGATTGCTTTGGTAGCGTTGTACGAAATTTTTCAGTACCGCAGCCGCCTTACCCAGATAAAATTAGGCTTATTAAATTCTATATTATTAGCCGTATTATTAGGTACAACGGTGTATTTTGCTTCTTATGTAGGCGATGAGCTGGTAAAAACCAACCGTCCCGGCGACTTCCAGGCGGGCTTTTACTTACCGGTAGTGGGCTTAATTGTAAATGCTTTGGCTAACCGGTTTATTAAACGCGACGAGGATTTGGTCCGCTCTGTGGACCGCTTGCGGTAGCAAAGGATTTAGTTTTATTATCTTTTACATGAGCAATAACTGGTTTCCTTTTAAATATAAAAGAAAATACCCACTCTTATTTCGGTGGGTATTTTCTTTTTAGGTAATTGATATTTTAATTTTGCTCGGATAAGCGTTCAGATTAAAATAAACTTATCTGACAATCAAAGATAGAAGCCGGCCGGTTTAATTATCTATAACTATATATTACTGAAATTTAAAACCAGTTGCCTGGCAGCCTGTCGGCTAGCGCGATAAACTATCCACGTATCTTTCTAATTCGCGGCGGTCAGAATCGAAGCGGAAAGAATCGTATACCACATAAAAGTTATGCGGATCGTACACATTCCGGTAAAGCTGTTTGGCCAGTTCCAGCTTTTTACTGTCATAGGTAAACTGGTCTAATACCCGCTTTAAATCTTCGGCATAAAAAGTACTGTTACCTAATGCCTGCCGGGCCAGGGTTAGCTTATCATCATCAAAAGGCCGGTCTTTCAGGATGTTTAATAACCGGTCTACTTCTGAAGGTTGCATTACGGCTGGGTTTTGGTCCCGGTATACCTGATTGCGGTTATAATTATCGTTATTCTGGTAATCGTTGTCCCGGTAATCTCCTCTATCCCGTTCATCATATCTACCGCTCTCATCGTATCTATCCCGATCCGGATACGAGTCTTGGTTGCGGCTAGCTGGCGGATAATACCGGCGGTTGCGTAACGGATATTGCGCTACTTTATTTAAAATAACTTTGGGTCTGTGCCCGGCCACTTGCAGCATGTATTCGGTATTATAACCGGGTGCTATATAAATTCTAGCTCGGTGTACCAAAACACCGTAACGATCCGGGAAACGGATTTCGACCATGTGGTAGCCAGCCGGAATATCGTGCAACTGTAAGCGGGCGGTAGTATGCCGGTTTAGCAGCCGCCCGTTTAGTACAACCTGAAAAGATTCGCCATGCTTTGAAAAAAAGAAAACTTCGGCCGGAACGGGAAGAGCTACAGCTGATTGGATCCAGAACAATACTCCGAAGAATAAGAGTGCTAGAAATTTCATAATGGTAATCAGATTAAGGTACATGTATCGTGCATGTTTACCTTAATCCAATTTTTATGCCAGAACCTATATACTATTTCTTATATAAAGCCGGCATAAACTCCAACTAGGAACCAATATTATCTATATTGGAACTGACCGAAAGGACTGGTAATGGTTAATTGGTTCGTGTCGCTTTCTTTCACGCGGCCTACTACCTGGGCGGGTATATTAAAAGCAGCCGCAATGGAGATCAGATCCTGGGCATACTGTTCAGATATATATATTTCCAGGCGGTGGCCCATGTTAAACACCTGGTACATTTCCTGCCAGCTGGTTTGGCTTTCTTCCTGAATAATCCGGAATAGGGGCGGCACCTCAAACAAGTTATCTTTAATAATATGTACGCCTTCGGTGAAATGCAATACTTTAGTTTGAGCGCCGCCGCTGCAATGTACCATACCGTGGATATGTGGCCGGTGCTGCTCTAATATTGCTTTTACTACCGGTGCGTACGTACGGGTTGGCGATAAAACCAATTTGCCCATGTTGGTATCCACTTCAGCTATAAAATCGGTGAGTTGATATTTGCCGCTGTAAACTAAGTCTTGTGGTACGCCCGGGTCAAAACTTTCGGGGTAATGAGTAGCCAGGTAATGGGCAAAAACATCGTGGCGGGCCGAAGTTAAACCGTTGCTGCCCATGCCGCCGTTGTATTCGGTTTCGTAAGTAGCCTGCCCAAAAGAAGCAAAACCTACTATCACGTCGCCGGGCTGGATGGTATGGTTCGATATTACTTCGTCGCGCCGCATCCGGGCCGTTACAGTGCTGTCTACAATAATGGTGCGCACCAAATCGCCCACATCGGCAGTTTCGCCGCCGGTACTATAAATACCAATGCCGTTGTCGCGGAGCAGTTGCAGTATTTCTTCGGTACCGTTTATAATAGCCGCTACTACTTCGCCGGGTACCAGATTTTTATTCCGGCCAATGGTAGAAGAAAGCAATATATTATCGATGGCGCCCACACAAAGCAAATCATCCACATTCATGATAATAGCATCCTGCGCTATCCCTTTCCAAACCGATAAATCGCCGGTTTCTTTCCAGTACAAATAAGCCAAAGCCGATTTGGTGCCGGCGCCGTCGGCGTGCATGATGTTGCAGTAAGCCGGGTCACCGGCGAGCAGATCCGGTATAATTTTACAAAATGCTTTCGGAAACAGGCCTTTGTCTAAATTTTTAATTGCCGCGTGTACGTCTTCTTTCGAAGCAGAAACTCCCCGGCGGAGATAGCGATTTTCCATGTTGTTTTTAATTTCGGGCAGGCAAATTTAGCTTTTAAATTACTGGCCTGACTCACGCTGCAAAAATAAAGAACCCGGCGTAAATGCAGCTGCTTTGTCTTAATTATATATTCAGCCACGGGAATGTGGATGAATGAACCCATTATTTTAGCCGGATGAGATACAAGGCCTTGGTGATATATTTTTACTATAAAGCGAAAAATCCAAATTATTGTAAATAAAATTTTGTCTCTAAGCCATATTTTATTAAATTCATTTAAAGTTTAGGTTGATTTATTAAATAATTTATATATAACGCCTATCCTTGAACTAACAGCCAAATAATTTTAAGCATGTTTAAAAAGATTACATTAGTACTGGGGGTTTCTGCTGTTTTAGCCTTACAACTGCCGGTACAGGCGCAGAAAGCAACCTCACAACCCAAACGGGTAGAGAAAGTAAGCCGGAAAGGCAGTGAATTGGTTATTCCTTACGAGAAGTATACGCTGCCGAACGGGTTAACGGTAGTGGTGCACGAAGATCATTCCGATCCCATTGTTCACGTAGATGTAACGTACCACGTGGGTTCGGCGCGGGAAGAAGTAGGTAAATCGGGTTTTGCGCACTTCTTCGAACACATGATGTTCCAGGGATCGGATCACGTGGCCGATGATGAACATTTTAAAATAGTATCGGAAGCCGGGGGTACTTTAAACGGATCTACGAACCGCGATCGCACCAATTATTACGAAACCGTGCCCAGTAACCAGTTAGAAACAGCCCTTTGGTTAGAAGCCGACCGTATGGGCTTTTTGCTGGATGCCGTTACCCAAAAGAAATTTGAAAACCAACGCTCTACGGTTAAAAACGAGCGCGGCCAAAATTACGACAACCGCCCTTATGGTTTGGTTTACGAAAAAGTATCGGCGGCTTTATACCCGTACGGCCACCCTTATTCCTGGACTACCATTGGTTACCTGGAAGATTTAAACCGCGGTACGCTGCAAGACCTGAAAAACTTCTTTTTACGCTGGTACGGCCCTAATAATGCTACCCTTACCGTTGGCGGCGACGTTACGCCGGACCAGGTAGTAAAATTAGCCGAGAAATATTTCGGTTCTATTCCGCGCGGCCCGGAAGTGAAAAATGTGAAGTTAGCGGCGCCCGTACTAGAGCAAGATCGTTACATTTCTTACGAAGACCGTGTACGTTTCCCTATGTTGTCGATGAATTTTCCTTCCGTACCGGCCTATCATCCGGACGAAACCGCTCTGGATTGTTTAGCCGATATTATTGGGGGTGGCCGTACTTCTATCTTGTATAAAAACCTGGTGAAAACCCAGAAAGCCAACAGTGCCAACGCATATAATAGTACTTCGGAATTAGCCGGGCAGTTTACGCTATCCATTATGCCTTTTCCCGGTCAGTCTTTAGCCGATATGGAAAAACAAGCCCGCGAAGCTTTCCTGGAATTTGAGAAAACCGGGGTAACGGATGATGCCTTAGCCCGCTTTAAATCTTCTTCCGAAGCCAGCCTGATTAATCGGCTGTCCAGTGTATCCGGTAAAACTTCTATTTTAGCCGCCCACCAGACCTTTACCGGTAATCCCAACCAATTGCCCCGCGAACTAAAGCAAATTCAGTCTTTAACCAAAGCCGATGTAATGCGGGTATATAATCAGTACATTAGAGGTAAACACGCGGTTATTCTAAGCGTAGTGCCGCTGGGCCAAGCCAACGCGGTGGCGCACGCCGATAACTTTAAGGTGAATACCGCGGGTTACAAAGCGCCGGCCGACCAGTATGCCGGTTTAAAATACGTAAAAGCCAAAGATAATTTCGACCGCAGCAAACGCCCGACTGCCGGCGCTAATCCGGTGGTGAACGTACCGCCTTTCTGGACCGACAATTTAAAGAACGGCATCAAGGTAATTGGTGCCAAAAACGAGGAAGTGCCTACCGTAACCATGCTGTTTACTACCAAAGGTGGTCACCGCCTGGAAGCCAAAGATCCGTCTAAAGCCGGTATTGCCGCTTTAACCGCCGACATGCTAAACGAAGCTTCGGAAAAATATACTACCGAAGAAATCAGCAGCCAACTGGAGAAACTGGGTTCTTCTATCCGATTTGATAGTGATGCCGACGAAATGACGGTATCGGTACAAGCTTTAACTAAAAACCTGGCGCCCACTTTGGCTTTGCTAGAAGAGCGCCTGCTACACCCACGCTTCGACGAAACCGACTTTGCCCGCCTGAAAAAGCAACGCCTGGAAGCTATTGCGAACCAAAGCACGCAACCGGTTGTGGTGGCCAATAATGTATACAACAAAATGCTCTACGGCGAAGGCCATATTATGGCTATTCCGGTAACCGGTACTGCTACCAGCGTCAGCCGCATTGCCCTGGATGACGTAAAGAAATTTTACGCTGATAACTTTTCGCCGTCAGTAACCAACCTGGTAATTGTGGGCGATACGGAGCAAAATAAAATCATGCCCCAGCTAACTTTCCTGGATAAATGGACGCCTAAACCGGTAGAAATGCCGGCCCAAACCCAAACCGCCAGCATCGACAAAACCAAAATATATATTGTGGATAAGGAAAAAGCTGCGCAGTCCGAAATCCGGATTGGTTATTTGGCCTTGCCTTACGATGCTACCGGCGATTATTACAAAGCCCGGATTATGAATTACATGCTGGGCGGAGCGTTCAGCAGCCGCATCAACATGAACCTGCGCGAAGACAAAGGTTTTACCTACGGCGCCCGCTCCGGCTTTTCCGGTACCGAATACGTGGGACCATTTACGGCTTCGGCCGGTGTGCGCTCTAATTCGTCCGATTCTTCGGTGGTAGAGTTTATGAAGGAAATAAAGCGGATGCGCGAAGAAGGTATTACCGATGCCGAATTAGCTTTTGTGAAGAGCGCCATGGGCCAAAGCGAAGCCCGTAGTTACGAAACCGGTTTCCAGAAAGCAGCCTTCCTGAATACTATTTTGCGTTATAACTTAGATAAAAACTACGTGCAGAAGCAAAATGAAATTCTGCGCACCATTAGCAAAGAAGAAATAAATGCCCTGGCTAAGAAATATCTGCCGGCCGAGAAAATGAACATTATGCTGGTAGGGGATAAAGCCGCTATTAAACCTGGCCTGGAAAAATTAGGCTACGAAGTAGTAGAAATGGATGCCGAAGGCAATGTAGTAAAACAAACTTCTGCTATCCCGGAATCTACCAAACAGGTAGATCTGCCCGTAGAAAAAGCAAAAGACAAAAAGAAGAAAGCCAAAAACACCGAAAAGACCGGTCCGGCGGTAATTCGCTCTTTCTAAATGAATTTAACTTGCCGGTTAAAAACAAAGAGCCCCCATGATTGGGGGCTCTTTGTTTTATAAACTTATTGAATACTTACCTGCAAAATATTGCCGCTTTCTTTTTTTCCTTCGTTCGAAATAAATATATCACCACTAGGGCTAAAAGTAATTCCTTCGGGCTGGCTGAAATCGTTTTTACTTAAAGCATATCGTTCTTTAATAGAACCATCGGTATTTAAAATAAGCAGGTGAGCGTTAGCCGATTCGGTTAAATATATTTCTCCGTTTTGGGGGTTTACGGCAATATCCGATGGTTGTAAACTATTTTCCGGTTTTTTGCTTTTACTTCCTTGCAGCATCGGGTCCGACAAACTTAACTTAAGTACCGGCTCCGCTGAAAGTTGTTTTGTTTTTAAATTAAAAGCATAAATACCTTTATAGTCAGTAGTGTTTGTTTCGGCTCCTTTTATGGCTAATAACAAACGATTGTTCTTGGCATCATAAGTAAGGCCTTCTACATCGTTTTTGCTGGTTAGCGGCGTATCATATTCCTTTATCTTTGGTGATTGGGTGTCAATATTATCTACCTCAAATATTTTACCATTACTCCGTAAAACATACGCGGTGTGGCCCACCAGGGCAATTCCTTCATAGTCGCCGGTAGCGCCAAAAGTAATTTGCCGGTCTATTTTTTTGGTAGCCGTGTTATAAATAAAGATAACGCCCGATTCGTCTTGTATACAGGCAAATTGGTTTTTTCCCAGGTAAGCAATACCTGATATTTCCCGCAGAATGCTAGGCATATCCCATTTCTGCACAATTGTTACTTCCGAGGCAGTAGTATCTGCTTTTCCCTTTTTGCCGGATTTATTTTTCTTTGACTCTTTCTTAGAATTAGCTTGTTCGGCATTGCCGGCTTTGCTGTTGTCGCAACAGGTTAATGATAACGATAGCAGCAAGCTCCAGAATAATAAATTTATACGTTTCATTTTATAATGCTTAAAACTGGGAGATTTAGCTAAAACTTATTATAAGCTGCTTTTTACTAGCTTATAAAAGTATAGCTTTGGTTTACTAAATACTGTTTCTATATTATTTCGGCGGGCCGAAATAAGGCTTATCTTTGATAGATACCCGGTTTAAGGCTTCATGGTTTTTATAATTTCCATTCCTGCCATATTTTCCCTGCTTTTACTATTTTCTGGTGCGATATTCCGGAATTAACAGGTAAATGCTAACAGGCCGGGCTGATTGAAATGAATTGTCGGATAATTAGGTTAAACTGCATAAAATTGAGGGTGAATCCAATACAGAACAGCAGATAATTTATTAATATTACTTTAAATATCCCGCTAAATCTAAACACTATTATGTTAAGCAAATTCAAACTTATCCTCTTAGGTTGTGCCGCATTAACCTTGCAATTGCCGGCCCAAGCTCAAAAAGCAGCTTCTAAAACCAAACAGGTAGAGCAGGTAACCCGCAAGCCGGGTGAGTTGCTCATTCCTTACGAGAAGTATGTGCTTCCGAACGGATTAACGCTAGTGGTGCACGAAGACCATTCGGACCCGATAGTGCACGTAGATGTAACGTACCACGTTGGTTCGGCGCGGGAAGAAGTAGGTAAATCGGGTTTTGCGCACTTTTTCGAACACATGATGTTCCAGGGATCGGATAACGTGGCCGATGAAGAGCATTTTAAAATAGTATCGGAAGCCGGAGGAACCCTGAATGGAACCACGAACCGCGACCGCACCAATTATTTTGAAACCGTGCCCAGCAACCAGTTAGAAACGGCGCTTTGGTTAGAAGCCGACCGTATGGGCTTTTTATTGGATAAAGTAACCCAAAAGAAATTTGAAATACAGCGTGAAACTGTTAAAAACGAGCGGGGCCAACGGGTAGATAACCAACCTTACGGCCGGTCGGATGAAACGATTTACCAGGCTTTGTATCCGTATGGCCACCCTTATTCCTGGGATGTGATCGGGTATATCGAAGACCTGAACCGGGTAAATGTAAACGATCTGAAAAACTTCTTTTTGCGCTGGTACGGCCCCAATAATGCTACCCTTACCGTAGGCGGCGATGTTACGCCAGCCCAGGTAGTAAAATTAGCCGAAAAATATTTTGGTTCTATTCCGCGTGGTCCGGAAGTGAAAAATGTAAAATTGCCGGCGGCTGTTTTAACCCAAGACCGTTACGTTTCTTTTGAAGATAATGTGCGTTTTCCGATGCTGCAAATGGTATTTCCAACTGTGCCTAATTACCACCCCGACGAAGTACCATTGGATTTGCTGGCCGAAATTATTGGCGGGAACAAGAACTCTATTTTATACAAAAACCTGACGAAAGCCCAGAAAGCTGTGCAGGCCAGTGCTTACCATCCGGCCTCCGAATTAGCCGGTGAATTTAACGTGACGGTACTGCCGTTTCCCGGTCAGACCTTAGCCGATATGGAAAAACAGGTACGCGAAGCTTTCCTAGAATTTGAGAAAACCGGCGTTACCGATGATGCCCTGGCGCGTTTTAAAGCTTCTTACGAAGCCGGTATGGTTAACAGCTTATCCAGCGTAGCGGGCAAAACTTCTATGCTGGCGGCTTACCAGACGTTTACGGGCAACCCGAACTACATGACCAAGCAATTAAAAGCCCATAATGCTGTTACCAAAGCCGATGTAATGCGCGTGTATAACCAATATATAAAAAACAAGCCGGCCGTATTGCTGAGTGTGGTACCCAAAGGCCAGGCCAATGCCGTGGCCCATGCCGATAACTTTAAAGAACCTGTTAAAACTGGTTATAAAGCGCCCGCCGACCAGTATGCCGGTTTAAAATACGTAAAAGCCAAAGATAATTTCGAGCGCAGCAAACGTCCGGCTTCCGGCGAAAACCCGGTGATAAAAGTGCCGCCTTTCTGGACCGATAAATTACAAAACGGCATTAAAGTAATTGGTACTAAAAACGACGAAGTGCCAACGGTAACGTTGCTGTTTGCGGTAAGTGGTGGTCATAAACTAGAGGCTAAAGATCCGTCTAAAGCCGGTATAGCTGCTTTAACGGCCGCTATGCTAAACGAAGCTTCCGAAAAATATACTTCGGAAGAAATCAGCAGCCAGTTACAAAAATTAGGTTCTTCTATCAGTTTTAACTCGTCGGCCGACCAGTTAACGGTATCGGTACAATCGTTGGTGAAAAACCTGGATGCTACCTTGGCTTTGCTGGAAGAACGCATGCTGCACCCGCGCTTCGACCAGGCCGATTTCGACCGCTTGCATAAACAACGCTTAGAACTTATTGCCAACCAAAGCACCCAGCCTACGGTTATTGCCAACAATGTTTACACAAAACTATTATATGGCGAAAACAACATTATGGGTATTCCGGTAATTGGTACAACTGCCAGCGTAAAAAATATCAAGCTGGATGATGTGAAAAAATTCTACGCCGATAACTTTTCGCCGTCGGTAACCAACCTGGTAATTGTGGGCGATACCGAGCAAAACAAAATTATGCCGAAGCTGGCTTTCCTGAATAAATGGACGCCTAAGCCCGTGGAAATTCCGGCCGATACAAAAATCGCCGACCTGGATAAAACCAAAATATTTTTAGTAGATAAAGAAAAAGCTGCCCAGTCCGAAATACGTATTGGCTATATAGCGTTGCCTTACGATGCTACCGGCGAATATTATAAATCGCAGATCATGAATTTTATTCTGGGAGGCGCTTTTAACAGTCGCATCAACCTGAATCTGCGCGAAGACAAAGGCTATACTTACGGCGCTGGTTCTTACTTTGCGGGTACTGAATCGGCGGGGCCTTACACGGCTTATGCCGGGGTGCGGTCTAATGTATCAGATAGTTCAGTTGTGGAATTTATGAAAGAAATTAAGCGCTACCGGAACGAAGGCATTACGGATGAAGAACTGGCATTTGCCAAAAGTGCCATGGGCCAAAGCGATGCCCGCAAATACGAAACTTCTTTCCAGAAAGCTGCTTTCCTGAATAACATTATCCGCTACAATCTGGATAAAGATTATGTAAAAAAGCAAAACGAAATCCTGCAGAACATTACCAAAGAAGAGATTAATGCTTTAGCTAAAAAACACTTACCGGTAGAAAAAATGAATATTATGCTGGTAGGCGATAAAGCAGCCATTAAACCGGGCCTGGAAAAACTAGGGTACGAAGTAGTGGAACTCGATTCAGATGGTAATGCCTTAACGACCCAGGCTACCACGGCACCAGCGCCTGCCCAGGCTGCTCCGGCAATCGAAACAACCAAAGCCAAAAAGAAAAAAGCGAAAAATAATGAGAAAACCGGTCCGGCCGTTATCCGTAGTTTCTAAACCATTTATGCCATTTTTTAACAAAAGCCTCTATTCCGGAGGCTTTTTGTTTTTAAAGCCCAAGTATGATGTTTGCCGAGAAGTAAAAAGCTAGCTTTGGGCTGATCTTTTTCTGATAAAATATCCGTATAAACGGCACATACAAAACCAAATCCGGATGCTGGTATATACTTTACTTATTCATTGCCCCGATCGTAAAGGTTTAATTTATAATATAACGCAGGTAGTATTTCAGCACAACCTGAATATTATCAGCAACGGTGAATTTGTAGATAAAGAAAATAACTACTTTTTTATGCGGGCCGAGGTGTCGGGCGAAGACATTGCGCCGACTCAACTGGAAGCCGACTTACGCCAAGCCTTGCCGCCGGAAGCCAATATTGCTTTATTGCCGCAGCAAAAAAAGAAAATTGTTATTTTGGTTACGAAAGAACACCATTGCCTCGGCGACCTTTTGCTGCGCGAACAGTATAACGATTTAAATGCCGTTATTCTGGCTATTATTGGTAATTATGCTACGCTGCAGCCTTTGGCCGAAAAGTTTGGGGTGCCATTTCACGAAGTGTCGCACGAAGGCAAAACGCGCGAAGAACACGATCAGGAAATAGAAATTATTATTCAGCAATACGAACCCGATTACGTGGTGCTGGCGAAGTACATGCGCGTATTAAATTCTGGTTTTGTAGAAAAATTTCCGAACCGGATTATCAATATTCATCATTCTTTTTTGCCGGCTTTTATTGGCGCTAATCCTTACCGGCAGGCTTACGAACGCGGGGTAAAAATTATTGGCGCTACCGCCCATTTCGTCAGCAACGATTTAGACGAAGGGCCGATTATTGCCCAGAATGTAATTCAGGTAAACCATACCCACAGCGCCCGCGATATGGCGCAATCGGGGCGCGACGTAGAAAAAATAGTGCTGGCCCAGGCCTTAAAGCTGGTATTTGCCGATAAGGTTTTCGTGAACCGGAATAAAACTATCATATTTTATTAAGTGATGTTACGCAAATAGAATTATTAACTGACATTAAGCAGAATGGCAACATATTGCCCTTGCCGCGTCTTATGATCATAGCCGTCAAGCTAAGGAAAAATCAAAACAAAATACTACCTAGTTCAAGTTTAACGGAGTGTAACCTGGACTTAAAATAAAGGAAGTTTGGGTAGTGTACTTAAAGTAAGGATAGATATTTTGAAAAACTTACAATTTTGCTTCATCTTTACTATGTGTTTTTGAATGAATATTTAACTTATAAGCTTTTAGGCTTAAACACGCTTTTAGTACTTTATTTTATAATGGAGATTTTGGCTAAGTTTAAGCAAGAAAATATTTTATAAAGAACTTATTTCTGATTGAAGTTAAAATCTCCTAATTACACCTGTAAGAATTTAGTTCCTATTACAAAATTTGCAATAGTTGCATCCTTACTTTAAGTACACTACCGATTTTCGTGCAATTGGGATAAGCATTCCTGGACTGAATGCATTTTCTTTATCTCATAATCCAGATTAAGAGAAAGATGATATTCCAGTAATTTGCCATACCAAATATCGTCTTCAACAACAAAACACTTAAATACCCGATTCATATACGTAAAAATTTACCAAATTAAAGAGCAGGTTAACGTTAATTTATCTGTTTAGAAGTCCTAAAATAAAAATAATTATTTATATAAAAACCTTTGCCCGCTACGCTTGCGTATAATGCCAATTTTTTTATTTATTAATATATAAGTTGCCTTGTATTTAAAATAAATTTTAAACCATTTAACTATTTATTATATAATTTTAAGTAATAAGGATCTTTAGTTGAATGAATAATTATAACTTAAGTATTTTATTGGATATGTGTTCAGGAAGTGAATATGCATTAATAATATAACTAATCTGATATAATTTTGCTTATACATTTTTTTAGATGAAATCAAAAATTGTAAAATATAAATAACTTAAATTTAATATCTACGTATTTTATACCTCTATGAAAAAATACGTATAAGTTTGATTATGAATTAAACAGGAAGGTTATGCAGGGCACTGATTTAAAAGAAATGGAATTAGGCTATTTATATTATAGCTTATATGCTTACCGGCGGAAAGTTGAAAGCAATATAAAAAAAATTATTCAGGCCGATACTGCTTCGGGGCAGCCTGTGCGGCAACGACCTGCCTCAACCTCGCCGGCTTTATACGAGCATACCCAAAAACTACGTAATATTAGCCTGATTATTTCGAAGCTTATTTCGCTGAATAAAGTTTATAAATAAGAAATCTCTATAATTAACAGAACAGCCCAGTTGGTACAGTGCCATTTGAATTGTTTTGTTTATATGCTTCTGAAATTGCTTATTAGCAGTACAGATATTTCTTCAATTAAACTATTATCCCTTTATAAAAGCATTATAGGCGCGGGGATTTTCTTACCTCTGCATGATGCCTCCGGATTGGGTAAAAGATATCGCAAGCGTTAGTTTATGCGTTGAATTTACGTAATACAGAATATCCAAAGTAATTCTATCTGTTATTGTCGAAGATAAACCTTTACTTTGCATTGTTGTAGGTACAATAAACTGTTGCGCAGCGCATGAAAATTACCCAATTAGATTATAGTGCTACCCGAGCTTTTTCGGCTCTGATAACCGACTACCTGGCCCGGAATTCCCAATTAGATGCTTTCTACCACCGGTTTCCGGATATAGCTGCTTTTGGCGAACAAATAAAAGAGAAACAATTGCATCCTGAGCACCGGGCAGTGCTTTGCCGGGAGTTAGAACAGCAATATAGCACCGTACCCAGTATGCAGCCGGCGGTACGGCAAAATTTAAATTTGCTGGCGCAGCCTACTACCTACACCGTTACTACCGGCCACCAGCTTAATATTTTTACCGGCCCTTTGTATTTTGTTTACAAAATTATTACTACCATTAACCTGGCGCGGCAGCTCAAAGCAGCTTACCCCGAATATGATTTTGTGCCGGTTTACTGGATGGCTACCGAAGACCATGACTTTGCCGAAATAAACCATTTTACCCTTTTTGGTAAACCGTATGCCTGGGAATCGGAACAAAAAGGAGCGGTAGGCCGGTTTAACTTAGAGGATATGGCACCTTTACTGGCGATGTTGCCCGATATAAACCCGGTTTTTAAAGAAGCTTATACGCAGAATAAAAACCTGGCTGATGCTACCCGAGCCATAACGCAGGTACTTTTTGGGGAGTACGGCCTGGTGGCTTTGGATGGTGATAGCCCGGGACTGAAGCGGATATTTGCGCCCATCATTAAAAAAGAATTAGAGGAGCAAATTTCTCATGAGCAGGTGAGCCGGGTAAGTGAAGAACTGGCAAAACATTACAAACCCCAGGTAATGTCGCGGGAAATTAACTTGTTTTACCTGGATAACGGCCTGCGTGAACGCATTGTATTGGAAGGTGGCGCTTACAAAGTTTTAAATACCGACTTATCTTTTACACCGGCTGATATAGAAAAACTAATAGCAGAAAGTCCGGAGAAGTTTAGCCCGAACGTAATTCTGAGGCCTTTGTACCAGGAAATGGTATTGCCTAACCTGGCTTATATTGGCGGCGGCGCCGAAGTGAGTTACTGGTTTCAGCTGCAAGGCGTGTTCCAGGCTTTTGGCGTAACCTATCCGATTATCATGCTGCGTAATTCGGCTTTGTATATTAGTAAGCCCAATGCCAACCGACTACAAAAACTCCAGCTTACGGCAACCGATATTTTTAAAGATACTGCTACGCTTAAAAAACAAATTACTGCGCAGTTTGAGCACGAAGAAATATCTTTAGCCGCCGAGAAAAAACAAATAACAACCGTCTTCGAGCAAATAACCAAACTGGCTACTGCCATTGATGGCACGCTAACCAAAACAGTAGCAGCCGAAGCCCAGAAAATACAAAATGCCCTGGAAGTATTGGAAAAGAAACTGGTTAAAGCCAACGATACCAAATACGAAACTTACTTTAACCAATTAACTAACTTAAAAGAAAAGCTGTTTCCGGGCGGTACTTTGCAGGAGCGGGTAGATAATCTGCTTTCTTATAGTACAAACAATCTGCAGTTTATTTCGGATCTGGTAGCGGCATTCGATCCGTTGGAAGGTAAATTTACCGTGCTGGAAGAAGAATAAACATGCTGAAAGCAACCTTACGGAAAGAAATGCTGCAAAAACGGTTGCAGTATACGCCCGAGGAAGTAAATGCCTGGAGTCAAGAAATCTGTAACCAGTTTTTTACTTTTTTTTCTTTAGCGGAAATAAAAATGCTGCACATTTTCTTGCCCATTATCCGCTACAACGAAATAAATACCTGGTACATCATTCGTAAATTGCAGCAGGCGTATCCGGGTATTGCGCTGGTAGTACCGGTTTCGAATTTAAAAGAGCTGACTTTAAGCCATTATCTCTTTACTACCGCCACCGAGCTGACAGAAAACAAATGGGGCATTCCGGAGCCCCGGCAGGCCGATCCGGTAGATGAAACCAGCATCGATATGATTCTGATTCCGTTACTGGGTTTCGATAAACAAGGGCACCGCATTGGCTACGGCAAAGGCTTCTACGATCGGTTCCTGCAGCTTTGCCGGCCTAGGGTGTTAAAAATAGGTTTATCGCTGGAGCCACCGCTGGAAAAAATTACCGATGTGCACGCAGGCGACGTGCTCCTGGACTATGCCGTAACTCCCGAAAATGTATATTCCTTCAAGTAGTACTAAGCTTTGATACCGCGGGTCATTTCGCGTTTGCCAACGGGGCCCGGCAATGCTACTACCGTAAATCCGGCCGCTTTTAAGCTGCGCTTAAAACTGCCTTTGGCACAGTAACTCACCAGTACGCCGTTGGCTTGCAAAGAATTGTATAACTTTCGGAAGATATCGTCGGTCCAGAGTTCGGGTTGTTTTTCCGGGGCAAAAGCATCAAAATAAATCAGGTCGTAATAATTTTCCGGCAAATCGTAAGTGGTTAAGTCGGCCTGAATTTTCCGTAGTTCGAAATTAGGTAATACCGGAATTGGTTCGCGCCAGGGTGCCAGGTGCAGAAAAGGCAAAAAGTCCAGCAATTCCGGGTTTAAAATAAACTTTTCGAAGTGCATATCTGCAATTAAATCCGGAGACAACGGATATTTCTCTAAGGTATCGTATTGTACCTGCGCCGGGTGCAACCGTACTTGCTGCAAACTTAACAAAGCATTGAGCCCGGTACCAAAACCTATTTCCAATAAGCGCACTTTATCTTTTTGGCTCAATATATAATCTAATCCGGCCCGGATAAAAACGTGTAAAGATTCCTGTAAAGCACCGTTAATAGAATGATAGTGCTCGTTTAGTTCCGGTACATATAAAGTGGTAGAGCCATCTTTGGTTTGCCTGATTTCCGTTTTCATCGGTTACTAAAGCATGTTAGACTTGGAGAAGTGCGAATTTGAAAAATTAATGCTGAAAATCAATGATTCATACCGAAATTACCAACTGTTCGACTTAAACCCAGTATTCAGAACCCAAGAATCAAGGCCGGATTATTTTTATTTACCGGTACAGATTATACAAACAACATATACCGCATTTAACCCAGCATAAGTACATAAATAAAAGTAAGAGGAAAATCAGTTTAAGCTAAACAAGTCAGGAAACAACTTATAATTAAATATTCACTTATTATACTTATTAAAATCTACTAATTACTAACCACTAATAACTAACTACTAATCGGTAAAATATGGCTCGTATTAAAATAGATTTGCCCGCTGCTTTTACTTTTACTACGCAATTACCGGTTCGCATTTCGGATATAAACTACGGTGGCCATTTAGGTAACGATGCGGTACTGGCTATGCTGCACGAAGCTCGCTTGAGGTTTTTGCAACACCATGGATATACGGAGTTGAACCTGGTGGGGAAAAGCCTGATTATGGCAGATGTTGCTATAGAATATAAAGGCGAGGGGTTTCATGGCGATTTATTAACCATACAAGTTGCCGCTCACGATTTTAATAAATACGGGTTCGATGTTGTTTACCACATAACCAATCAGGAAAATAAATTAATTGCTTTGGCTAAAACCGGTATGCTCTGTTTCGACTATGATACCCGCAAAGTATCTTCTTTGCCAGCCGAAGTGCCAGTGAAATTAGGGCATGTCTAAAAAAATAACCAAATAAATTTTAAACTATTTAGGGTTGTTGTGATCTTTGAAAAGGAGAAACTATTAGAATATTAGCAAAAAAAACCAACCTTAAAGCCTTTTTTAAAGTTTAAAGCAGAAATAATACCAATAGAGTAAATATTTCTGAGTTATGAATCAGGCAAGGTTTGAGCAAATGATGGCGCGCTTGGAAAAGGAGAGAGAAGAATTTGTTTCCCGCCTCAGTCCGGAGCGCCAGAAAGAATACCGGCAAAAAGAAGAAGAGCTAAATCAGCAAAAGCAAACAAGCAACAAAGCCGGCCAAAATCAAAAACTGTTTTAATTTTAAGAAAGCCGCTCATTTGCAATATAAAGCATAGCCTTACCTTATGGGCTAATGCTATCATAAAAGCTTTATATCGGCGTAAAAGTACTTACCTAATCTGGGGCAGTAGGTTATAAATTAAGGTGTTTCTTCCGGTAAGAATGAAACTAAAGCGCCTTATTTTTTGTAATTTTGCTGTATGGAAACCACACAAATTAAAAAAGATATCCGCAAACTATCGCTTGATGAATTAAAAGCCTGGTTTGTCGAAAACGGGGAGAAACCGTTCCGGGCCAAACAGGTATACGAATGGCTCTGGAAACATGCTGCCCAAGGGTTTTCCGAAATGAATAACGTCTCGTTGCCGCTGCGCGAAAAATTAGATCAGCATTTTGTTATAAACCGGGTTACAGTAGCCACCCAGCAAATAAGTAAAGACGGTACCATTAAATCAGCTTTCCGGTTATTCGACGGCAATTTAGTGGAAGGTGTTTTAATTCCGCACGAAGACCGCATGACCGCCTGTGTTTCGAGCCAGGTAGGTTGCTCTTTAACTTGTAAGTTTTGCGCTACCGGCTACATGGAACGCAAACGAAACCTGGATGCGGCCGAAATTTACGATCAGGTAGTTTTGATAAACGAGCAATGCCTGCAGCAATACGGTCTGCCGCTAACTAATATTGTGTACATGGGCATGGGCGAACCTTTGCTGAATTATGCCAACGTGGTAAAAAGCGTGGAACGGATTACAGCGCCGGACGGCCTGAATATGGCAGCCCGCCGCATTACCATCAGCACCGCCGGTATTGCTAAAATGATTAAGAAATTGGCCGACGATGGCGTAAAAGCCAACCTGGCACTTTCGTTGCACGCCGCTAACGACGTGAAGCGAAACGAGATTATGCCGATAAATGAAACCAACTCGCACGCTACGCTTTCCGAAGCACTGAAATATTACCACGAGCAAACTGGCCGTAAAGTAACCTACGAATACATTGTGTTCGAAAATTTCAACGATTCTTTACAGGATGCCGAAGAGTTGCTGCGCTTTACGCGCCTGATACCGTGCAAAGTAAACCTGATTGAATACAACCCGATTGCTGCGGCGCTATTCCGGAATACCGACGACGACCGTTTGTCTAAATTTGTATATTACCTCGCTGACCGCGGCGTGCAGGTAAATGTGCGCCGAAGCCGGGGCAAAGATATTGATGCCGCCTGCGGCCAATTAGCTACAAAAGAAAAAGAGTTGGTTATGTAACTAACTCTTTTTTTATGATTAATTAATTTCAAACCATATTATAAAGGGCTTTAAAAAAGAAAAGCAGCTCACCAAAGGTAAGCTGCTTTTTCTGCTTTAATTATCCACCACAAATAATTAAATCACCCTAAATCTAGGACCGGTAAACTGCTATGTTTGGCTTTCTGAAACCAAATCGTATATCAGTTTTATTTCTTAAAAGGCTTTCGTACCAATCGTTAAGCAAAATCCGGAATAACGATTATTTAGTATTTGCCTTTGTTTAATAGATATTTACTATTAAAACCTGTGCAAATATACGGTAGTTTTTAATAAAGGTACAAGTATGTTGCATATTTTTTAAAGATAATTTTGAAGATTTAGTAAATTGATAAAATGAAGTGCTTTATGAGTAGCTATTTTGAAAAGGAAGGCTATTAAGGAAGGTAATGAAGAATATTTTTTAACGGAATAACCGGCTATTTTTATACTTTATTTATTCGGGCCTTTAATCCTACGGAATACTTTTTGCAAAAGAGAGCAGATATCTCTGTAGTCCGGCCATTGTAAATGGCGGGTACATTTTATATTTTCTTGATTTTACAATTGAGATGGCGTGTTTTCTGATTTAAAAGCTCATACCCATCCGGAAAAGCATGCGCTTATAGTGATTCTTATCGGTGCGGGTCTGGAATGTTTCTTGGATGGTACTGGTAGCCCTTTGGCTGCGATAGCCCAGGCTAAAGACAAAAGCATGCGTTTTACGGGAACTAAATTTCAGGCCTAAGGTCGGGCTCCAAAAAAAGCCACCGTCAAGGTCGGCGGGTAAGTTGGGGTTATTTAGCCAATCCAGGGCATAACCGGCATCCAGCCCGTAAAAAGGGCGCACCCGGGTTTTGGCTATATCGCCGCGTACGCCAAGGCCTACCGGCAGCAAAGTTAACTGTTCATAAGTATCGATGCCCGTGACCAGGCCTAGCGCAAAAGCCGGGTAAAACTGATAGCCGTTAAAAGTTTGCACCGACAGGCCTACAATCCGGCTGGCGTTATCAAATGTAGGTACTGTGGGCCGATAACCAACACTCAGGCCTATTTCGGATATATTCAGGTAACCGGACGTGTAAGGATAGGCAAAATCAAACTTTGTGTATTCGCGGGCTAACCGCGCTACTTCTGTGGTTTTAAATACCAGCAAATTCTGACCGACTATTTTTATTTTTACTTCTCCGGCGGTACTGTCTTCCAGTAAATTTCCCCGGATAATGCTGCCGTTTTTGAGGTATACCACATCCTGCCAGCCTTTTTTCTGAGCCAGCAGGGGAGTGGTAAACAACATTAGTAAAAAGAAAACAGGTAAAAAATAAATGCGGTTAAATCTTTTCAAAGAGAAATAAGGGTTAAGTAAAAACTAAATCTGGCCTGATTTAAAACAATAGTAAAACCTAATTTGCCTTATTTACAGGTATTCTACTTAAGTATTTTATATTCTTCGGATCAGTATAGTCGAATTGGTATAGTCCGTCTGCCCCTACCGCTAGTAAGGTATTGCCCAAGGGAATCACATCAAACATATCTATATCCTTAAAATGGGCCAGTTGGTGGTTGCCTACGGTTAAAGGATTTTCGGCATTAAAAACTTTTAAACCATAACTGCCTTCGCAAACAAATAAAGTATTCGCATCTATTCCCAAGCCATAAGGGCTCTGCATCGGAAACGTTTTGCGCAATACCGGTAAACTCGGGTTAGATATATCTACCACATCCAGTTGGTTAGAATTACCGGTTCCGCATAATCCGCTGGGGTTAGAACGCAGTGTAACGTAGGCATAATTGCCGGAAACTACTACCGGATCGCAACGGGTAATATGCGAATAGTTACCCAGGTAAGCAGGGGTAGCCGCCTGCTCAATACCATAAATTAACATACCGCTGTTGGTGCCGATAAATAGTTTATCGTGGTAAGGAAAAATAGTTTCGATACCGCCAGCCATGGATACTACATTACCTGGTTGGGGAGCGGCCGGGTTGCTGATATCTACCACCCGCATAGAAAAGGAATTAATAGCGTATAAATATAGCCCGTTAATAGCAAAACGGGCCATAGAACCAGCTAATCCGGTTGTACCGCCAACCGGGCCAGAAGCAGGGGCTGCCGAATTATTGAAATTACCCCAAGCACTATCGTCAACCCACCCGCCACGAGTACCCGAATCATCGCAAGCGCGCTCTTGCGTAACAATGCGGGTGTTATAACCAATCGTAACCATATCGGTTAAGCTCGGTTCCGGGCTGCCGGAAGTAGCAGTAGTAGGGCTAAAAAGATTATAATGGTGGTTGATTAAAACGGCTTGAGTAGGATCGGAAATATTAAGGGTGAGTAAATCGGGACCGGCATCGGCAAATAAAAAATGATCCCGGATGGCTATATCCACATTGCCCGGAATAGAGATAAACGCAATATTTTTAGGTGTCTTGGGGTCGGAATTATCTATTACGTGAATGCCCTGGTAAGGCACGTTTATAAAAATATAACCGTCTTGGGTGTAAATTTTACCCGTAGTACTTAACGCATGGGCGGGCTCTGATTTAACAGCCTGGGCCAGCTCCGACCGTTTCATCAGGATAGGTTCCTGCACGGTGTACGTAATAGTCGTTTCGCATTCATCGGTGCACGACGATAGGCCGGTGAGCAGGAGCAAAGATAAAAGATATAAGCTCCTGAACCGGTTACTTACTTTTAGAGAAGTAGTTATAAAGGGCATAGGCGAATTTGTTTTAGATGATTTTACAGGATAGATTAGATAAAGAATCAGTTGTTTTAAGTTTTTCTTATTTGGTAAGAAATTCCTAATCGTAAATACCGGGTGTAAATTCCTGATGCGGACGTGGTTCCTGCCGGTGTTTCGAAATAATTGGTTAAGCCATAAGAATACCCCACCAATAAGCCTGTCCTTTTACAAGTTAGTTGCGCATTGACGCGTGCCCGTACATCAATAGGAGGCTGGTTTAATTCCAGATAAGTAGTATAATGCGCCCCTTGTTGGGTGATTGCTGCTCCTTGCTCTGTGCTTCTTAAACAAAGGCCGGCCTCCGGGCCCAGTGTTAGGTTTAAGGTAAACTTATTTAAAGATATTCTTTTGCCTACTACCGGATGTACCGTTAGGTATTGGTTGATCAAAGTTGTTTTACCAGATGCATTAGGCAATGGCGATCGGAAGCTGCTATACGGTAGATAAGCATTGGTTATCTGGACCTGGCTTTTCAGATTTTCGTACCCGATTTCCAGGCCGGCCAAGATATTATTACTGAAGCAGTTTTGCATGTGTAAAGCCAAACCATAAGAAAACCCGGCTTTCTTTCCGTAAGGATTTAAGGTGAAATTAGGTGCCTGATGAGTTGCATCATAGTAACAATATCGGAGGAGCGCGTAGCTGATTTGCCGTTGTAATGAAATATACCGGAATTAAGGTGTACTGCATATTCCAGTTTCTGCCCGTAAGTTAAAACCGGGATAAAAAGCAGGAGTATAACTAAACCAACTTTACTCATCTTTTTTACATCGGTAGTTGTTTTAGAAGCAGGCATGGCTACTGGTAATTATAGAATAGCAGAATGGCCGGTTTCTACTTCAGAAATGCAGGTAATCGCAACGATTTGCCCTACCATGCAGATAGAAGCCGCCTCCACTTCGTTATAACCAATACTAACCCGCTGGCCATCTTTCAAAGAAAAATTTTGTAATGGTTGGGAGGCGTCATTGGGCAGAGGAGATGTGACGTCCCAGCTAACCGGCTCCAGTTTTTGTCCGTTATCCAAGGTTAAGATATAACCGCAGCCGTCTAAACCCTGCTTATCTTTTACAGTAGCCAAGGTGGTGCATGCCGTAGCGGGTAGATCTTTTCCGGTACAGGAGTTTAAAGAAAGTAGCAGTATTACAAATACCAGTACGTGCAGCAACAGGTTAGAAATAGCATACACTTCACGCTTTTGTTTGGTAGATAATTTGTACATAGGGCAGAGAATTTCGTTTCTATACCCATGACCCGTCTATGTGCCAAGCAGTTGCATCACCTGGTAAATATTTTAATTTATAAAGCCGGCACCAGGCAAAGAGGATAAGTGCCGGGAACGAAAATAATGATATATTTTGATCAGGTGTAGTTTTCCCGGCCCTATCTTAAGAGAACAGGAGGAGAACTTTAACCCTATTTTTAATAAAGCTAAATGGACGTTTACGATTGTCCATTTAGCTTAACAATGGAAATAAATAAAGCTATTTACGTTTAGCCTTTCCGGAAACGTCCTTCTGCCTTGGGCCGGCCGGCCGCAAAATCATCTGTTTCCTCGTGGCCTACTTCTTTCACCTGTATCTGCACGGCGTTTTCTTTGGGTCGTATCTTTTGGCCGAACATGGCGGCAAATTGCTGCGTAAATTCAGCGCCAAAAAATAAAATAAGCGAAGAATAATAAATCCAGACCAGGATAATAATGATAGAACCAGCCGCCCCGTAAGCCGAGCCCGGATCACTTTGTCCCATGTAAAACCCAATCAGGAATTTTCCTAGTACAAATAACAAAGCCGTTAAAAAAGATCCTACCCATACATCTTTCCACCGGATAACGGCATCGGGCAGGTACTTATAAATAAGCGCAAAAAGGCAGGTAATCATCCCCAGCGAAACAACAATGTTCAGAATATAAAAAAGTACTACGGCAATATCCGATAATATCCGTTCCAGGTAACCGCTGAAAAAAGAAAGAGCCGTACTGATTACCAAAGAAACTAACAGCAACAGTGCTACGCTTAATATTAAACCAAAAGATAAAAACCGGTCCCTGAGTACTTGTAAAAAGCTATTCTTAGGGTTTACTTTTATATTCCAGATAGAATTGAGCGAATCTTGCAGGGTAACAAAAAAGGTGGTTGCCCCAAATATTAAAGTGCCAATGCCCACCGCAGAGGCAACGCCGCCCGAGCCGCTTTTATTTACATTTTGAATAACAGTTTGTAATTGCTGGGCGCTTTCTTTTCCCAAAACTCCCTGTAGTTGGTTATATAACTGACCGCTAAAAGCTTCTTCACCCCAAATGGCGCCAGCTGCTGAAATAACGATGAGCAACAAAGGTGGCAGTGAAAATATGGTATTATAAGCCAAGGCTGCGGCAAGCCGGAAAGAATTATTTTCCATAAATTGTCCTACCGTAGATTTTGTTAAAGACCAGATATCTTTTGCCGTATGTTTTGCCATGTTAAATGGAAATAGTTTATCGAGAAATGCTGTATATTTTGGCTTTGTTACGTTTGGGTAGCTATTTTGTTAAAACCAGGCGCAATATTTCCGGCATTCAAGAATAATTGGGGCCGCATTTTAATAGAATATACTTGTTGTAAAAGCGGGTATCTACCGGGTAAATGATTACTTTTAAATGTTAAAGTTTTTAAAATCTGCTTTTTAGATGCTAACCTTTAAACCGAACCCCATGAAACATGTTTTTAATTATTCGTTCTTAAAAGCCCAGGTAAGCACGGCTTTGTTTTTATGCTTATTGCTGGTATTAAGTATGTGCCAGAAAAAGCAGGAGGACGTTAATTCAGATGCCCAGGCCACAGCTATTGTAGATGAAGTAATAAAAAACATGGGCGGGCAAAAAGCCTGGGACACCACCCGCATTCTGGCCTGGACGTGGCGCGATCAGTATCACATTTGGGATAAATACGATAATAATTTCCGGTGGGAAAAAGATACTTTGGTCGTCATCGCCAACCTGGATACCCGCCAGGGCAAAGCCTACAGCAAAGGCCGGGATATTACGGACGAAGCGGCCGGTAAGGAATTAATCCAAAACATGTACCCAATCTGGGCCAATAATTCTTACTGGTTTATTATGCCGTTTAAACTGAAAGATAACGGCGTAAACTTGAAATATAAGGGTACCGCTACCACCCAGGCGGGCGAAAATGCCGATTTACTGGAGCTTACCTTTGAAAATGTAGGGGTTACCCCCGATAACCGTTATATATTGGTGGTAGATAAAAATTCGGGATTAATTACCGAGTGGTCTTATTTTAAGCAATATACCGACGAAAAGCCCGGCTTTACCATGCCCTGGACTGATTACCAAACGTACGGTAAAATAAAAATATCATCGGGCCGGGGCGATGCCAAAATGGGCATGACGAATATTGCCGTATTGGATAAAGTGCCTGCCGATGTTTTTAACAGCCCGGTACCTGTAACTAAATTAAAGTAAGTTTATAATAATCGGTCAGGTATATGGCTTGTAGCGGGTTTAATAGCACAAACCTTTTTGCTTGGACTATATTATTAAAGTTTTAACCGTTAAATTCTAATACCTATCATCATAAGTTATATGAAAAGTTGTATGTAGGCTTTTATTCAACTATTTCGATATTTTTATTGATAGTTAATAAATGCTTTACAACTTCATTATTGCTTTCAGGAGCTATATAAATCTCATCATATCGATTGTATTTTATTATCAATCCCTTTTTAGCAAGAGCTGGCTTAATTCCGCTCCACATAGTTTTTTCTTTAATAATTTTACTAATTTCCCTTACGTCAATTTCCCCTTTTATAAAACCGGACTTATATTTTAGTTTATCGTTTTCAATCTGATAATAAGTATCAAAGTAAATCCATAAGATAAGTATGATCGGAATTAATAGTGTTAACAAAATAAAAGGTTTCTCAGCAAATGTGCTTTTATCAAGAAAGAAAATCAAGAATGGTAAAATAAAAGCACTAATTAATATATAGTTTATAGGTCCTTTTCTGTTTGCTTTATAAACTTTCATTTCGTTCTTACACTTACGTACAATTATCTAATAATTTATATTGCCGGTTTAAAGCATTTGCAAGCTATGCTTCCTAAATCTTATCGATAAAAGCCGTAAGGCTGCCTTTGGCATTTACCACGGCTTTAATAGAAGTAGGTGTCAGGTAAATAGCGTCGGGTACAATTTCGGTTATCTGGCCTTTTAGCAGCACCGATTCGTGTAAGCGCTCCGGCTGGTTTAAGGTTTTCTGGATAAGACTGCGGGCGTTGTCCAGTTGCGTTTTAACGGGGAAACTAATTTGGCTCTGGATGCTTTCCACAAACTTATTCTTGGCGAGCCAGCTGGCGGTTTGTAATATCCGGTCTTTGGTATTCAGGTCATAATCTACATCGCGCACTTTAATGCTGGTGGTAGTGGCATCGTAATAAGGTATTGCTTTCAGGAAAATTTTACCCGCTATATTTTTAGTGAAAAAGCCGGCTTTGGTTTTACCGGTTACATCCAGCATCAATACTATTTTATCGCCGCTGGCAGACAAGGCCAGGTCATGCACCAGCACTTCGTCTTTGCCCGCCGAAAAAATAAAGCGCTTGCCCACCAGTTGCTCTTTTAACAATTTTGTAGCATGGTCATATGATATTTCGCTGGTCAAACCAATCTGAATTTCGTTTCCCATCCGGGAATCGGTTATCAGCTTAGGCAAAGTAGAGTTAAGAATAAAGTTGGGTTTGCCGTTGGTTACGGTTTGCAGGTAAGAGTTTAAACCAATTTGCAGCGTGAGTTCGCCATTGCGCGCTGCTAACGGGGAGACCCGGATATCCTGCGGCGTTATCATGAGCCAGGCATCCAGCTTTTTATCTATCGGAATAGGTTTTTGCAGTTGCAGCCAGGCTTGTTGTACGTAATCTTTTAAAAGCAGCCGGTTCTGAATTTCGGTATCCAGGCGGGCAGTTATGGTAGCCATTTGTTTTCGCATTTGCGGTTCTATAAACCGGGCCAAACCTATTTTCAGCGGGCCCAACGTAAGATAAGGTTTGGCGTTGCCCCATTCAAAATTGCCGGTGGTAAGGGTTTTAACCCGGTAATCTTCGGTAAACGACAATAAGCTTTCACTTTTTACCACCAGATCAAATTCGGTATCTTCGGTTTTTTGGATAGTCGGGCATATTTTGCAGGCTTCCCACATCCAGCGGCCTTTGGCATAAATGTGTAAGGGCACGGTAAAGAAAATTTTATTACCTTCGGCCTGCATGCTTAACCTGCCCGTTTTACTCACGGTTACAGCGATGTTATCGCCGGTCAAATCTTCGTCTTTGTACAGTACGCCCGCAAACTCCTGGTTTAGCCGGTCTTCCAGCGTGGCTAAACGAAAGCTAACCGGAATATTTATGGTAGATAACTTTGGTTGAAAGACCGGCGTTGCCTGAACTTCCTGAACGGGCGCCCCCGGTGTAAGGCTGCTGGAACTGGTACAGGCCTGCAGCACCAGTAAAAGGCCCATAATACAGCGCAATAGCGGCAAACCTGTTATTGATAACTTCACTTAGCTCTAGCTTTTAAAGTAATGATTGTAGTTTTGTAAACAGGTCCGGTTCAGATTTAGTTCTTCGGAAAATTTAAGAGCATCCTGTTAAGGTAATTTCTGGTAATTAGATGCCCGTGTTACGGCGTATCAGTTTAAATGAGCAGTACAAGTGCGCAGTTTCGTTTTAATTTTGGAGTAATATTTATTTAACCAAATGCCAGGTTCTGAACCGGATAGGAGCCTGCTGCAAAGCCTGCGATAATTCTGTTTCATCCACAAACCGGAGCTGCGAAAGATAAGAAGCTTCAACCGAAACGCTAAAACTTTTATACTGAAAAGGCCAGGGACTTACCCGAATATCGCCGTTGTTTAACTGAATAACGTCGTAACGTACACCATCCGGACCATTGCTTATTTCCAGGGCTCTTTCGGCTTCGGGCAACTGATTGCGGCACAAAATAAGGGAGAAACGGTCGCACCATTGCATCAGGTCGTAGGCTTGCCGGGCTTTCTGCTTGTTTATTTTTAATTCGCGGCGCCAACGGTTTTGGTTGGCTAATTGCTCATCCAGAAACGCATCGGTTTTTTCTGCTTGTCCGCGCAATTCCTCGTACAAAAAAGACAAATGCATGGAAGTAAGCAACGATCGCCACCGGCCCTGAAAAGCAGCTTCATCCATTACCTGTTGCGTTTGTTCCAGAGAAAAAGGCAACATGGTAAAATTGGCAGGGGCACCGGCGGGCGTTAAACCTATGGTACCAGCCCAGCCCCGCTGCCCGTCATCGTGCTGGGCAATAGCGGCCAGGGTTTCTACCCAACGATCGGGGCGGTCGCCGGGGCGCCACGCAAACGCTATCTGAGCCGCTAATAAGGCATGCGCCTGCTGGTAAATAATTTCCCAACCTTCGGGTACTGCGTTAACAATCATACATCAAACATTACCGAATAATTAAGCGGGAAACCGGGCAAAAGGTTTTGGGTATTGCGGGCAAAGCTTAATCCGGAACTATTAACTATCAAGTATTAGCCTTGTTTACTGACAGTAGCCCAGATACAGCAAAAAAGGTTGCCGAAACAAACCTGCTGCAACCTCTTCCGGAATAATCCACAAATAAGACAAAAGAACTTAAGCTAATTGACGTAAATTTTCCAGCATATCTGCCGTCATGGTATCCAGGTCATATTGGGGTTGCCAGTTCCAATGCTGGCGGGCTAGGCTATCGTCTATGCTTTGGGGCCAGGAATCAGCAATATCCTGACGGTAATCCGGTTCGTAAATTATTTCAAAACCGGGTACGTATTTTTGAATAGAAGCCGCGATTTCGGCCGGCGAAAAACTCATAGCCGCTAAATTATACGAAGACCGGATTTTTATATCGGTGGCCGGTGCGTGCATTAAGTCCAGAGTGGCTTTCAGCGCATCCGGCATATACATCATCGGCATATAAGTATCTGCTTTCAGGTAACAGGTATAGGGTGCGTTGGCAATTGCTTTGTGGTAAATATCTACGGCATAATCGGTGGTGCCGCCGCCCGGTAAAGCTTTATAGCCAATTAAACCCGGATAACGCAGGCTGCGCACGTCCAGTTTGTAGCGGGTAGCATAATATTCGCAGAAGCGTTCGCCGGTTTGTTTGCTAATACCATAAACCGTATTGGGGTCCATAATGGTATGTTGGGGAGTATCTTGGCGCGGCGTAGTTGGTCCGAAAACCGCAATGGAGCTGGGCCAGTATATTTTCTGTATTTTTGCTTCAATGGCCAGATCCAGAATATTTTCGAGGCCTTTCATGTTTACTTTCCAGGTAAATTTGGGGCGTTTTTCGCCGGTAGCCGAAAGCACGGCCGCTAAATGATAAATCTGGGTAACATTATGCCGGTAAGCTTTTTCGGCCAGGTTGTGGCGGTCCAGCACATCCAGGGTTTCAAAAGGCCCGGATTGGGTAAGCTCCAGGTTTTTCGGAATAGCAATATCAGAAGCAATAACCTGGTCCGGACCGTAAATTTTTCTTAAGGCTAAAGTCAGTTCAGAACCCAACTGCCCGCCTGCGCCGGTTACCAGTATGATGTCTTTTTGAGAGGTCATGTTATATTTAATGAAATACGTAAAGGTGATTCTGTTTTAAAATAGTATTTTAAGATGTGCTTGTTTTAATATCTTTGTGCGAATACCAGCCGAAATATAGCACCAGCTTGGATAAATAAAGCTATTTGCCGGAATATTTCGTTTAAAGGGCATAAGAACCAGCGGCATATAAAATGACTTTTGAAGAGGACTTGACGAAACGACGTATAGATGTGGCGGCATTTGCCACCGGCGATCCGGAGCGGTTTGCCCAATGGCAGCAGATGTACGCGCAGATGCATCCGAATAGTTTTTATGTAAGCGTTAAAATGGTGCTGAACGATATTAGGCGCCGGTTCTGGCTCGCCGAAGCCGTAAAACCAGCAACTGTTGTTTCCGCCGAAGCGCCCGCCAAACCGGTTGCCCGCCGGGCCGCTATTCCGGGCGCTCCTAAACCGGCTGCTCCAACGCCTCCGGCTCCGGTAACACCAAACGAGCAACCCGAAAGTAAACCAGCTGCTCCGGTTAAAGGAAGAGCCGTTATTCGTAAACCCGCAGTCAGCAGCCCCGGGGTAAACAACGCTCCGGAAACGACGCCTGCGGTTACTCCGGAAGTTCCGGCCGAAACGCCACCGGTATCACCAACTCCCCGGCCGCGTCCGGTTATCCGGAAACCAGCCCCGGCGGCTACTTCCGAGGAATCACCGGTTAATCAAGCGCAAATTGCCCAGGATCATACCAACCACGCCGCCCCTTTTCATACCAATCCGGACCCGGAAACAGCCGCACCCGCGCCCAAGCCGCCCCGGCCCAGACCGGTTATCAAACGGCCTGTTACCAGTTCAGAAATTAACAGTAAACATGCCGCCATGATGCCGTCACCCGAAATTAAACCGGAAAACGAAAAGCCGGAAGCCGTGCAAATACCTGAACCGGCTACCGAACCGGTAAAAGCCACCCCGCCGCGGCCCCGGCCGGTGATGCGGCGGCCTAATCCGCCGGCGGAAGAGAATGTACCGCCGGTACCCGCAATTGCCACTGATAAAGCAGCCGGGGAGGAGCCGGCCGGAGAACCTGCCTTGGCACCTAAGCCTTCGCGACCGCGGCCTATATTTAAGCGGCCCCAGAAACCGGAAGGCAACAGTGAACAGGAAACTGAGAACCGTAATCAGTGAAAGAAATAGCACTTTTTCAACTATCAAACAACAGCGCAACTTAAACACACAATTTAACCATGGACTATCGACCATGGACTATGGACTAAAAAACATGTACGAAACTTTAAAACCAGATTTAGAACAGCAGTTAGCTGCAATTAAAGAAGCCGGCCTTTTTAAGCAAGAGCGCATTATTACCATGCCCCAGGGCGCTGAAATTAAAACCACTGAAGGCAAAGAAGTCCTTAATTTCTGCGCGAACAATTACCTGGGTTTATCTTCGCACCCGCGGGTAATAGAAGCCGCTAAACAAACCATCGACAGCCACGGATTTGGTATGTCGTCGGTACGTTTTATTTGCGGCACCCAGGACATTCACAAAGAACTGGAACGCAAGTTGGCTGAATTTTTAGGTACCGAAGATACCATTTTGTATGCCGCGGCTTTTGATGCCAACGGTGGCGTTTTTGAACCGCTCTTGGGCGAAGACTCCGCTATAATTTCAGATGCGCTGAATCATGCTTCTATTATTGACGGGGTACGCCTTTGTAAAGCCCAGCGGTTCCGGTACAACCACAACGATATGGCCGACCTGGAAGTGCAGTTACAAAAGGCCCAAGAACTAAAGCACCGCATTATTGTTACTGATGGCTCTTTTTCAATGGACGGCACCATTGCCCAATTAGATAAAATCTGTGACCTGGCCGACCAGTATAAAGCTTTGGTATTGGTAGACGAAAGCCATTCTTCGGGTTTTATCGGTAAGACTGGTCGCGGCACCCACGAGTACCGAAACGTAATGGGCCGTATCGATATTATTACGGGTACCCTGGGTAAGGCATTAGGTGGCGCTATGGGCGGATTTACATCGGGACGGAAAGAAATAATTGAAATGCTACGCCAGCGTTCGCGGCCTTATTTGTTTTCCAACTCGTTGGCGCCGGCCATAGTGGGCGCGTCTATTGCGGTATTGGATATGCTTTCCGAAACCACGGAGTTGCGCGATAAACTGGAGCAAAATACAAAGTATTTCCGGGAGAAAATGACCGCTGCCGGTTTTGATATTACACCCGGTGAGCACCCGATTGTACCTATTATGTTATACGACGCCAAACTTTCGCAGGAGTTTGCTTCCCAACTGTTAGAGAAAGGTATTTACGTAATTGGCTTTTATTACCCGGTGGTACCCCAGGGCAAAGCCCGCATCCGGGTGCAGCTTTCGGCGGGGCATACGCAGGCTCATCTGGATAAAGCCATTCAGGCCTTTACCGAGGTTGGGAAAGCCTTAGGCGTTTTGAAGTAAGTGCTTCTCTGTTTTTATCTAATCTAAGAGCAGCAAGCTAATCTACCAAAAATAAATTTTTTAATCCGCATACGGCCTTGTACATGAAGTGAGCAGGGCCGTATGCGCTTATTTTGGGAGCTAAGTTTGTAGCTTTATTTAGTTGCCATTAGCTCATCAAGCTTTTGATAAAAGCTATTGATTTAAGAAGTTAAACGCTGTCCTTCAGCAGGACACCAACGAGTTTCCTGCTGAAGGACAACTATGGTCTGAAAATATCTTTTATCTTAGCTCCTGCGTAGTATTAGTAAATAAGTTTATTGGTTCTTAACTCAAGCTGCTTTTAAATAGTAAACCCTACGCTTTCACCTGGGTTCTTATAAACAGTTATCAGAAAAACAGCAGGTAAATATCAAAGCTGCAACTGCGGCAGGTAAGATGCGCCAACCGGGACATTATTACCCTGGATATGCACCTGATGGCGCTCTATTTTATCAATTTTGTCTTTGGCAACAATATAGGAACGGTGTACCCGGGTAAACTTATCAGCGGGCAATAGCTCCATTAACTCACCTATGGTCATCCGCGACAGCAGCCTTTTGTTCTCCAGCATAAAGGTTACATAATTACCGGCCGCCTCCATGTACAAGATTTCATGGTAATAAACCTTTACTTGCTCGTAACCCGTTTTCAGAAAGAGGTGGTCTTTAGAAGCCAGAGAATTATGGCGAAGCTGCAAAAGCTCCTGGGCTTTATTACAGGCTTTCACGAATCTGCCCAGCGAAAAAGGTTTTAACAGGTAATCGATGGCATCTAACTCGAAACTGGTAACGGCATGCTCCGAATAAGCAGTAGTAAAAATTACCAATGGTTTTTTCTGCAGACTGGTTACAAACTCTAAGCCCGTAATATCCGGCATTTTAATATCCAGGAAAAGCAGATCGACAGGTTCTGTTTGCAGGTACTCTAATGCCTGAAAGGCATCGGTAAAGCAGGCCACAAGTTCTAAAAAAGATACTTTAGCGGCATGGGCACGCACAACTTCCAGCGCTATTGGTTCATCGTCTATTGCAATCGCTTTCATCCGGTTCGGTTATTTGGTCTGTTGAAAATACTTTTTTCAGTTGTATTTCTATACTGCTTTATAATTGTAAGGTCAGATGCACGAAAAACTCATCCGGCGTTTCTCTTATTACCAGTTCGTGTTTTGCGGGGTACAGCAGGGCCAGGCGTTGCCGCACGTTTTCCAGTCCTACGCCTGCTTTATCTTTTTCCGGGTCTTTTTCCGGCTTTTTATGGGTGCTGTTGTAAACATCAAAGTATAGCTGGTCGGCCTCGTAATGCAACGTTATCCTAATCCAGGATTTATGCTTCAGGCTGATGCCGTGCTTAAAAGCATTTTCTACAAAAGGAATGAGCAGCATCGGCGAGATAAATTTATCGGCCAGTACATCTTCTATTTTGGTCTGAATAATTATATCGGGTGAGGCGGAAGTACGCAGCGACTGCAATGCAATATAATTGCGCATATATTCTATTTCGCGGGCCAGGAGTATTTTGTGCTGGTGATTTTCGTGGAGCATAAACCGCATCATATCGCCGAGCATTTGAATACCTTGCGCCGTACGTTCGCTGTTTTCCTGCAGGGCGGTGCCGTAAAGGGTATTAAGGGCATTAAACAAAAAGTGTGGATTAATCTGGGAGCGGAGAAACTGCAGGTCGGCGGTAGTTTGTCCTAGTTCTTGTTTTAAGGTAACAATCTCACCTGTTCTTTTCCGGTCCGATCTGTACACCAGCCCCGAAAAGGTGCCTACAACCAACAACTGGCCAATCCAGATTAAAACCATACCTGGATTATAATTGTTTTCCAGCGCACCGAACACCAGTATAAACGGTATAAACAATAATAGGGAATAGGATAGCAGTTGGGCAAAATAAGGCCAAAACTGCTGGTTATTCTTATCGTATTCCGGCAAAAGCCAATACCGGTGAAGTACGTACAGGAAATAGGCGTAAGGAACCATGGTCGTCCAGAAGGCAATAAGTTCCTTTTCATAAGACAACAAAAGTAGCAGCAGTATACCCAGCCAGATGCCACTGAGCACCTGGATTTCGCGCTTTATTTTAGGCGTTAAGGTATAGGCCGCGGCATATTGGCTTTGGTAGGCGCGCCAGGCAGTTTCCTTTAAAAAAATGTACAAGGTATAAGCGCTAAATAATAATATGACGATTACCAGATTCCGCATAAAGAAGTAACCGAAACCCGCCTGCATATAAGCTTTATACCAGGTATCAGTAACCGAGAAAGAAATAACAACACCAAAGTACAATAGCAAACCGAGCAGTACCACCAAGGTATAGTCTTTTTTGAGGTATAGCTTAGGATACACATAAAAATTAATCAGCAGGAAAGATAAGTATGCGGTTAGATAGTAAGATACCAACGGGTACGTATGGTGCTGCAAGAAATCGAAGCGCAGCCCCTTTTCCCGGAAACTATTTGGAAAGAGGTAAGAATCTGGTGGGATGGCATAACTAGGAAACTGGCTTAAAACATGAGCCGCCTCCTGCACAAAGTTGAAGATAATGAAGACGAAAACGGCGGTTATTACCCAAAATTCAATTTTTCTGTATGGCATGGAATTTCTTTTGGTACAATCTTATGGGTAAATTCCAAGGCAGAAAAATAAATGTGATGAATACCGTAAAAGATGTGACGAACCAGATTATAAAACGCAGCTTGGCAGAAATTCAATCTTTTATGGCCCGCTCCGAATTACAAATCTAATATTTTAAAGCTATTTTTAGAAGTTACTTAATCGTCTGGTCTCTTATACCAAATAGCATAAACTTGCTTTAATAAATTATGCTGTTAATTATACTACTATTACATGATAGGCGCGCTTTTATAAAATCCCTGCTTTTTCTCTAAAAGGTAAATAATCGTGCTTTGTAGCGGCGTGGCACTGCCACGCCGCTACCGGGAAACCTCAAAATCTATTTCAAGTAGTATTAGTAATTTTAATAGGGATGAAGGTATATGATAGATGGTATTAAAACAGAAGGCAAAGCAATTATAAAATCAGCTGGTAAACGGCTTTATAATAAGGATAATAAACGGTTTGGCAGGATATTTCTAACTTTTAGTGCTGAAATATACTCAAGGAAAGATACATTTTTTGGTTGTTCAGAAAACAAAAGCTTATACCAGAATAGAAGAAGTGAAGCTTCTTCTATTCTGGTATAAGCTAATAATGAAATACTTGCATTATAAGAGTGCAAGCGGTTTAGGATTCTGGTATTTCGGGTTTTTCGTAAGCCGGGTTCAGGTTCTGCAAATAAGTATAGGTATCGTATTGCGAACGGATTGGGGCTTCGGTAGAGCGCCGGATATACACGTTCCGGAAATTGCGCGCTTTCACATTATCGGTACGTTGCAGTTCTATAATATCGCGTACCTGCTGGCGCAAGGCTACATCAAAAAGCGGGAAAGCTGCTTCTACGCGCCGGTTTAGGTTGCGGGTCATCCAGTCGGCGGAGGCAACGTAGAGTCTTTCATCGTTGTTGTTACAGAAAATATATACGCGTGCGTGCTCCAGGTACCGATCGATGATGCTGCGAACCGTAATATTATCGCTTAAGCCCGGTACGCCGGGTAATAAGCTGCAAATGCCCCGCACAATTAATTCTATTTTTACGCCGGCTTTGCTGGCTTCGTACAATTTCATAATCATGCGCTCGTCTTGCAGGGCATTCATTTTCAAAATCATGTAAGCCGGTAACCCTTTTTTAGCGTTGCGGATTTCCTGGTTTATAAATTCAGTAAACTTTTCGCGCATGGTAAACGGCGCCACCAGCAAATGCTTAAACCGTTTGTTTGGTACGCCGTCTACAAAAAACCGGAATATATTCTCTACATCTTTTGTCAGCCGGGTATCGCGCGTAAATAAAGCGTGGTCGGCATAAATATGCGAAGTTACCTCGTTAAAATTACCGGTGCTCAGGTAAGCATAGCTGATAACTTTGCGGCCTTCCTGGCGGGTAACCAGGCCTAATTTGGTGTGTACTTTTAAGCCGGGTACGCCATGTATTACTGTAGCACCGGCTTTTTCAAGTTTGCGGGCCCAGTAAATATTCGATTCTTCGTCGAAACGAGCTTTTAACTCAACTACTACCGTAACCAGCTTACCGTTTTTAGCGGCTTTTACCAAGGCTTTTGCTACCTTAGATTTATCGGCTACCCGGTACAGCGTAGCGCTGATGGTGGTAACGGCCGGGTCTACGGCTGCTTCCTGGAAAAATCGCACGACATAGTCGAAAGTTTGGTAAGGATAATGTAACAGGAAATCCTGGTGATAAATGGCCTCCAGCATACTTTTATGAAACCGCAATTGCGGATGCGGCAAAGTAGGCTGGAGTTCGTATTGCAGATGCGCCAAGTTAAAATCGGGGAAGCCAAAAAAGTCCCGGAAGTTATGGTATTTGCTGCCGGGTATTAATTCATCGCGGGTAATGCCGGTTTTTTCCTGGATAATATCCAGCAAAGCCGCCGGGGTGGCCGGGTCGTAGAGCAGGCGGGCCGGATAACCGGTTTGCCTTTTTTTAAGGCTTTTCTGAATTTTCGCCATCAGGTCGCCGGAGACTTCTTCTTCAATGTCCAGTTCGGCATCGCGGGAAATTTTTACCGCAAAAGCCTGGGCACTGATATAATCGGGGAACAACTCGGGTAGGCAGAAACGAATTAAATCATCCAGGAACATGACAAAGTGCTTATCACTGGAGTCGGGTAATTTTACAAAGCGGCCGCCGTGTTTTTTTACCGGTATTTCCAACAGCGCAAATGCTTCCTGGGGCAAATCCGATTTCCGGGGCTGCAATAAACGCACGCCCAGGTAAACCACCTGATCTTTCATAAAGAAATGACCGGGCCCGCCGGTTAGCATAACAGGAGTAACCAGGTTTCTTAAATGCTCATTATAATAACTCCGGATAAACTCCTGCTGGTCGGGCTGTAGCTCCTGCTCGGTAAGCAAGAATATTTTTTCTTGGCGCAGGTCCGGCAAAATCTGGTCGCGGAATATTTCGCCGAGTTCGTGTTGCTGACGGTCTACTTCGGCTAATATTTCCTCCAGTTCCTGAGCCGGATCGCTTTTCAGTTTTTCCAGGGTTTTCTTTTTAAGTTTTATCAGTCGCTTCAGGGTAGCCACCCGCACTTTAAAATATTCATCCAGGTTAGAAGAAAATATAGCCATGAACTTAATGCGCTCCAGCAAAGGAACCTTAGTATCTTTCGCCTCCTGCAACACCCGGTAATTAAAAGCCAGCCAACTCAGTTCGCGGTTAAAAATTTTTTTTTCTTTTTCCATAATAGTAATCAGGCAGGAGCTTTTTAGTGAAAATCAGCCGCAAGTATTTTTTTAATCTGCTCGTATGTTTTTTTCTTAAAACAAAGCAGTAGGATCATTACCTACTGCCTTCTCTATTTGTTTTTAATCTGGCAGAAATTTACTTATGATTTTTAGGGTAATCGAAGAATTGCAGCGTCGCATTTGCCTTGGATATTTCGCGCCAGGTGGTACACGCAAAACTCAGTGCTACCACGCCGGCCGTAGGAATTTCCGGAATCAGATCCGGGGACAATAAATTAGCCAGTTCGGTAATAGTATTATTATGCCCGATCAGCAGCACCTTATCAAACTGGTTCGGAATGCTGTTGATGATCTCTAATAATTCTTGCTTATCGGCTTTATAAATCTCCTCTTCCAGGGCTATTTTGTCGGTTTCGTATTCTAATTCGCGGCCTACCAGGGTAGCCGTGGAAAGCGCCCGCACCGCCGTGCTGGCCATTATTAAATCAACGGTTACTTCCCGGGATACTAGTTCGCGTCCCATCAGCGGCGCGTCTTTCCGTCCCCGGTTATCCAACGGCCGGTCATGGTCGCTTAGGTCTTCAAAGTCCCAGCTCGATTTAGCGTGCCGCATCAGATACAGGTTTTTCATAGTAATATTAAGGGTGGTAAATCAGTATAATGCTTTTACTGGTTCTGATTTAAAAAGATGCTTCTTTACAGTTATCAGTAAGCAGTTATTAGTTAATGGTCAGTAGTAAAGAATATTATTAAATTCTTGCTGAAGTTTAATACCTTGTATGAAGCTTTTATTCTGGCAGCTTGTCATCAACTTAGCAGATTATACCGGATTATCAATTCCAATAAAACGCTTAACAGCCCACTATTTAATATTTGCTGATAACCCTTAACTGATAACTGTTTACTGTTCCCTGATTACTGTTCACTGTTTACCGGCGGAGCATTATTTGGATAACGTTCGAAATGAATGGCGGCTACTCTTTTAATCAGTTCTTCGCGCAACAGGTCGATATTGGTTTTTTCAACGGCCGAAATAAAAATAGCGGGAGCGTGTATTTTAGCCATGTACGTAGCTTTTAATTCTTCCAGGGTTGGTTTATCAGCACCTTCTCCCATATCGTTCAGCTCGTCTACTTCCTGCATCCGGTACTGGTCTATTTTATTAAAAACCAGCATCACCGGTTTATCGGCAGATTGTATATCTTTTAAAGTATCGTTTACTACTTCTATGTGTTCTTCAAAAGAAGGATGCGAAATATCTACTACGTGTACCAGCAGGTCCGCTTCCCGGATTTCGTCCAGCGTAGATTTAAAACTTTCGATCAGGCGGGTAGGTAATTTCCGGATAAACCCTACGGTATCGGACAACAAAAAAGGAATATTATCGATTACCATTTTGCGCACCGTGGCATCTACGGTGGCAAACAATTTGTTCTCGGCAAATACTTCTGATTTGGAGAGCAAATTCATGATAGTAGATTTACCCACGTTGGTATAACCCACCAAAGCTACCCGCACCATTTCGGTGCGCGCTTTGCGTTGCTGAAAATTTTGTTTGTCCAGTTTCTCCAGTTTGTCGCGCAGCAAAGCTATTTTGTCCCGTACAATCCGGCGGTCGGTTTCAATCTCGGTTTCACCGGGGCCGCGCATACCCACGCCGCCTTTTTGCCGCGATAAGTGCGTCCAGAGGTTGGTAAGGCGAGGCAGAAAATATTGGTACTGGGCCATTTCTACCTGCGTACGCGCCTGGGCCGTTTTGGCCCGGAGGGCAAATATATCCAGAATCAGTAAGCTGCGGTCTACAATTTTAACCTCCAGCTCGCGCTCCAGGTTGCGCACCTGCGAAGGCGTCAGGTCATCATCAAAAATAACCATATCAATGTTGAAATGCTTTACAAAGGTCTTTATTTCGTCCAGCTTGCCTTTGCCCACGTACGTCCGTATGTCCGGTTTCTCTAGTTTCTGCACAAAACGCTTCACCGTTACCGCGCCTACGGTTTCGGTCAGGAAAGCCAGTTCGTCTAAATATTCATTGGTTTTTTCGTCGGGCTGAATTTTGGTTGGTACCGCTACCAGAATAGCTGTTTCTTTTTCTTTTGCGGTTTCGTAAAGTTTTTTTGCCATGTAAAGCTTATGGTTTAGGCCGGTTTCATTCAGTTATTAACTAAATAATGCTTTCCGGCTTGTTTTGTTAGTTTTTACCAGTTTTAGTATTATTAAGTTTTATACGAATAATCTGATAAATAAATATAAAGCTTATTAGCCGAAGTTAATTTTGCCGGCAGAACGCATTAACAAAAGGTAATTAGCGGCTGATGTTTAATTAAAGCCAGGAATTTTTATTTTAATCTGATTGCTTTTAAAAAATGAGGTGCAAGTAGCCGCCTATTAGCTACCAGCCTTGTTGCCGGTTAATGATTAGAATATTGAGGAGAAACTTTCTTATATTTTTCTTTTATAATATTTTAAATAAATAGTATATTCGTTAGCTCCGTTCCGGTTATCAGCTGGTTAAATTTTATTAAATTAAATTCAAACATGAAACATTTTATACTTACCATTTTTTTAACAATTCTTATTTGCATAAGTATTATCGGGCATGCCCAAACCCAAACCCAGCTCATCAACTTAAAAAAACAACATCAATCTTGTTTAGATAAAGGATTAAATATGCTTAGCTGTTCACAGCAGTATTATAAACAAATAGACAGCGTATTAAATGTAGCTTACAATAGAATTAGAAAACCCATGAGCCAAACTGAAATATTGGCATTTAAAAATGAGCAGATAAAATGGTTACAAAAGAGGGATGCCTTTTTTATAAAGGTTGATAAAGAAGCCGCTGCTGAAAGTGGACCTGGCCCAATAGGAAGAGACTTTTTAATGATAGCTATGGATGAGAAAGCTGATTTTGTTAGGAAAAGGATAGAAGAATTAATAAAACGGACAAAAAGTTAAGAAAAGAAAGCACTTTGCCTAACCTTGTATACACATCATGCTTCGTAAGGCGGTCTTCGCCGCCGCTTGCACGAGGCTGTCAGGTCTAATTTTAAACAATTAATTTTATGAAAATAATAAGGCCAAAAATCATTGGAACACTTAAGATTGAGGAAATGATGGCAGGAAGTTTCGCTGTCTGTAACGATATAAATAATGCTTCAAATAAAATAATTATTCCTTGTCGCTCAGTTGAGCATGGAGAGGGAATTATCAATAAAATTAAATTCTCAAAGCCAGGAGAAATAATTTATCTTTAAGTTAGAAGCGCTGAATTTTAGTCTGGCAAAGTTGCCTAGGGCAAATGAAACACGGTTTAAAACATAGAATAAAATTTCCTGATGAAAACACAAATATACAAGGTAAGCAGTATTAGGTAATATGTCCTTAGTTAGGGCTATGCAAATTGCACATTTAAACTAAAAGCGCCGGTTATTGCAAGAATAAAAAACATAATTAAACATAGAATCCTATCTTTGCCTACCCAAGTGAGATCGTTTCTATGCGCATAGCTATCGTTATTAATAAATCCTGGAATATCTATAATTTCCGGATGGGGTTGGTGCAGGCTTTTCTGCAGTTGGGTTATGAAGTAGTGGCCATTGCTCCGCCCGATGAATATTCGCTGAAACTGGTAGCCGCCGGTTGCCGGTATGTACCTATTGAGATGGAAAATAAAGGCACCAATCCGTTACAGGATTTGGCTTTAACCCAACGTTTTTACCAGGTTTACCGGCAAGTAAAACCCGATGTTATTCTGCAGTATACCATTAAACCAAATATTTACGGCACTTTGGCGGCGCGTTTGGCCGGTATTCCTACCATTAACAATGTATCGGGTTTGGGTACGGTTTTCATCGTTAAAAATTTTGTGTCGAAAATAGCTTTAAGTTTGTATAAACTGGCTTTTCGCTTTCCGGCCAAAGTTTTTTTTCAGAACCACGACGACCGCGATCTTTTCCTGGCTCATAAACTTATTAAGGCTAATATTACCGATGTTTTACCGGGTTCCGGCATCGATATAAAGCGGTTTAAACCGGCGCCTATTTTTACTCGTAATTCCCAATTTACTTTCCTGATGATTGCGCGGGTACTGTACGAAAAAGGCGTTGTAGAATACGTAGAAGCGGCCCGTATTATCCGTCAAAAATACCCGGAGGTGCGGGTGCAACTGCTGGGCGGCATCGACGAATCGGGCAATATTGGTATTAAACACGCTGTGTTTGACTCATGGGTAAAGGAAGGTGCAATTGAATATTTAGGAACTTCGGACGATGTAGCGGCCCATATACTGGCCGCCGACTGTGTGGTGCTGCCGTCTTACCGCGAAGGTACGCCCAAAACGTTGCTGGAAGCCGCCGCCCTGGGTAAACCGCTTATTGCCACCAATGTGCCGGGTTGCAAAGAAACGGTAATAGACGGCGAAAACGGCTTTTTGTGCGCAGTGAAAAACGCATCGGACCTGGCTCATAAAATGATACAATTATACGAATTGCCCGAAGTTAATTTACAACGCATGGGGCAGGTTAGTCGCCGGCTGGCCGAAGAAAAGTTTGACGAACGCTTTGTTATTCAAAAATATTTAGATGCAATTCATGCGGTTACCAAAGTTTAATCGTGCGAATAAAAAAATAATTTAGCTTTGTGATTATATATTTATGCTGAATGGAATTTAAGAAATACGCAATAGAAGGAGTAGTAGAAATAATACCCCGCAAATTTGGTGATGCCCGGGGTTATTTTTTTGAATCGTATAGCCAGCAGGTTTTTGCCGGAGCTGGAATTGAGGTTACGTTTGTGCAGGACAACGAATCTTTTTCGCAGAAAGGTGTTTTGCGCGGCCTGCATTTTCAAAAGCCGCCGTATGCCCAGGGTAAACTGGTGCGGGTAGCTACCGGCAGTGCTCTGGATGTAGCCGTGGATATCCGGAAAAATTCGCCTACTTACGGCCAACATGTTACTTGCCTGCTGAGCTCCGAACAAAATAATATGTTTTATATTCCGCCGGGGTTTGCGCACGGCTTTGTAGCGCTGGAAGACAACACCACTTTTTTGTATAAGTGCACCGATTATTACCAGCCGGCTTCGGAAGGTGGTATAATCTGGAACGATCCGGACCTAAATATTGACTGGAATATTTTCGAACCTTTGATTTCCGCTAAAGACCAAGTTTTACCTCGGTTAGCAGATTTAGATTCGCCGTTTTAAAAAGGTTGCTTTTAAGGTATTTAATTTAGATAAATAGTAGTCTGGCCGAACACGCTTCTCCCTGCATGTGGAGATAAATATCCGGCCAGACTACTATTTGCTTCTATCTACTCGGTAATTAAAGAACCTCCAGCAAACTTTCCAATCCCATACCGCGGGAGCCTTTTACCAGTATTTGGGCGTTTTGGATCGGGTTTTCGCGCAGCCAGTTTTGTAAATTGGTTTTATTTTCGAAAAAAGTAAATTCCGGGTGCTTTTCTGCGGCTACCTGCATTGCTTTGCCGCACAAAATTACCTGATCAAAATTTAAAGAAGCAGCTAAATCGGCTAAACTTTGGTGTTCTTCGGCACTATCGGGGCCTAATTCAAACATATCACCCAATATAATTACTTTGTGGGTAGCCGGGGCTTTCGCAAAATTGGTTACGGCCGCTTTCATAGAAGACGGATTGGCATTGTAAGCATCCAGCAAGATGGTATTGGAGCCTTTCTGTACTACCTGCGACCGGTTGTTCGCCGGCGTATAAGCGGCAATAGCGGCATTTATTTTATCTATTGGCACTTCAAAATACTTGCCCACACAAGACGCGGCCCCAATGTTCTCGAGGTTGTATTCCCCGATTATTTGGGTGGTAACCCGTTGGCCGTTTTCGGAGGCATAAACCACGTAAGGCGCCGCTTCTACCAAAGAAAGATGAAAGAAATCGCCGGTAGCCGGGTACAAAACTTTATGGGGCAGTTGCACGGCCTGGCGCATCAGGAGTTCGTTCTGGCTGTTTACGAATACGGTGCCGTTGGTTTTTTCCAGGTGTTGGTACAGTTCACTTTTGGCCTGCACCACGCCTTCAAAACTGCCAAAACCTTCCAGGTGGGCTTTACCGATATTGGTAATCAGGCCGTGCGTGGGCTGGGCTATACTACAAAGCGCCGCAATCTCGTTAATGTGGTTAGCACCCATTTCCACAATAGCTATTTCGTGTTCGGGCCGAATACTAAGTACGGTAAGGGGTACGCCAATGTGGTTGTTGAGATTGCCTTTGGTGTAAAGCGTATTATATTTCTGGCTCAGCACCGCGTTGGTTAATTCTTTGGTAGTCGTTTTGCCATTGCTGCCCGTAATACCAATTACCGGTATCTGCAGTTTTTGCCGGTGATAACGGGCCAGCTCCTGGAGGGCAACCAAGGTATCTTCTACCACGATGCAGCGATCGGTGGCGTAAGTGGCATCGTCGATTACGGCGTACAAAGCGCCGTTGTCCAGGGCCGACTTGGCAAACGTGGCGCCTTTAAAATGCGGGCCGTTCAGGGCAAAGAACAAGGTGTTGTTTTGAGCTGCGCGCGAGTCGGTGCTTACGTATTGGCATTGCAGGTATTTTTGGTAAAGCGCTTCTAAATTTGCCTCCGTCATACTAATTTATATTGAGCGTAAATTATTTTCTTTCTTCTATGAAAAACTTGCGTGCGTGGGCACTACTGGGTTTCTTTTTTTGCTGGCATTATTTAGCTTTTAGCCAGCAGCAATACGAATTCCGTTTCCGGAACGATGTAAAAATAATCATTGATTCTGATACGGTAAAGAATCCGGGTGCCGGCGGGCTAAATAGTCCGGTTTTTTCGAAGCTAGATTTAAACCAGGATGGCACCGAAGATTTATTTGCCTTCGACCGCACCCAAAATAAAATATTTACTTTTCTGGCCCAAGCTGAAAACGGTAAGTGGCAATGGCAATACGCCCCGCAATACGAATATCTTTTTCCGAACGATCTGTCGGGCTGGGTTTTGCTCCGCGATTACGACCAGGACGGGCACCGCGATTTATTTACCCAGACCAGCCTGGGCATAAAAGTATACCGCAATACCACCGCTACCAGCGGCAAGCTGGCCTTTACCGAAGCCGAACCTTATATTAAATTTAATAATACCATTAACCTGCAGGTGGCCAGTATGCCGGCTATAGTAGATATGGACAACGACGGCGACCTGGACATTCTGACCTACGATTTTTCGTCGCTTAGTACGCTGGAATACTATAAAAACCTGCAAAAAGAAGAAAACCTATCCGCCGCTACGCTTAAGTTTACCCAGGAAAAAGTAAACTGGGGCAACCTGAAAAAATGCGAACACCTGTGCAACGGCTACGTTTTTAACGGCAGTTGCCGCACTGCCGGTACCCTGCACAACGATGGCGCTACCTTGCTGGCCCTGGATTTAGACGGCGACGGCGATAAAGATTTATTATTAGGCGGCGAAGCGTGTCCGGATTTGGTAAAAGTAAACAACAGCGGTACGCCTACCGCCGAAGTTATGACGGGCAGCGACTTGCAGGTAAATTTCCCGGCGAATACCACGCGCGCCAGTTTTAACCAGTATCCCGCAACTTATTACGAAGACGTGGATTTTGACCAGGTACCAGATTTACTGGTGGCTCCTTTTGCCGAAAGTAATACAACTGATGAAATTAATTTTGGAGCTTCGGCCTGGTTGTATAAAAATACCGGCACGGCTACTGCCCCCGAATTTACTTTTGCCCAAAATAATTTTCTGCAGGCTGACATGCTAGATGTAGGTGAAAACTCGGTGCCGGCACTGGCCGATGTAGATGCCGATGGTGATGTAGATTTACTGGTAGGCAGCCGGCAAGGCACTATCTGGTTTTTTCGGAATACCGGCACCCGTGCCCAAGCTGTATTTACGAAAGAGTCGGAAGATTACTTAGGTTTAGCGGCTGCCGGCTACCGCGATATAAAACCGCAGTTTACCGATATAAACAGCGACGGCAAACTGGATTTAGTAATAACAGTAACTAGCGGTACTACCGGCGCTATAAAATATATGCTGAATACTGCCGGTGCCAATGAAGCCATGAACTTTCTGGTGGCGCAAATAAAGACCTTACCAGTAGAAATGCCGGTGGGCAGCGCTCCGGCTTTTTACGACCTGGATAAAGATGGCGACAAAGATCTGATTCTGGCTAGTTCTACGGTTAGTTCGGCCACCAGCGGTGCTTTGCAGTTTTACCGCAATACCGGTACCGCCGCCAACCCTGCTTATACTTTGGTTACTGATGCCTGGGGAAATATTGCCACGGAGTTTCTGCACCGTAATAATTTCCCGCTGCTGGCCGATTTAAACCAGGACCAGGACCCGGAGCTTCTACTGGGCGATGATACCGGCGAACTGCGGGTTTTTAATAATGTGGTGCAGCACCTGAACGATTCCTTAGTAGCCGTTTCGGATTTGTTTCAGAGCCCTGATGCCGATATATATGAAAGGATGAAATTAGGAGGTGCTATTTCGCTGGCTGCAGCCGACCTGGACGGCGACCAGAAACCCGAAGTTATTGCCGGTAGTCGGGGAGGCGGGCTTTACTTCTTAACCCAGGAGGCCCGGGGCATACTGGGCACCGACGATCCGGTAGCCGCACCCGTACACCTGATCATCTATCCGAACCCGGCGGTAACAAGTTGGGTCACCATTGAAAGTCCGGAAGCAATACGTTTTTCAATTTATAGCATAACCGGTCAGCAAATATTATTTAATCCCGATTTCGATAAAGTGCACCAGGTTAATGTGGCGGATTTGGCTCCCGGCATGTACCTGGTACAGGTAACTACTGCTGATGCCCGGCAGGCGAGCTATAAACTGATTATACCCAGATAAATGCAGGTTTTCTTATTTGTAAACTTAACCGATGCTCCTTCTTTCGCTTATCAGCAACCAATATTGCAATGGGTTAAGGAAATAGCACCGGCAACCATAACGTTAGATCTGGATACTTTTTCGGAAGAACTGCTCGTGAGCCAGGCCTGCCGCTTATTACAGGAAGCCACCTCTTTTATCGTTTATTTTAGAACAGAAAATACGGAAGTGCCTTTTCGGGCAGCGCAGAAGGTCGTTGAAGAATTAATCTGGAAAGATAAGCCCGGCACGGTTTTGCTGGAAGGTGGCCACCGGCGTTTGCAATTAATGCTGCCGGTCCGGCCTCATATTTCTTTCCAAGTTAGCGAGTCGGTTGAAGAACTAAAATCATTTCTGCGAGTTACTTTATCCGTGATGCATTAATTGTTGCTTTGCCGCAAATTATTAAGCTCTTTATTGGGGTAAAAAGAAGAGTTTTTGAATGAAACAGTTGAAAAACTGGTAACACTATACAGATGATTATTATGATAAGTAGCTATATAAAGCTTTATATATAAATGTATTAAGCTGAAAATAACTTCTAACATGGCGGGTAAGCAAAAGAATAGGTCTTATACTATTTTTTTGAATGATATTCGTTGTCTCACCTTAATAAAATGTGAGTTATGGATTAGAAAGGTAAATATTGAGGTATTTTAGGTTCGACTTTGCAGCGCTTCTTGGCTTATTCATTAATAATCATATTTACCGTAGCGTTTTAAAAATTTCCCGTTCATTTATTCTGAAAAATTATACTCTTATAATTAAACATTATTGATAACTAATTATTAAAACCCATAACTCACGTTAATAATAGAAAAAGAATTCATTGAAGTTGTATATCAGACGAGCCAAATCCAGTAGCCTTGACTGGAAGCCTTCGAAGCATGCTGGCGCATCTCCAAAAGCTTCCAGTATAATAATAGCTAAGTTTTATCAGACACCATCCTGCCGCATTACCGGTCTTTTATAACTTTAATTACCTTTAAAAGCTTTTTGTTTTTATTCTCCACATATATCAGATACATCCCCTTTGCCAGAATATTCTTTGAAAGGTCAATGGTATGAATATTTTTATCAGGAGAAATAGGGGTAAAACTCTTTTGATAAAGCATTGTCCCTACTACATCATAAACTTTAATGCCATATTCTGCTGGCTCTTCTGCTTCAATTTTTACATTGATGTAATCATTAAAGATATTTGGATAAGCAGTAATGTTTATGTCGCTTACGGCCTTTATTTCAATCGGCTCTTTAACTGAAACAGCAGCAGCTACAACATTGGTTGCGCTAGTAGTGGTCGTGATTTTTGTTACTTCAATGGCTGATACTTTGGGCCGGTCTACGGCTCCTTCGCTAGTCAGGCCAATAAAAGTGATGTTCAGGGTACCATCCGTAACATTAGCCATAAATGTTTTCACATCAGCCGTGTTAGCGCCTACTGTTGCCAGAATGTCGTAATTGTCCAGCACCTTTGTATTCTCAATGGCTACGTCAAAGATCCGCTTGCCTATATTTCCATAATACACTTCAGTAAAATGCAGTACCACCTTATACTGGCCACTACTCACCGGGAACGCGTAGCTGAAGTTAGCATTATTGGCACTGGCAGAACGCTCCGACTGGTACATGGCATCATCTTCAGTACCGGCAATGGCTTTGGTGCGTGTTGTAGTACCACCACCAGAATAATAAGCATCAGCGGCAAACGTACCAATGGAGTTGGTGACCTGGGCACCGCCAGCATTGATGCGGTAAGCTACCGTTGGTGTAGGCGTGGTAATGGTCAAAACAAAGCTATCGCTTATGGTACCACCTTTCCCATCATTGGCCGTTACCTTAATGGTCAGACTGGCCGGACTGCCGCTGGGCGGTGTGCCGGAGAAAGTACGCGAAGAACCATTGAAGCTGAGCCAAGTTGGTAAGGCAACGTTATCAGCTAAGCTGGCGGCGTAAGTTAAAGCATCATTGTTGGAGTCGGTGAATGTAGTGGTGGGAAACGCATAACTGAAAGCGGTTCCTACCGTAGCATGCTGGTCCGGAATGGCTGTTGCAACAACCGGTGGACTGTTAGTAGGAGTCGCATCCGTTTTCAAGATCTCAATAGCTGATACTTTGGGCCGGTCTACGGCTCCTTCACTAGTCAGGCCAATAAAAGTGATGTTCAGGGTACCATCCGTAACATTAGCCATAAATGTTTTCACATCAGCCGTGTTAGCGCCTACTGTTGCCAGAATGTCGTAATTGTCCAGCACCTTTGTATTCTCAATGGCTACGTCAAAGATCCGCTTGCCTATATTTCCATAATACACTTCAGTAAAATGCAGTACCACCTTATACTGGCCACTACTCACCGGGAACGCGTAGCTGAAGTTAGCATTATTGGCACTGGCAGAACGCTCCGACTGGTACATGGCATCATCTTCAGTACCGGCAATGGCTTTGGTGCGTGTTGTAGTACCACCACCAGAATAATAAGCATCAGCGGCAAACGTACCAATGGAGTTGGTGACCTGGGCACCGCCAGCATTGATGCGGTAAGCTACCGTTGGTGTAGGCGTGGTAATGGTCAAAACAAAGCTATCGCTTATGGTACCACCTTTCCCATCATTGGCCGTTACCTTAATGGTCAGACTGGCCGGACTGCCGCTGGGCGGTGTGCCGGAGAAAGTACGCGAAGAACCATTGAAGCTGAGCCAAGTTGGTAAGGCAACGTTATCAGCTAAGCTGGCGGCGTAAGTTAAAGCATCATTGTTGGAGTCGGTGAATGTAGTGGTGGGAAACGCATAACTGAAAGCGGTTCCTACCGTAGCATGCTGGTCCGGAATGGCTGTTGCAACAACCGGTGGACTGTTAGTAGGAGTCGCATCCGTTTTCAAGATCTCAATAGCTGATATTTTGGGTGCATCAGCTGCTCCCTTACTAAAATTAATGTTCAGGGTACCATCACTAACGTTTACCTGGAATGTTTCCTGGGTAGCAATTAAAGCTCCTCCAACTTTAGCGTAAATATCATAGTTAGTCAACTTGCGACTGCCTTCTATATCGACGTTGAACTGCCGCTTACCCGTTCCGCCCGGTCCTTCAGCGCCCCAGTAAATCTCAGCGAAATGTAAGATTACATTATAGGTAGCATTGCTGACAGGAATGTTATAAGAGAAGTTGGCGTCTGAGCGTTCCGTCTGGTAAAGCGCATCATCATCGGTGTTAGCAATCTGTGTGGTACTGCTTACTTGGTAGGTACGGTTAGTAGTATAGTAAGCATCGGCCTGGAACTGCCGGTTGTTGGAGGCTAAATACGCTGGTCCACCTGCATTCAGGCGGATTGCTGTTACTCCCCCGGATGCCGAAGCAATACTAAGCACAAACTCATCGCTTACCGTACCACCTTTCCCATCATTAGCCGTTACCTTAATGGCCAGACTGGCCGGACTGCCGCTGGGCGGTGTGCCGGAGAAGGTGCGGGTTGCAGCAGCAAAGCTAAGCCAAGTTGGTAAGGCAGCGTTATCAGCTAAGCTGGCGGCGTACGTTAAAGCATCATTGTTAGGATCGGTAAAGGTAGTTGCCGGAATAGGGTAACTAAATGCAGTGCCAATAGTGGCCGTTTGATCCGGAATAGGTGTAGAAACGCTTGGGCTTCCACTTGAATTGTCTATACCTTCGCCGGTTAAGGTTACGGTTAGGCCGGGATTAATGCCGGTATGTACAATATCTAATTGCGCAACCTTGGTGCCTAAAGAGGCAGGATTAAAGGTTACGCTAACCAAGGCAGATGCTCCCGGATTTATAGTAATGGGCGCCGTGAAATTATGCGCATACTGATTACTGTTAGCACCCGAAAGACTAACCGAAGTTACCTGTAAAGATGTAGTTGCATCATTGGTGATGGTTACCTCTTGTGGCGAAGAACTGGAACCGGCCAGCTGTGAAAAAAAGTGCAGGTTTGCCGGAGTTGCTACCAACCCCTGTCCCGTTCCTTCCCCGGTTAAGGCAACCGTAGTACTGGTATTAGATCCGGAATGATTAATAACAAGATTAGCGGCTTTGGTGCCTGTAGAAGTGGGGCTAAAGCCCACTAATACATCTATACTTTTGCCAGCCGGAACAATAAAAGGAAGAGCAAGTGGGCTGGTATAGGTATAAGCATTATCTCCGGAAATATTTATTGCGGAAACAACAATTGCTTGCTTGGTACCTGCATTCGTTAACCGAATCGTTTGGCTACCAGCAGAACCCGCTATTACATAACCGAATGCTGCTTTGGTTGGTGCTGTTAACTGACTTTGGGATAAAGCAGTGCCGATAGGCGTAGTAGGAGCATTCATATAATAAGCTTCCTGAGAAGAAAGCAATGGTCCCCCTCCCTGATTGCCGGCACCAGTTACTATATAAATCCCATTATTGTTGGTAATAGCCTGGGTACCGTGCCGGCCTTGTACCATATCAGCTAATCTTCGCCAGGAACCAGTATTAACATCTAAAGCTTCTGTTTCTACGTGGCCGGTGGGCTGCGAACTTTCTCCTCCCATAATAATCAATTCTTCTCCCAGCACAGCTGTGCCGGCTCCGGCCCGCTGGGTAGGAATATTACTGGTGCTTGGCAGGGTAGACCATTGTCCGGTAGCAAAGTCATACACATCCACTTCCGGAACGGTTATACTAAAAACCTGCCCGGTAATGCCCGAAGACCGCCGCCCACTGGCTACATAAAGTTTATCATTGATAACTGCCGCATGGAAATGGTCTCTTGGCCGGGGTGCATCGGGTAAGGTTTTCCAGGTATTAGTGGCGGGGTCATATTCATCAAACCAAGGCACGTGGCCGGTCCAGTGGCCATCCAGGATACCACTAACCACATAAAGTTTATTATTATACACTACTATGCCCGCCGAGCCTCTTCTTCGGGCTTCCGGAATGGCCGGTCCGGCAATCCATTTATCTGTAAGCGGATTATAAATATATATTTGCGGCACAGGCGTTTCGTGGGGATAGGCACCGGTAAATGCTCCTACAGCATAAATAAGTCCGTCCAGCGTAACAGCCTGGAAATGGTGTAGTTCGGTAGGGATGGGAGCTTTATTCGTCCAAGTCTTAGTTGCCGGGTTATACTCTTGCACAGCTTTCAAACCGCGGCCACCCAACAGGTAAAACTTATCTCCTGCCTGCACATAAGCATTTTCTTCGCGGCCAATAACCGAACCAGCAGTAGAAGTAATTGTCTGCCAGCCCCCATTAACTGCTGATGGATCTACGATAACCTGGATCTGGTCCCAGGTAGCGGTAAAAGCAGGAGCACCGCCGGTAGTAGAAATAATGCCTATGGCTAATGCGGCAATATTACCCTGTAAGGTTTGCAGCAAAGGCCCGCTTATTTGAATTGGTTCCCCCAAATCAGTTGCCAGCCCGCCATTTACGGCATACTTAGGCTGTACCATTCCCGTTAAAGGGTTCACTGATAGATAAAAGTCAAGGGATGAACTGGGCAGTCCGCCGGGTAAAGGATACTGTTGGCTGGTAAATTGCCCACCATTTTCATTTACTACCAAAATGCCTCCTACGCCGCCATTGGCGTTAAGCACAATTTTAAGATAATTATCCTGATCGCCGGTACCGATGTAAATACCTTGCGATTGCCCATTCTGCGGGGTTTTATCATTAAAAAAAGCAGCCAACATACGGGCTTGCACCGTGAAAGGATTCTTGCCGGCCATAACGCCGAATTGGAAAGCATTCTCCTGGTTGTTCTGCGTGCCTAAAGCATCGCCCGCCGATACGGCTACTACCGAAAAAGCACCTACCGCACCTCCGGCAATTAAATTGTCATCATCATATAAGTTATAATAATCATTATCCGCCTTCTGGTTACTCATCAGGCCGGTAAAGCCCAAGCCGTAAAGACCCGTTCCGGGATCATTATTAAATAAAGTATAATTGATAGGTAAATGGGTGGTAAGTCCATTATCGGCATCTATGGCAAAAGCATCCGTATTGTCGGCTATGCCATCATTGTCTTCATCTAAATCATTTAAATCCGATACCAGGTCGCCATCATTATCATTAGGCCGGCTGGAGGCAGAGCAAGGGTTTGTCGCGTTGTCTATCTCATCGGCATTAGAATAGCCATCCAAATCATCATCCAGGGTAGCACTGTATTCGCCGGAACAATCAACAAAGTCTTGCGGCTCAAATACAGTTATTGTTTTGGAACCGTAGGTAGCGGCCCAAACCGTACCGGGGAAAACATCATTATCGCCTTGGGCAATAATATCCAGAGGCGTTGATCCAAATCCGGAGGCAAAAGGTAAGTCGCTATTTAGTTTATTGGTCGATGACCTAGGATTGGTAACATCAGAACCATCTTCGGTTAAGGTAATTTTATAAATACTGCCATTATGGCTAGCTGCCAATAAATTACCTTGCAGGGCATTACCAAAATTAGAAGCGGTATATTCAGCTATGCCGTTAGTAGAGGTGTTAAAAGTTAATATGGCATTATCGGTTACGCCTGGTTGCTGAAAATCACCTTCAATTTTATGAGCCATATCCAGGGGAACGGGTGGCCAATCAATGGGCAAGGGCTTGTCGCCGGTTTTACTGGTGCGCCATACGCCGGAGGTGCCGTCATGGGTATAAAGGCCGGCCCCGGCCGGATTAGCGCGCGTGGGATTTGGATGACCTCCATAGTTACTACGAGGAATATAAGTAGCGATATCGCCAATGTAGTGCAGGTTATCCAGATTATTTACTTTGGGGTCATTAACACCGGCGCCGTTAGAACCGGGTTCTCCTACAACATAATTATTCGTTACTGTTCCATCTGACCCTTCATTTTCGGGATAACCACCCCAGCCGCCATTAGCACCATTATCAACGGTGTACATGCGGCCGGCTTTACCGGGGGTTTGGGTAATTACCAAATCATAAGCGTTCCGGTAACCCGGCGAATATATTTGCACCGGGCCTCCTTTCACAATCCGGGCCTGGTTTAAGCCATCATTGCCGCCAAAAGGATCGTTTACATCTGTACCATCCGCATTGTTGGCCCGGGTGGGGTCATCTACCGTTGGTAAATCATATTTGTAAGCCGTGTTGCCGGTTCCTTTAGTAGGCAGGGCTTCTATGGAAGTTAGGTTAATGGACAGGATAGCTGCCGAAAGGGCGTACTCCGGGGTAAAAGCAAAGTTGTTGGAGGGAGAACCACCGTTGGTATGGCCACCCACTGCCAGGTAAAGCATATTGGTTTTGGCATCCAGTTGCATGCCATTAACTGAATGGTTTTCTTCGGAACGGGGTAAGCCCCGGACTAAATCTACTTTCACCCAAGTGCTACCAGTTTTAGTAAGTTTAGAAATAATACCAGAGTTAGTATCTAAGTTTTTATCGCCGTTGGTGGAACCTCCGCCAATGCGACTGTCGCTGGAGCTTACATATAGTATAGGCTGTTCTGCTGAACCGGTTACTAATATGCCGGTTACCTGGCGCTTGGTTACCGTAGAAGCAAGTGTACCATCATCATTATGGTTGGGTATTTGGTTGATAATACTAATAGTTTCCGTAGAACCGGTAACAACTGAATAATCTCCGGGTGCATTTCGGGTAATATTAAATGCTTTTATTATACCATCCTGCTGTGATACATACAAGCGATTATCAGGACCGAATTGCAGAGAGGTAGGATTACCCAGGGAAGTTCCTTTTAAACCGGCGGAGGAAAAGTTATAGGTGGCATTAGCCAGCATGGCTCCACTAAGATCTTGGGGGGGGAGCTTTGCCTTTTTCTTTTTTTCCTTAATGGGTTGTCCTTTTCCAGCTGATGTTGTTTGCCCCCAACTATTTGTTACCGAGGTGCTTATAAAAATAAAAAATAGGGCATAGCAGATAAATGACCTACTTTTCAAAAGTAAATTAGTAGAGGTAAAATCCATGAAATATGAAAATAAATATATGAATTGCTATATTGTTTAATAAAGTTAGGCTATTTTACCACATTAGCTATAAAAAAGATCAGTTTTTTTATAAAAAATCTAATTTTTACGTATTTATTGGATATACATTATAAATACGTACTAAATGCTAGTGAAGAAAACCAAAAATATTGATTAATGATCAATGTAGAGACATAGGACAGATTCTGCATTTGCAGAACTACCAAGTAAATTCATGGAAGTTATATATTGGGCTTTATAAATATTCTAATATATCTTATCTGAGTGATAAGGCTGTATTGCTTGGTTATGTTGGTTGATGATATTTAGCGCATATAATAATCACTATCATCTTATTAAAACTATCATCTATTAGATAAGAATTACGCAACAGTAGGCAGTAGGTTAATTAATCAAAAGGGCACGCTTAGTTAGGCAGAATTTTAATCTTACAGATATTATATTGACAGAGCTGAAGTTAGTTCTTATAAATTGGATGCTTTGATTTTTGGATAAAGCATCTGAAATAGCCTTTTTTTGTTGATTATAGCCTCGCTGCGTAACGCCTAATCTGTTGAGTTGTTATTAGTGTCCGGGATAAATATTTAAAAAATTAAAATAATATTCAACAGAAATAACAACTCTTGATGAAATATAAGTAAATTAGGATGAATTTTTAATATATAAAGAAGGTGTTATGAATAAACTTTTACTTGCTTTCAGAGTGCTGGTTTTGTGGCTGGTAGTTTTAACTGCTCAAGCTTCAACAGAAAATCCTCTGATTAAGGTAGTCGGCTTTACCTTGATCAATGCTGACAATGATCTTGAAATTGCTAATCTCAGTAATGGCGATGTGATTAATTTAGCCGAGTTGCCAAGCCAACGGATTAATATAGTGGCTAATATTCAACCCAATATTTTGCCCCTGCAAATCGGCAGCGTTGTTTTTACCTTAAATAATAGCAAGTATACTGAGAACGAGATTCCTTTTGCATTAAGAGGTGACATTTCCGGTAATTATAACCACTGGGTACCCCCTGTAGGAAATTATACTTTAAATGCAACGCCTTATACAGAAGCCGGCGGGAAAGGTACTCCTGGTAAGAGCTTTACAATTAATTTTAAGGTTATTAACGAACGCCTGAATCTTCCAGAGGCTGTTTACAGAATAAATACTGGTGGGGCTGATTATATAACACCGGAAGGTATTGTTTTTGAAGCTGACAATTATTCTTTTTCTTCTAAAGCAACGTACAGTAACAAAGCTATTAATGATATAAAAAATACTGATGCGGACAGACTTTATTTAACCGAACACATAGCGGACCAAGATTCAGGTCAATTCTATTATTATTTGCCGGTAGCACCGGGTAATTATACCGTTAAGCTTCATTTTGCGGAAATTTATTTTGGAGTAGTACAATGGGAGGCCAATTCCAATCCGGTAGGCAAGAGAATATTTGATGTTACTGTAGAAGGTAAAGAGATGTTAGTAGATTTTGATATTGCTGCCGAAGCAGGAGTAGCTACGGCATTAGTTAAAACTTTTGAAGTTTCCTCGAACGATGGCAATATTGTTATTGGGTTTTCAGGTAAAGTAAACCGGCCAAAAGTTTCGGCTATAGAAGTATTGGTTTCGTCCACCCTTAATACTCCGCCGGTAGCAGATGCCGGAGAGAACAAAGCTATCCGGTTACCGGAAGATAGCACTACTTTAGTAGGAACTTGGTCGGATGCAGATGGGTACGTAACAGATGTAAAATGGACGCAGGTAAGTGGTCCTCGTGCAACCATGCAAGGTACCACCAGTTCTAATCTGGAGCTCAGTAATTTAAAAGCTAATACTTATATATTCCGGCTTACTGTAACCGATAACAAGGGAGATGAGCACAGCGATGAAGTAGCTTTAGTTGTTATTGCGGCAGCACATCTTCAAATTACGGCCCATCCTAACCCCGTTACTGACATATTAAAAATTAATACTAATCAAAACAATGACAGCCCTTTGAATATTAGGATATATAATAAGTTAGGTGTTTTAAGTTCTGAAATGTTAGGGGTTGTTCCGAAGGCCAACAATTATGAAGTAAACATTTCATCGCTTTCGCCTGATATCTATATGTTGCAAGTAGAATTGGAAGGAGCTATCGAACAAATTAGAATTGTTAAAGAATGATTTACTAGTTGGCTGAAATATATAGCTTTTAGGTTTACCCGGAACAAGCATGATTACTGGTAGCTGCTAAGTAGGGGATATACTTTATTAAAGTGAATGTGGTGCTGGCAAAGCCAGTTCTTTATTGCTTTGGCATCTACCGTCAGGTTTGTTCTTTTAAATTATCCTGAGTATGCAATTTCAGATAGCATCTGTTTATAAAGATCTGTAATAAGTCCATAAAAAATGGAGCTATTCTCGTCAAGTAATTTTAATTGACAGGGGAAAATTAAGTAAATTGGCGGAGCTTTTGTCTTAAAAAACTCCAACTAAAAATAGCTAGAGGAATAACATCATTTTTATAATGATCTACTTAGTGAAAGGAATTTGAGACTTGCCAGGCTATATGATTAATGTTATTACAACCGGTAGGTTAGAACAACATTAATCATATAGCATTACCTATTCTGAAATTTGGATGAATTTGCCTTTGCTAACTAAGCCCTATATTATGGGAGTTAAATTTTCTTTTTTTTGCCTTAATTTTTTAAAATAATCTCGTATATCATCTTCATTCATGTTTTCCCATTTACGGGTTGAATGGATGATTTTTTTCTTTCTTTGCAGCAACATTTCTGGTGATGCCGGTAGTTCTTTCCACCAAAGGCCTAATGGTAAATCGCCAGTAGCTAAGTCGCCAAATTCTAAGCCCACTACTTTTGCCAGTAAACTAAATATATGGTCGTCGGCTAAAATGGCATTTCTTATTTTGTACAAAGGGAGATAACCCGCCTTATCCAGCTTTTCAATGAAATCCTCGCTGAAAAAATAGGTTCCGCCAAATATATATTCTCCTATCTCGTAGCCATTATAAAAAGCTTTTAAAACTAATTTTCGTAAAGCTAAATTCACAAAAGGACGCTTTAGTAATTTCCAGGTACAGGTACCTACTAATATAGTTGTTCTGGCATAATTGTTATCCCATTTGTTGCCGGCAAAATCTAATGGATATTGTCCGTAAACGTGCATGCCAGCTATGCCAACTTTAGGGTTTTCTTTGAAAAGCTGGATAACTTCTTTTTCGGGACTTTCGCCTATCACCAAAGCATCGTCATCAATTTTCATTAAGGCATCAAAAGTATAGTTATCAATGGCATATTTGAAAGCTATAGATAAGTTTACATATAACTTAGCCAGGGTTCCGGAAACCTTATCAATAGTTAAAATATCAATATCCGGAATAGCCTTTTTTATTTCTGATGATACGTTTTTACGGGTATTATCAAGAATGATTATTTTATGCGTACTGGTTGTGTAATATAGAAAACTGTTTAATGTATCCAGAATATATTCAAGCTTTGAATTTGGACCAATGGCCATAACTGCCACTATCTCAAAGTGCTGTTTCATTATTTACTTTTGTTTTAATATTAATTCTAAACTGCTTTTTACTTGAGCTAATTATAACATTATGCAGCTTCGTTCTTGGTGTTTCCCTGCTGGCGGTATTGTTTGAAATAAGCCCTTATCTGATCTTCATTCATGTCTTGCCACGACCGGGTGGAATGAATAATCTTTTTTCCTTTGCTCCTTAAAATCTCAGGTGAACCAGGTAAACCTTTCCAGGTAGTGCCTAAAGGCAAATTGCCGGAAGATAAATCGCCTAACTTAAATCCAGCCAACTTGGTTAATAAGCTAAGCAGGTGGTCTTCGCCCAGGTTCGCAGTTTTTAAATTGTTTACCGGCAAATATTGGCCTTCGTTTAACTTGTTTAAACAAGCCCGGCTCAGAAAATAAGCGCCACCCTGTATATTCTCTCCTATTTCATAACCCTTGCGGATGGCTTTAAAAAATAGTTTTCGCAAAGTGAAATTGGCAATTGGCCGGCGAATTATTTTCCAGGTACAGGTATCTTTCATTAATTGTTTTCGAGGCCAGGAATTATCAACCTGGTTACCTAAAAAGTTGGTAAAGTTTTCGCCGGTTTGGTAAAGTCCGGCCATGCCTACGTGCGGCCTCTCTCTAAAAAACTGGAGTGCCTCCTGATCGGCGCCCTTGCCGGTTATCAAGGCATCATCGTCTATTTTTAATAAAAGCTCAAAGTTATATTGTTTCAGGGCGTATGTATAAGCGTGGCAAAGGTTTAAGTATAAGCCAGCATTTACTCCCAGATTCTTGGGGGTTTTCAGTACTTCCGCATCCGGATGCATTTTGTGTATAGCGTCACCGGTTCCTTTATGCGAGTCATCTAATATAATAAGCTTGTATTGGCAGGAGAAATAATACTTTATACTGTTAATGGTATCGTCGATATAATTAACGTTACCATTAGGGCCAATGGGCATAACTACAACTAAATCAAAATTCCTTTCCATGATTTAAACTTTGGTTAAAGCAAAGCTGGTAAAAATTTAATAACCTTATTCTCGCATTAATCTTCACGCCGGAAGCTAATACTTACCAGTTCTTCTGTTAGAAAGAATATAGTAAACTATAGGTGATGGCCTACGATTTAGGATGAATAAAATTATGCAGGAAGGCAAAAGTAAGATCATAAAAATCGCTTATGCCTGTCGGCTACGTTTCTAATGCTTACTTGTCCGAACTTCCTTCTTACCTGAAAGCAATTATAACGCGTAAATTGCTCTTAATTATGTATATATCTAACCTCTTATAGTTTTTTTGTATATGCCAGCAATATCATACTACCAACATACAATCTCTTAGGTTACAAATACTTTACTATATTCGGAAAACCGGAAATGCTGGTTATGTAATTGGAAAAATATTTCCCCCTTTTCCCGGCTTTGCTGCTTGATAATAAGCTATATAAGTCCGGGTTATTAAATCTGAATTTTCAGCCCTGTACCGTATTGAGGTATTATCAAATTAAATTAAAATTGTCGGCATCCAGGTGAGCCGGAAAAGCTTGGCGGTATGCTGCCAGTGTGGTGCTATCCAGAGTTAAGGTTTGGCTAACTTCCTCGTGGCGGCTTTGCCAGATAGCTTGCCCTAATGGATCGTACACTGCCGAATCGCCGCTATAGGTAATGTTATTGCCATCTACCCCCACGCGGTTTACGCCCGCTACATAAGCCAGATTTTCGATGGCGCGGGCAAGCAATAAGGTTTGCCAGGCTAAACGGCGTTTTTCGGGCCAATTGGCTACATACAGGTACAAATCGTATTGGTTTTGCTGGTTGCGGCTCCAAACCGGAAAGCGCAAGTCGTAGCAAATAAGCGGGCAAATGCGCCAGCCTTTCAGCGTGGGAATTATTTTGTTCTGGCCAGCGGTATAAATATTTGTTTCTCCGACCATTCGGAATAAGTGGCGTTTGTCGTAATACTGATAATTGCCATCCGGCTGCATCCAGATAAGGCGATTAAAATAAGCGTTACCTTCTTTTATAATCAAACTACCGGTAATTACGGCTTGGTGTTTTTGGGCCTGGTCGGCCAGCCAGGGCAGGGTAGGGCCCGTCATGGGTTCGGCTAATTCGGGGGCAGCCATCGAAAAACCGGTCGTAAACATTTCCGGCAAAATAATCAGATCGGTGGGCAGGGTAAGAGAATTAAGCTTTTGCGCCAGCATCTCCCTGTTTTTTTCGGGCTGGTGCCAGTGCAGAGAGGTTTGTACCAGGCTTACCGTTAAGTTTTCCATATCTTTTCTGTAATAAACTGCAGGGAAGAAAATAATTATATATTTCGATTAGGGGTAATTTTACCACCCTTGCGCCTCCTAAAACAGGAGGGGAGCTTTTAAACTGATTTTTAGGAAGCGCAATGTTTATCTATTAATTTCCCAACTACGTAATTCAGGATTTACTTATAAAGCACACAAGCGCCGGGCCGCTTCCTGCAAGGTAGCTTCATTTTTAGCAAAGCAAAATCTAAGTACTTTATGGTCCTGCTGATTGTGGTAAAACACCGAAACCGGTATGGCGGCAACCCCAATTTCTTTGGTTAGACGAGTGGCAAAAGCCTGATCCGGTTCATCCGTAATAGATTTATAATTTAATAACTGAAAATACGTGCCCGCCGACGGAACCAAAGTAAAGCGTGAACCGGCCACTAACCGGCAAAATAAATCGCGCTTTTGAGCGTAGAAATCCGGTAAATTCAGGTAATGTCCGGTATTATCCAGGTAATCGGCCAGGGCGTACTGAATAGGGGTTACAGTACTGAAAGTAAGATACTGGTGAATCTTGCGGAACTCTTGGGTTAACACAGGAGGAGCTACACAATAGCCAACTTTCCAGCCCGTGGTATGATAGGTTTTTCCGAAAGAAGAAATGACAAAGCTGCGCGCTGCAAGTTCCGGATGCCGTAACAAGCTTTGGTGTTGGCGGCCATTAAAAACCATGTGCTCGTATACTTCATCGCTGATTATATACAAATCCCTCTCCTGCACCAGCGCGGCCAGCTGCTGTAAGTCGTCCGCACTGATTACAGCTCCGGTAGGATTATGGGGAGAATTCAAAATCAGCAGCCGGGTTTTAGGGGTAATACGGCGTTGTATTAAATCCCAATCAATAGTAAAATCGGGGAAAGAAAGAGGTACAAATACTGGTTTGCCGCCATTTAGCACGATGGCCGGTACGTACGAATCATAAGCCGGTTCCAATACCACTACCTCATCGCCGGGCCGCACTATTGCCGCAATAGCACAGAACAATGCTTCGGTAGCGCCGGAAGTCACGGTTATTTCGGTTTCGGGATTGGGAGTTAGGCTGTATAATAATTGTGTTTTAAAACTAATTTTCTCCCGTAGGGCAGGTAAGCCGGCCATAGGCGCATACTGGTTAAATCCGCTTTTGGTGTAATCACCGACCAGTTCAGCTAGTTCGGGCGGACAACTGAAATCCGGGAAGCCCTGCGAAAGATTAATGGCGCCGTGTTGCTGCGCCAGTTGGGTCATGGTGGTAAAGATGCTGTTGCCCACAGCCGGTAGTTTAGAGTCGGGAAAGGTAAGCATGCGTTTATTTGTTTCCGGCTTTTAAATTAGGCAAAATTATCTGGTTTGTATCAGGCTGGTGGGTAATAAGAGAGTTCTTCATCATGACATTTTTGATTGATAACCTTATCTACCGGAATACCATAGGTGTAAAAAGTAAATTTTGTTTTTAGAATTGGTCGGAAGGAGGTGGTATAAATGTAAATATGAGGCCCTTATAACCTTAGTTCCTGGAACAACTTAATGGTGCCTAGCCGTATTTTTTCGATTCCGGCTATTCTTTGTAAGAAGTTGTGCTCTTCTGTTGCAAAAGTCTTTATGCCGGGAATTAAGGTGTCGTCTAAATCAAAGGAAATAATTATGGTTTACGCAAATTAACGCTATTAATCTGAATTTAACCTGCTGGTTAGGAAACCTGATATTTTTTGTGAAATCAGCAGAATCGGATTAACTGAAACGAACCAGCGCCGGCGTAATACTTGTCGGCCATTAAGCTTATTTTGGGATAGGTTTTCTGCGGTCAACTTCGGTAATACACACTTAGGTCGCCCTATCGTTAGTTTGCATTTTCGGGAAAGTATTCCCGGATAATTTCTTTTATGTCCTGATCGGCTAAAGGCTTAGAGAAATGGCGTTTTACTTCGCTGTAAGTTTCCAGGCGTTTCAGATCATAAAAGCTGGCGGAGGAGGTGAGCATCATGATTTTGGTGGGCGCCGATTCGTTTAAGCCCAAACTTTTATAAGCTTCCAAGAACTCAAATCCGTCCATTATGGGCATTTTTATATCCAAGAAAATCATATCGGGGCATTTCTCTTTACCGGGCGAGCCGGAGATCCAGGCTGCAGCTTGTAAATATCTTATGGCCTGTTCACCATCGGTAAATATTTTTACTTCGCGAGCGGCTTGGGTGCGTTGTAAGGTGCGATTATTGACGTAATTGGTTGTTTCGTCATCATCTACCAACAGAATAAGATCGAGTGGTTTCATGCAGCAAAGCTATATTTTTTTCTGATCCATGCGAAATAAATTAAAAACGTACGGCTAGCATCTGGCAGTCTGCTTGCAGAAAAATAGCTTTTAAAAGTAAAGGTAAACAGCTGGAAAACAAACCCGCGGTGCAGTAAACCTGGCAGCACCTTGAATAATTTTGTAATTTATGTTTGTTGTTGAAAGTAACACCTGATTTAACACGTACGCTAGCTGTTTAAACCCTTGGTTTAAACAGGAAAAAGCAACATCTGAGATGGCCTTGGTACAGCTCAATATTAATAGTTGCGGGTGTTTATCGATGAAAATACAGCTTAAATATTGCTCATATAAATACAAATAAGCAAAGCAGTAATCTAAAGTTAAAAAATATCACGGAATATTAAAATTTAATTTGCAGTTTTACGCCGTTATTGTTAAAAATACGTATAAAACAACACCTTGTATTGTGGGTAAATACTGAGGGGAAAGTTTAGTTTGGATTATTAGCAATATAAAAGACCTGGCCTACAGAAAAGAAAAAACTGGTACAGGTAAGAACGTAAAACTTTGTTTTATAATTAAGAAACTTTTAAAAAAGCCCATTTGATTGAAAATTTAGAGAAAAATGGAGGAGGAGTTTTTATTCCGGGAAACATATATAGAAATTTCATTTAACCAGGAAGCACAATGGATTTATGCCGATTGGCGCGGCTTTCAAACGGTGGCTTCTGTAAAGGCGGGTTGCGAAAAAATATTGCAGGCCTTGCATCTTAAGGGTTGTACAAAAGTTTTAAACGATAATACCCGTGTACAGGGCATCTGGTCGGGGGCTTCGGAATGGGTGGCGGTAGATTGGTTTCCCAGAATGCGCACGGCCGGTATGACTTGTTTTGCCTGGGTTTATTCGCCCAGCGTTTTTAGTCAGCTATCTACAGATAAAACGCTGAACCATACCAACGAAGGTTTTGTAAAAACTTTTTATGACATTAAACAGGCAGCATCCTGGTTGCAAAGTCAGAAATAAACAGCGGCAACACTTCCAAAACCCTGATTGCCCAATAGTAAAGGTTAAAAGACTGCTTTTGTACAAGTCTCTGCTACTAGAAAACTTAACGCAATTTATATCATTTTTGCCGACCAGCGATTAATAGTATACAATAGAAAGCTGTATAAATAAAAAGCGGAGATATCCTGATATCTCCGCTTTAAATTGCTTTAGTTTATTAATCGCTTAGTATATCGTTAAATATCTGCTTGGCCTTCTCTACCGACGTTACCTCATCAAAAATAACAATTAGTTTGTCCTTGGTGTCTTTCAGGCGGGCGCTCCGCGAATGAGCCTGCACGTATTTCAGGATTTTTCCGAACAGTTCGCCCTGGAAGTAGGCTTCGTTTTTCTCGGTGGGCAAATAGCCGCGCATGGTTTCTTTTTTAATCGATAATTTCTCAAAGCCCAAATGCTGGGCATCCCACCGAAGCTTCACAATATCTACCAGTTGTACTACTTCGGGCGGTAAAGGCCCGAAACGGTCAGTGATGCTGTTGACGATCTTATCCAGGCTTTCACGGTCTTTCACGCGGTCCAGCTTGCTGTACAGGTTCAAACGTTCCGAAATATTGCTGACGTAGTTGTCTGGAATTAATATTTCCATATCCGTTTCGATGGTGCATTCGCGTACCGTTTCCAGGAACTCCTGCAGATTTTCGTTTTTTAAGAACAAGTCTTTAAACTGGGTTTCTTTCAGCTCTTTTATGGCATCGT
>Ga0210040_10000484_pt1 | contig 66637 bp, 86 predicted proteins | sample CryGeyCG12114_NA_FD_185462 | JGI IMG/M metagenome (GOLD analysis project Ga0210040, IMG submission 185462) | Groundwater microbial communities from aquifer - Crystal Geyser CG19_WC_8/21/14_NA (SPAdes) (version 2) | ecosystem: Environmental > Aquatic > Deep subsurface > Groundwater | place: USA...
CCGCTGCCCTTGAGAGCGTTAAGCTTTTCCAGAACCGGACGGACGGCGTTGATTGCGGTCCGTTCATCGTCGGAAAGCGTGATGGAATTGAACTCCAACTCCATCACAACGTCCTCACCGGCCAGCAGACGCTCGGCCAGCCGCCGCGTGTCTGCCAGCTTGGTGAAATTGTCCACGAACAGGACCGACTTGCCCGATGCGAGGGCAAGGATTTCGGTCTGCTTCGTGGCGTTCTGCTTGGCAAACGTTGCCGACGAAATAACCGCAACGGTCGAGAGCAGGCGGATGATGTTGTCGTTGACGTTCTTGGACACGGTATTGGTATTCCCTTCTGTTACGAGTTCAAAATGCTTGGCGGTGTAGGTAAATCCGGGGCGTTTGCCTACGAGTTCGAGGTTGCCAAACGTACAGACCCCTGAAACCTCATAAATTTCGCCGTCATTCACAGTTATGTCGGAGTCCCAAGACCCAAAATCATTGAGTCTGCGAACCCTGTCGCCTACATTAAACGTTGCCATTCGTGTCTCCCATGACTGCGGCACGGAGCCGCTCTATGCGGGGCATAACCGTATACCCCTGCTTCTCCCAAAATCGCTTGGCTTGTACCTGAATCTCCCTTTCGGTTTCCAGAAGTTGTTGGCGAAGATTATCCTGCTGCTGCATCAGCATTTGCAGGTTGTGACGCTCGGCCCATACGGTGTCGTTCATTACTCCCCCTCGATTGTGTTGACAGGAACGAGCGCACCGTTTTCTTCACGCTTGAAGCCGGTAAGACGCTCAAACAAATCCCACTTCTTGTCAGCCGCCTCCATTTCGGCCTTGGTTTGCTCCGCTACACGGACAGCAGTTTCGTGAGCAGTCACTAGACGCTCAATCTCCTGCACCATGTAGCGAGAGATTGCTTCATCAAGAAACAGGTCATTGACCTTCACCTGATAACGACCTGTGTCTACCCACGGACCCATATCATCCTTGTCTCGGGACTTGACAACTTGATGCACAAGAACCTTCAGGTCCTTACTCACATTGGTTAGCGTTCGCTCCCGAAATAAAGCATAATTTCTGGTATTAGGAGTAAGTTTATACACCGTCGAACTACTACTATGTGTAAACTTACCTTCAAGGTACCAATCAGAAAAATGTGCAGCGAGATTGTGCAACACGGCCCCGGCCAGCATCCGATCAGGGGTACTGGCGATAGGGCTAGTCGTGGGGTTCGGCAACACCACAATGTCACCGAACGCCTGCTGCACGAAAGTACGAACAACCTTGAGCATTTGTACCCTTTCGTTTTACGGTAAAACTACCGCCGACCCCGACCCGGAATATCCGTGTATCCCTGAGTACCACCATAGATCAGGATTGGTGGCTTGATGATATGCAGAAACTCGTCACCGAGTTCCATGCTCGTGCATTCACCATCGAGATACGGAGCCATGACCTGTCCGGTCTGCTCCTTGCCGTTGGACACCCGAAACAGCTTGAGCAAGCGACAACCACCAAGACAATAGCTGTTCGGGCTATAACCCTCGGCGATCATCAGCTTTTCCATACGACGAATGTCGCCATAAACACGGACCCATTCCTTCGTGTGACGATTGCACAATGCACGACCGATAATTTGGGTGTCCCGGTTATGCAGGTCGTCACCACGGAACAGCACGGCAAGTTGCAGATCGGGGCTGGCATATGCTTCGGTCGGATGAATATCCGAATTGAAGTTTCTGGCGTTGCCACTCATGCAGCTATCCGGTCCATTTTCATACACATACCGGATATCTTCGCGACTATCCACGAAAGTCAGCGTGACCGAGTTGGACACAAGGCCCAACTCGGCCATGTGGTCCCACATATCATCTTCGCTGAAATATCCAGCAAAATACCGAGTTGGTTTGAGCTTGGTCAGCCGGTCGAACCGAGCATCACGTTCATGCTCGTAAAACCCGATCTGCGGCGGATTGTCGCCCTCTGCCAGAATGAGGCGAGCATGGATATACGAGTAATAACGACCCTCGGGCTGCATATGCTTGGGCAGTGGTTCGTATTCACCAGCCGCAACTCGGGCAGCTTCACGAGCCACATGGTCCATGTTTTCCGGCAGCTTGTAAGCCATGAACTTGTACCGAGGATCGGCACCCTCACACGGCACATTGATGTACCGTGGTGCGTAGTTGTAGCCATACGGATCATAATCCGGATTGAGTTTCCGCTCGTATGGAGTGTGTTGCTTTTCGTAATCAGCCGCGAAAGCCTTGGCTTCCTGAAAGGTGTCGAACACGTTGTCGAGCGTGAGCCATTCCTCATACGGAACCTTCTCGGCACCGGTGAGCTTCGCACGGTCCCAATCGAGATAACGAACACTGAAAGTAGCCATGATAAATCTCCCGTTACTTAGATACAACGATGGTTGCAAGAACACAGAAAATAGACCAGCCAGACGCGGCTAATCCTGCGAAAAACAGGTATTCTCCCCCCACAAAATCTCCCGTGGTTTAGGTGGTTTGGATGATGAAATCCGGAATAGGAGCAGGCTTCAAATCGGCCTTGCCGATCACTGCGAGCTTCCCGTTTTCAAGGCCAAATTGATACATATGGCCGTCGAAATTGGCGATCACCGAACCGTCACGAGTTGCGGAAAGGTTGGTGTGTGGAGCGAGCATCTGAGCGATACGCTTGGCCCGATACTCCGCTTGTGCCGACAGAAAATAGGACATATTCCTTACTCCTTGCGACTTGTTTTACGGTAAAACGAAAAAGCTGTCAAACTGTCTCGTCGTTTTCGTAGCAGTCCCAGCACAGATCGTAGGCAACCACGCCCAACCGATTGCATTTTGTGCAACGACCGGTGTTTTTGTCGTGCATGATCGTGGCATACACGCTTGCGCCGATGATGCTGAGAATGATCCAGATGAAAAGCCAGCCCATGTGAAACTCCTTTTCCAATTTTGAAACCCGGATTTTCTCCGGCTTTTGTTCCCTATAGTATCTACACATCTACATATACGAGATACTACGAAGGTCCTGAATGAGAACGCGCAGGTAGTTACGCATCGTGCCGTTACCATGACGCAACCGCCAGTACCGATGCAGTTGCTTCCGCAGGGCAGCGCGTTGGTAACAGGGGTTGGTACGGTGAGGCATGATGGTTACTCCGTTGCTGCGAGTGCTTCGGCGACCGCCTCACGGCGGGAGCGAAGCTGGCGAAGGCGAGCGTTGGCAGTCGTTTTACCGTAAAACATGGCGTCACGCTCTTGCACCATGCGGCTGGTGTATGCAGGTTGGCTGGTGAGATAGTCGGTTGTCTCAACCACGCCATTCGGAATGTGCTGGTCCAGCACGGATACACGCGGGTCACAACGACGAACCATCCAGCCACGGCCAGTTTGAACCATCATTGTGTTGAGCATGACTTCCGATTGAGCTTGGCAAGCCTGTAGACTAGCCGCAGCCGCAATCAGCTCCCGATGCAGCCGTGGAGTGCGGTCGATGGTCGATGCAGGGTCGATCAACGGATTGTTGTTCTGGACCTGCGGCTGCGGGGGGAGGGCGCAGCTTATGTCACGCAAGGAAAGCTTGCGCCGTGGCTTGGCCTTGATTGACTTGCGCTTGGACACGGGTTGAACTCCTAAATGTAACCGTTATGGTTAAATAAATGCACCTAGAATGTGATGGTGATGCACTTACTAAATCATAATTGAGCGTTTTACCGTAAAACGAAAACTTCCCGCGATATAGGCTTGTATCAGTTGGGAACTCTCTTCGCGTTAAAAGACATTGCCGCGAAAGGCTGAAAAAAGATTATTATTGCACGTGCCTTGGGCGAGCGAGCGAGTGGGCGTCCACGCGGTATTATAGTACCCGTTGTTCTACCTCCGTTCTTGTTATGGGCCTTCCAATGCTAGCCCGGTTTTACGGTAAAACCGGGCTAGTGAAGGAAGGTCCGCTTAGGCGGCCTTGGCGACAGGGGCCTTGCGGGTGCGGGGAGCCTTGTTTGCCTTGGCGTTGGCCGCCACCTTGCGAGCCGTTTCCAGCATCCGGGCAAGGTTGCCCGCTTCGGCCACGATAACGGACAGGTCCGCTTCGACGGTTGCCAGTTGCTTCACGTTCATCGTTTCACGGGCGGAAACGAGGAAGGCCCGAACGTCGGCGAAGGTGAGTGGAGCGGCAACATTCGGCCGATTGGCCGCCTGCCCATCCCCTTCTCCGGCCCCGGCCCCATCATCGGCCGAACCAGCGTCAACCACGGGCTTGTCTGCCTTAGCCACCTTCGGCTTGGCGGCTTTCTTCGCTTCGCCGATACCACGCGCCACCATGGTCAACGGACGGGCGTTCGGGCCGGTCAACTCGGTCAGTAGGTTGGCCGCATGAACCCGGACCAATTCACGATACCAGCCGTACAGGGTGCGGAACCGACCTTCCGCCTTGGCCGCTTCGGCCAGCGAAGCGAAGCGCGGGGCGCGCTTCGGCAAGGTAGCGTTGATCGCGGTCAACAGAGCATCCCCAACAGCATCAAGCGTCAAGGAAGGCGTGTCACCCTGCAAGCCCATGGCGCAGAAGATAGCCCAAGGGTTCTTGTGGTCCTCGGCCTTGGCAATGGCCGAAGCGACACGGCCAGCCGAGCCGAGAAGAGCGGCGGACAGGGAGGGGAGGGTTGCAGCGTTCATGTGTGTTACTCCGAAGGTGACGGGGTTTTACCGTAAAACCGCTTCGTCCCTCCCATTTGTTCTAGGCGCTGAAGGGGTGGGGCACAAGCCCATAATATGGCGGTTATACTTGAATGGTGGTGCAAGTAAAGAGTAAGTAACGTGCAAGTATAGATTAGGGCTTGACAAGTAGTTTGAAGTGGAAGGTGTGTTAGAAGGGTACTACACCTAAGTATTCATAAGTAGAGGGGGGAGCGCGATACCCCCCAGCACCTATTTTCTATAATTTTTTCGTTTTTGCCAGTAACCGGCCCTATAAGAAAATGTTGTTTTTTACCTATAGTACTATACTTCTATTATTTTTTAAGAGTTCTAAGTACGCGTAAAATAAAAAAGGATATATAGGTAGAGTAACGTACTCTGAGCAAAAATTAACATTTTTACATAGGGCCAGTTACCCCTCTTTTTCCAAATAGTAACTTGACCCACCCCCACCTACACCGTATAAGACACGAATGGTAAAGATTCGCACAGACACAGACAGCCTCGTGGTCCAAGTTGGGTGGTTTAGCATCTCCCTTAACCCACAGCACCCAGCCTTTGCAGCTAAAGTAGCATCGCATCTATGGGCCTTCTTCAGATTTTGGAGACGCCCCTCTACTAAAGCGGAAGTTCAGCGAGCCATTGAAGCATATGCAGGCAAGGTATTCTACGGACAAGATTATCTAACCACCCTTTCAGAAAACGGAACCAAGCCTCTACCCCACCAGTTACTACAAGCTGAGGCAATCACGTGGGTCAATAACCACCTGTCTCGGTTGTACAATCTAGTCAAAATCCAAAAGGAAAACACAAAATGAAGACTCTTCTACTAGCAGCCGCCGCTCTTCTAGCCGCAGCCACCCCCGCAGCAGCACAAGTCAGTCCCTTCATCGAAGGCAAGTACGGTACGGACAAGGATTACGGCGTAGCAGTCGGTATTTCGAACCAGCTCAACTCCAATCTGGCCCTCACTGGTTCTCTAGGTGCTGATAACTTCACCTCGACCCCCCTTTATAACGCGAACATCGGCCTTGATCTACGCCTTGCAGGGCCAGTCAGCACCTATGGTAGCGTCGGTTATATCAACCGTGATGGCAATGATGGCTATCGTCTAGGTGCTGGTATCGGTCTGGACCTTACCCGGAACCTGTATCTGAAGGGTGGAGTTGAACGTGATGACTTCGGAAACGCCACTTCAACCGCAGCAGTTGGACGAATTGGCTTCCGATTCTAATACATTAGCTACAATTTAATACCAAAATGGCCCAGAATCATCCGATTCTGGGCCATTTTCTTACCAAAAATAATGATTACCCACCTTAATCGCCCGTAAAGGGCCTACAGTGTTAAAATAGAGCCTCGACCCTACCACCCTAGCCAAGTCGCCTCCCATCGCTTCTACGGCCACTCTGAGCGCGTTTACGGAGGGTTTTATGTGGCCATGGTATCCGCTGAATTGACCGCGAGCGCGAACAACCCCACAAACACCCCTTCCAAATCGACCATCTTTCACTCGATTTAGGACAACGGTAGCAACTGCTCGCATACCAACCAAGCTTTCTCCTTTAGCTTCACCATGGATAGTCTGCGCTAAGCAGACGGTTTCTTTATCATATATATCAACCATTCGGAACTAACTCACCCCCATCTAGGTTGTTCCGTTTGTGGTGTCTCGACTCACTGCTTGTGTAAACAACTATGGATATGTATCCAACATGAAAGACTACATTGAACAAGCCTCCAAGACTTCCATTCCGGGGTCTTATCCTACTCACCTAGACCGCATCGACCGGACAGAGTTTGACCGAACGGTAAATGGGTTCGCTGCTGCATCGACAGCCGCCGAGCGTCTCAAGAAGCAAGTCTTCTACGGACGGGACCTACCTCGCGGTCCAACCATCATCCCCGCTACTCTGAATTGTCCATGGGACACTGAGGAGCTACATGCCAATCTAGGCATCATGGGTGAGTCGAACGAGTTGGTAGAAGCCAATACTCGACAGGAAGTGCTGCTAGAAGGCGGTGACCTTCTCTGGTACATGGCCAAGAAGTTTCAAAAGTATGGAATCACTTTTGAAGAAGCAATGGAAGCAAACATCCAGAAGCTTAAGGAACGATTCCCCAATAAGTTCGATGCAGATGTGGCGAAGTCACTCCCATCGAAGATTATGGATAAAGTAACCAACCTCCTACCAATTAAGGATGACTAATATGCGTATCGGAAATCGTACTGTTACTTCAACTGAGGCCGTGCTAGGCGCTCTCGTTCTTATTCTTCTAGCAGTCCTACTCTTCGCATAATGAAGAACTTTCTAATACAACGAGTTGGTCTTCCCATGTGGATGATCTTACTGATTCTTCTGTTAGATTTGATTATTCTATTCACATAAAAAAGGGGCCTCACGGCCCCTTTTTTATGACTTACCCTTATCTCCTACCCCAACAGCTAACCACTCTCGGTTCCCTAGTCCGTCGTTGTCTAACACAACGTCAATGTTCAGGTCCTCAAGCATCTGAATGAAGCGCTCATATGAGACTGCTCCACCCCGACCAATATCCTTAAGATAGAATACGTACTTGTCGTATAGGTCGCGGGCCATCATCCGCTGCTCTTTCCCAAACACCAACCAAGTTGAGCTATCAAAGAACGCCTTTACGGAGTTGTTGATACGCCGTAGCTGATCTAGCCGGAATTGGCAGGACGGTGGGATCGTGTAGTCCCCTTGCTTAAGGAGCCTCGTGAGTCCAGCGACTGCCCATGCTGCGATTGCTTCACGCTCGTCTGCAAGGATGTCCTCAGCAAGCGTTTTAATGCGTTCTGCTTCTGGGACAACTTGCTTGAAGTCGAGGACGAGCCAGCGCCGGGTGAAGCCGTTGGACGTATCCCGTGATACAGGCATAAAGTTAGAGGCAAAGACATGGGCACACCGAGGTCTGAACACAAAGAGGTCACGTCCTTTGAATTCAGTAGTGACGTCACTTCCTTCCACGATAGTTTTGAACAACTGTCCATTAATGACGCCAGACTCTGGAAGTTCGCCACAGATATTGACAACCTTCCCCACCATAGCACTAAGTCCAAATCGTTCGCCCCATTGCTGCGGTCCCAGATCGGCAACTCCGTCTGGCGGCAACAGGCTTCTAAGAAGGCTGAGAAGAACAGTCTTTCCTGTTCCGGCACGACCGTAGAAGAGCATAGCCTTCTGAAACTGAGGTGCAATTCCGAAAAGACTCGCGGCGAAAAATTCTTGGAGGCATTTGACCCGATCAGTGAAGTCTTCTTCATTCCCCCAACAATCGTGTAGGAATTCGAAGAATCGATTACACTTAGTAGCCAGTTCAGGCTTGTATTCGAATGGAAGGGTGAATGTAGCACCAAATTTAGGCGCATGTTCCCGAAGGATAAGGTCTTCACCCACCCATCCGTTTGCGAAGTTGATACCATTTTCTTCTGCCTCAATTAAATTCTGATCAGCCATACGAGACAAGACTTTCATAATCGACACATAATCATTATGTCGAAGCGCAAGCTTAGTCCCTTTGACGTTGATAGCGATATACATATAGATGGTCGCTTCGTCCATCTTCTCAAAGCACGAACCATTCCACTGCCAGAAACTATCATGGTCGAACCGGACTTCACCAAACCGCTGGATTTGACCCAAGACAGTACGGGCGATAGTTTCCTGATCCTCCCAATCTTCGTCCTCAGTGCCTTCTCGCTTAGCTGCCTTGAATAGCTGCACGAGGTCACTCTTACCAAGAGCGGATTTACCCATGGCGCTGCGAATATGGGGGATCAATGCCCGCATATCAAACTCGGTGAACTTCTCGTCCTTCGATACTTGAGCAATTAGCGTCTGGACGTCAGCCAGTAGCTTATCCTCATTCTCAGCATCATCGGCAAGCTTGGCCCTAAGCCAATCCTTGGCTTTCCCGACAGTCCAACGAGATACTTGGTTCTTGCTCTGAATACTTTTGATACTATCATGGTTCTGCCAATACTCCGTCAGACCCGTGTCCCACCCTTCAGGTAGTGTTTTGCCTTTATCAAGGTCCTTAATCAAGAACTCCAACAGCATTCCAATACCCTGAGCGGGGTCCATGTTGTCACCACCCACCTGTGCGGTGTATTGAGTGACCCAATGCTCCATCTGCTCAAGAGCTTCCATAAGCGTAAACTGGTGAGACTTGTCAATACCAAGAACTACACGAGCAAGATAACCAGCGTGGCGAGTCATCATTACATGGCGGTTGCCAGCAGGAATAACATCAACCGGGGATGAGCGAGTACCACGAGAAACTGAGAAGCCTTTGCTAATCAAAAACTCGCGTAGCTGTAGCTCAATATCTTCCGGTAGTGCAACGATATCATCCATAACTTCCCAGAGATTGGTATCGGCCACATAGGCACGACCTGTTTCTGGGTGAATGGAAGGAGGCAACACCATCTGGTTGCCAAGTCCAAGAAACTCGACAATCATGTTGTTGTCGTTGTCGCGTAGCTTGAAGTTTTTTTGACCAGACCACTTGAAGATCAGGCCAACACCCTTCTTACCCACACGATGCCATGGAGAAGCTGGTAGTTTCTCCATAATTGCTTTGAAAAGTGGATCATCCTGTTCCAAGTCAATATCAATAGCGCACAAACCGCTAGCAGAGCCGAACGGCAGACCAAGGTTGCCACTAGGATACATATTGGTCCAGTGATTACGGACGCTTTCCTCAGGAAAAGTGGTGCCATACTGTGGCCAATCATTAAGAATTGGACGCTTATCCCGCTCTACAAGTGGGATTACAGGGAGTCCAGCACCCCAATAGAGGGGTGCATATTCACTAAAAATACCCATAAATTAAGCCTTTACTAATACGGCGATACGCTTACCAAGCTCGTCTTTGTCAATTCCCTCAGGAATATAGTCAAAGATATGCCGTTCAAGATTCTTGTTGGTCCTGAATACGTGGCTGTCCCCATTGGTACTGCGATAATAAAGCTCTATATCACCATTCTTTGGGTCAATATAAGCGCGAACAAAGAGAAACTTAGGCTTCGACATATTCTTTTAGCTCCGCTACTACAGCTTCCCGCTCTTTCGGCGGTAGATGCTCTTCCATGATACCGATGACTTGCTTGACAAAGGAATGATAGCGTTTAACATCGGCGGTACGCTCCTTCATTCCGATAACACGCTCAATTAGAGCGGCACGAGTCTTGATAACCTGAATGCGGTCAGCAATTTCCATTACTTGACCTTCAATCTTTAGGTCAGCAAGCTCCTTACGAATCTCGTCAACCTCCCGTTCCACTTCGTCCATCGGGATGCTAGGTCCCTTAGTCGGTCGCCCCACCTTCCCGCGAGTGGGGGTGGAAATATCTGCTGTGATATCTGGTCCGCGAATAAGCTCAATCGTTCGTTGGATAAGCTTGATTGTGTTTGGGTCATACGGACAGTTCTCTGGATTAAGGTAAGCAGGGTCTTCTGCCGCTTGCTCCACAATGGAGAGGAGGTTGGTTAGCTGCTTAACGTTGAGGGTTGGATAATTCATAGCTTGAGAACCTTTATGGCAGATGTTGGTTGCGCGTACAAATGTTATTTTTTGGTCTGAGTACGGTACTTGCAAATTGTTCCGCAACCGTCTATAGCTACAGCTATGGATTATTTCAAGGTACTATACGAGCAGGCTCACCAGAAGTTTGCTGGCGGCGATGATGACGTTCAGTTAAACGATTGGATTGAACAGTATACAACCTATAGGCGGCGTCCGTTCTCCTATAACCGTTATCCGTTTCAAGCAAAGATTGCTGGTGATGACCATCCCGCACTTACGGTTATCAAGTGTTCGCAGATTGGTCTGACGGAGATTCAGGTCCGTAAGTTCTTCGCCATGCTGCGTCGGAACAACGGTATCTCTGGTATCTTCTCGCTACCGAACGACGACATGCGGAAGCGTCTATACACAACTCGTATGGCTCCAATCCTACAGGCAGACGAGATTTTCAATCCACCGCTTGGTGAAAAACCGGTGCGCCGTCAAGACCTCGTCCAAATCGGTGACTCCTTCGGGTACATCACTGGCTGTACGGAAGGTGAAGCTACCTCTATCCCCGCAGATATGCTCTTTCACGACGAGCTTGACTTGTCCCCGCAGGATATCATCGGCCTCTATCAGAGCCGGTTGCAGGGTTCTGATATGAAGATTACTCAGAGTTTCAGCACTCCCACCTTTATGGGTTTCGGAGTGGATCGCCAATACAGCTTGTCGGATCAACATATGTATCTCGTTCGATGTGGCTGTTGCAACCACTGGCAGTTTCCAATCTTTGATCATCGGTTCATCACCGTACCCAAACTCAATATGGAAATTGAGAAGCTCACCGACTTGACTGCGGAACAGATCGCAGACCTTGATTTGCGGGATGCGTTTATCAAGTGTGAAAAGTGTAGTAAGCCGCTCGACCTCAGTGATACCAGCAAGCGTGAGTGGGTGGCAATGATCCCCTCCCGCCACCAGATGCGTGGCTATAAGGTCAACCCCTTCAGCACCGACCGTCTTGGACTTGACTATATCTTCCATCAGTTGTCTCAGTATAAGGAAAAGGAAAACCTCAAGGGCTTCTATAACACAGTGTTGGGTGAGCCTTTCACTGAGTCGTCAGCCCAGCTACAGAAGCATCAGATTGAAGCCTGCTTTGCGTCCAATGGACGACCACCTGAAGTATCCAAGGATGTAGGGGTGTTCATGGGAATCGATATGGGCCAGATGTGTCACATCACTCTTGTCGGTGATACAACGGAAGAGGGTAAGGAACCGTTCCTGCTGTTCGATGTGGTGAACATCCACCAACTAGCTGAGCGTATCGCCGAGCTTCGGAAGATGTATTCTATCGTGCAGTGCTGCGTTGACCGATATCCGTACACTCCTACTGTCGATGCGTTCCGTGATATGACCAACGGCCTTATTATGCCAATCCACCATGGTGGCACAGCAATCATCATGCCCAAGCTGGATGAAGGGAAGAATCTAGTTTACTATACCGCCAATCGAACGATGATGTTGGATCGTGTGCGGACAGCTATTGTACAGGGCGATGCGGTGTTGGGCGGTTACGGCCCATATAAAGAAACTCTTACCACCCACCTTCGTGATATGGTACGTGATGAAAGTCCAGAGAAGGAACCCGAGTGGAAAAAGCTTAACGGCAATGACCACTTTTTCTTCTCAGCGGCATATGCACTGCTGGCGAAAAGAGTATCAAACCATATGTATGTGCAAAATTTTACTGGTAAAGCTACGGTTTTCGGTTTATTTGGTGCAGACGTAGGTGCTGATGGAGTAAAGAACATCACACCGAATAAGAGCGCAGGAAAATTTAGTGGCTTTACTCGATAACTTCCAGATACTGTTGCCAAAAGCTAAAGGCCGTGTTGGTGGTTCATCGCTCACGAATACTTTCCGCCCCGGCCAGCCCGCACTGTCAGCGCCAACTTTCCGTAATCATACGGTTGATCTATTTAATACTCGTATTTCGGATGATAGTCGGACGTTGCTCAATGAGTTATTTCGTCATGACCCCGATGTTTCCTCGGCTGTGTTTGCCTTCGGAGCAATATCAGCCTCATCACCCATCACCGTAAAGGCGTACAACTTAGAGGGTGAGCTTGACTCCGAAGGCATGAAATTAGGGCAGAAGATTGTTGATAAGCTGTTCCGGGTGTACGACTATACCCTTGGCTACAACAGCAAGCCCACCCTTAAGCAGTTCCTAGACGACTGCCGATATACCACGCTGCTGCGTGGGGCGTTGGGTTTTGAGTTGGTGCTAGACAAGCAGCTAGCACCTGATCGTCTACGACTAGTCGATATGTCAACAGTCGAATGGGAAGAGAAGAAGCCCGGTGAGTATAAGCCGGTGCAGAAGCCCGCTGGTGGTGGTGGTGATCCGATCAAGTTGGACATTCCGACTTTCTTCTCCACGATGTTTCATCAGAACCCGAACGATATCTATGCGTACTCACCATTCGTCAGCACGATCAATACGATTGCTGCGCGGACCAGTGTGATTAACGAATTATACCGCATCATGCAGGTTACGGGATACCCCCGTATGGACGTCACTGTTGCTGAAGACCTTATCATGCAACACGCTCCTGCCAATCTCCGGTCAGACCCAGAAGCTCGTCAGCGTTATGTTGATGCACAGCTAGGTTCTATCCGCACTCTGTTCACTAACATCCGTTCTGACCAAGCGCTAATTCACACTAATGGTGTGGATGTGAAGATGGTCAATGACAAGAATCCCGGTGCAGCGGTACAAATTAAGGAGGTGATCGAAACACTAGATGCTCAAAATCAGGCGGCCCTGAAGACCATGCCTTCAGTCGTCGGCAAAGGCACTAATGCGAACACCGCCTCCACCGAGTCGCGTCTGTTCGCTATGAACTGTGACAGCTTAAACGGGACTGTCGCTGGCCTATTGTCCGAGGCTTTAACTCTCGCTGCACGAATTGCAGGGTTTCAGGGCCGAATTGATGTTGCATTTGCTCCGGTAGAACTTCGTCCTGTGATGGAGTTGGAGCCACAGTTAACTATGAAGGCCAGTCGCTTGAAGCAGGACTTGAGCCTTGGTATCATTACCGATGATGAATATCACTTTGCGATGTATAATCGTCCAGCCCCTGCTGGCGCTCCGAAGCTCTCCGGAACTTTGTTTTTAGAGCAAGCTAAGATTGGTGTGGACGAACAGCGCGTATCTCCGAACGACGACCCTAACGGTGCAGGTTTAACTCCACCGGGTTCAGAGAACGCACGAAGTAATCGGACTCGTTCCGGTGAAGCCGCTAGTAATAGCTAGTAAAGCGTGTTATAACTACTTCTTAGGAGAAATAACATGACAGCTACTGTTGGAATTAATCTCGCTGGTGCAGAATTTGATTATACATTCTGGCCTGCTAATAACTACCTAGACCATATCGCGGCAGCGGGTTGCCGAATGATTCGTCTACCGATTCGTATTGAGAAGCTACAACCCACTCGTAATGGGCCGCTCGACACTGGTTATCTTACCAAGCTTCGTAATACTCTAATCGAATGCGGCGCTCGTGGTATTGAAGTAATGCCTGAATTCCATAACTATGCATGGATCGCTGGTTCACGTATGGAAAGCACATCAACGTCATATACTCGTACCGAATTGGCTGACGTTCTAGTTAAGTTGGATGCCGCTCTGGCTCCACTTGCAGAAAGCGCCCGTCCTTTCGGTTATGGTATTATGAATGAACCTAACAACATGCCACAGGAGCGTGTTACTTGGAAGGCAATTGCTCAGCATGTAGTTACCGAGTTCCGTAAGCAGAATATGCAGGCTCTTCTGTATGTTTGTGGTGATGGATGGAGTGGCGCACATAGTTGGCAGTCAGTCAATAAGGACTTTCTACTAAATGATCCAGCGGATCGTATCGTCTATGAGGCTCACCAATATTTTGATTGGGATAGTTCAGGTCGATATGACCGCGCACGTGCAGTAGATGATGGTGCTACCATTGCTACCGCAGAGGCTCGGTTGAAGCCCTTTATTGATTGGGGTAAGGCTAATAACGTTCGCCTAGCTATTGGTGAAATTGGTGTTCCCTACAATAAGGATACTGCTGCATGGTTCCCCATCCTGAATCGTGCGTTGGATATTTGCCGTGATAATGGTGTGCAAGTATTCATTTGGTCAGGAGGCGATCACCTTGGTTCAGGTAATGTTCTTACCCTACAGACTGAGGTGTTTACTACCAATCAGTGGGTTGCTAGTAGCTTTAATGATACAGCAACGTTCTCGCAGGTAGTTAAACCACGGCTTAATGCTTATGAGGAAGTTCAGAAGCCGGTGCCAACCTCACCGTCAACACCTGTCACACCTCCACCGGTAGTGACTGAACCAACTACACCTACCCCAACTCCAACTCCAACTCCAACTCCAACTCCAACTCCAACTCCAACCCCAACCCCAACCGGACCTACTGCTAGACCAGTAGCAACGCGGCAGGGGCATATTGATGTTGTCGATGCCACAGCAGGAACCGTAAAGGTATCATCGGGCAGTTGGAGTGCAGCACCGAACAACCCAACGGCATATGATTATGAACTGCGGGCAACGGTGAATGGTGTTAACCAGAAGATTGTTACTGGACCCCTTAATATTACTAACAATGATCCAGTAACTATTACTGTACCGGCAGAATTCCGTGGCCTAGCAATCACTGGTCGAATCTTTGGTAAGAATAGCCTTGGATTTAACCAGACTGACACGGACAATTATGTCACACTACCTGCGGTATCAACACCCACTCCCACTCCCACACCTACTCCGGGTACTACTGGTCCAACTCAAGCTGAGTATGATGCAGTAGTAGCAGCACGTAATGCATTGATTATTGAACGTGATGCTTTGAAACTGCAGGTTGCTACTATAACTAGTGAGCGAAATGCGGCTGTTGGCACTTTAACCGATCAGTTAAATACGGCTAACACAAAAATCACAAACGCCAAGTCGGCACTAGCATAATGAGGGGGAGCTTCGGCTCCCCTTTCTTATTGGTGCGTAATGGTTCATTTGACCGAACCGTATAAAACCTATAGGCGGAATTTATGAAGAGACTTCAGAAAACAGATTTCATTAATAAGTTGCTGGCATCTGCTGTTGGTCCAGATGTTGATACTACAAACTTTCCTGTGTGGGAAGTCGCTGCTACGTCGAGCGTTCCGCTCCGTGGTAAGACTGGTACCATTTTTGAGAATGCGGTTATTCAGGATAATACTTTATTTCAGCTAGCTGCCGCTATTAATCGTGATCCACTTCCTCTTATGATGGACCACAACATGGAAGGAACACCATACGGTAAGTTCTTCTATGCAGAAGTCATGCCAAATGAATATGGCTATCAAGAGCTTCGCGGTTTTAAGTATGTAGACCCTACTGAAGCCACCACTGTAGCCAAGATTGATAATGGTACTCTTAATGAAGTATCTATTGCATTTGCTTCACAAGAAATGCGCTGTAATAAGTGTGGCTTTGATTATGCAAAGGCAATTGACGAAGGTAACATCATGCCTGCCGTGACTCGTACTTGCGAGAATGGTCATACAATTGGTAAAGACGGTACTCACGTTCAACTAATTGGCGTGAAAGATACCCTAGAATTAAGTTTGGTTAGCCGTGGTGCAGCCAAGAACAGTAAGATTGTTGGACAAAGCGACTCTAAATTGAGTAGGGAAGTGGAACGGCTTGCCGCGCATGGACTATCGCTTTCCGATGTTTATGTTACAGCATCAGCTTCACAAGGATTTGATAACATGGATATGAATGACCTGATTGTACAACTCAGTGATTCAAAAGCCAAGGCTGCGGTTGCCGAGAGCAATGTTACTCGACTAGAGCGCGAACTGGCAGAAGTCACCGGCGCTCGTAACGAGGCTGAGAGCCGCACCCGTCAGCTTGAAGCTGACCTAGCTGCTGCTCGCGCCGAACAGGCAACTGCTCCCGATGCAGAGGCTCTAGCCGCTGCCGAGAAGGATACCAAAGCATCAGTTGACTTCCTACAGAAGCAATATGTTGCAGTTCTATCAGCGGCAGGTAAGACTGACGTTGTAGCTCCCGAGACTGTGAGCGAGCTAATCGCCGGTATTGAAGAGCATAAGGCTGAGCTTAGCGCAATTCTACCAACTGGTGGTGTTGCTCTAGGAGCAAACAGCAATGGTGAAGGCGAGACGAAGGCGGATATGTCTGTCTTCCGTACCGTCCGACAGAACAAGCGCTAAGGAGTAATTGAAAATGGCTTACGTTTTAACTGACCTAGTTCTCGATGCCTTTTCAATGGAGGACTTCACCTTCACCTACTTCATCACCGGTAATCCCGATGTGACTGATATTGTAGGTAAGGCGGTCGCCATTGATACATCAACCCGTGGTGCTGTGAAGCTAGCTGCTGATGGCGAAGCCGTCTTCGGTCGTATCTTCCAGTACGAAGACCGTACGCAACAGGGTGGCGGTAAGGTTGTCTCAGTGGAGCGTAAGTTCCGCAAGCGGCTACCTCGTACCGATGCAGCCGTCGCAATCGGTGCAACTGTAGTGGGTGCTGGTAACGGCCGAGTCCGTGCTGGTGGCACTGCTAATCATCTCGACAACGTTGTGATTGACGTTGGCGCAGATTACGTCGTAGTCGAAAAGTTCTAATAGGAGTAATTGAGAATGTCTGACCTACTATCTATTGTGCAGAACCGCAAGCCAGCGCAGGAAGTGCTTGCTGGTCTGACTAGCACTGACCGTAACCAGAGTGTTGCAGCGGGTCAGGCTCTCGTTCGTAAGGCGAAGGAAGCGGGTGTTAACCTCCCCGACTATCTCCGTCTAGCCATTGCTCCGAGCGGCATTCATGCCGAAGCGGGTATGGATGGTTACGAGGTTGCCCTTGCAACTCTTAACCTACCGCTTTCAGACGACTACTCAAAGGGTATCGTTCTTCAGGCGGCTTCTGATACTTTTGCCACCTTCCCCGGTGTCCGCGCCCTCTTCCCTGCGGTTGTAGATGACGTGGTTCAGTGGAAGTATCGCCAGACTGAGTTTGAGAACGTCGATGATATGGTCGCCCAGACCCGCACCATCAACGGAACCGAGCTAATCACTCAGGTCGTTATTGACGACAATGAGAAGGATTATCAGGTCGAGGGGATGATCGCAGAAGGCGCTCGTATCCCACACCGTTCCATTCGTGCAACCGACAAGTCAGTTCGGTTCCACAAGTTCGGTTCTGGTATTGAGTGGACCTATGAGTTCTCTCGTCGGGCTTCAATCGACATGATTACCCCGTATGCGGCTCGCATGCGTGGTGAGGTCGAGCGGGCGCAGGTTGCCATGGCTTATGCCATGCTAGCCAACGGCGACGGCATTCATACCCCGGCTCCTTCTGTTGCCGCTGCTCAGATTGCTACCGATTACAACCTAGACGCCCCTGTTGCTAACCGCATCAATTGGGAAGTCTTTACCGCGTGGATGATTCGTCGGGCACGTACCGGCGTTCCAATCGACACTGTGGTTGGCAATTGGGATATGTATTTCCAGTGGCTGATGATGTTTGCCCGTCCGGAGATTTCAACTGATGCTCCGCAGGCTCAGGTACTGGCTGATGCTGGTGTCAACATCGCTCGTGCTAACCCACGGCTGAATTTCAACGTGAACTTTGTGCTTTGCAGCACGGCTCCCGCTGGTCAGCTTCTGGGCTATAGCCGTCAGGATACTCTAGAGCAGCTCATTGAGAATGCTTCAGATATCGAAGAGACGGAGCGTTACATTGACAACCAGAAGGTCAAGTACTTCCACACCATCAATAAGGGCTTCCGCATCGTCTTCGGCGACACCCGCGAAATCCTAGACGTCACACCATAATGAGTTTCGGGGGCTTCGGCCCCCGAAAAGCAATTTAGTTTATAGGAGTTAAACATGGACCAGAAGAAGCTACAGGAACTAGAGTCAGGTCAGGAAGTCACGCTAATCACTAAGGGTGATTATCAGCTTGTTGACGTTGCTCTTGGTATCCGTATTCCACCGCTTACCGAAGTTACCATGCCTCTTACCCCATTCGTGATGGATCATTTAGTTCTTGGTAATCTAACCCTCGTTGGTGAAGATGATGCTCCCAAGGCCGCTGAAGGCAGCAAGCCTCTTAATGGTCTTGATGCTCTCAAGTATGAAGGTTCACGCGAGACTGAGGCCAGCCGTAGCAAGCCTACTGAGGATGCTTTCGGTGGTATGGACCCAGAGCAGGCTGAACCCCGCAATGCGGATGAAGCTGATGCTAACAAAGACGAGATTCCTCAGGGCGCTCGTTCAGGTGTTGAGGGAACCTCACGCAATAAGCGTGGCGCTGCCAAGTCTGAGTAATAGATATGCATAGGGAAAATACTCCCTTTACGCACATCGTAGAATTCGCCTCGGGTTCTCCCACCGGGGCGTTTTCTTATTCTGTCCATGATGAGGATGGAAGTGTAGTAGGCGGGCTAGACAACATTGTAATTCCTTTAGGTCTGGGTGCTATTAGCGCTCGTATTGACGTACCTGCTGATGCTAACCAAGTATCCAAACCTATGTTTGAGAAGCGTAGCATTACGTGGGTTTATCAAACTAATAGTGGAACTGTGAATGGTAGTATCAACTACATTCTCCAAAAGGAGATTCCTTTTCCTGTAACTCCGGAGGGGGTGCGTCAGCTTCTTGGTGTCAGTGACAACGAGATTCCAGACGAACGTATCGACCTGCTTGGAGCGTATGTGCGCTTCATCAGGCCGTTTGACGACCCGAGTGCTGCCCTGTTGTCCTACTTCACTAGTGGTGATGCCAACTCCTACATTATCACTCGTGCAATCGAAGCAGCGGCAGCGCTTGAGTTACTACCTACGCTACAGATTTCTATTGCCCGTCGTTTTGATAGTGGTACTAACTCCTATGAGCGATGGAACAAGATTGATTGGGATGCGCTTGGAGCTAAGTTACAGGGTATGATTTATGAGGCTAGCATCTTAGTGCAGCCAACATTAGAACTTGTTATCAGTCCAATATTCGTGCTATCCACGAGGACTGACCCTCTAACTGGTGCGTAATATGGCTTACACTCTTACTTCAATCTATAAGAGCCTCATTGCTGAGGTTCAGGAGATTATTAAAAATGTCAAGCTCACAGGGCTATCGGAAGATTTGGCTTATCAAGCTTGGGATAGTCGTGGTGATATTACTGAGCTTCCTGATACTGACTTGCTCGGACTCGTGGACTGGACATACGCGGAAAACGGAGGACTTTCCACTGTCAGTACAGGACTCTTACTCTCCACACGAAATGATAAGTTCTTATTCAAAGAAGTAGGTATTCTAGACATTATCCGTAACCACTGCACTGAGGGTGACGGTAAGTTTAAGACATGGCGTATCTTTGACGAGAATGGTGAAGAGTATACGCGCTTCCAAGTATCTGACTTTGAAGTTCTTCCATCAGGTCGGTCTGAAGTTCGTAATACTAGACATATTGGTATTGAACTTATGAAGACGGCCAATGTCTAATGCGCTTCATTCTCAATCTAAAAACTAGTCCACAAGGTGGACGCAACAGTCGTAGTAGTTCACCAACTGGTGAAGTCAATGAGGCTATTGAAAAGTTAGGTTCCTATCTTCTAAAAGATATTGCATTCAAGGCTGCTGCTAGTCAGCAACGTCAACTACAAAACCAACTTGAAGCTAAGTTTGCAGGTATCGCTAGAAGCGAACTATCCTCAATGGCTCGTAAAATCAATAATCTTGGTATTGGTTTAGCTGATACTTATCGTGCCCCTACTGGTGGTTCTAGTAATCGTCAATCTAATCTTACGCTTGAAGGACCTGTATCTCCTGCAATGCTTAAAGCAAACCCATCTGTTACCGAGCCAATGTCTATTCAGGCAGTCTCAGGTCAGTGGAGAGCTAGGACACAAGAGTATCTACAACGTAAAGCCAAGAAGTATGGACACCGTCGTTGGTTCCTTAATACTGGTCAGTTACGGGATGCACTTAAAAATCCACAGATGTATATTTCTGCATATGGTCCAATTCGTGTATCATGGAAACCCAAAAAGATTAGTAGTCAATTCCTAGAACATGGAGCTACTCGCTTTAGTAATATCACTCGGGGTGCTGGTAAGTCTTATACTATCCAGACGGGTGAAATTCACATGACTGTGCTTGGTAATATAACACGAAATATGTTAGCTAACCCCGGAGAGCGATCTTACGACTCACGCTTTAATGGTTTATTTGGTAGGCTTCCCGAAGATGTAGAGTTAAAATTACAAGGACGAGGCGAGCCATATCGGGTGTTGATTGAACCGTTCTTGACATATTATCTGAATCGTCAGATACCTAATCGTATTTTCTATGAGCTAGAAAGAAGTATCAAGCCGATTTAACTGAGAGTGGCAATATACAAGCCAAGCTCTTTATCGACGCGGAATACTTTCTTGTCATCAATAATATCACCACGTTCAATAGGATGGTTGGTGATAAAGCGAGCAGTCTCAGCAGCTACACGAAGCTCGCGGTCGAATTGCTCTGGTGTCGGTTCATATGAACCCCAGATATTAGCAATAGGCTCAACCCTGTCATTTGTTTCTAGACCTGTAACAAGGTCGGCCCTTGTGCTTGAGCGCATTAAAGCAAACTTACTGCTTGTTGGGAATAAGCGAAAAGCGTTGAATACGGTTCCTTGAAAAGATTCAGCGAACCCATGTTCTCCAAGCATATAGTTAGTACCAGCTTCTGACTTAATAATCATAGCTGTGTTAAGTGGTAAACCAGCAGGAACACGGAGCAAACGGCGAGGTGCTACGAATACAAATGATGGAGCCTGATTCATTACAATTTCATCAAGAATACCATGGAAGACACCACTACCATTTTCGATAATCTCAAAGCGAATATTAAACTTATCATCAATACTTGCAAGACTAAGCATTATGCGGCACCTGCCATTTGGAAGACCTCGTTCATCTTAGCAACTGCGACCTCTGGTGGCAAGTCGTTAATGACAGTTGGTTCTCCCTTATTCTTCTTTCCACCTAAGGCACTAGATAGAATCTCGGCTAAGGTATTAAAGATTTGCAGATGATCACGTGAAACTACATCAAGACGAATCTTGATTTTATAATTCACATCATACCAAATAGTAGTCCACATAAGGGATGTGGCTTCACTAGGAAGAATATCAAAAGCCCAACAGAATTGTTCAATTGGGCTTAGACCAGAAAACCATTCTTCTACGACTCTGAGGACTGATTCTCGTTGCTTTCCACGGGGTCCTTGGGTTGATACCGCTTTAGTACCTCCCCCATCGCGTTCCCCGTGGACAGCATAAAATAACTTGCGTGGTCTGCCACCCACGCGATAATTCCATCAATTTCGGTTGGTAGAATCTCAATTTCAAATGAGTCAATCAGATCATCAGTACTAGTGAGAGCCTTCTTGGTATCGGTGAATAGCCGACGAAGAACAAGGTCCCGACTAATAGAGTCATTGATCAGCGACATAGTAACGTCTTGGGCATTGCCAACTAGACGCATGATATCGCTGAACATGCCGTATGACATACGGAGTTCTTTACTGGTGCTAGGCACCGTATAGGTTGGTTCAGGTAGTGATACGGGTGAGGTTGGCGTTGCCATTGATTAACTCTTTCAGTTTGTCATGTGGAATATGCTGCAAGAAGAAATCTTGTAGCACCTTAGTTTCGGCAGTCTTTCGGTCAAGACCGGCTTCTACCATTTCAATAAACACGCTATTAAGAGTATCGTTTCTTTCTAGCGCAATCTCAGCAATTCGATTATATAGTTCAGGTGGTAATCGGACGCTGAGCGTATTAACCACCTTTTTTGGTTTTGGTTGTGACTGGTTCATATGACAACCATTGCCATTTTCTTCGTAAGGCGTCAAGGATTATTTCTGATTCCACTGTAACAGATAGGACCTATCAATGGCGAATGAAGTAAAATCTCCGTCTTTCCTTATTGGTAACGCGACGGTTATGCTCGCTCCCCGCAGCACGGATGTGTTCTCCCTTACTCCTGACCTTCATTCGGTGGGTATGGTGAAGGCTGTTACCGTGGGCATGGAAGCAGATACTATTGACCTCCGTCATGGTATCCAACAGAACCTTGTTGACCAGAAGCGCTCAGGTGTTCGTCTAACGACCACTTTTGAGGGTTATGAATTTACCGCCCAGAACCTTATTCGTGCGCTTGGTTATGCCAACACGGCTATTGTTCGTAAGCGGGGTGTACTAACCACAGCTATTGCTGCGGCTGGTACTTCAGTTATTCTTAATAGTGACCCAATCCCCGGTGATACTACCTCAGCCGTAAGCGCTGTTGGTGATATCCCTGCGGGCAGCACCATCATCATTCAGAAGGCTGGTACTCCTGAATATGTCTATGTGGCTCGTACCACTGGTGCTGCTACCGGTGCTGGTCCTTACACTGTTACTCTAGCAAATGCCCTTCCCACTGGAATGAGTTTTGCTGTTGGTGATCGTGTCTGGGTCGTGAACGAAATGGGTGTTGGTGATCAGAAGGATACTGACTTCTTCGGCATGAAGATCGTTGGTACTCTTTCAAATTACGATGCTCCTGTCGTGGTCATCTTCCCCAAGGTCAAGATTGTTCGTGGGTTTAACCTCTCGTTCAGTGAGACGGACTACTCAAACCTTCCGTTTGAAATCTCACCGTTCTTCCTCACTAGTTCCGAAGCCACTGGTCGTCTAGCCGAAATCGGTACGACTGTCACTGGTAAGGCGTATATCGGTGCGTAATCTTTAACTTGATTTCTACTCAAAGGCCCGTCATACATTGGCGGGCCTTTTTTTATGGATTCGATAGTTGGCAACTAGACCCGGAGATATCAATGCAAATGTAGGCGTTGAGCTTAACCAGCAAGGTATGGCTGCTGCACTCAACACGCTTCAGAAGAACATTGATGGAATCATTACTGCTCTTAACAAAGCCGGAGCCGCTGCCGAAGCCGCTGTAGGTAAGGGTGGTAAAGCTGGTCAAGAAGCTGCCGGTCAAATCTCTCGTCAGCTACGAACTCTTCAACAGCTTAAGCAAACTCAACGCAATACCTTGTTCGGTGATCAGGCTGAACTAGAACGCATTGGCAAAGCTGCTGTCAGCACGGAGTCTTTACGCCGTGGTCTAGAACAAGGAGCCGCTGCTGCTCAGAAGCTATCTACGCGCATGGTGGATATTCAGACCAATGCTGGTCGTATTCTTCGTGGGGGTAATCAGCTTCCTGCAAACTATTGGGATCGTTTCTTTCAACTAGATGGAGTCACCAAGACCCATAAGCAGATTGAACGTAGTTATCAACAGACCTTAGACCGCATGACTAAATTGTCTCCTAAGGGACAACAGGCGCTAAGTGCTGATTTTGCTCAACTTACTCAATTACGTAATAGCTTCACCACTATGGCTGGTGACAATCGTACTGGTCCGCAACTTAATGTAAATCTACGTCAGCAGGAGGAAATCCTCCGCAGAATGCAGGATCAGACACGAGAAATTGCCAAGCAAGAATCCGAAGCTAATGGTTTACTTCGTAGCACACAGCTTCGTGCTGATGCAATCCTTGGTCAGACTCGTGCAATGCGTGAACAAGACCTTCGTGCTGGTGCTAATCGCTACTCGACTTATCTGGCAGGTCGCTCCGGTGGAGGCCAGTTTAGTCAGTATCTTCCCGGTCTAGATATTCAGAACATGAATCTGAGGACGAAGGGATTAGAAACCACTGCTCGTCTTACCAATAATTTACTCAATGTTGAAAAGCAGCTAACTTCTGCTCGTCAGCGTGATACTTCACAAGAACGGTTAGACCAGCTTATCCGCCGCCGTGAACGGTTACTAGACCTACAGAAGCAGTCACTAGCTGTTGGTGCTGCAGAGAACCGCCCCGGCTTCTTTGGTGGTATCAAGGAAGGGTTTAATAGCGTTGCTCATGGTCCCGGTGGTGCGGGTGGTGGCCTTGGGGGTGTTGGTAATCTCATTGGTCGTGTCGGTGCCTTCACCGCTGCGTATCAAGCTATTGGTCTTGTCACTGGTGCCTTGCAGCAGGGTATTGGTTTTGCCATTGAGTTTGAAGATCAGCTAGCTCAGCTACAGGCTATCTCGGGTGCAACCAGCACTGAAATGACTAACCTGTCTAATAGTATTCTTGCTGTTTCACAGAACAGTGCTAATAGTATTTCTGAGATTACACAATCAGCACAGATCATTGCACAGGCCGGTTACAGCGCCCAAGAAACAAGTCAGTTACTACAGAATGTAGTTAACCTATCTGCTGCTTCCGGAGCTAGTCCTGCTGATTCTGTGGATATTATGACCTCTGCTATGGGTGCTTTCCAGCTACAGGTTAGCGACTCGACCCACATCACTGATGCCTTGGTCACCACCCTGAACGATACCAAGCTGGCCGCTAATCAGGTCCAGCTAGGTCTACAGTATCTAGGTGCGACTGCCAAGGAAAACAACCTCACCTTTGAGGATTTGATTGCGGTTCTTGGTACTGCTGCCGACGCTGGTATCCGTTCCGGGTCTACCATGGCAACCGGTACTCGTCAGCTACTTATTGATCTACAAGACCCAACTAAGAAGTTAGTTGCTGAATTGGATCGCATTGGCCTCACAATGGGTGACGTCGATGTTAAGACTCGTGGTATTATTCCTGTCTTGCAGGCACTCCGTGAGAACGGATTTAATGCCTTTGGTGCTATCGAAACTCGCGCTGCTGCCATGTATCAGGTGTTAGCTAACAACACTGAGGAGATGGAACGGCTACGCTCCAACACGCTGCGTCAAGGTACTGCTGCCGAGGCTGCTGCCAAGCGTCTAGATTCCTTCTCCGCTCAGTGGAACATGGTTAAGAACAATACTGCTGCCGCTGGTAAAGCGTTCGGTGATCTTCTGCTTCCATTCTTGACAGGTGTTCTAAAGCAATTCGTCAGCTTGATGACTGCGATTGGTGACTTTAACAAGATGATGAATGATGCCACCTTAGCTGTTGGCAATTTCTTTAACTATAATAAGGACGGTGAGCCTCTTATCTATGATCTGGGTAAGGCTCTTGGTATTGCTAAGGAAGAAGCTAGGGGTTTCTCCGGTTCACTAGACGAGCAGGTGACAGCTCTTAATGAAGCTGAGGCTGCTACTAAAGCTCAGAAGGATTCTATTAACAGTCTTGACGAAGAGGCTGGTAATCTAGTCACTCGCTACGATAGCCTGACCAAGAGCCAGAGCCAGACCGGATACGAAGTTGACCGCTTGAGCCAGCGCTTCCCCGGTCTACGTGCTGAGTTCGATAAGACCAAAGGGGGTATCGACGGCCTAATCCAAGCGGTGTTCCGTCTCCGTGAGGAAATGCAGAAGACCCTGCTGAGCCAAGCTTATCAGGAACTAAGTAAGGGTACTCTAACCGCTGAAGCTCAGCGTGATGCAGTCGTAGGTACTGCTCGTGACCTAAGTAATAAGTATGGTGATGGTGGTCGTCAATTACAAGGTGTAGCTGCACAACAGCAGAAGATTCTACAGTTACTAATCGGTAACTATGCTCCCGGCGAATTCAAGTCACGTGAAGCTGCTCGTAGTGAGGGGCAGCGGCTACTAAGCGTATTGGTTGCTAACCAGAACATCGACCGTAGGACTCGTGAAGAGTTCCTAAAGGATATGCAAAGTCTGAGTAGCGCACAAGGTGCTTATGGTAGTACTCTTGGTTCTAATCGACGTAATCGCACCTTTATTGCTGAGGCTGAATATTACAATACAGTTAATGGTGGTTTGTTCAAGGAGCGTACGCTTCGTAATGAGTCTGATGCTAACCGTATTATCTCAGGAACTAATGGCCGCACAATGGCTCAACGTCAAGCTGCGGTTGCTCCTGAGATTAAGAAGGTTGAGGATGATATTGCCAACCTTCTGGTTGAAATTGATAACCTTGCTAGGTCAGGACAGACGGCTGCTTTCAATGCAGCTAAGGAATTGCTTCGTGTCAATCGTGTTACCCTTCGTAATTTAAAAGGTGCTGCTGCTAAGACCGAAGATGAAATTAAGGAAGATAAGAAGAATGAACGCGGTACTCCGCGTCAGCGCGATAACCGCACCAATGCACAAGCATTCGCTGACTTCGAAGCCCAACTTCGCGCTCGTGGTATTACTCGTGCTGCTGGTCGTACTGGTTATCGTAGTGCTGCGGACCAGAATGAGATTTACCGTACACAGCCGGGAGCTACCCCGCTTGACGGATATCGTCGTGTTTCTCGCCACCAGAGCTATGAGGCGTTAGACCCTACTCGTGCCAGCCATGACGATACCAAGGCGTATGAAGCTGCTCGTGCTGCTGGTCTAACCGGCTTTAAGATTGTTACCGAAAGCGGTGGCCGTAAGCACTACGAGTGGAAGGGTCATGATAGCGTCAATGGCACCAGCACCGATATCAACAATCAGGAACGGGACGCTGAACGTGAGGCCGAGGAACAGGCACGGCAGGAGCTACGAATTGCTCAGGCTAACCTAGCTGCTCGTAAGAGGACTCTTGATGTACAGACCGCTGCGCTAGAGGACGTAGAGGGTGGTGGTAATGTTGTGTCTCAGTTGGCTTCAATTGAGGAGCAGTTCAAGCTATACCGTGAGGACCGTTTAGCTGTTGCTCGTAAGGAAGCTGCTCGTCAGAAAATGTCTGCTCCCGAGGAGCAGGAGCTATTAGCAGCGACCAATGCTGAGCTAGACCAGATGTGGAAGCAGACCATTCAGAAGGCTGCGGACGCTATCGAAAAAGTCATGACTAAGATGGTCAATGACCGTGTGAAGATGGTTGAGGATGCGTTCAACAATCGTCTCCGTCCTGCACAAACACTGGTAGACCGGCAGAACTCAGTAATGACTGGTCTTAACCTGCCTCAGAACGCTGGTCGTGTTCCTGAATACACTAAGGTTATTCAGCAGCAGCGTATTGACCAAGCTAATGCCGCTTTAAGCAAGGCCCAGATTCCTGCACTACAGGACCGTATCACTGGTCTGCGTAGCATTTTGCAGAACGTTGAGGAAGGACAGGCTGCTCTAGCTCGTACTAATCCTCTGCTAGCACAGATGAATTACGCTTCTTATTCACAGGCGGTAGCTGACCTGAAGGATAAGATTGACGGGGCTGTGTCTTCACAGCAGCAGCTTATTGACCAGAGCCAAGCGGTTGGTATGGCTCCGCAGAACTGGAGTCAGGCTTGGGGTCAAGCAACGCAGGCTTGGCAGATTCAAAATCAGGGTGGTCTATCCTATACGCAACGTCTTATGAATGGTCTAGGTGATGGGCTTGAATCCATCCATGGCTCCTTCCAGCAGTTCTTTGTCGATATAGTTAGCGGTACAATGAGTGTCGGTAAAGCCTTTGGTAATATGGCTAAGGCTGTTATGTCGGCTCTCATGGAGATGTTGGCTAAGGCTGCGGCTACTCAAATCTTTAGCATGATCCTTGGTTTTGTCGGTGGGGGTGGTAATCCATTTGCTGCCGGTGCAAGTGGGGGTGGCTTCTCTATACCGTTCTTTACTGGTGGTTTAGTCCAACCCAAGAGTTCTACCCCACCATGGGGCCAGTATGGAATGTATTATAATGGTGGTCCTATTGGTAAGTATGCTGGTGGTGGTCTAATCTCTGCTGGTATCCCAACCCGTGACACGGTGCCAATTCTTGCGTCCAAGGGTGAGTTCATGATGCGCCGGTCAGCCGTTGAGGATATTGGTCATAACATGCTCATGGATATGAATAATCGTGGTGGCGCTGCACTAGAGAAGCTCGCCAGTGGTGGTGGTACTGTTATTAACCAACAGCCTGCTGAAACTAATGTGTATGTAGTTATGCCCGAAGAGAAGCCAACTCTTGGTCCGAATGACGTTCTTGCGATTGTTAGCAATGATGTGTTAAGAGGTGGAGCAACTAAAGCACTCATCAAGTCGGTGAAGGCAGGAGGATAATTTGTCATCACTAACTTTTGACTTCTGCGATACGACTCGCGTCATTCAGGAGATTCCACCTGATGAACGTCCTGTAATGAGCATGAATGGTTGGCCCTACAACCCTCGTCCGAAGACACCATATCAACGCACATTCAAAGCTAAGTTGTTTGGGCTTAGATGGTTCATGTCCACTAATGGTCCTAACTTGTTTCCCGGTCTTATTCCTACACAGACCAATGAAACAGCACCCACATCATATACTCCTACAGTTACAACTAGCGGTTTTCCAAGTGCAGCTAGTGTTACGTTAACAGCTACAGACACAGCCGTATCAGGCCAGACCTACACTATTGGAGCAGTGGAAGCTGGTAAGACTTATAAGGTAACTGTTGACGTAACTACCGTTGGTGGTGGTGTTCGCATGAGGATCGGCTATGGAGCTACACCTAGTAAGTATCTCAATCAAGTACTTAGTAACGGTATTCAGCAATATACTTTCGTAGCTGATGGTTTCCGAAACAATGTTCAGGTGTTTATTGAGAATACCACCGGGACCGGTGGTTGGGTATTGAATACTGTTAGTATCAATGCTCAAAATTCTCTTGGTCTAGATACAACTACTAGTCCAACAATTAACGCTGGACGGTTGTTAGATTTTTATAGGCAACATCGCACTTGGGATAGTTTCTACTTGAACCATGAGTATTTGGGTGTTATCCGTGTGAGATTCAGTAAGCCTGTTGTTATTCCAGAAGGTAAGGAAGACTCAGTGGGTTTGATTGAACCATTTGATATTGAACTTATAGAACATAACCCGAGTTACTAATGCCCGCTCCTCAAGAACATATTGCAGAGTCTCAACTTCTTAGTCCTGATGCTGAGATTGAACTGTATGAGCTAACACCTTCTGGCAGTACTGCCAAAATTTATTTTAAGAATGACAATACAGTAAATTGGTTAGGGAACGAGTATACCGGTTTGCCGTTAACTTTTACAGGTGAAACCTTCAATGCAGAAGGTACGGCTGTCCAGCCTCAGCTAATGATTGGTCAGCCCGATGTTGATTTATCGATGTTTAAGGGATTAATCTGGGATGGCACATTAGATAACGCAAGGATTGATCGTCATAAAATTCTGCTAACTCATATGATTAATAATCAGAATATCAAACAGACTCTGACATATAGAGTGAAGCGGATTGACAATTATAGTGCATCTCAAATTACAATGGCTCTTGCTACGTTCTCTGTAGCTGGCCCTACCAAGATGCCTTTTCGTTTATATATCCCACCTGCATTTCCTTTTGTAAGGCTTAGCTAATGACCATTGAAGACCTCAAGTATGATAACCTTCTTGGGTTTCCTTGGGAGATGAATGAACGTGACTGCTTTACATTGGTTCGAGAATTCTACGAGCAGAACTTTGGTATTCAAATTCAAAACATAGCTCGGCCAAACGATTGGAACTCCGATACACTAGACCTTATTGGACGGCTCTACGCTACCAATGGATTCTTCAAGGTTACAGATATGTGGGATGATCTACGTCCTGCTGATATTCTAGCCTGCTCGGTACAGTCAGGTAATCCAAACCATCTTGCTATCTACATTGGCAATAATGAGTTGTTGCATCATCGACTTGGGGTGAACAGTTCAGTAGAAACCCTACGTCCCTTCTGGCGCATGACTACAGGATACATTCTTCGTCACCCCGATGTTCCTGATCTACGGCCTGTGCTACCGGACGTTAACCTAGAGGATTTGCTTCGTGCCCGTTTCCGACTCTAAATTTGAACGCTTCTTCGACCCTGAGGATACTAAGGAACGCTGTGGCTTCCTTCTAAAAGGTAATCGGATGGTTGAGGTTATGAATGTTCATCCTGATCCTGTTAATGGGTTTGAGATTCCTGTTGACTCTATCATGCGTCACAAGGGTGAGTTGAAGGCTACATGGCATACTCACCCGAATGGTACATCTACTCTCAGCGGAGAAGATTATGCTTGCTTCTTGGCTTGGCCTGACCTAGAACACTATATCGTTTCTAGTGCTGGTGTCAGACGCTACATTGTACAAGATGGGGTAGTTCTTAATGCTGATTAAGCTTCATGGTATCTTTGCTAAAGACTTCGGCCCTGAGTACGAAATCGAAGCTGATACCATGGCTGATGCCATTGAAGGACTAACACGCCAGCTTGGTTTCTATGGCGACCGACCACTTGATCTTCGACCTCAGGTTCGTGTTGCTGAGGTCGAGGACCTAGCCGAGTTGTTTGCGCCTACGGAACAAAAGGTGATTAATCTTGTTCCTGCTATGATTGGTGGTGGTGGTGTTGCCAAGATTGTTCTTGGTGCTGCCATTATCGTGGGTGCAATTCTTGCTCCATGGTCACTACCAGTTACTACCGCTCTGGTTAGTTTTGGCGCTACTCTGGTTTTGAATGGCGCTATGCAATTATTCATGAAGGCTCCAACTATTGATAACAGCAATAGTGCGGACCCGGAGGCTTCCAAGTATATGTCTTTGGGTGATAATACGGTTGCCATTGGTACACCTATTGCTATCCAATATGGACGGGGTCCTGCAACGGGGCATCTTCTGGCTGTCAATGTCGATTCAAGCGACATGGTATTCGGAAACTTCCCCGCTACACCTTAGGAGTAAATATGCCTACTATTAGTCGTGAATCCATCATTGAAGATGTAAGAGCAGTAGCTCGCATTTATGATGGAGATGCAGAAGTTATGACTCGTCGGTTCTACCGCGAGAATGGCCAATATTCAGACCGTCAAATTCAGAATGTGTTTGGTAGCTTTCGTGAAGCACGGCGAGCCGCAGGTATTGAAGATACCCGCGCCCAAGCCGGTTTCTTGCTACAAGTCGCTAAGCACAACGCGCATGACAACATGCGGGCTATGAACATTGATAAGGCTGACTACGAACAGAAATATAACAAGCCCAAAGGTACTCGTTTCCAAACATTGGTAGTAGCGACGGATATCCATGATAAGAACTGTGACCCCTTTTATCGACGGATTCTCATTGACCATATCAAGCGCGTCCAACCTGATACGCTTGTTCTCGCTGGGGACCTTTTCGATCTGCCCGAGTTTGGAAAGTATTCTGTTGACCCCCGAGAGTGGGACGTGGTTGGACGGATCAGGTGGGTCCATGAGTTCCTTAAAGAAGCCCGAGAAGCTGCACCCGATATGCAGATCGACCTCATTGAAGGAAACCATGAGCATCGACTTCTCCGTCACCTTTCCGAAGCAACACCTTCACTCCAAGTAGTCCTTGCAGAACTACATGGTTTCACCGTGCCGAAGCTGCTAGGACTTGATGCTTATGAGGTTAACTATGTCGCTCGTGCAGACCTTGGTACGTTTAGTAAGACGGACGTTCTCAAGGAACTCTCCAAGAACTACCAAGTCTACGGAAACTGCTTCATGGTTGACCATTTCCCTCAAGGCGCATCTCGTGGAGTGCCGGGAATCAATGGACACCATCATAAATATCTATCCAGCACGTACTATTCTCATAAGTACGGGTCCTATCGTTGGGACCAACTCGGATGTGGACACGTACGCTCAGCGACCTACTGTGAAGGTGAGTCTTGGAACCTCGGTTTTATGACGGTTCATCTTGACACACAGCGTGAACTTCCTGTAATGAATTATCACTTCATTAGTGATTTTGCCGAAATTGGCGGGAAGTTCTATTATCGTGAGTCAAGTGAATGAACTAAGCGGTGCTAAAGGTAGCAGTAATAGCTCTAAGTCATATACTAATACTGCTGACAATCTGCGCTCTAATGATAGTTTTGAAATTCTACTTGGTTTGGGTAGTGGCCGTTGGAAAGGCTTGGTCAATGGCCACCGCTCATTCTATATCAATGACGTCCCGTTAGAGAACGAGGACCGTTCAAGTAACTTCAAAGACGTCAGCATTATCTTCGCTGATGGTGATCCTTCAGCATTACAACCAGTAACCTTTAAGCTAGGTGGCGGCGGTGGCATTACAAGTGTCAACACCGCGTTGGCTAATGCTAACGGTGTAGGAACGCCGGGGCCTTGGGTGTCAGCGGCTGTATCTACTCCCGGTGCTGACTTTATAGACCTTCGATTTATCTTCCAGCAACTTGTCAAGCAAGGCCCTAATGGAGTCTTTGAAGCAAGTGCTACTATTGATATCGAAATGCGCCCATCTGGCTCGTCTACATGGGTAAATCCTTTAGCTACTCCAACAGCACCTGTAATTGGTTACCTACCAGCCGGTACAACTGATCCTGCATATCCGGGTGAAGTTGCTGACGGTAGCTATCCTTATATTGATCAGAGCTATGGCTCCACTTATAAAGTGTATCAATCAAGCAAGAACTTTAGTCCGAAAACGACATCAACTCAGAGTTTACTTTCAGGTGCGAGTATTGGTGATTTTACTTCTAATTGGGTGTTTAACTTAGCACCGGGAAGTATTGGTTATGTTGTAGGTGCCCTTAATACTACTGGCAAAACAATGTCTCCTTATCCAAAAGAGCTGCGTATTGCTGTACCCAATACGGGTGCGTATGTTAATAAGACTTGGGAAGTCCGCGCTCGTTTACGCGAACCTGCTCACCAATATGAGAAACCTAATACGGAAGATCAGGTTGAGACGATTCGTACTCTTTTATTTGAATCAGTCACAGCAGTCAGTAAGCAGGTTTTAGGTAACTCCGAAGAGTGGCGTGGTCACGTATGGCTACAGCTAGTAGGCAAAGCCAGTGAACAATTTAATGGCTTTCCTCAGACTCGTGGTATTTATGATACCAAGATTGTGAAAGTCCCACCTTCTTCTGTCTTTAATCCATATACTAGAACCTACACAGGAGCCGTCTGGGATGGCTCTACAGTTATGTCCTATACGAACGACCCTGCGTGGTGTATCAAGGACCTAATTGAAGACCCTATTAGTGGTATAGCTGCTATCTCTCCCGGCGCTACACTCGACAAGTGGGATGCTTTGGAGATATCTAAGTATTGCTCCGAAAAAGTTAGTGATGGTCGTGGTGGATTACAACCCCGCTTCTCCATGAACGTTCGTCTTGAGCAACAGATGGATGCTAATGATCTTATTCAATATCTAGCTGGTTCGTTCAGTGGTTATGCTGCCGACTCTGGTGGGGGTAGGTGGCGGCTTAAAATGGATAAGCCAGAAACACCTGTTGCTACCTTCACGTTAGATAATATCTTCGGCGAGTTCTCTTATAGCCATACTGATGTTGATACTCGCTTCAATGATATCACTGTAGCCTTCATTAATGAAGAGAACAACTATCAAGAAGATCGAGTACGTGTATACGACCAAGCTAATATCGACTTGTATGGCCAAAAGCCCACACAGATTGTAGCAGTGGGTTGTACTAATCGTCAGGAAGCTATGCGGAGGGCTGTGCTTCGTCTGCGTACAAGTCTCAATGAAAACAAGATTGTGAAGTTTGTAACTAATCGCTTTGGACGTTATCTAGAACCACTACAAACTATCTTGGTAGCTGATCAGCACCTTGGTTATATGCCACCTACAGGTAGTCAGGTACAGTCTGACAGTGATCCTTTCGACAATCGTACTACTAGCCGTGTAGCTACATTGGATGAAGGACGTAGTGTGTTGCAGTTAGGACGTAGCGTTCGTCTAGAACCGGGAGTTAACTATACTTTAAAGCTGACTGTTCCTAATCCAAATTATAACCCAGAACCAGTTAATCAACCGACAAATCCTACATGGAAGCATCCAACTACAGTTGTCACTGCGAAGATAACAAACAACAATACCCAACGTGGTGATGTAATGACTCTCTATGTAGATGAGCCTTTACCAGCTAACACGCCTCAGGATGTGACTATTGCACTATCGGCTGATGGTCTACCTACTCTTCCTATTCAGTATAGGATTATTGAGATTAGTCCGAGTGAAGGTGAAGAAGTTACTATCAGTGCTATCATTGTGGATACCGGTAAACATGTGGCTGCTGATAACGTCACACAACCTAATGTAGCTGCATGGTTACAGACAGGTCGTAACTATGGCGCTCCACCCATGCCAAGCGTTCCCACATGGGGTATGTTCCGTCTTACAGAATTCTTCAACCTTGGCATTGAGCAAAGAATGTTGAGTATTAATTGGCAGCGTCCTGCTAGCCTTTTCCATGACCATTACATTGTCGAACGTCAGATTAATCAGGGCGGTTGGGAGATAGTCAATAACAATATGAGGGACGATCATATTGAAGTTATCAATCCACCACCGGGTTATCATGAGTATCGAATTCAGGCTGTGGATCGGCGTGGTGTTTCTTCCTTGCCGTTATATGGTTTTGTTAGTGTTCCTGCATGGGCACCAAATGGTGAAATAGATCAGGTTGAATTAGCCAGTGGTGGCCCGCTAGCTAATCGTCCGTCTACAAATGTCACTGAGGGGCAATTGTATTTTGCTACTGATCAACTCCCCATCCAAACCTTTTTCTATACAGGTGGACAGTGGAGGCTTGTAGCTACCGCAGGTTCTGACATTAACAACATGAATGTCTATGATAGTGCTAGTGGTACGGCTCTTCCTCTAACTAGGGCACAGCTTCTTACAATTTTAGGTACGGCTGCTGGTGTCACTGGTCAAGGTCCATTTGCTACAGACCCTCGTCAACCAGAAGCTTTGTTTAGTCCTAACCCCAATATCCTTTATAACGGTGGTTTTCGTTTAAGACTGAACGGCTGGACAGGACCGCCTAATCTATTTTCATGGACTGCCGGTGCTGGTGAAGGTGCTTATACTTATACGAACGGCACAACTGGTGGTATTACATCGACTCCGTTTGGTGTTTATGCAGGTGAAACTTATTTTCTCCAAGCTGAACTTTACTCATACGATATTACCAATGGTGCCATTGTAACAGATATACAATGGTACAAGGATTCTGCAGGTACAATCCCCACAGATACAGGTTCTGATGGTGATAATCTTTTTAGAGGTAAGTGGGGTACTGATTCATTAGCTGCGTGGGGTAGAGTAACCAAAGCAACTGTTGCTCCCCCCGGAGCCGTGAGTGCTAGAATTCGCTGCTTTGCAGAGAATGTAACTTATCGTGATCCAGCAGTTAATGTATGTGCGTGGAGAAAGGTTAAGGTTAGTCGCTTTAATCAAGACTCACCATTTACTGATGAAGCTACCAACGGTGCGTTGTATTTTGATGGTACATCTGTTGATATTCTTCGTCCTGCTGAGCCAGCAGCGGACGTAACTAGCTATATTCAGCAAGTTGATGATGTAAATATTTCTGCTGATTATACAGGTGCAGTCAAAGCTACCGAGCTACCTCATGATATACCACTTAAGCTTATTCGTAATGGTGTGTTAGTTACCACTGGTGTTAATTGGTATGTCCAAGTTTTATCAGGTGGATATAATGGATTAACTACTGCTAATGGATCAGTAGCTTTGGCTATTGGTGTTGGTGCTATTAACTTAACGATTAATAGTATTCAAAATACTGAAACCCGACTTCGTGTTACAGCTACTTATGGTGCATTAAGTCGAACTATGGAATTCAAGATTCTTCAGCAAAATGATGCCCCTCCGGCAACTGGTAGTACTGGTGGTACTGGTGGTACTGGCGATACAGGTGGTTCTGTTAGTAGTGCTAGTATTAGTACTTTCACGCCCACCGGAGGTTCGTCTACTACATACGGTAATTCTATTAATCAGCTTCCCAATATAAATACTGGCCCTGCTGGTACAATTACTTTTACTGCTCCTATGTTCTATAGGATTGTGGGTCGTAATGATGAAGTGATGGCAACTATGTGGGGGAAGTGGCAATATCGAACAGTAGGTGGTACTTGGGTTGATGCAGGACCAGAACAAGTTGCGAGTACACCGGCTGAAAACGAAGTTGATCCTGAAGGTTTTACCTATAAGACTCCGGGTAGTATAAAGGTTAATATAACAATTACAGGTCTTGCTGTTAATACTGTATATGAGACCCGTATTCTGTTCAGGGATGATACTTCAATTGTCTCGGTTCAGCCTAATGGTACAGCTACTGCACAAGGAAGTTAATATGAGTAATTGGGCTATTGTTCATAAAGATACAGGAGAGGTTCAATTTGTAAAGAGCCTTGGTGGTATTGAAGAAACTGAATGGGAAATTAATAAGCTCTCTGCTGAACCTTCACCTTTACATGATTATGTCAATGGTCGTTTACAATTGAATACTAAGCGTAAGACTGAATGTGATGAAACATCACGTATTAATAGTTTAACGCCAATTCAACGTCAACAAGAGGCTATGCAAAAGGTTATTGAAATGATGGAGGAACATGGTATTGTTCCTAAAGCAGCCGCTCAAAGTATGAGGAAGAAAATTAATGGCCTATAAATATCAGACTTTTCTAAGTCCATCTGATGCAGCACGAGCTATTCAAGATTTCTTATATGATAGGGATGCTCCATTACCCGAGCGTGTACGTAATAGATTGCGTGAACTAGTTAGTCCCGCACATTCTACTGTAGACGCTGTTGTACAAGGGGCTGAGCTTCTATACTCAGTACGTAATGAATTAGCTCCTGAGGCTCTAGCACTAGGAGCAGGGCTTGCTCTACTAGCTGATCAGCAGCGATTCAGTGGAATGGATATGGATAATCGTGGCTCACGTATGGCTCTTGGAATGATGCGAGACGCTAACATTCCTACTCCGATCGGTGTCAATTATCCAAATGCAGAAAGCGATCCTGCTGTTCGTCATGATGCTCCCGGCTATGTTGGTATTCCTAGTACTCCACCAGTTCCAACTTCAGATGCATTTGTTACTAACACTGGTCTGACACCACCAGTTATCGAAGGTTCACGCCGTGGTGTTGTAACGAGGAATCCTGATGAAACGAATACTAGCTAGTCTACTGGCGCTCTCGCTAGCTTCCTGCCAACCGTCTGCGGATGATGGGTATACATTTGAAAAGGCCGCTACTCGTATTGAGGAACGGCCTATTACGGTTATCACACACTCATCTATCAACGAGCTAAAGCAATATTATAATTCTCAACCTAATCACAGGAAGCTTGGGGCGAATGAGCAGCTACATGCTTATACAGTCATTCGCCCCAAGGTATGTGAAATGCACGTTGTAGACCCGAAGGTTAGCTATGACCCTGTGTTCATGGGACATGAGCTAACCCATTGTCTATACGGTGAGTGGCATCCTACTCAGAACGAGCGGTCTTAATCTCTTCAACAGATTCTTTAACAAGCAAGGGGGCAGGCTTACCCCCAATGTTCAGGAACAGTTGGGTTAGTTCAATTCCGTCATCCTCTACCTCCATGGCTCCCATAAAGAGAACCTTGAGGATAGATACGGGGGCACCGTCTGCTAATAGTAAGTGCATGTAGCCTTCAAAACCGATAGCCGATGCAACACTATTATAGTCCTCTGTTACAAGAGCAAACTGTAGCCCACCACCGAAGTCATAACGAATGAAAGTCCCCCCATCGGGAAACTGTTCATTCTTACCTGCTGGTACATATTCGTACAGTAGAACAGAATTATGAGGAATGAGAAGCTTCTTAGGTTTCTCACCAGCAATTGTCATTTCTAGAAAGCGGTCCATATTAGTCTTTCTTTGTAAAGCGGTCTAGCATCGCTGCAATGACCTCATCCTTGGGGCGGTCGTCAATCAGGTTGCCAGTTTCAAGAGCATCAATGAGGATACCCATACAAGCCCGCACATGACCCAGATGAGAAACGCCACTCTCGGGGTCATTATCCTGCCCACTATTCCATGCAAGTAGATGCCGAATAGCAGCATCGACGTATACACTAGCAGCAACAGAATTAGAACGCCAATTGAAAGGTCCATATTTACTAGCTCCAAGAGCCATTACCTGTCCTTCGACAAGTAGGGCGGTTGCAGGCACCGTAGAGAGCAGTGGTGGCTTCTTCGCGCCGTATCGACTCTTGGGGTTAGTATCGGGTAGCGGTTGGGCACGAGCAACCATTGTATCTTCACCGGGGCCAGCGAGAATAAACTTATCTTCTGTACGAGTATCCATCTTCTCTCCTAATCCAATTGAGGCCGATTGGCCGTGGTAGCTTGGCTTAAACTTATCCTCAGTATCCATCACCATATGTCCGTAAAAACTCCTGCATTTCGCTATCTCCTTCGGTAATATCGCCAGCAGCAAGCCGTCGAGCAAGGTCCGGACTGATTCGTACACGGTTCTGGATATGCTGCTCGAAAGCTGCTGTTGCCACAGGGAAGTAGCGCTTACAAGCTTCGTGAATAGCCTCCGCATAGACTCGAATTTCGTATTGAGCATGAGGGTCCTCACGTAGTCTCAGAAAATGAAACAGGTTATGAAGATTAACCCGCCAACGAAATACCGTATAAAAGTTGACCGGTAAGACAATGCGAGCAAGCTCCCGAGTTAGACCTGTGCTAAGAAGGAGGCGATACGAGTGATAAGCGTCCTTCGACTGCTGGCTGATGATGCCTCGGATAGTTTCCGCAGCATCCTCAGGCATTGCTTCTGCTGAGCCTTGCTTATTGAACGTGCTTTGGACTTGTACTCGGGCCAACTCAGGCACATAGTACTCATCGGGAAACTCGCTGTAACGCCCGGAGAATTCGTTAAAAGTTCCGGCTCGGTGGCGCATCCACTGGCGACCAACAAAGATAGGAGTTTTAATCTGGAAGACAAATCCAGCGAACTCAACAGGAGACGTATGTTCGTCCCTGATAAGTCGAGTGAGAAGTCGGTTGTCTGCATCTTCATTACCTGAACTCTCTGTTGAAGTACGGGCAGTCTCAGCGATGAACCGATCACGACCCTCTACTGAGATTACCTTAAGATACCCGTGGTCGAGCAGTTTTTGCACGAATAGTCTCCCAAATTGTTTTACCATTGAATAAGCGACGGATAACGTACTGGCGGATAAGACTTGTCACCGTAAACACACAAGTCACAAGGAAACCCATACTAGTGCTGGTGGGCAACTTAAAAAGAGGAGCTACTATCCAAGCCCATACTGCCCAACTGATGAAAAATCCGACAGCGACATTACAGATAGACTCCATGAGGCTATCCATCTTATGCTGTTTAGCTGAGGCGATAGCGTTTCTACGATACACGTATGTCCTATCTAGCATCAGCTTAGTATCTTCTTCACCATGTGTCTCACCCGAAGCAGGAAACTCAATTACAGCTTCCTTCTCGGGATAGTTTATGAAGTTACGCCGTTGCATGAAGATAACTTCATTCAACGGCTCCTTCTCAAATGGTGCTTCTGCTCCATACATTATTCTGATCCTTGCTTGAAGTAGCCGGGACGTGGCTGAGCTACGGCCCGAGGGATAAGGTACTGGATGATGGTGTCACCATCTCGGCCCTGACACATTTCATGTGTACCTGCCTCGTAACGCTGCCGTGCCTGACGTAGTTCCGGCATAGCATGATCCCACCCATCGTTACCATGTTTGGTAGCAACGATGTACTTTTCAAGTTCAGGGCGTCCTCGCCCACCATACTTGGCAGGTTGCTTCTCCACGTGGAAGTTTGTCTTGCCGACAACCCGACTCACGCGGTCAAGAGAAACGCCCAACTGGCGGGCGGTACGGAAGATAGAACTATGCTTGGCATACTCTTCCCTGATATCTAGGTCTAGATATTCATCAGCAGTCATGTCATTATTCCTATTGTAGATAGATGGTGTGGTCACCAGCTATGTCTTTATGCGTGACCACGATTACTTTTTCAAGCTCTTTCGTCAACTTTTTTAAGCTGGCGTGAGTAGCTTCTGCTCTAGCCGCATCCATATCATGATCAATCTCATCGGCTAGAAAGAGAGGGACCACCTTCTGTGTTAAGACCTGACCAAGCGCAACACGTAGGGCAAGATTAACCACAGAAACACCACTACCGGACAGAGTGCGAACAGGCTGATTATCCACAGATACGTCGAAATCTTCATCAACCTCAATCTTGGTTCGCTTACCATCAGTCATTTCCGATAATAGGTATGAAGCTACACGGCTCAGAGACGGGACTAGGTGCTGCTTAGCCTCTAGTCTTACGTCCTTCAACGCCTCACTCGCCTTGAAGTATCCCTCAGACGAAACGATTAGCTCGTCGTATTCCTTAGCCTGTTCCTGATAACCAGCCTCTGCATCTTGGTAACGACGAGTCTGTTCCTCATACCAGCGAGCGTCTTGTAGACGCTGCTCTAGGCTTGGGTCTGATTCTGGGAGTTCTCCAAGACGTTGTTGAGCTTGGTCGTAATCAGCCCTAAGACGGTCATAACTGCGGCTGAGTTCTTCAAAGATAGCGAGTCGCTGGTGATATACCCGTTTCGCCTCAAGCTCTTGCTCGCGGCTAGGTAGCTCAACGAGAGTGCTAAGGGAATCAAGTAGTTGGTTGCGACGGGGTGCTTGAGATAATGCATAGTCCTGTTCCTTTGCTTCCTTCTCAGACATATCACACTCGGTGATTACTTGTCCTTCAAAATCATCCCACCGCTCGTGGGCGAGAAGTTCACGATTGACTTCTCGTAATGTGATGGGTGGTTCGGGCGGGAGCGTGTGGACGCTGTTGGTCGCAGGATCGAACTCAACATCACAGCTAGGGCACCGAACAAGTGTGCCAACCGAGGTGATAACTTGCCAATCTTCTTGCCATTGAACGAGCTTTTCACGGGAATAGTTAGGGATTGGGCCACGCTTTTGCTGTTCCCAATAGCTGAGGGCGGCGTCGGTATCTTGTCGAGTTCGTGTAGCTGTGGGAATTTCTCGTAAAGCTCTACTAAGTAGTCCTCGCTCATGTATAATTTCCAATCGCCGTGCTTCATAAACATCAACATCGTCACCAAACTCCGGTTTAGCAGGTTCTAAAGGCTGTTCCGGTTCTTGCATCCGAAGCAACTGTTTACGTTCTGCTTCCACCTCAAGCTGATTACGATACAACTCTTCTAATACGCTTGAAGTCTCATAAGCATCAGGTAATTCTGGTGGTTCTGGACGCACCAAGCGTTTTTCTATAGTTTGAGCGGAACGCTTTATTTCATTGCCTTTGGCTCTATATGCTTTTTCTTCTTCTTCAATAGCATTTAAGCCAATAACTTCTTCTACCATACGACGGCGATCAGCGGGGCGCATACGACGAGTGAGCTTATCTAGGTCACCCTGCATAGCAGCAGCGGACATATCGAATACGTCTAGATTAAATCCTAGAATTTCTCTAATCTTGCGGTTAACAGCGGCTGTCCCAACAGCTTCTTTACCATTGAGAAACGCCTTATTTCCCGAGCGTACAACATGGTACTCTTGACCACGGACAGTAAACTTCATGTTCACATCTAAGGTGTTATAGTCACCACGGTCAGCACGCAGGGCGTCTACTCCAAATAAAGCATACCGAATCATCTCAAGAACTAAGCTTTTACCAACCTCGTTCTCCCCACGAATCACGGTGAGGCCCGGTTTGAAAGTCAAGTTCTGTGAGAAAGCTTTACCTGTAGACGGAAAACTGATACGGTAAATTAACTGAGAAATCATAACCGAGTGAAACCCAATGTATTCATTTCATTATAACCTACCAGATAAAATACTTGGAGTCTTCACTGGTTCCGGTGTTCTGTCATATTTTTGGTTATACTGGTTGTCAACCTTTATGGACTTGATGTTGACTTTGTTGTCATTGGTCTTGTTGTACAATACCAGTAAGAGTCTACATAAAACAAAGCATATTAGTAAGCAAGGTATCTTTCGTAGTCCAGTTAATATTTGGAAAGGAATGTTGATTTGCTTTGCAGCTACTGTGTTCCTACGGGTATCGATGGATACTATCATCTTGCTTACATGGCAAGAAGTCACTGAAAAGACTATGGAATTCTGGCAAGTAATGAATCAAGTTTTCGATAGTCTAGCATTCATTCCATTCATTTCCTTATTCTATCTTTATTTACGTGCTGGTCCTGTACTAGAATTTCAGTTACTGCGTCAGCCTATTCCAACTGATCTGCATCCAAGCTGGAAAATGGTGCGTGGTCCGGTTGTATCATTGTTAATGGTGGTCTTGCTATCGCTGCTTGTGGTAAGCACCAAGCTTATCTCGTAAGGAGTAAGGCATGGTAGACAACACGGTGTCGGTAATGGCCACAGTTTCTATTCTGGGGATGGAGGCTCCCGCAGTTTCCTTTTGGGTGTCTATTGCCGCCGTTCTACTTGTGCGTGTTATGCTTTTATCAAAAGAGCCAATCACTAAGGGAGCTTGGTGGGTCTACAACGTAGCTCTTACTATTCTTCTGATGCTTGGTGCTGCTATCTTTACCATGGACCGGAAGCTTGGTCCCGGTAGCGCCTTGCTGCTAGGTATTGGTCTTGGATCATCAGGTATCGTATTAATTGATCTTGCAAAGCGATACTTAGAAGTGATAGTAGGAAAGACTACCAGTGATACGCCAAAGGATACTGGCTAATGTTTGAAGATTGGAACCGCCCTCAGTGGCTAAAAGTGTTAACGGAGATTGTCCGTCCCGGTGGCGTTGCACTTATGTTCCTAGTGATTACAATACTCCCTCTTCTATTTGCTATCCTTGAAGTAGGTATAGAAGGAGTGGGTATTCGTATGGCTACCGTATTGGCTAGTTATTTCAAAGCTGTCCCTGATATCTATTACAACACTCTACAAATTATGTTCAGTGTTTATGTAGCCGGTAAATCCTCAGAAAAGATTTCTGAAAATATTGCCAAGCGTAAAGACGTCACTGTACAGGGTGAGAACCAAGACGTCACCGTTAATCAGGACTCAAAAGGATAATTTATGGACGCGCCTCTCGTATTACTGTTGGCAACAGTAAGCACAGAACTGCTAATAGGGTTTGCAAAAATACTCTCAGTCAAGTATGGTAGTTTTGTTTTCTAATTAAAGGTACTGATAATGTTCACTTTAGGAACAGGTATCATGCGGATGGTCAACATTGGGTTAATCGGTCTGCTGATTATATTGGCTGCTGTCGCTGGTTGGAACTCTATTAAAGAGAACTACCGTGATCAAGGTCGTACAGAAGTTACTGAACAGGTTGAGGCTGATAACCAGAACTTGACCAATCATGTGACTACAGTGAACGAAAACATCGTTCGTCGCGTTGTTAATGAGACGGAAACTATCAATCGTCGATCACAAGAAATTGAGGATGTAATAGATGCTCAACCAGATGAAGCTCTTAGTAATGTCAGCCGCGTTCGTCTTGAGCGGGTGCGCGACCAACAGCAACGGGATATTTCAGAAGCAAATCGTTAAGCCAACTGATGTGATCCTTAACTGTCCGCTGGAACCGCTTGTGCTTTTTAAGGGCGACCCTCTACCAAAGGACCCTGCTCGGGAATACTTTGTCATTGAGGACCAGAAGGACGCAGAACGATTCAATGAGGCAGTACGCCGTACTGGTGCTATCTGTCGGAACATGGTACGAGAGAACTGTCAATTCTATAAAGACAACAAGATAACGGTTGTCTGTCAAGGAACGCGAAATGAAGATAACTAATCACAAACTAGATAGTCATTGGTATGGAGAAAGTCCTAACATCGGTGGCAGGCTTAACAATCCTAGCATCCTCGTCATGCACTTCACCGCCAGCGGTGGCACGAACGGTAAGGGTGATGCTGACTACTTCAAGACTAAAGCCGCCAAGACCTCCGCTCACCTAGTAATCGGTCGAGACGGTACTGTGTATCAGATTGTAGCTTTTGACCATAAGGCTTGGCATGCTGGCAAGTCTATTTGGCGTGGCGTTGCCAACTGCAATGACTACTCAATTGGTATTGAGATTGATAATTGGGGCAAGCTCGTTCGTACTGAGGATGGTAAGTTCCGGTCATGGACCAAAGCTGAAGTAGACCCTAGTGACGTAATCAAGGCTACTCATAAGAACGAGGCTAGCCCGTGTTATTGGGAGCTATACGACGAGCGCCAGCTTAAGGCTTTAGAAGAAGTCACTCGGGCTATCTTAGAAGCCTATCCATCTATTAAAGAAATTGTGGGTCACGATGATATTGCTCCACATCGTAAGACTGATCCCGGCCCCGCCTTTCCAATGGAGCGTTTTCGTAGTCTCGTACAGGGACGCGCTAATCGTGCCACTCTCTACCGCACCACCACCAGCAACTTAAATGTGAGAGGTGGCCCCGGCACAAACTTTGCTGTTATCAAGAGTCTCCCCAAGGGAACTCGGGTGCAGGTGCTATATGATAAGCCGGGTGATTGGGCGCAGATTGCAGACGGTTGGGTTAACGATACATATCTCGCGTAACCACGTTGTCTTTATTGTAATATTGTACAATCTGGTGGGCCACATAATCATAAACTATGTGGCCTCCACCCCATACAATCCAAACTGTAAAGAACATTGGTAAATTAAAGTCGGGCCAGCCCCAGAATAGGACTGCGAGACTAACTGCTATGGCCATAACAAGTCCATAGACTATATTAAGTAACAGCACTTAAGCGTTCCTTTACCTCTCGCTGAATATCATCTGGCACTTCGTGTGCCTTGAGATGCTTGTCCACAATCTTCTTAATATCAAAGTCACCTAAGGTAACTTTTTCAGTAGGGACAACAGTTCCTCTGTCAACTCGTTCCGTCTTGAACCCGAGACAAGTTTCGGGTGGCGTAATATCAGACACGTTGGGTCCGCGTACTCTAACGTATTTATCTCGGAGAGTCTCTGGGTCAGTTCGTGCATATTCCTCGGAGGTAAGCGTGACATACATCTTTCCTTCTGGGTCTTCGGCGTGTGTCATAGGCTGCATGGAGCCAGTGCATTCGACGTCAACACCATCAATAGTATAAACACCAGCCAGATGCCAATGCCCGCTGACAATCCTCGTAACTCCGTGTGCTTTAAGACTCCCGGCAGGACAAAGATGGCCAGTATCACCGCCATAATCAACCAAGTCCCAATGACCCACAGCGGTACTGGTCCACAATGTAATGTCATTTAACTGTTCCTCTGCTGATCGGTCCCACTCCCATGGGAAGAAAACAACACCACAGATCGTCTCAGGCTTCCGTACAACACGTATGTTAGCGTAGGGGCGTAGGGATAGGTCTAGGATATCCCACGCGCCGTAGACCCCGTTAGCGGGGCTGTAATCGTGGTTTCCCTGTAGGAGTACCAGCACCTTCTTCGGAAAGCGCTTCTGCCACGACAGCAGAATCTCAATGGTACGATACAGGTTCTCGTAACTGATGTACCAATGCTCAAACAAATCGCCAATGACAATAATCAAATCGTCAGGAACGTTAAGCTCGTCAGTGAACTGCTTGAACATCAAAGCCTCTCGCTCACCACGGCGGTCGAGAGGCACATTCTGCTTGAACTCACGACCCAGATGCGGGTCACCGATTATCTTCATGCTTCAATTATACCATAAGTATCTTGAGCATGGAATAGCTGCTCAATCTGGTGGAAGCAATCCCATAATGCATTGTGTTCATCACCAGTAAAGGGGATTTCAATGTTGGGATGCTGCGGGTTGGACTTGAGGCCAGCCATATAGCTGTTCAGGTCACGAGCATACCGATAGTGGAACGGCATAGGTAAACCGTACTGACGATAGTAACTACTGATGAAGCTCCAATCGAAGGTGGTGGGTTTGGCCCAGAAGCGATAGCCCTCACCAGTTTCATCTACTGGTTGGTCGGAGTTAACCCACTTGCTAAAATCCTGTAACACATATAATGGATTTTCTGAGCGCTCTACAATCGACTTGTAGACCTCTGGCATCTTGCTCCACCACTGGCGAGTACTCTCGTCCCAGAAGCGTTGAGGCGCAAAGGTCAATGCTTTATCGAAGGTATCGGATGACACCTCACGAGTCATGAGATTAAACTTTACAGCAGCAAGCTGAATCATTGCATTGTTGTCAGGGTCAGTCCCTGTGGTTTCAATATCGACCATGATATCTGTGAACATTAGAACATCCATATAGTTAGAGGCTTGAGGTCTGACCACTTGATAGACTTAGAGCCTGAGTTGATAGTTGTAACATACGTTGTGGCATCTATACGATACCATACGTTTGTAAGAAGGTTATGAATATAGATACGATAATGACGACCACTATTACTAAGGTGGCAACGTGCCATAGCTGCCTTCTGCGTTCTTGTAAAACAGTCAAGTGAAAAGCTGGTCTTGTTGTTAGAGGATTTAACCTCAGCCATAAAACAACCAAGAGGGCTAACCACAAAAAAATCAGACGGTTGTCCAAAAGCTTTTACTCTCGCGTTCTTGTTAAGACCAACTAAGTCAGCTTGGTCGCGTAACCTAAAGACTACGCCACCAAGCTTAGTTACTTCATCCTCAAAGATAGCTTCACTAGGTTTACCAGTGTTGATTATGCGCGTAGGTGATTTACCAGCCACTGTGTCGCCTGCCTTACTTCGTTGGCTTCAAAGACCTTGAGTACGTTTTCATCACCATCATTGTTGTTCTCAAAATCAACAATAGCAATATTGCTTGGCAGGAAGTCCATACTCAGAGTTGAGCCACCGAAGCACAGTTGCCACCGGACATTCTCGTCTTCCTCTGGAATAATAAAGAGAATATCCATAGTAGGAGTCTCTTCACTTAGGTCCATAATCAAAGTACCGACTTCTTCAATCTTGCCGTTGATATCTGTATTACTCAGATATACCTCAGCTTCAAGCGCACTGGCCGAAATAACACGTAGGGCCATATTCTTACTCCATAACATATCGCACGACTTCGGCGATTAGATTGTCTGGGAGTGGTTGACCCTGAAATTCCTTGGGTATCACTCCTTCGATAAATGGTGCCTCGTCTAATTCAATCTGAGATTTGACGCCAAATGTCTTACCTAATGAAACGGTGCAGTGCAGTGGTAGGTTCCGTACGAACACAGGTTGTGTGTTCATAGCTGCCTTAAGAAGCGGAATGAACTCAAGTACGTAATCCTTATGAACACTGAACACTAATTCATCGTGAATAGGCATCATGAAACGGAAGTAGCGTGGGTCTGCTGTTGCTAGAATAGCAAGGATTGCTCGCTTAGCCATACCAGCACATGACCCTTGGATCATCGTGTTGACAATCTGGTTGCCAGCGCGAGTGCGGAACCGCTTAATGAACAAGTCACCAAACTTAGTCATGGCGGGAGCAGCCGACAGCGCAGCAAACTTGCGGCGCATGTTGGTAGCCCACCAATCCGTTGCCTCGTAACGTTCACGACGATGCCCGTCAGGCAAGGTTACGTAACCGTTCTTGGCTCCTTCGGCAATCAGCTTGACGCGCCACTCTTCGGCTTGTGCGAAACGCTCACGGTAGCGCTCAACCGCTGCCCACATGGTATCGGCAGACCAACCCAACCGCTCCCCAACCGTACCCAATGCTCCTGAGTACCAGTAGTTGAAGTTCGCACCCTTACCAATTTCGGTACGCATGAACTTGACGTAATCGGGGGGAGTGAGGATGGTCCCGTCGAAAGTAGATAGCCTGCGTCCGTTGGGGTTTTCACCACGCTTAAATCCTTTAAACTCTTCTTCCGTTAGGCCGGGTAATGTAGCTACTGAGAGACAGTCAGCAGCAGCGCCACTATGTAGATCACCATAAGGTATCGTACTAAATACATCAGCGAAGCTCGTGTCTCCGGAGTATTCCCCAATAAGAACAAGCTCAACAGAGGACCAATCAGCAGACAACACCACATGATCGTCACTATCAGCAAGAAAGTAATCACGGACATAATTGATAGCCTTGTTACGCTTTGCTAGCTGCATACCGTTGGGGTTCTGCATCGCCATACGACGAGTAGCAAGCATGGAGTTGATGGTAGCATAGACCCTTTGCGTCTCGGGGTCCATCAGGTGAGTATACGGTGTGATGTAAAGCTTCATTGCCTGCTCTACACCAGCAAACTCACTGATTAGGTTAAGGAACCTAACGTAGAGTTCGTTGCCCTCCTTCTCGTAGGTTGCGAGAATACGGCCACGTGCCTCAGCGTCAGAGGCAACCTTACCTGCAACCCGCACCAGCTTATGCCCCATGAGGTCGTAAAGAATGACCCGCATAGTCTGCCAGTATGTGAGATTAAGACGTCCATTGCCTTTAAGATTTCCCCACGAATTGCCAATTGGATTGGAGACTTGGGTAACTTGCTCAAAGGGATCAGAGCTATCTTCACTCTCGGCCCACTCAATAATCTGTGCCCTCTTACGGGTATAAAAGTCTCCACCTTTTCCAATGTACCAATCCTTTTGATGCTGCGACATAGCAGCGTTTGGCTCCGTAGGGAACGGGAGCATCTGACGCAGAGTAGCCTTTATCTCTTTCAGGAGACGGGCAACGTTGTCACGCTCCATATCCTGACGAGCATAAATGGCAGGCATGTTCAGCCGCAGACCTTCACGCCAGCTATCCGCATAAACGTGAACCATCGGGTTCTCTTGCTCAAAGAAAGTTACGAGTGCAGGCGCGTTCACGCGCAGCAAATCATCGTAGTGCCATTGATATACCTGAACACACCAGTAGGCGTCCTCTGCGCCATACTTAGCAGCTTCCTCACCTGTGAGGTCGCCCATGTCCCCGGCTTCACCGAGTACATCTTCAAAGGTTGTCATGTTGACATTGAAGAGACTCTTAACAAGTCCCTTCAAACCATAACCATAAGCGACAGACTTAACAAAGCCGTTATAACTATGAGCGGCGTCCGACTGCTTACCAGCGAACTGGCTATAGACGAATGACTGGTCAGGATTAAGGTCACGACCATCCCGCTCAGGGTCATAGTTACTAAACTCCGTGAGGATGCTTGGTACTAACGGCCTCATTGCAGTCAATGGCGTGGCGTTAAACTTGGTCACATCATAGTTATCTGGCCCGTGGTGGGTAACGGCCAACTGCATCGAACAAACGATATCTTTAATCTCAATGCCATAGCATTGAGCAAACATAGTCAATTCATACGGTGCGTTGTGAGCGATGAATATAGAATCGGGCTTACGCAACGAGAACAGGTCCTTAACAAATGTGTCGGGGAGTCTGTTTTCTTCGTCAGCGTGATTAAGGTTGGCATAGTAAGCTGTGTCTGACCCTTGCCTGTAAAAGCTGAGGCCGGTCATTACGGTCCTGCGATGGTCAAAGACCAGCTTCCTAATTTTGTCCAAACCCGCATGACGGTTACGGTCCTGTGTCTCACAGTCCAGACCGAGGACGTCCGCCATGGCAAACTCTTCGAGTGCCTTCTTATACACATCGTCAGGGGTTCGTGCGTCGAGCAAGATGGTAGAGATATTCATAATCGACCTACGAATGAAGGTGGAAAAAGTTGCTTAAGGAATTGTCATCCAGCGCATATGCGAGCCAGCCTTGATAACGGCTGCGTTAGCGGCTGCAATTTCAGCAGCAAACTGTAAGGTGATAGCTGTGGGTGATGCACCTGAACGACCGGTAGCCCACAGATATATAAGGAAAGGTTGACCTTGAACAGCAGCAGTACCAGCAGGAATAGCTAAACTGGTGCTTGCAGCAGTAGTCCACCATGCATTTACCGTACCTTTAGTTGTGGCACTTGCAGGCCATTCCATGACACCAGAACCATATGCCTGTCCAGCACCTACGTTCAGACGGACAAGTGGCATGTTAGCAGTAGCAACAGTTTGGATAAGGATGTAAGCTTCCATTACCCAATCGGTATTTGCTGCAGGAGTGAATGTAAAACTATCAATGTTGGCGAAAGTAACAGTTGAATTGGTAACATCGGCTACGGCTTTAATACGAGTCCATGGATCACCACCAGCAGTACCCCATGTTAGATCATCCTTAAACACACGACCTGTAGCAGTACCGGGGTTAGGTACTAGACCTTTTGCTGTAGCTGTAACTAATGGTAGGTTAGCTGCTACCTGAGCAAACGTTAGTTCCTCGACGTTACCAGTAGAAGCAGACAACCTCCCGAGTACTCGGGAGGCTGCTACTTTTAACTGAGAAACATCTAGCTGACTCATTAGGCTTGCTCAACATCAGCAGTTGCTAAAGTAAATTCATCAGTTGTAAAGGAACGATTGATTAGAACCAAGCCCTCAAAATAACCATTGAAAACTTCACTACCACCACCATTGCTACCCATACGCAGCGGAACGTTACTATTAGGATAGCTCTGTGTTGCAACATCAGTACCATCACCAACCTGTGTTCCATTCTGTCGAACAATAGCAGTCTGTGCATCTAAAGCAAATGTCACATTAGCGGTATACTGAGTTGTAACAGTAGGCACAGTGATAGCTACACCATTAGTCTTAATAGAAGGCTGTCCCGCATTCAAGTGAGCCAACCCCCAACGCTGGAACGGGCTGCTGTGCGATCCAAGAGCGTGAGGCTTCATGATCGGAGTCTGCCAATTGGCTTGTGATTTACTCTGCCAACGACCAACAAATGCAACCTGAGCAAAGTCAGTATTACCAAGGAAGGTATACCCAACCTTAGTACCAGTATCGTTATCCAAACGATACTTACCAGCAGTCAGTCTTAGAATATATCCATCATTAGCTGATACTGCAACCATGTGGTGTCCACCACCAGAACGGTCAGTTACATATAGGACAGCATCACCAACAGCAGCAGGCTGAGTACCAGCTAAGTCCTTGTAACAGTATGCAGGGTCTACATCAATCCAGACACCCTGCGCTCCATCCATAAACATCTTTGCAACGGAAGGAGCAGCAGTAGCTGTAGTGGTTCTATTGATAGTTGCTGAAGCAGTACCAGTACCAGCGGCTCCACCAACACGCATACCACGAACCTTTACAGCATAAGCTGTACCAGTTGATAGACCTTCGATCTTGTTAGTCTTTGGTAGCTTAACCCATGCACCACCATTCAACTGATATTCATACCACATAGCACCCGTTACCGTAGCAAACGAAAGTGTCATAGTATTACCAGTAACTTCTGTAGTAGTTAGCCCCGTTGGAGCAGCAACTACATAAGGTGCAGTATAGGCAGTAGCAATTAGCTGATCCAATGTTGTACCAACAGTAGCTGTAGAAGTCACAATATCGATATTATAGTGTGGACCAGTGGGGCTAGCAACCCAAGTTGTACCTGTGTCACTAGCGTTAATAGTTTGAGTACCACGAATTGCTTGATACAATCCAGTACCAAAGCCTACTACACCTGCGTGTAAGCTGACAGGATCATATGCAACACGCTTTCCCTGAGCATTAACAGGATCAGTACCAGCATTGAAACCAGCACGATAGATATTCAATGTGGCATCATCGCTAAGCTCAGGACCACATGATACCTGACCTGTTTCTGCACCAGAACCGATCCAGAATGGGACTGGCATGTTTGCATACATATACTGTGCTGCGGCTTTGTCATTACCAATATTGTACGTAGAGCTAGTAGGGTTGCTGCTAAAAGAACCACCCTGCATAACAATACGAGATACCTTATCTTGGCATAGCTGAACACCAGTACGAGGATCATCGGCACCACCGGCAGTCTGTAGGAAACCAGCAGTTACACTCGCTGAACCCATGATAGCGATAATATTGTTATTAGTTGGTGCGTTGATAATAGCCTGACGCATCACCTGAACAGCGTCGGGGAAATCAGCAATTTGTAGGTCGCTTATAGCTCCAAAATTTGCTACGGCTCCGGTCCACGGTGATCCGGTTTGTCCTGTATTTCCCTTGAAAGCACCTACAGGAATGTTATTGAGATTAGAATAATCTAACAACTTACGAATAGCTGCCGGTGAATCTGGCACTCGACAATCGGAACACACAGCTAACACATTACAAGCATTAGCACGATGTAATCCAACCATTACACCGAGCATAGCAAGATCGTCATGATCAGTTGCCATATCGGAAGTAACAACCATACCGGGAGCAGTACCACCACCTTCAACAATGTCAGTAACAGCAATACTTAGTGTAGTTGAACGTGGTGAATTACTAGCACCAGCTAAAGTCTCAACAACTGTGACATTATGACTGGTAAATGCCTCATAATCAATAGCACCGGCAACAGTAATCTGACCAGTGCTTGAATTGATAGCAAAACGACCACCCGCATTGTCACTAAGAGACTTACTTGACCCTGCGGTAAATCCTGTAGGAGTTCCTACCACTACTCCAGTTGCTGAATTTTCAGCAACTGAGAGATTACCACCAAGCGCTCCAAGAGTTACACTACCACCAGTAGTGATACCATAAGCGAGTGGATCATTATCCATTAGATTATTGCTAGTATCAGGATTAATACCGGCAAGAATATCCACAGCTACGCTGGTTAGTCCAGTTGGTAGCCTAGCAGAAACAGTATTAGTTCCACTAACAAATGGATTAGTAGTTGGAGTTACACTACCGCTGCTGGCTCGGAAAGAAAATCCGGTTAGATTAGTTTGTCCAGTTCTACCTACAAGAGAAGAGCCGCCTGTACGAGAAAAGGTAATAGTAGCCCAACCGGTGACAGAATTATACGTCATAGATTGAGCCACCGGTCCCCTATAATTAGACGTTGCTCCGTTTACTGCTACATTTACAGCGCGAGCCGTGCGACGAGCGCTGATAGCTGTCCCGCCCTGTACACCCGAAGTCAGATTAAGGTTATCAACCAGAGGTAGGTCTACGGTAATAGCTGCTAGAAAATTATTGATATCAGTTGCTACTGTCTGAGTACCATTACGAGCCATATCCCACTGAGCATTAGAGCTAGCGGGTTCAAGAGGCGCTCTTGGCTGACCTAGTAGACCAATCTTTAGACCTGAGTTATTAGCATCTGTACGAAGGTTAGTGATAAAAGTTCGGTATGAAGTTTGGAAAGCAGCTTGCGAAGCAATTGCTTCAGCACGAGCATCTTCAGAACCTAGACTTACAATAACGGCTTCGGCACCAAGACTATTGATAGCAGATAGTGCTGAATTATAATTACTTCCCTTACTAGCCCATTGAGCTAGGGTACTACCAGACGCTGTAAAATCTAATAGTCCAATAGGAACATTAGGTTCATCTGAAATAGCAGCCGCAGCGAAGGCAATAGCACCAGCACCAGTAATTAAACCCCAATTTCCACTACTATACTTACGAGCAAGGTTAGGAGCAGTCTCTGTAGTCGCATCACTAAACCATCTATCTAGAATAAGACTACCAAGTACTGGTATAATACGACCAATGCCCCAAACAGAAGCACCAACAGAGGTAGCAATAATTGTACCACCTGACTTGGTTCTAATCTCTAAATTATATCCATCACCTTGAGGAATTCCAGCTAACTGACCCGTTACAGTTGAACCACTAATGGTAAAACCAGACGTTAGGCTCCAAGTTACAACTTCTAGACCACCCTTCATTACACGAGCTTCTAGTGATGTAGGAGTATCACCAGTAAAAGTACCACCAACACTTATAGCTGTTGAACCATTGCGCGATGATCTTTGAATAACTCTACCATTTGTAATATCAGAAATTGAAAGCGTACCGGCCATTAACTAGCTCCTACTGAACCCGGAACAGCAGAGAAGCCACTAGTAACGTCCGCTGCTCTACCATCTGTAGGTGCATATATAACAGGTGCCCCAGATTCTGCAACTAAATACCTACACCTAATTTTAGCACCAAGTGGTGCGGTTATAGTTAATATAGCACCGCTGATAGTATAATCTACACCAGCTTCTTGCTCTAGACCATTGACAGTTACAATAGCTTCGTCTTGTCCTACAGCTTGTGGTAGCGTAAGATTTTGAGATACACCTGTACCTGTACCACTGGTACGCTGCCAATAGATTACAGGGTTTGGAGTCTTACCCTCTGACTGTCGTGCGAATGTTTCATAAGCTGTAGTTGTAAGAGCTACAGCAATACGATTCTCGTCAGTAAGAAGATATGCTTGTCCCGGCCTCAATCCAGCGGCAGATGCAAGAGCATTTAACGAGGTTCTAGTCGCTCGTGGAAACTGATACTGAACACTAAGGGCCATATATTATTCCCTTAGATTACGCCACCGTCTAGAATGACTCCATCAATGGTTCCACCAGTAATAGCAACAGCGTTAGCGTTCTGCGAAGCCATGGTGCCAAGGGTAGGACGACCACTTAAATCATTATAAACACCGCTGGTAGCAACAGTAGCGAACGTGGGCTTGTTAGCAATAACCGACCACTCTGGCGTAATATCAGCCATTTCGATGTAACTGGCTTCCGAAGTCTTTGACCCCGAACCAGTATAAATCCACCGACGACCATCGGTGGTCGTGACAACTGAGCCGTCACCGATGCTAGCCTGTTGGCCTGCATCTAGGTTAGCGATACCACCAGTTGAGACAATCTGTACAGTGCCGGGGAGGACAGGCAGACGAGCAGGGTCAATCGTACCGGTCAGCTTGCTAGCATCAAGGTCTGCGATGTAGGCGTTACCGAACGTACCACTGGTAATCTTGTTAGCGGGTAGTCCCGGAATTTGAGCAACTGCGAACGTACCAGTTGACACCTTGCTAGCGTCAATTGTCGGAAGATTGGCAGCATCAATACGAATATCAGTACCAACAATGGTAACACCACCACTGGCGGTGTAGGTTGTACCTTGACCGGTGAAGCTATCGTTAGCGAACACTGAAATGCTAGTCGCTACGCCTGAACCGTTGTCGCCCTTACCGATGTAAAGCTTACCATCGACCATGTTGTAGAACATTTGACCAGAACGTAGTGACGCGGGAGGTCCTGCTGCACCAGAAGTTCTACGGGTGGTTTGATATACTGTAGCCATTATGCAAAGCCTCCGTCAAGAATTTCAGGGACGTTAGTATCAATAATAAGCTGACCGGGGGCACCGGGTTCGCCTTTATCACCCTTCGGTCCTGCTATACCAGAGCGTTGGATAGTTACACTAGTGGTTCTTGACGGTTCGACAATTACAGGGGTAGTTTTGCCATGGACCAACACGACTTTAACCCCAGAAGGTCGTAGAATTACGACAGGACTATCCACGTTTATAAATTTTCCCTTCCCACCTATTGATTGGAATTTGTGGATTACTTTCATCTACCACACGAAACGCAGCACCATGTGTAATAGAAGTTAAATCGGCTGGTGTAAGCTCAACAACTCTATCAGTAGGATCAGTGGTACTAGGTCCTAGTGCCTTACGAAAATTACCACAGATAAAGAAGAGAGGTAGACCAGTAGCATCTACATCTGCCCCGAACTCGTCTTGGGTAGAGACAGGAATAACACCACCTTCATGTATATGGATGTTAATATTTCCTTGGTCATTTACTAGAGGGGGGAGGGTAACTGTACTCATTAGATTCTCCACCTATCCATAATCTGTTCTGCCTGAGCGGGATTAGACTTACCGATGATGTAGTTGTCGGTAAAATCTTCCTCAGGAACCTGTAGTAATTGCACAATCTTATAGAAGATGCAACAATTATAGAAAGTTTCAGTGGTTGGTGTTACACCTTTCGGCCATTTATATGCTTCCCAAACACTATAATCTTCATCATTAAGGATACCCTGTAGTACCAGACAATCTTTCTGGACTGCTGCCCACTTGGCAGGACCGAACCCACGCCAACCGGGAATCTTATCCGATTGGTCACCGCACAGAGCCTTGAACAGACAGGTTTGATAAGGCTCACAAGGTAGTGGCTTCACCAGTGGTAGCTCAAGGTTAGCGTAATGGGCTAGCTGCCAGAAATCTTGGTCATTGGACTCAAGTTTTACCGTAAAACCCTGTGCCAGATAGTCCTTAGCTACCGTAGCTAGCACATCATCAGCTTCCCAATAGGGAACCTCAATTTGCATAATAGGGGTGTGACATAATACCTCCTTCAACAAGTCGAAAGCAGCTTTAATATCCTCACCCTTGTCAGGGCGCTGCTTGTATCCGGGGAACAAGTCCCTACGGCGCTTAAGCGAGTGCATCCCATCCCACACGATGATAGTATGGGGGTCAGCCAGCATGAAGCGGAGGTACAATTCTCGGAGGGGATGCACTCCAAACTTCCCCTCCGGGTTATACATCGCACGGTGTAGCATGTTGCTACCGTCGATAATGTTTATCACGCAGCTACTTCCTCTCGTTCACGGATATCGACGGGACACGCTCCTGATGCACACTGTAGGGTGTCTGCATCTACTTCCTCAGCCATTTGCCGAACGTTCTCCATCAGTCGATGGTACTCAAACTCACTGATGGGTTCTTCAGGGAGGTACTCGTAAGCAAGACCCTCTGCTTGTGGCATGACCGAGCAGCAGCGAACGAGTTTCTGGAACTTTCCAATAGTCTGAGCAAAGTCCTTAAGTGAGACGGCATCAGGGTTGTACTTGAGGGTGTAAGAGATTTGGTTTCCATAACGCTCTTCGCCTTCACGTGGTTGTTTATTCTCAATATATTCGGAGACGCTGCCTCCCTCAAGCCAGAAGTACTCACCGAGCATCAGCCACTGGTACTGTTCTTCTGGTGTAGCATCACCAGCTAGAACAATCTCATTACCGATACCTAGCTCCATGATGGTTGGTGCTGTTGGGAAACCAACGATAGACTGACCGGAGTAGGTCTTGAGGGTACGACGAACAGGATAACCCGCATCGGCATAGTCATTGACCAAGGGATCGCTCTCTTGGAACTGCACCCACCGTAGGTAGTAGGCCATGGCTGCAAGGTGCCAACCCTCTGTCAGACCAAACAGCTTGCTGGTGGTGCCAGCAGGCTTGATGGTGAGCATCGTGTGCGGTACTTCGACACCAAGCTCTGTACAGTAGGCAGCGACACCCTTGATGGTGGAGCGAGCGAACTGACCCATAACTTCCCAGAAGGCAGCGGCACGAACAGCGCCACCATAATTATGCTTCTGGGGGTGATCGGTGAAGAACCGAGCCACTTCATAATAAGTCCAGCTTGGGTCTAGATCACGAGCAATAGACTGATAGGTTTCCCAATCAGGCTTAATGATATCACGGAAGCCGATCTTGAAGAACTTCCAAGCGAATTCATGGATACCAGTGATGCCGACACCAATGCGGTTGGTACGCTTGACTTCCTTGGAGTAGAGAGAGTCCATCAAGTTGGTACGTACAAGCGCACGACCAGCTAGAATGAACGCTTCCTCTGCCTGCTCAAAGGACTCGGCATGGAACGGTACAACATCAGAGATAACGCAGTAACCACCACGAAGGCTGAGTGTGATTTCACCGCAAGGGTTCACGATCATCTTGTATGGCTTGTTAGCATAGCGCTTGGCTAGACCTGATAGTAGAATGCGTGTTTCATCCATAACCTTGTAGCGCTTGGAGCCTACAAAGTTACCATCTAATTGCTTCTCTTCACCCTTATCCTTGGTAACAAGCTGGTCAAGGTTAATGAACCCCGGCTCGCCTGTACCATCTGCGTAGGAACAGTTAACAACCTCTGTATACACGGCACGAGCGTGACGGTTCAGTTCGCTGTTATAGTTGGCATGGTCCGGGCTGAGAGCGATACGGTTCCAGAATTCTTCATCGACTCCAACGCTATTGTTGGACGACCAAAGGAAAGAATAGGGAGGCTGGATGCCTTGAGCAATGAGCTTCTTCCGGTAGGTCACGACCTGCTTCGCATCCATACCATCATATTCAATGGGACGCTTGACACGAATGAAGTCGAGAACCGTGCGGTCCTTCCAATGCTTCACGGCAATACGGGCGGCACGACGAGCGCCACCGACCAACACTGGCTCGGCTAGATAGTGATCAACGAACATCGCCTGTAGCCACAGAGGAAGGTGAGCGCCCTTGAGCGTACCTAGCTTATGGATAGCATTCATCAGAGGCACAGGGCCAGATGATGGGCGGTTTTGCATCCCACCGATAGGCGCACCCTTCTCACGAACAGGTGTGAAGTTAAGGACTAGAAGGTGGTCACGGAAAGCTTTCTGGAAGGTCATGCTCTCCAGTAGCTCAATAGCCTGTGCCCAACCCTCACGGCTGTCCGGTACGTCGAACCAGTGAGAGCTATCACCCTTGTACTTATGCTTCGCTTCGCGCAGCGACTCGTGCGCGGAGAAGTCATAGTCAGGATGGGACTCGTCCAGCACACACCTTACGGTTGGTGCATGGTCCCAATTGACCATAAGAATATCGTCGTCATAGCAACGACCAACGCCACTGCCGTTAAGCAATAGATAAAACAGCAGGAAGGACGCAGGAGCGGTTGAGCAGTTCGTAAAGACTTCAAGGTTCCGCTGACTCTGCGTGGCGTCTCCATGTTGTAGGTGTCGGCCCGACATGAGGATAGTAGCGGCGCGAAGATGAGCGCGAAAGGGTGGTTCATCTTCACAATCCTTTACTAGAGAAGTGTTACCAATGGCTACACGGTCAGCAACATCGCCCCACTCTTCCCAGCGCCAGTCAAAATGAGGCGTTTCGTTGGAGAGGTCGGTGGCAAACGATACACCCTTATGGGCAGCAAACGTCTTAATGTGGTCATGCACAGGGTCATTCTTTGACACCGTAATGCAGTTGAGATTGTCTAGGTTGGTGGTTGGAATCTTTCGGAGGATGGTGCGCTCAGCGACAGCGCGGCCCATTCCAGAATGGAAGTCTCTGGTCAGCATGGATAAGTCCTGTATGTTTAAGTGTTAGCCGTTGGTTGTACCACTAATCTACAAGACTAATCCATGTGGTGACTGTTGGTTCCTCTGGTAATTTAGCTTGACAATTCGGCAATGTACTTCCGAATCCAACGCATCAGAAACAGGCTCTTGTAATGCGCTTCGAACGTGGTCGTACCTATATCATCGACCGGCACGGGGAAGAGAAAATTGGTGTCGTCAGTCTTGTACCAAAGAGCCGAATCTCGGTAGTACATGAAGCTTGACGTACCTTTAACGTGGTCTACTACTTTCATCTACTTATCCATTACATCTTGAGTGGCTACCATCACGGTGTAGCATCCGGAGTTCTCAAAGAGTTGAGGTTTCTCTGCCGCCCACTGCTTGAGTGTGTAGGGTACATTACTAGATGTACAATCTAGCAGAACTCCTAGACCCTTCTCTTTGGGCTGAAGATATCTAAGATAGAATAACATGATCTACTCCAAAAATTAAGGCCCCACCCTCCGAAGAGGGCAGGGCCACCGTAGGGAACGGAGAAAACCTACGGCCTTAGTCGAGGATTTCGAACGAGAGAACACCGTAGTCGATGTTGTTCTTGTTCTTCTCGGTGCTGTGAGTCGCCTTGACGTCCACAGTACCACCCGCGAGACGACCACCACCAGCGTCAGTGGCTAGACCCTCAGCAGCCAGCTTCTTGAGCAGGTTCTGGAAGGGAGCAAAGCCAGTGATTGGCGTGGTGTAACCAACACGAGTTCCGGCAGGGATTGTCGCCTTACCCTGCGTGACGTCCTCGGTCAGTACGAGGACCATATCCGCACCTCGATAGAGGCCGGTATACTTCTGACCATTCTGCTTGAGATAAGCATCGGCTGACCGGAAGTTCTCACCCTTGTTGGTGGTCTTGCCACCATCGTAGGACTTGATGTAGGTGGCTGCGCCCGAAAGCTCAGCACGGACACCGTGGAAGAACTGAACACTAGAGATATCTAGTGAAGCATTGAACTCGTCAATGAACGCCTTATCATTGCGGTCCAGCCGTAGACCCGCATCCTTAATCTGGAGCCACAGGTCAACCTGCATACCACCAGATAGGAAGTCGTCTAGACCCATACCTAGAGCAGTGTTAGAACTGGTGTTGATTACCTCGGTGCCACCATCCTGAACTGCGGGAACGTTTGAGGCTGCATCCTTAGCAGCCTGCATTGCTGATTGTAGAGACATATTGATTCCTTTCTAAGTGAACGTTGATTAGTATTCTATAACATCATTCGCCATGCTGAACAAGGCTAATCGACACCGCTCGATTGCATCTGCAATCTCTGGTGCCCTCACATTCAATTGAGCTAAGCCTGTTCCAACTCCGTCTTTAGGCCAGACCACATCGTGTCCATTCCGAAGGTGTTGTGCTAAGATAACGAAGGCTTGTACAATTGGTTGCTTCGATGCATCAAAATCTTGAACAGTATCTGTGAAGTAGGTGGAAGGTGAGGCTTTGGTAGGAATACCAACAGCATTCAGTTCTCCACGAGCTTCACGAGCTTGTCCTCCGTAACCAATCCGAAGAAGGTTGTCACCAAACACGAAGAGTCTCATTGGTTGTGACCGAATGAGACTCCGTGTGTAGCGGTCGAGGATAATGATGTTACCGGACACGCTCATTATCCTCACGTAGACTTACTAGTCCACGACTAACCATGATATCCGATAGGTTCTCACCGTTATCTAACCAGATTTCAGCAGTGAAAGGACGTCCTTGATCACGATCACGAGTGATGGGATTGCGTTCCAGCTTCACCGTCACTCGCTTAACTAGAAGAAATACATCACGTAGAAAAGTCTCTACCTGCATTCCTTCCATAGTTGTACGTTCAGGGGCGTTGATACGAGCAAGGACTACTCGCTGCGAAGCGAAGATACCAAGTCCAAGATCAACTATTAAGTCGAGAGTATCACCATCGACTACTCGGAGTACATCTGCATTACGTACCCAATCTTCAAATGGTTGTGTTAGCATGGCCGTAGTTCCTCAAAGCGCTCTAGAAATTCCCGCTTGGCACGGCGTGGTTGCCAGCTTTGCAGGTCTACTAGTGGCATCAGATGTTCATACTGAATACCATCGAATGCTGTCCAATGGTTTGAGTCTTCTTTAACGTATACCTTTTCAAGCATCAACATCTGACTATCGGCTAATTTCACGGGGTCCGCAAGAGGATACGTGAACATAAACCGCTTAGCCATGGCAGTCTCAATCTTCACTTCCAGTTCCTTGAAGATAGGAAGTGCCACCTTGAGTGGGGTAGGCAGATCGTTGGTGAAAGCCTCAGCCGTGTCGTGCATAAGAGCATCAAAAGCATACTCTAGGGGAACGATACGGCTGGTGTTTACAGCGTGTTGGGCTACACTGTAAAAACGTGGAAGGTGACCCGAGAAACGACACACGTTGCTGAGTGCGCTAGCGATATCATCAATCGTGACCTCGCTACTGTCGGGATCAAGATAGTTCATCATCGCACCTGATAAGAGCGTGATACCATCACCCATATTAACTGACGTAGTACGAAGTTGTAGCATCTTCAATCTTTCCTTTTTTGGTGCAATACCATTGGTCGTCATTAATCAAACGATTAAAACCATTGCGGTCAGTGTATGTAATACGCTCACTATCGTAGTGCCTTGTCGCTTCTACTACCTCCATCGTTTTGATGTTAGCACAGTAGACAGGCTCACTCTCAGGTACTAGCTTGGTGCATCCCCCAAGCAAGCCAGCGAGTAGGATTACGCTTCGTCGCATCGGTCAAACTCCACTATCATTGGGGGCGGGTTTTTAGCCTTAGAGATAGCGACCATGTGGTCAGTACCATTACGGCCACCAAAAGCTATAACCAAGTCGGGCTTACCTTGTTCCAGCATCTGTCGATTGCGGATAGGTCCTGCACTATTGCCATAGGTGGTCCAGTCAGCAGGAAACTGTAGATGCTGTTGTACTGGTAGGTTACAGACGGCCCAATCGCCAGCGTGTTTGTCTGCGCCCGTACGACATTTACCCTCAATCAATATGATAGTGTCACCTTCCTTCTTAACTTGCGCTTTGAGCGCGTCGAGGACACGCCATACTTTTGCTCGGTCGGTGTAGTCTCGACCACCACATACCAAAACTCGCATAAATTGCTCCTATAAGAAAATGTTATTTTTTCTCTCTAATACCTTACTTCTATTATTTTTTAAGAGTTCTAAGTACGCGTAAAATAAAAAAGGATATATAGGTAGAGTAACGTACTCTAAGCAAAAATCAATAAAATCTTATACAGCCGGTTGCCTCCGATTTGACAACTAAGCGTTCCATGATACACTATGGTAATGAATGTGACATATCAGGGTCGTCCTTGCAAGCGTGGTCATAGCGGTATTCGCTATAGTAAGAACCGCGACTGTGTTGAGTGTACTGCCATGAGAACGAAGGCAACATTCTCGTCCGATTGGTACGAGAAGAACCGCCAGAAGATAGTGGATAGGGCCACAGCCTTCAAGAAAGCTAACCCTCATTCATACAAAGCGGCTGATGTTCGTCGTAGGATTAGGCGTAAGCAGGCTTGCATCCAGCTAACCGCTGAGCAGAAGCAGCAGATGAATGAAATCTACCGCTCCTGTCCAGAAGGTTATCATGTTGACCATATTATTCCGCTCATGGGTAAGACTGTGTGTGGTTTGCACGTTCCTTGGAACCTGCAACACCTACCCAAGCTAGAGAACTTGAGAAAGTCTAACCTACTGCAAGACTCGTTCTGCTAGCTGAGCCTTAACCTGAACCACTTTCCAGATAGCTTGGTCAACTGATTGGTCATACTCAAGTAAGCTCACACGCAAGGCTTCCTCACGCTTGGCTCGTTCACCACGCTTGATAGACTGCTCAAGATTGGAGTCTTGATAGTCTAGGCTGGTGTAGACCATGTGTTTGGTACGTTGCCAGTTCCATCCTGTAGCAGCTACAGCAGGACTCGCAGAAATTGCGTCAAGTTCTCCGTTTTGATACATCTGATCTACAAGGTTACGGGCTTTGTCCGTAACTTCACCATGCAGCAGACCAACCCGAAGGCCAGCCTCCCGCATAATCTTGGCATTGCGCTCTACTTCTGGAACCAAAGACGCGAAAGCAACTAGACCACCACCAGTAGCCTCGGCTTCCTCAGCATAGCCCATCAGCATCTGATCCTTACCAGACACCTCGTTCTTACAGAGGCCCATAGTCTCAGGGTGGCCGATTATTTGACGCGCACGGATGGTCGCTACACCCGGAAGTGTACCATCAAGCATGTAATCTTCAAGCTGTAGTACAGCCAGTTCACCAAATTCGTTGTAGAGTCGGCGCATTTCTGGCATCATATCCACAGGGATACGCTTAAAGTCACGCTGCTGGTCGCCGTGGATATCCTTCCACAACCTGCGGGTAGACATTTGCTTGAGAAGTTCGCTGACCTTTTCCTCATTAACCCAATGGGTTACTTTTCCATAGTCGTCAATCCAACCTGCGTGTTGCCGGATGAACCCGTTGTACGAGCCGTAGTACCGGGGCTGGATAAGATGGATATGAGGGAATACGTTGTCGAGCCTACCATCAATCGGTGAACCCGTCATATAGTAGTACTTGTCAACGCTCCGCATCGCTGCGTAGAGGGCTTGTGTGGCCTTGCTGTCGTTGGTCTTGAAGCCTAGATGCCCCTCGTCAACGATGATACAATTGATTGTAGGATGGGAGGCGAGAAGCTCAGCCCAATATGTCTTGAAGAAGGTGAACCCGACGACAAATACTTTGGCTTGTGACTGAGCGATATAGTCAATGAATCCGGTGTGCTGGTTAGCACGGGGTTCAGACTTTCGTTTTCTTGGACCCAGAGTTTCACTCGCTTTTTCAAGGACCTCAACATCTTCTGGTCCAAAATCAGTGAAGTCGAGTAGCTCTCTACGGTTTTTGAACCGTAGGTGATTAGGCTGAACCCAAATGGTTTTTTCTCCATGGTCAATCCAGTTCATATAGGTTAGAACAGCAGCCGTTCCTGTCTTACCAGTCCCCGGCTCACTCAGGTTCATGGAACGAGGGTTCGCTAGTGCGAACCCTACGTCCTCAATCTGCTCAGGCCATAGATTTTTTGAAGCCATTGTCTATAATTTCCTGTAGCATTTGCTTTACTGCTGGTGATATATCACCATTACGGTCCGCCTGTACATCAACAATACAATCGTACTTGGTTACTACTGATTGACCAATACTACCACCACTAACGTAGAGGTCAGACCTATCAGTTTCAACTCTGAAACTTAATTCACGGTCAAGATTACGGTTTAGAGCAGCTTCTCTTAGAGCTGAAAACTGTTGGGGTGTTACTCGTAGTTCACGGTTACTAGGATTGAGGTTTGTATAGTAGAAGTCACCACTAACCACATTCTTAGTCCAATCAGACCCCGTAGGATTGAACTCGTGTCGAATCAATCCGCCCGATGCGAAAGGGATTAGCGGGGTCAGCCGCTACCTCCGTCCACTTGGCATCAGCCTTAACCAAGTCCTCTTGCTGTTGCGTCACAGACTTGAGCAGCTTGGTAATCTGTTCGTGGTCGAAGAAGAACCCTTGGTTCGCATACTTAAATGCTCGCCGCAGGGTACTGATATGGTCATTAGTCTGCGTGAACACAAGACGCTCGGCCCTGAGGTCGTCCATGGCCGTATCACCCCACACTAGATTGGTCCCATCGAAACCAAACTGACAGATAGTGAAGTCAAACTTGTTGAGAGTCTGTACCAATGTCGGACTGAACTCCGCACGGATAGCTTGGATATCCTTACCCTCGTGTCTGAACGTAATCTGGTGAGGCGTCTCGTCAACAGTCTCACTACCAAGCTCACGCATCTGACCACAGAACATATCAAACTGTGCAGGGTCCTTGAACATGATATCATAGTCGGTCGTAAGCTGCTCACCAGCCATAAGCCGACGCAGGCTACCACCCACCAGCCACGGACCATCACGGTAAAGCTGTGGGATATGTTCAAGAGTTTGCTCTAGCTGATAGACGCAAGCCATATCAACATTCTTAAGCTCTTGTTCTGGCGGTGCATCCGGAAACGGAAGGTCAAGCCAGTTCTTAAATCTCATGGTCTGCATAATACACCGGGTCCCTTTCTTTTAGTCTTGCTAGGCTAACGTGCTGGTCGTGAATGGTAGGAGTCCAATCACCCCACCACCCTTCATGGTAAACAACGTCTATGTCTTTACCTAAGCCATAATGGTCGTAGCTAAGCTGATAACCACGCTTGCGAAGCTCTCTACATATGTCAGCCTGTCGCTTGTACAAGTAGCCGAGCTTGTTGTAGAAGAAACGACAATGCCCCGTGCCTAGTGTGTAGGCTACGGGGTTCTTGATATTGTCTGGCTGTTCACCACGGAGAATAGCCGCAGAAACTAGACCAAAGATACGGGGAAGCTCACGGTACTCAGCTAGAAGGTGAGCATTAGAAAGTGTTTCAGGTTTCACGCAATTGATGCGAGTCATTTCTTATCCTTGCAATGTAAGCACCTTGAGTCGTATCCAACCTAGCTTCGTCAGGATTAACCCAAATAGCGTACCCTTGATTTACTGCATCTTGTACCGCATCTTCCCATCTATCACGGATAGGAGCAGCACCACGATAATCAATCTGAAACTGGTACTTCATTTGGTTTCAACTCCACACATCGGTCAATGACAGCTTCCATAAGCCGCATGAGTTCCCAACCATTCTTGGTTTCAATGACCTTACTAATAGCATTAATTGTCATACCCTGAGCAAGCTTTTCTGCACCAGCTTTGGTTAGTTTGCATTTAGGGCATTTACCCAAGTCAGCATCGGGGCTACTGCGAGGCCCGTTATCGCTATCACTAGCATCAGTGTCAGCATTATGCGGACCCAGAAGAGAACTGTTTTCATTAAGCCACTCCAACATATCTGATTTACTGGTGGTAGGAATTTCGATAACATCTTTGTTACCAGCTAGGGCTTGAGTTGCTACCCAGACCCCATTCGCATCCCTATATACGTTCATTGGTCACGCTCTGCTTCACGTAGTAACATGCGACACCAATCCATATTAACTATACCCTTTTCAGTTGCCTCACGGGTATCTTTAGCAAAATGATTGTGGGCATAGGTTTGGAACTGTTCCGCAGCCTGACGAAGAATGTCATTCTTCCGGTCGATAGCATCCTCCAATGCATCGCACTCACCTACCGGCACCACGTTATCACCATTAGAACGAACAAATGTAATTGCTAGAATAACTAGCAGTAAAAGAAAATTAACGTAATCCATATTAATCCCTACTATCTCGGTCCCAAACGAAGCCCATACCCTGCCAGCTTCCATCTGTGAAAGCATCATAAGGTTGTACCCAAGCTTCACCTGATGGAATAGCTTGAAGAATTACAGCCGGGGTAGGACCATCTTCGTCTGGAAGGTTGGCATGAATTAGTACCATAAACAATAAATCAGGACTCGCAGCGTTACTCCATAACGAACCAACGGGGGCACCAATGGTCCCCCCGTTCATCGCTTGAGTTAACTCTGTCATTTCGTACGCAGTAAGAGGCTTCATTTATGCTCCTGTGTTCAGACGGAACTGCACCTTGGGTGCCTGTCCCTTAATTACAACCTTCTGTGTCTTAACGACACCAGCCTGTTGAAGCTGCATCTGTAGCTTGGGGTCAAGTTCGTGGAACTTCTCTTGGTCGAATAG
>Ga0210040_10000485_pt1 | contig 66633 bp, 70 predicted proteins | sample CryGeyCG12114_NA_FD_185462 | JGI IMG/M metagenome (GOLD analysis project Ga0210040, IMG submission 185462) | Groundwater microbial communities from aquifer - Crystal Geyser CG19_WC_8/21/14_NA (SPAdes) (version 2) | ecosystem: Environmental > Aquatic > Deep subsurface > Groundwater | place: USA...
CGATCTCGTTGGGACTGTTCTCAAGGATGACAAAAGGTCGATCGCTGATAACCTGACCAGTGCTCTACTGGCTGGTCCCGGTATCAAGCAGCGTAACCTCTTCAACTGGGCGAAAAGGGACTACGACTATGGAATGCCTGACTTCAAGATCGCTGGGCTTCAAAACGTCAATGCCAATACAGTTGAGACTTATATCAATACCCCCACGGGAACCCATGCTGATGGAACCAAGGCTTGGGTGACTGACGCTAACATCACCTACTGGGGTGAGAAGTATATCCGTAGGAACCATCCTGATCGGCTTGGTGATCTGTGGACGGTAACTTGGCTTGAAGCTACAGATGAGATTCGTATTCAGTATGAGAACCACCCTAGTGAGGTGATTCCTACCCCTAGCCCGAACTATGTTCCGGGGGATGAATACATCTTCTGCGAGTATCAGGAAGTCAATGATAACAATGGGAATCGTAGTGATACGCTTCTCTACATCTACAAGATTGGTGGGTCTGAACCTGCTCTCAACCAGCTAGGTCGTGGTGCAGGTAACGGTGCCAAGGAGTTCTATCCGTTCATCCCTTTGAGGTTCAACGGCAAGAACATCACGCACCAAGACTACAAAAACACCGTACACTATGAGAAGCCTTCGGTGGCCTACAAGAAGGCTACGGGCCAAGACGTCAAGACGGTGATCGAAGAGATCAATGATACGCCAGATGCTGACGACATCGACTACATTTGGATGGTCTATGGCATCCCCCTTAACGTCGTGGATCAGACGGCTCGGAAGTATCTCTACGAGTTCTTCAAATACATGATGCCCCAGTCCTCTTGGACTATGGATCAATACGATGACTGGAGAGCTGGTTCTATGACCAGCAACCCAGTCCATACGACTCTCACTCTGAAGTCCTCAGAGGTCGTGAACTACAACCAGCAGATAAGCTGGGTAGCGATCGAGGAACGCTTTGTGAATGGGGAGTGGAAGCCCGGAGCCAAAGCTGGGAAGTATGTCTTTGAGAAGGGTTCTGTCCATCGGTGGACGAATGTCTTCGGCTTCGAGCAACGCTCTGAGGTACTCTATCTTTACCACCAGATCGACAGAGACAGATATCGTAGGCTGAAGATCGTTGGTCTATGGTTCCAGAACCACGTCTATGACGGCGAGTTCGTTGAGATCACCGGCCATGAAGCTCTAGATGATAACGAAGAGACTGGCTTCATCATCCCGATGCACAACCCTACCCTAAGGGGTATGGGTCTAGTTGACCATACTCAGCTTACGACTGCCAATACATTTTTGGTCTTTAACAGCTACACTGTGGTCAAGAAGAAGTGGTGGCAGAGTGGATTCTTCCAAGTGATCCTTGTGATCGCTGTGGCTGTTATCAGCGTCTACTTCGCTCCGGCTGGAGCGGTGACTGGAGGTATCCTTGGAACGAACTTGGCTGTCGGCACTGCTGTGGGTCTCTCTGGGACTGCTGCTGTTTTGGCTGGCGCGGCAATCAACGCCCTCGCTGCACTGGTACTGGCCCGTGTAGTGACGGCTGGTGCCACGGCTCTCTTTGGAGAGAAGTGGGGTGCTGTGATTGCTGCTGTAGTGACCTTCGTGCTTATGAATGGGCTGACGGCTGCCAATACTAATGGGGCTCTGGGTATCCAGTGGGGCTCCATGATGCGTATCGACAACCTGATGAAACTAACGAATGTACTAGGCGATGCCTATGTAGGGTGGATGCAAGGTGATATCGCGGAGCTACAGGCTGATAGCCTCGAAGCCCAAGAGGACTACGAGACTAAGCTTGGTGAGATTAGGGAGATGCAGCAAGAGTTTGGACTACTAGAAGGTGGGATTGCAGTTGATCCCAACTGGTTCATTGGCTCTGCTAATAACTCCAATCTTACTGAGACCCCCAGTCAGTTCGTTTCACGAACGACCATGGTGGGTTCGGATATGATCGACCTCAGCCTATCTATGATCTATGACTTCGTGGAGATGACCACGACCTTGCCTAAGATTGGGGACTAACGATGGCCGGATTCGATCCCCTCACGGGGCAACCGTATGGCATTCAAGCCGGACAATCTGCCTTTCCGGGTATGAGTGCTACTGGATTCTCTATGGGTTTGGGTCAGCCCAGCGTTGGGGCTGTTGCTCCTCCGTCTCCTGCTACTGTGCCTACGAGTGCAGCTATTGGAGCTATCTCTCCTGCTACGCCCGCAGCTCCTACAGTGATGGGTGCTCTAGGGAATATCCTTGCGGGTGATCCAAGTGCTGGGGTTCCTCAACCCCAGGGAATAGGTCAGGCCCTTGGTGGTATGGTTCGAAATGCTGATGGCTCCTTCAATATGCAGGGCCTTGGTATGCTGGCAGGTGGTCTCCAGACTCTTGGTTCGATGTGGCAGACTTGGCAGGCTGGTAAGGCTACCAGAGATGCTATGAACTTCCAGAAGGAAGCCTACCAGACGAATCTGGAGAACAGTGAGCAGACCTACAATACTAATCTGGAAGCTTCGACCCATACGCGCTATGCTACTGAGGGTCGATCCAAGCAAGCGGCCAACGACTACATCCGTCGTCACAGCCTGTAATCGGGGAATCTAATGCCTTTGCTCCAATGGAATGAGGTGGCTGCCCCGAATATGACGGGCGTGGCTCAGATGCTTCAACAGCGTCAAGCCTCGTGGGATGCTGCCTTCAGCAACCTTCAGGGTGTGCTTGGTCAGGGTCTGGCGATGCAACAAACCCGTGGAACGGGTCTGGCTGCGAATGCCATTGGAGGTATGGCTGGTCAGGGAGACGTGGCTTCCACCTTGGCTCAGCTTCAGGCTATCCCGCTGAACCAACGGACTCCTGAGGTGAACGCTCAGATCGCTTCCCTTATGGATACGGGTATTGCCCGTGACCAAGGGCGTGCGGACATTGGGCTCACCGGTGGTCAAACGGCTCTGGCCTATTCCTCGGCTGGTCTGAATGACCAGAACGCACGCCTCGTTGATGCCAACCGGCTCAGCGTGCTGGGTGGTGAACGTCGTACTGACGAACTCCATACTCGGGCAATCGGTCAGGAAGACTCTGCCATCGCTCTCAACGGTATCGTTGGGAATGCTATCATCAGTGGTGGTAACAACACTCTGGTTGGTGGTGGTGGAGCTGCGGCAGCTCCCCAAGCTGGTGGGCTTGGTTCGCTCTCCGGGAAGTATGAAGGGTCCTATGATACTGTCGGTGGTGACGGTGGTCGGGCTTACGGACGCTACCAGTTCGATGGTCCTGCTGGTGGGCTCAATACGTTCTTCCAAGCTGCTCCCCAGTATGCTCAGCAATTCGCTGGACTGGAGCCGGGGACTGCTGAGTTCAACAGCCGGTGGCAACAGCTTAGCCGTACCGATCCCGGCTTTAACGCTGCTCAAGATGCGGCTGCTAGCCAGCGTTGGTATGCTCCGGCTGCTGAGACTGCGACTGGTCTTGGGTTCCAGATGAATAACCGTGGGGTACAGGAAGCTGTATTCTCCGGTTCTATTCAGCATGGTGGTATCGACAAGATTCTCCAAGCTGCTGCTCAAACTCCGGGCTTTGCTCAGATGAGCCCGCAGCAACAGATCGAGGCATTCTACAATGCCCGAGGCAACTACGTCGTAAACGAGGGTGGTCTCTCGGGTGATAGGCTTTCGGGTGTTATCAACCGGTACGATTCTGAGCGTCGTGATGCACTGAGCCTGTCGAGTGGTGCTGCTGTATCTCCTGAGCAAGGTGGTGGTACTGGCGTTGCTCAGAACGGTGCTCCTACTTCTACCGGTCCTCGTATCAATGCTCCCATGGACCTTGACTATGGGACGATGACTCCTGCCCAGATCGCAGAGATGTGGGGCTCCGTGGGTGCGGAATCCGATCTCGCTATGGATCAGTCCATCGAGAACCAAGCGGCTTCTAATCTGGATCGACAGACGGACCAAGACTTCCTTGAACAGAGTTTGGACTTCGGTCGGACCCAGACTGAACAAGCTAGCATCGACGCTGGTACTCGTGCAGGTGCCTCTATCCCGCAACGTGCTGATGTTCTCAGTCCGGCTGATGCCGAGCGTGCGGTCATGGAGCAATTCCCTGATGACCCGATTGCTCAACAAGCTGCTCTTCAGCAGATCGGCATAGCTCCGAGTTCGGTCTATGAGGCTCCGTTCGATCCTAGCAGGAGCAGTCCTGTTCCGGGGGCTGAAGGCACTGTGGCTGCTTATGCTCAACAAGCAGAAGTCGCCCTAAGTGCTGATCCTATGGTTCAACGGTTTGACCAAGTTCAGTCCTTTGAGGGTATCTCTGGGACTGCTTTGGCTGATGCTGTCAAAGGCCAGATGCCTGAGCTTACGGATATGCCTCCGAATAGGATTCTTCGTGCTATCCAAGAGGTCATGGAGAAGACTGGTGTCTCTGAGCAGATGGCTGCTGCCTCTCTGCTAGCCTCTCCGCATGAGGTTGGTATCTGGGAAGGTATGACGACGTTTGGTGGTATCGAACGGGGTGAGATCATTCTGGACTCCGATCGAGCTTCTGAGATTGCTCGTCAGATGGCTGATCCTGCCACGGTTCTTGCTGTGCAAGAGCGTCGTGGTCAGTCTCAGAATGCTATTGCTACTGCTCAGGCTGATCTGGCTACGCTGGCTGAAGTTACTCGTCGAAACGATCTGGCTGAGTCCCGTGGTCAAGGTCGTCCTCAACAAGCTCAGCAGGATGCTCTTACTCAGCGTATTATGGCGATTGGTAATCAAGGAGGTCTTCCGGTTGCCACTCCTACTACTGGAGCAGGAGCTGGAGCTGCTGTTCCTAGCCCGGTTAGTGCTGCTCCGGCTGCTCCCCTTGCAGGGGCTGTGCCCGCTGCTGGTGTTGGGCCTAGGCTGGCTACGGCTCAGGCTATGGGTCTGGCTCCTGCTGCCGCTCCAGTTGCACCGGCTGATGCTGAAGTAGCTGCGGCTGTGGCAGGTCTTACTGGAAGGGCTCCTGCTGCCCCCGCTCCTGAGGCTGTGGCGGCTGCTGTGGGTGCTGGAGGGGTGGATGGTGCTGCTCCCCTTACTGGGTCTCCAGCGGCTGCTCCTGTGGCTGCTAGGCCCCTTGGGGAGATTCTGGCTACTGCGGCTGCTGCTCCTCGACCGGCTCCGCCTACTCCTCCTTTGGTTCCAGCTACGGAAGGTTCGGCTGAAGCTCAGGCTGCTGCTGCCCAGAGCCAAGCCTCTCAGGTGGTAGCCAATATCAATGGTCAGGAGATCACTGCTGGTCAGGTGGCTACGCTTCCTCCTCAAGAACAAGCTATGGTTATGGGTCTAGCTGACTTCCAAGCCTTCGCTGAGGAGAACGTGTCTCCCCCGGTTCGTCGTATGCTGGCCGATCCGGATACATCTCCGACTCGTAAGGCTCAGGCTCTATCTCGTATTCAGTCTCAGATTCTAAATGATCCGATGCTAAGAGCTGTACCTGAGCAACAGCAATCTCTCTTGATTGGGCTTCAGACTATGGCTGGCCTCTAGCAAAATCTATGGTAGAAGTTACGTAGCTGAGGCAGGGGCCACGGTCCCTGCCTTTTCCATTCAAGGATAGTATCAATGGCTGACGGTCCTCGGGTTCCTACGATCACCCTGCCCGGAGTGAGTTTTGGGAATACCGTTCCGGCTGCACCCGCCCCAGTAGCTGTTCCTGTGGTTCCTAGTGCTGCTGCCTTGGAGTTCTTGAACAGCCCTGCTCAGATGGAAGCTGCTGCTGCTGCCAGACAGAATGGCAATACAGAGTTCACTGCGGGAATGATTGATGAGCTTCGGACTCTTTCGCAACCGGAAGTCGCGGCTAAGTATGGTCCTGAGGTTGCTGCCCGTCGTCATGAGATCGTTGCGGCTGAGCAAGCCTTTCAAACCGACCTGAACTCCGAACGGGATATGGGTCAGATTGTAGGGGATACTGCCCTTGGTGTCGCATCTTCTGGCGTGGGTATGCTTTACGGGGCTGCTGGTCTCCTTAACGGGGCATTCAGTCCAGAGGCTGGTGTCCAAGCCGTTGAGGATGGTGCAAAGGCTCAGGAGTGGATCAGGTCCTTCCAATCCCAGGAACTCACTGAACGGCGAGAAGCGACTGCACTTATGCGATCGCTCGATTATGCTGAATCAGCAGCTCAACTGGAGGACGAACGGGCTGATGGTTCCGGGGAGTTTATGTCCGGTCTGCGGAGGATTGGTCGTGACTCCCTCACCTACGCAGCTAGCATTGCGGAAGACCCAGCTCTAGCGGTTGACCTGACGGCTGAAGCAATCGGGTCGCTTCTTCCTTCGACGGGAGCCATCAAGGTTGCGAACGCTGCTGCTCGTGGGACTCGTCTTGCTGCGGCTGCGGGTCCTGCTGTCATCGGTGGTATGGAAGCTGGGGGTGCTCACTCTCAGGCTGTTCAGGCTGTTCTGGCTATGAGCGAAGAGCAACTCATGGCTGGTAGTGAAGACTACCGGGCTCTCCGGGAGAATCCGGAGATGACCCATGAGGCTGCTCAAGCTATCATTGCTAATTCTACTGGTATGGATTCTGCTGCGACCCAGTTTCCTCTGGCTATGGCAGCCGGTATTGGTGTGGCCCGATTTGAGGCTGCTCCGCTTCGTGCTGGATCAGTTCCTGAGATAGCTCGTAACGTAGTCAGCGAGACGGCTGAGGAAGCCTTCCAAGGTGGTACTGGCCAACTCTCCTCTAACCTTGCTGTCCAACAGAATGCTGATGTGAACCAAGGGCTCTCGGCGGGTGTGGGTGAAGCTGTGGCTGCCGGTGCCCTCGGTGGCCTCGGTATGGCTGGTACGCTTCAGACTCCTGCTCTTGCTGCTGAGACTACTCGTGCTGCTACCCAAGGAGCTGTGGCTGCTTCGCGTGCTAGGATCGCTCAGGTTAATGAAGCCATCCGTAAGACGGGTGGAGCCACGGTTGAGATTGCTCGTCAAGGGCTTGATGCTCTCGATGCTCTACGTGCCCCCTTGGAAGCTGCGGCTACCAGCCTACCTGAACCTGTGGCTGGGGTGGTGCCTCCCGCGTCGGTTGCGGGGCCTTCTGCGGTAGAAGGCACTGCTCCAGTCACTGAGGATACTGTCGGTGAGATGCTGGACCAGACTGGTCCGGAGACTCCTGCTCCTCTTACTCCTGCACCGGAACAGGTTGCGGCTTCTCGTATTCTTGAGCAGATCGCTATCCCTCAGACTGAGATTGATAGCATTCCGGAAACTATTAAGCCGATCGTTATGGCCCTCAACGAGGATGGGTCTACGAACAATAGTCGGGGCAAGATGCTCCTACAGGCTGCTGTAGGCTTGATGCAGAACCCGGATATGCCTGCGGACCAGAAAAGGTCCACGGCTCTTTTTGCCTATGACCAAGTGGCTAAGCTCCAGAGCTTCATCCTTGAAGATACTCCGGCTGAGGTTGCTGGTCTGGCTGAAGACCATCCCACTCGTCTGGCTTATGATGAAGCCAAGATGACCTTGGAGGCTGTGACGTCTATCCCGGAGATCAAGGCTGCTATGGAAGCGGCTCTTGTGGCTGAGATGGAACCAACTGAAATCTCTGAGGTTAGCCCCGAAGGGGCTACCAATACGATTCCTATCGAACCTTCCAAGGTGCAGGAAGCGGTTCAGGTGTCCACTGCCAATCCGGTTGGTGTAGATGTTGGAACTGTAGATCGTATCCTGAACCAAGATACGAACCTCACCCCTGAGAAGATCGCTTCCCTCAAGGCTGCTCGTGCCACCAAGATTGTGGCTGATACAGTTGCGAAGGCTAAGGATGGCCTGGCCCAGAACCTTGCCAAGGTAACTGGCAAGAAGCCACGTCCCACGATGGATATCGTGAAGAAGCAAATCCATCTGGAGGGTAAGACCACTAAGGACCCGAATCGTATCCTACCGAGCCTGAATGACTTCGCTCGGTATATCTCTACGTCTATGAGCCTTCAGGGAAACTATATCCCTGATGCCAAGGGCAATCCTACCAATGCTCAGGAAAGCTATGATCGTCTGGGTGACTTCGCCCAGCACATGATTAACAAGATCGGAGCCTTCAACAAGTCGGCTCAGCTCAACATGGATGGCAAGAGCATTGCCGACGTTCAGGTCAAGTATGATACCCTCACTGCTGATGGCTGGGTGAAAGCGTCTTCTGCTTTGGCTCGACCCGTAGGTGTGACGGTCAAATCTCCTCAGTCTCGGGCTATGGTAAAGGAAGCCTACCTTGACGCTATGGCCTCGGTTGAACTCTACAACCAGATGGTGGACATCTACGGAGACAAGCTGGGTGGGAAGAAGCTAACGCTTCCTGCCTTGGATCAACTGATTGGTGGTGTGGACTTCAAGCTTCCTGAGGTTCTGATCGCTGATCTTCAGTCTGGCTCGCCGTCTGATCCTAACCGTCAGGAACCCCGTAAGCTTGGGATCAAGGACCTCGACCTTGAGAACCAAGAGGCTGAGATTGAAAACCAGACTCTGGTGGATGAAGAAGCTCCCACTCCTGCTGAGGATGTGGATCGGGCTCCTACGGCTGAAGAGAAGAAGATCGCTGACGCTGAAGCTGCGGCTGATGCTCTGGCGGATATCAAGAAGGTCAACACCAAGGTTACTGGTGAAGTAGGTGTTACCCGTTCGGCTGAACCAACGGCTGAGGAAATTGCTGAAGCTGAAGCCCAGCTAGAGGCTGAAGAGGCTGCGGCAGCAGCCAAGCCCAAGGAGCGTAAGCTCCGTAAGGATGCTGTCCTCAAGAAGAAGGAAAGCCTCGTCGATCGGTCTGATGAGGAAGGAGACCAATCTCCTGCTCCTCTCGCTGAGGTCGTGGAAGAGAAAGTCCAGACGAACCTCCTGCCCAATAAGGATGGTATCTCTAGGTTCGCTAGGGCTTTCCGTGCTACGCCCGGAACGTCCCTGCTGGCTGGTCTGAAGAACCCGCTTCAGGTGATGATCGCTACTCTGAAGAACCAGAATAGGATCAAGGTCTTTAGCAAGAACCGGATCGAGTACATGGTCCCGATGGATCAGCTCAAGGTTCTCCAAGAGACCATGGCTGTGGACGTGCCTGCCATCATCGAGAAGCTGAATGCCCGGCTGGAGACTGTGGAGTTCTCCAAGGGAAGCAAGGGCATCATGGAAGCCTACCGTGCTGGACGGTGGGTGACGGACTTCATGGAAGGTAAGGCTGCTGCCCTGATCGACCCAGAGACTGGGAAGTATGACTCCCGTCTGGCTGAGATCGGTGTGATCGCTGGTATCCATTGGGCTCTGAATGCTCAGAAGAATAAGCCCATGGACGAAGAGGAGATCGCCAAGAGCTTCGGCTGGACCTTGGAGACCTACCAGAACAACCCTGACCTCCAGAAGCTGGCTGCCTTCGGCATGGATGATACCCAAGCCAAGGAAGGTCTGGCTCGTACTATTCAGGAGTTTATGGGTATCCAAGCGATTGAGACTGTGACCATGAGTGATACTCGTGGAATCATTGAAGGCTTCGCCTCTGAGATTCTCAAGGCTATGGATGGGTCTTATGTAGAAATCGAAAATCTACCCTCAGTTATTGAGCAGTGGGTTGAAGACGAAAACGGTGTTGGGAAGATGGAACTTCTCAATGTGGAGAAGACTGCCGTCAAGACCGATACCGAGAATACTAAAGAAGAGCTTAGCAAGCTGGGTGGTCTCAAGGGCCTCCTCGGAGATATGATCCTCGCGGAAGACTCCAACAAGCATCGCTATGTGGGTGAGCCTCCCAAGTCCAAGGTCAAGGCGACCCAGCGTAAGAACCGGTTCTCCAAGCTCAGCAACACTGAGCAGAGTGTTCTGACAAACCTCCGTAAGATTGAGTTCTACAGGAACACTCCGTTCCTGGATTTCCTCAATGCTATGGGTCAGGAATCTACTGGCCAGCTTTTCGGTGATGTAAACATTGACCCGGACCTTCGGCTTTTCAACGATGAGAAGCGGGACGCTGAGCACCGTAAGAAGGGTAAGGTCAACCGGAAGCACCGGAAGACGATCGAGGGGAAGAACCTCTCGAACAAGATGAGCTGGGAAGGTGTCATGGATCATGACGCTGCCATCCGCTCGTATGCTGAAGCCAATGGTATGGCTCCTGAAGATGTGCCTACGTACTACGACTGGTATATCACCAAGGTGGGACGCCATGGGATGGAGGGCTTCGGTCCTCAGGCTGACAAACTGGCTCGTGAGGCTTTCATCTCGACGGTGAGTGTCCTCGATCTGACCAAGCCGGAGCATATGGAGTTCTTCTGGATGACCGTGGCTCAGTCCTCGGGCATCTCCAAGACCGAGAAGGATACCCGTTCCAAGGCTATCTCTGATACCCATGAGAAGCTTATCCAAAAGTATCCGGAGAGCCTTCGTATCCTGACGGAATGGCACGCTGCAAAACAGACGGACCCTGAAGCCCAGATCACCTTGGATCAGCAGAATACCATCATCGCTGAGACTGGTGGAGCTGCTTCGGCCAAACTGATGCACAGCCTTCTGGCTGTGGCCCAGCTAGACTACGCCCTGAGTGTGGGTGGTCCAGCTATGGAGAACTTCGTCCATATGCTGAGCCTTGAGGCTGATGGTAAGACCGACGGTCCTATCAATGCCATGATGCACTTCACGTCCGGTCGCTTCGAGAAGCACCAGCTTGAACTGCTCGCCAAGGGTGGGTTCTTCGTCAACGATGCTGGTGCCACTGGTGAGGGTAAGACTCTCAACGAGCACTACCTGACGGACAAGGTGGACCTGTATCAGGCTGGTGCTACTAAGATGGCTCAGCTTATGCGGGACCTGAAGAAGACGCTGGTCAAGTTCAAGTCTGGGTCCAACAACCCTGCTGAGTTCCTTACGTCTCTGGAGAGGTTCTCCTCGGTCTTTGGAGATGTCAGCTTCGACGATAAGGGTGATATCGTCATCGGTCGTAATACCATGAAGAACCCACTGACCGTGACCACTTATGGGTCCGGGATCAACGGGATCACTGGTAAGGTGGCTAACTCTCTACTGGATTCGTTCTACGAGCAGCTCTCCGGGGTTATCCAAGGGGACCAAGACAACAAGATCATGAACTACCCCGGTGGGGAGAAGACCCTTCAGGCTGACCTGAACCTGCTGTTCAATGGGGTGGCTGTTTACTCCAAAAAGAAGAGCAGGTGGTTTGCTATCTATGACAATTCTATGGATAGCACTGACCTCAGCGATCCTTGGGACTTCGAGTTTTCTATGGACCAGCGTGCCAACTTCCTGACCAACGTCAGGAACCTCATGGTCACGCCCATGGATGAAGCCATCCAAAGCCTGATGGGTGAGACAACCAAGGCGACTAAGCGGTTCCAGCTTGCGACCCAAATCCAAGCTGCCGTCATGATGGATAAGTTCACCACCCGTATCGAGGAGGAACTGAAGAAGAAGCGTGATGCTGGTGATAAGGATTATCTGAGCCAAGCTGAGTATGACGCTATCTTCAAGGAACTGGAAATCTATGGGGCCATCGTTGAGAACAACGTCCAGACCCTGAATATGGGAACCAAGGAGAAGAGCCAGTCGGATAAGCGACTTTCCTCTGCCTTGGATCGCACGATGGCTGGGACGTCTACCCTTCCGGGTCCTAGTGCTGCGGGGGTTAGGGCTGCTCCCTACCTGACGATCGCTCGTGGCGACGCGATGATGATTAACAACATCTATGCTGCCGAGGATGCGATCCTGAGGAGCCTCCCTGTCTTCGACGGTGTGGAGCTTGCAGCTGATATCATCGACAGTGCCAGCCAGCGTATTAACAAGGCTGTGGCTGATGCGTGGCTTGAGCAGAACCCGGCCATGGATGTGGCCGAGAGCTACGCTGCGTTCCTGCGGGAGAAGCCGTTCGAGAAGCTCAGTGAAGCAGCTAAGGCTGATATCGCAGATATGATCGCAAGGTATCAATCTGCTCAGGCTGGCAAGAAGGTCCTGCCTGATGTATCAAAATTGGACTCCAATAGTCAGTCCATCCACAAAGCTCTGCTAGATCAAGCAGATAGCATTCAGCTCCGTAAGGATACGCTGAAGGAAGTGCTCTACTCTGTGGATCACATGGCTTCGGCTGAGAGCCCGTACCTCTACAGGGGTCAAGCTCTTCGTACCGATATCCCGCTACATCAGGCCCTGAATGAAATCTATGACGCCAAACAAGCCGAGCGTGCTGCCCAAGACAAGCAAGCGGTTGAGCGACCCAGTGCCGTTCTCACCAAAGCTATCTCGCAGGCGGGGCGTGGGCTCGGAGATGGAGTCGTGTCTCTCACGACCAAAGGACTGAAAAGCGTCCTGTCTCGCTTCAATGGAATGAGCCCGGACCAACGGCGCGTGGCTGACCTTGTTCGGAAGAACTTGCATGGGGACCTAACTTTCCTATTCGGATCGTCTGACTCGCTAACCCAGTACCGTAACCAGAAGTTCCAAGACCGCCAAGGCGAGCCTGCTGTGGGGCTGGGTCAGATAGACCTACGTAATAAGGTTGTTTATGTAAGCAATCAAAGCGTTGAGACCACTCTGCACGAAGCTGTTCACGCTATTACTATGCAGAAGATTTTCGACTTCTACCTTGCTCCAGGCAAACTGAAGCCGGAAGAAGCTGCTGCTGTGGAAAGGCTGGAGCTGCTCATGAATGATTTCATGGGCAGGGACTTCCTAGTGGCGACCGATGCTGCCACCAGTGAGGCTGCTCTCAAGCTTCAGGATACCATTACCACTCTTATGAGTGAGGGTCTTGAAGATTCGAAAGCTGCTGCTGTCAGCGAGTTTGTGTCTTGGTCTCTTAGCAATGAGAACCTTATCCGGCTGAACAAGGCTACCCGGAACAAGAACCCCTTGGCTCAGATCAGCCAAGCTGTGCTCAAGGCTCTGGGCAAACTCTTTGGACGTCCCGACGGGGATGTGTTCTCTCACATCCTGTTCAACGCCAAGGTGCTTTCCACCATGGATCGGGAGACTACGGGCTCTGATGTGACTGCCACTAGGATTCTACACCATGGAAATCCTCGGGCTGACACCCGCCTTCAGGAGATGTACGACAACCTTGAGAGCAAGATTCTTAGCTTCCTGAACTCTAAGCAGGGTCAAGAAGCTGATGCAATCCTAAGAGATGTGACTGTTGCCCGTGGTCTGGGTCTCCAGTCCACCGATATGTTCAAGGCGAACGGTTACGACAACTGGACTGAGCAGCAGAGGTCTCTGTTCGGTTCGGTCCAAGCTGTGATGGCTACTCAGATGGAGATCGAGCCGATCACCTTGGCTCGTACCCAGAAGCTATACCGTCACGTTCTGAGCAAGCTGACCTATACCGATCTGATGGAGAATCCCGACTCTCAGGATGTGGCTGAGATCACTCGGGGTCAGGCTCGGTTCCGGGTGCTCACCGGTGGTGAAGGCTCTCTTAGAGATGCTCAAGGTAATACTAACCTTCTGAGCAGCTTCCTTGCCTTGGTTCAGGTAGATGAGACCTTCCGTAAGGCTCTTACCAAGATCGACGTGCCTAAGGCGATCGACGTCAACTGGAAAGGCTCCATGAATGAGAAGCTGGAGTCCTTTGGTCGGTCGATGATCGACGGGCTTAGTATTACCCTGACTAGAGAAGGTCGTTACAATTCCAATATCCAAGAGGCTCTGGATAAGCTCACCGCTTCCTTGGCTCAGATCGAGAAGGACAACTCCACCTATCTAGAGGTCCAAGCCAACTCGCTACTGGACCATGGTGACGGTCTGGGCACTCGAATGCTGGAGGCTGCCGGAGACTGGCTGGGAGCTACCGCAGACGCCCGTAGAGGCGAGGCTAGGTCTAGGACCGCTAAGGCGATCTACGGTGGTGCTGGGCTGCTCTCTGGCTTCCTGAACGAGAACCGTGGGAAAGCCAGCATCCGGACGATCACGGGCTGGATGAACCAAACGGATCACCTGCTCCCTATCCGGGAGATGGCTTCGGACGTCATCGGTATGACTGATGAGAACAAGGCTGTGCTCGCTCTGGTGGGTAAGGTGAAGTATGCGGTCTCTGCCATGCGGCAGGACTACCGGGAGAAGCTGCCTCAGATTTTCGAATCCAAGTTCAAGACCCTGCTCAAGGACGAGCAGCGTAAGGCCATGCACACGGTCATGGGCAAGGCTGATATCGCTGCCCTCAGGGATTCTATGAGCGTGAACCAAGTGGTGGAGTTGCTCAGGGATGATGCCAAGCTGAAGGCTGAAATCCAATCCACTGAGGCTGCCCTCAAGGCGATGAATAGCTATAACTTCCCGACGTTCGTCCGGAAGTCCAAGCAGCTCGCCAAGTTCATGGTTACTGGGGTTGCTGGTCAGAACCTGCTTACCAATGCGTATGCTATCAGCCAGCTTCTCAATGAGCCGAACCAGAAGGTGAGGGGCTCAATGGGTCTCCAAGGTGAGGCTCTGATCGACAAGCTGACGAGCCTCTATGCTCTGCTGGAAGTTGATGACTACCAGAGGTTCTTGGTGGCTGATCTAGCTACCAATGAGACTGATGGTGTGGCCTTCATGACCGAGTATCTCTCGGCCTTGAGGATTGAGGAGAATAAGAAGGCTACCACTGAAGTTGCTAGGCTGAATGGTCTCAAGGGGTATATCCCCAATGAGGTCAAGGAGGGCGTGAGACTGGTTGTTGCTCGGGACGCTGACCATGCCTCCATGGTGGAGATGGGCTTCGTCCGTAAGGGTTCCCATACCGGTCCTCTGGGAGTGGGTCGCACGGGTCAGTCCTACAGCTACTACTACAGTGCTGTGGCTGGACGGAGCACATTCTCTCAAGGGGTGATGCAGACTGTTCAGACTCTTGCCAATGGGGTTGATCCCCTCAATGGTAAGGTTACGACTGGTATCACTGCTGGTGCTGTCCATGGAGGCAGCGTCAAATACTTCAACGATCGCATCCAGAAGAAGACCAGCTTCACTGAGCGGGAGAACCGTGAAGCATTCCTGCCTAGGTTCGATGAGAACGGTAAGCTCTCCTACTTCGAACGGATGATGGACCCGGCTCAGCTTGATATGCTGGCTCGTTCGGATGATCTGGGCGAGATGATGGGGGCTTGGCATGGTCGTATCACTGAGGAGCGGCTTGCTACAGAGTTCAACTCTATCCTCGTGGACCGGCTCAAGGACGTCTGGGAGAGTGCTCAGAGGGAAGGTCAACAGGATGAGTTCATCAACCTTGCTGAGGAGCAGGAAGACCCGATCCTGAATGATATCTGGAACGTGGTTCCCTTCGCTATGAAGGAACAGATCGAGTCTGCCTTTGGCTCGAATACCTTCATGGTTCGTAGGGATATGCTACTGAACTCCCTTGGCTCACGGAATGCCAGCGTGGCTGATGCCTTCACTGGTGAGACTCGTCTGCCTGAGGAAGCTCAAAAGGCGATCATCAATGTGACCAAGAGCTTGTTTGGCAAGGATGCCTTCAAGTTCTCGGTGATGGGGGAGCGTGCTATCCAGACGGCTGTTAGCTCTGCCAAGGATATCATCGTGATCCGATCGGTGATCGTGCCTGCGATGAACTTCGTCTCAAACGAGCTTCAGCTCATCAGTGCTGGGGTTCCTTGGAGGAAGTCCATCATGGGCAAGCGTGCCAAGCTGATCGAGATCGACACCCACCTGAAGAACCTCTCCCGGAGGATCGAGATCAAGGCTGAGCTTCAGGCTGCTCAGGATGATACCCTGAAGGCTAAGCTGCGGGCTGAGTTCAAGTCGATCGAAGACAGCGATCGAAAGATGAGCATCTACCCGTTGATCCAAGAAGGGATGTTCTCCACCATCTCTGAGGGTATGACGGAGCTTGACGAGTCTCTTGTAAATGGAAGGTTCCAAGATTGGGTCGAGAGCCAAGTGAACAAGTTGCCCGACGGTGTGAAGACTGCCGGAAAGTATGCTCTGATAACGAGGGACACTGCCCTCTATCAAGGTATGAGCCGGGCGGTTCAGTATGGGGACTTCCTCGCCAAGAGCACCCTGTACGACCATCTGGTCTCTCAGGGGATGGAGAAGCAAGAAGCGATTGATACGGTCAGGGAAGAGTTCATCGAATACAACTTTCTTGCTGGTCGTACCCGGTCCTATGCTGAGTCTATGGGTCTGATCTGGTTCTGGAACTTTAAGATCAGGTCCATCAAGATCGCCCTTAGAATGGCGAAACGTAACCCGGCTCGGGTTCTGCTGATGGGGTTTGGGGGGATTGTGCTTCCGGACCTTGGTATCGGTTCGCCCATCAAGGACAACTTCGTGTCTCTCTGGTGGGAAGGGAAGCTAGGTTATTCCATGGGTCCGGGGATGATGTTTAATGCCCCGCAGCTTCACCCTTGGATGAACCTCTTCAGATGATTATAGTATCAATGCGACTCTGGTGAACTCAAAACCCCCCGTAGAAATACGGGGGGCTTTTTTATGGGATTGATGGTCCCAGTAATGGAAGCTCAGTCTTCCTCAGGTGGGTCGGAACCCTGAGGTTCATCTTCAGACTGAAGCATCCTGATGATGAGGTACAAGATGCCCACAGGTATCGCTAGTCCAAGGAAAGCCCCCACAACCGCTATGGCTATGGGGGCTGCCGCGACCACGAAGACTAGCAACAGTGCTAGACCTAGGGCCTTGAGCTTCTTCAAGCTCAGTCCTTGCTGCCGCCGAAGTTGAAGACTTTCTTCTTGCGGGGCTGCTCAGCCGGAGCTTCCTCTGCCTTGGCCGTCTCCTTGGCAGGTTCGTCCTGCTGGGTGGAGGCTTCGGCAGTCTCGACGCGGGCACCTTGCTCGGCTTCAGCCGAGGAGCCTTCGTCTTCGTCCTCGGATTCTTCCCCATAGGGATTTTCCGAGTTCGCCGTATTGACGACCACTTGACCTTCCGGACCACGCTGCGGGGCAGCATCTTCCGGGACTTCCACACTACGAACGAAGTTCGGAGCGGGAGTAGTCGGCACCGTGGTAGCAACCGGCTTGGGCGAATCACCTTGGATCAGAGCCGGTCCAGCACCTGAGTCCGGGGTGACAGTAACTTCACGCTCGACCGCACCGGGAGTGACCGGGGGGACGGGCTCAGGATTGTCGCCGGTATTGGGCGAATCCTCGACGGTAACGCTCTGACCTTCGTTGGTCGGGACGTTGCCCGGAACCGTGACAGCGTTGGCCGTCGCCGGTTGTTCAGCGGGCTTGGGCTGGTTCTCAAGCGAACCAGCGTCGGGCTGGATGGGATGACGCGGCATGGGAGTTCCTTGCGTTGTGTTCCCCTTCTGAACAGTCAGGAGGGCAGAGCCATCCGGTTGGATAGCTACGCCATACCTATTGCCCGGCTTGAGAACATCAAGCTGTTCGACATAGGCAGTGAGGGCTGCCTGCACAGCCTCGGCGGGAAGTTTGAACTGAAGCATCTGCTCTTCTTCTTTCTCTGGTGGCATAAGATCAGAGAATCTATTCTCATCTTCGAGGTCTTCGATAAGAACGTCAACTCTAGGGTTCGTCTTGTCTACGGCACCGAACCTATACGTGACCTCAGGCAGGTGTTCGTAGTCGTCGTCTTCTAGAATCCCGTAATCTACGAGGCAGTCGGAGAAAAACTTATCCACAATGGAGCAAACATTTGCCACATCGCTACGTCTCCTAGTGCGAGGATAGAGCGTGTAGATAAGCTTGATCCTCTTCATCGGGGACAGCACCTTGACCAAGTGGCTTACCTCGTCACCGAAGATCACCTTTGCTTGGTTCAACTGGAAGAAGTGCGTGTTCCGATAAGTGTTGAGGTTCAGGGAGAGACTCTTCTCCTCCGACAGCTCGACGACTATAGGTAGGCTCAAGAGCATGGAGGCGGGACCCTAGCTAGTGCTAGAGTCCCACATAGTATCCTTACTTCTTGTTGAACAGGCTGCTACGGGGCTTATCACCCCGAGCACTGGCCGGAGCACCACCCTTCGGGCTGCCTGTTCCAGCACCCGCAGCCGGGCCACTGGTCTTGATGGAGCGACGATCACGAGCTTCCTTGCCCGTGTTCTTCTCGGCCCACCGGGGGATGTAGACAGCTTCCTCGATCCCCTCACGAGTCTCGGTCAGAGTCCGTCCCGTCTCCGGGTCGAACATCTTCTCGATGGAGTTCTTCTCACGGTCCTTCCCGGCAACGTCGGCATACTTGCCTTCGCTATCCTTCTCTTGACCGTTGTGAAGCTCCTTGACGATGGCGAGGCCGATCTGCTTGCCTACCACATCCACCATCGTGTCCTTCTCCGTGGGCATCTCCTTCTTCTCATCGAAGTTGTAGATGTTCCACGTCCGGGGTTCGAACTCCTGTTCCTTCAGGCCCATGCCTGTGGTGAGGAAGCAGAGAGCATCGGCCATGGCCATGCCGGGGATCGGATGGAACTTCCCCTTCTCCCTCTTGTCCTCATAGGAGTTGTCGCCGTTGCGGTTCTTGACCCAGAAGGTCTCACGATACTCCTGAGTGGAGCCGTCAGGCTTCTCGATCTCGAATGAGCAGACGATACCCATCGACTTGCTCGAACGGGACTGCTCGGCGTAGGCATACTTCACTGTGGCCGGATAGATACCGGTTTCAAGGATGAAGCCACCACCGCCCATGCGGTCTTGTTGTTCCTCAAGGTTATCGGTCTTGAGATCACCGAAGAGTTTGTTAGCCATTTTGGGCTAGTATCCTGTTGCTGTTACTCTGGTAGATTCCTCAGGCGTAGTATTCCCTGAGGTGATCCAAGAGGAGTTGGGCGTTGTTGTCCATATAGAGCTGGTTCATCTCGAACATCCCCAGCGGACCACGAATCCTCTCCCCTACGGTCTCCTTAGTGATCTGGGTCTGGAAGACGTGCTTGAATCCCCGAGCCTGATCCTGCGGAGTGATGTGAAGAAGCTTCTCATCGTACCCCTTGGGGAGGTCTTTGAGTTCAATCTTCTTCGTAGCTACGACAGTCGAGAAGTAAGCCTCGATGCCTTGGTTCTTCAAAGCCCCCTTTACGGGGACCCGAGTAAACCATTTCCCGGACTTCTCATCTAGCTCACGAACAGTGTGTGCTAGAATTACAACCTGAAGCCCTGAAGGGGCCACATACTTCTGCATTAGATTCTTGAAGTATTGGTTGTAATTAGCCCATCCCTTCATGGTGTCCGATGACCCAACAATGTATTGGGATTCATACATATCCATGAGGAATGTAAGCGTGTCGATAATCACCGACTTGTAACCATTAGCAACGGCGTAGTCGAATGCCTCGTACACTTGGAGCGGGTCCGTCACCTTCTCGGTGTGGAACTTGTTCTTGAACGGGAGCCGCTTACCAGCTTCACAGTTCAGATAGAGACTCTCTTCTTGGTCTCGCATCTCGAACAAACTCAAGGACTTACCAGTCCCAGACTCTCCACCGATCAGAACCAGTTGGTCGTTGACTGCGGTGAGGTCGATGTCATCATCTTCGTTGTCTGCCATACTCTCTTCCATGAATGTAAGAGGCGGTTGGGAGGCCAACCAATACCCGAAAAACGGGCTCAGTCAGCCTCCCATTACTACATGAAACCACCCCAGATGTCTAGACGATCTTCTTCGCCACGGTCTGCATGATGGTATTCTTGATCTCATCCACGGGCAGTCCATTAGCCAGCTTGGAGTTAAAGCTGAGAACTGTAGATTCGATCTGAGAGTAGGTCATCTTGCTATCAACCAGAGCTAGAGCGAACTTAATCATCTCATTGTTCCGGTTGCCGTTCTGCATCCGCTGGGCGAACCAACGCTCCAAGTTATCGAGAGACCCCAGCTCCAGCATTTCTGCTTGGTGGCGTTCGTTACCACTCGTCTTGGGGATGAACGGCAGAACGTCGAAGAGGGCTTCTCCGTCATGCAGGTGGAAGGTGCCGTTGGCAAAGGTCTCCCACTTCTTCTCTCGTCCGTTGGCTCCCTCATCGCTGGCGAAGGGCATCCACTCCATGATGCTGTTCATGAAGGTCTTATAGTCGTCCCGATCCAGATGAAGTATGTAGTTCGTGGGTAGAAGAACCCGGAACCTGTTGACCTCATCTGTGTGGCGTTTGGTGGTATAGGTTGCGAACTTGTAGCCTTGCAGCAAGTCCTGAACCACATGAAGCGGGACGTCACCATCGCAGTCCAGCACTACCATGTTAAAGCCGGGGATAGTATCTTCCCCACTCCTATGGCCGTTCTGGAACCAGTGGTTGCACCAGTGAAGTCCATCGGACGTCACAAGCTGTTCGATCTGATTGAACGGTGCTTCTTCTGGCTCGTAATCATCTGCGAAGTGGTCGGACCATGAGAGCCTGATCTTGTTGAGGTCAGTCTCATGAAGGGTTTCCCCGGTGAAGAACTCGATACCAGCATCGAAGGTCTTCCGGATAACCCCATGGTTCTTGTAGGCATGAGCCATGGCGAGAGTCATCAGCTCGGTACGTCTGGGTCCCGAGACAGGATAGAATGGGAGCTGCTCCACAAGATCAGCGTGGGTAAGCTCCAGCCCAGAGGTAGTGATATACCGAGCCAGCTTCACGTAGGCCCTCTCACGCTTCATGATGCGTTGGAAGGCGATACCAGACTCCTCCACCAGCTTCATGGCAGAGTGGAGATGGTCGATCGTGATCTCGCTGGATTCGTCGATAAAGGCGAACGTGCCAGCCAGCTTGAGAGCCTTGAAGTACCGGTGAGCCATCTCGGCTTTACGGATAGCTTCGTGCTGTGGATAGGACCTTGCCAGCTTCTCGCAGTGCCGCTTGTAGCGGAGCACTTCGATACCGATGATCCGGTCGCTGGTCATCTCCCATCCATACTTGCTCTCATCTGCTAGCATCGTGAAATGCTGAGCCAACTGGATGATCGTATGGGTGTTCGCCTTAGAGGTCAGCTTGTCGTAGGCTACCTCCACGTCGTCTTCTTCCTCCTCCGTCGGGGTTTCACCCCAAGCGAATAGAGACCTACGGGCGAACCCGGTCTCAAGGAAGCTGAAGAAGGCGTCCTCAGTAGGACCACCATCCAACAACTTGATGTTCGTACCGAAGCCTAGGAAGTTGGCGGGAGTCTTACCTTCAACCTCTTGGCTCCTCGTGTTGTCGGCTGTGTTCTTGGTCAGCTTCTGCTTCACAAGACCTTGGTCGAACAACTCAAGGAAGACGTTCATGACCTCGGTGTTGCCCACCAAGTTTGAACCGATCTCATCCATCTGGAAGTTGATGGAGCCAATCGCTGAGAGCAGAAGCTTCTGGCGAAGCTGCTTAACGGCAGGTGCAGTCCCAGAATCGAACGTAAAGGCAAGAGCCCCTGCTTGCAGGAACTCCTTGTCGAGTCGCTTCTTCTCATCATCTTCATCTTTGCCGGAGATGGCTGCTCGTTCAAGAGCCAGATGCCAGAGGTTCTGTTCGGCCTTCACCGTGAAGGTGTCTTCGGAGAACCTACGACGGAATCCTGAAGTAAACTTATCCTCCAGAATATGAACAGAGTGTCCTTTGCCGAAGCCGGACTCTGCCAGAGCAATGACGTAGTTGTTCACGGGGATAGGACCGCGATCCTCAGTGATGATGGTGGCCCGCATAGAGCTGGCCATCTTACCGAGGAAGTATGCAACCACTGGCCTGAAGAACTCTCGGTTGTTGTTCTGGGTCTGGTTACAGATCACGTCCACGATCTTCTCCATGATCGGGTAGTGCTCTACAGTTGCGAAATCAAGCATCACTTCATATCCTCATAGTCTAGGAAGAAGTGCTCTCCGCAACGTTTACAATCATAACGTTCGCCTTCAAAGCCTCCTCCAGTTTCCTGAATGTACGGGCAGTCTGTACCGCTTGTGCATTCAGGAGGTTTCTTGTCTGGATTACCTTTACGATCAGCCATGGGTGTATTGGTCCTTCTGTGAGCAGATGGGGAAAGCCCGGCAGTAGCCGCACGCTTTCACGACGCCGGGGACAGTCTTGAGGGTGCCCTTCCCGGCTTCCTTCAGATGAAGGACCGCCTGCTGGTAATCGGTGAAGTTCTTGGTGGACCTAGCTCCGGGAGTATGTGCCTTCGTAGCGTCGGCGTAATACTTGTACTGGGTCTCGGTCTTCCAAAGGTCCTTGTCCGGGCAAGGGATCATCTCGTCTTCTTCGAGGTCGATGTTGTCCCGGATATCCTTGAGACGCTGGAGTATCCAACGCTCAGTCTCCTGTAGGCTCATCAATTCTATCTTCAGTTCCTTGACCCTAGATTGCGGGTAGCTTGGGTCCTGACGTGCCTTGAGAGCAGACCAGTCAGTGAAGACGTGTTGGATGTAGCCGATGTCCGACGTGATCCAGTCGGGGCTGATCCAACGGTAGATGCTCATCTGGAGACGGTAGTAGTCTTCGTTGCTCCCATTGATCCAAGTGTAGACCGAGGTCGTCTTGGTATCGTTGATCTCTCCGTTGATGCAGAGGTCGAGCTGACCAGTGATGCGAACCCCGTCGATGACTTTGGAGCGACGTTGCTCCACATAGACTGGGACATAGTAGTCCATCTCAAGGTCGGCTTGAGAAGGGTTCACCTTCATCTTCTGGATAAGCTTCTCGGGGTAGCCGAGGTCCCTCATGGCTTGCTTGTAGCCGCCATTCAGCCAGACGTTCTCGATGCCGGAGTGAATAGCCTGACCATATGCAGCAGCTTGGTTGTCAGCCACATCAGGGATGATGGCTTTCTCCTTGGGCACCCTCTGGTGGAGGATGAACTGCCGGATAGGTTTGATGAGGGTAGTGACAGATACCACTTCGATATCTGGATCGTCCACGTAGTCCTTCTGGGACTCACTGTTGTAAGGATCATGGGCGAGCCAGACCGCCATGGCTAGGCTCAGACCCATCTTGTTTGTTAGGCGAGCTGCCATGGCGTTCGCTTAGCTCCCTGAGGCTGTGGCTGGAGGTTTGGGTTCCATTGGAAGATACCAGTAGAACTCCACTTTCTTCTCCGGGTTAGCTTCAGCTTCTGCCAACCGCTCCCGGAGAAACTCTGCTGTCATCACCAGCTTTCGGCGGGTGAAACCTACTCGGTTCGGATTGCTCATTGGATCGTCTTCTGAGCCTCAGGCTCATCCTTGACGTCGTTGAACTCTTCCTCGCTCATGAGCCCAAGATAGCTCGTGCCTAGGAACACGATGTCTAGCAGGTGCTCCGGAGCTATATGGAACTCGTTGTTCAGACGGATGAGGCACCCCTTCCTTGCTTGGTTCAGCACGGAGTAGGAGATGACCTTCTTGTTGTTGGTGAAGACCACGTTCATCCGCTTGGCTTTGAGAGCAGGCTCTTCGCCTTCCTCTTCGACCCGGAGGTAGGTCGCCTCGATCGTCCCCATCCAGTAGTGGGACTTGGATACGTCCCGGACTTGGTTGCGACTCGAACTCATTCTGTCTTTTCCTTTGGGTTCATGTGGGCCTCAGCGAGAGCCACGATCTCGTCTTCGGTCGCCCCATTGGGGATGACCAACTCGTCTGCCCAAGTGGGCCAGAAGATGCTTAGCTCTCCTTCGAGCTTCACATCAGGGTGGGTGATAGCTGGATGATGCTGCCAGCCAACAGCACGAACCAGAAGCTCATTTACGTAGGCAATGACCTCTGCGTCGTTCCGGATGATGTAGTAGGAGGCATCGTGGATTTGAGCACAAGGCTTGATGTCCAGTCGGAACTTGCCCATCCGGACTTGAGCCATGAACTCTGAGGCTGCCCGAGTGTTCAGCAAGCACCAACTTTGACCCAAGGCGTTACCTGCTGATCGTCCCTCTGCCTCTGCTTCGAACGGGGTCTTCCTCGTACCAAGAATGGTTTGGCGAAGCAACGGAGTTCTGAGCTTGAGACCGAATGCGACGGTCACAAAGCCATCCTTCCCAGCCTGTTTGAGCTGGTCAGCAACCCAGTCGTCAGAGACCTTGTAGAGTTCGTGGTACGCCTTCTCGATCTGCTTGGCCAACTCCTCGCTGAAGCCGTTGTTGTTCATCAGAGTGATGTACGTACCCTGATAAGTGAGGGCAAACGTCGGCGTCTTGGATAGCTGGCGAAGCTCTGGGTAAAGCTTCTTGATCGAGTTCACGCTCTTCGGGTCTGTCGGGTCGATCGGATGGGTGATTCGGTTCCCGAAGTAGAACAGAGCCCTCAGGCAGTGCCCATCGAAGCCGTCTGTGTAGACCTTCAGCTTCATGGGGTCCTTGGTGGTCAACGCACTGATACGATCTTCCAGAGCGTTAAAATCCAGCCCTCCGAAGAGCCAATCGTCGAAGGCCCGGAAGCACTTCTTGATAAGCTTAGCGTAGCGGGAGCCAGTGGCTGGGAGGTTCTGAAGGTTAGGTCCGTTAGAGGACAACCTACAGCTTACTGTGCCACCAAGGTTGAAGAATCCGCAAAGGTAGTAGTGGCCATCCTCTGCCATCGGTGCCCGCTTGAAGGCGGGGATGAAGGTGGACAGGATGATCGCTACAGCTTTGTAATCTATCAAGGCTTGGAGGAACTCCTTGATAGCTGGATCGCCCGTATGGTTGATGAGCTTCTCCAAGGTATCCTTGCCAGTGGCCGGGAGCTTGGAGTCGGTGTAGTCTAGGACCGGAAGGTCTAGGAAGTCTTCGTCGTATAGAAGCTCCTGAAGCTGAGGAGCTGAGTTGGGATTGAAGTCTACGTTCTCATCTACCTCCGGGTCGTTGAGAGTGATCCGCTTCTTCTTGAGCTTGTGGTTCCGCTTGTCCACGTACTTGAGCTTCAGTTCGTAGATGTAGGACTGAACCACGGAGGTCTGCATCATGACGTCGATGGCGTCTTGAGCATCCTTCTCAAGAATCTTCTCGGCTCTGAGAACCTCATCCATATCCAAAGGCAAGCCAGTGAGCTGCATCTGGATGATGTCTGGGACGGCTGGCCTGAGGATGTCGTCGTAGAACTCCTCCTGCCCGTCGTCGATCATGGTCTGCCAGTGCTTCTCCAGCACGAACCAAGTGGCGAGACCGTCGATGAGGTTGTATTCGAGTAGCTTATCCAAGGGTATCTTGCGGACGTCTGCGATCTCTTCGACCGCATAGTCCCCGGTGAACTCTTGGCTCTGGTGCTTGAGTCCTAGCTTGTTACCAGCCATGGTGTTAGTGGCTAGGTAGGTAATAAGCTTGGTGTCCTCCCAGTTCTTTAGGAGAACTTCGAGCCCATATAGTAGACCTGCGGTATCTAGCAGACCTTCCATGAAGAGCTGGTAAACCAGCACATACACATCATAGGTTATGTTGTGGTAAACAAACTTAATGTCCCGGCGAGCAGCCTCTTCGAAGAACCAGCGAAGGAGGTCCCTACGCTCTTGGTTCACGGTTTGCTGTCCGTAGAATCCCTCTGGAGACCTCTCCCCGAAGGGTTCGTAGTCTACAGGGAATGCGATCCCCTCATGCTTAGTCCAGCAAAAGGTGATTGTCGCTATGCCTGCATCGTAGTGCTTGAGAGCGAAGCCCTCGATATCACACGTCAGGACTTTGTGGTTGTCGAGTAGGTGCTGAAGCCAGCCCCTGATATCTTCCAGCTCAGTAGGATAGGAAGCCTTATGGATAACCCCTTGGCCGGGATCAGTGTACGTCCCATCCATATGCGTTCTCAGAGCGTAGAATGCCTGAGTGATTTTGACCTTCACCTTGTCCGGGTCGTAGAATATCTGCTGGAAGTTGGGGCAGTAGATGACCTTGAAGTCGCCAACGCCATCAAGGACATACCCGGCGTGGTTGTCTACCGTAGACTGCCTTGTGATAGTCTTGAAGTAGTCCCCGTCGCATACGATGAGGTATTTCACTCCGAGGTCCATCAGAGTCGGTAGTAGCTCTTCGAGATACTCCTTCTGATGGGCCACGGAGGTCTTCTTGCCGGTCTTATCCAGCGAGTAAGCAATCACCTTGTCGGCTATGTCGGAGACGTAAGGTAGGTAGTGCCGTTCGATCTCATGACGGACGAGACGAGGCACCAAGATGGCGACCTCATACTCGGTCGGCATGGGTTCTACGAAGGTGAGATAGTGCATGAGTCCCTCAGAAGATGAGCTTGTTGACCGTGTAGTAGTCAGCAATCTCCATCGCCTTCATGAACTGAGGCTTCAGCATCGGATATTCTTCCAAGATGAAGCCGGGCTCACGGAGACGCTCCAGTGCCCGTAGCTGGGGCACCTCACGGATGAAGATTTCGGGGAGCACATCCCTCACTTCTTGGAGGGTGTTGCACTTTGGGACCACTACAGAGAGGGATTGTCGGAGCTTCTGCTCGTCGTGCTCGACCTTCCTAATCTCTTCGTACAGTTCAGAGGCTTCTTCATTAAGGGCCGGGAGGACGTAGGGCAAGGTCTGTCCGTTCTGGAATCGTTGGTCAGCTATGCTAAACCTCATATCCAGATAATAGAAACCTAGCTCCTCGCCCCCTAACCCATGGTTCTTCTTGACTAATTCGGCCTTGGCCTTCTTCAGTCGGTTCTTCTCGACCCCCATGAGAGACTCCATGAGGGGTGGGATAAGGGGTAGGTAGGGATGGATGGGTGATCTACCCATTGGGTCCTCCTTTAGCTGCGGTTGAACTTCCCGGTCAGCCTCCCGTAGAGGTACAGTCGGGTGGTGGGTCGTGAAGCAGCCACGTAAACCATCCGAGCTACCTGATCCGCATCGAAGCACTTTGCGTCGATGTTGGCCAGATCGCAGATGACCCATTCGTATGTAGAACCTTGGGCCTTATAGACGGTAGCTGCGTCCTTCTGACGAAGGTCGGGGTAGTTCTTCTTCAGATGCCAGAAGGTATCCCACTCTCTTCGGCTCGCATAATACTTGCAGAGCCTCGTGTAGTGGGCTGGGTCGGTGGGGATGGAGACGACTAGCTCGAAGTATTCGCTGCCACCTGTGGCCCGGATACGGATGTCGTAGACCTCCATGGTGGTGCCACTGGGTTTGTCGATCTCCTTGTCGTAGGGCTGCTTGACAATCTCCATGACGCGGAACTGCTGTTCCACTCGCATCATGATCTTGCCGAACTCGATTCCGTTGTTGTTGACGAGAATCTCCCCCGGCTGGAAGACGTCTGGATAGCCTCGGACCTCACGGATGTACTCGTTATATTCTTGCACCCTAGCATTGGTGTAGCAAAGAATACGAGCGTTGATGTCCTCGTCTACAAACTGATTGTCTAGTAGGTCTTTTAGCTCTACATCTCCGATGTAGTCGATGACCCCCGGCACTTCGATGATAGGTTTGAAGATGCCAGTCTCGACCGTAGCTCGAAGCTGGTTGCAGAGAGCCATGAGAGCTGGCTGTCCTGCGTTACGCACCGGCTGGGTGAGAGCAACGAAGTGTCTTGGGTTCTGGTAGATGGGAGAGATTATCTCCCCTACAGGAGCCATCTGGCAATGGTCGCCCACGTAGATGATCTTGCAGGTATCATCCATGAACTTGTCGATGAAGCCCTTGAGGATCGTGTCGATCATGGATGACTCATCCACGAACAGAACGACCCCAGTATGAATCACTGAGGCTCCAGTAGTCTCCAGCTTGTAGGTCCCCTTCTTGAAGTCCTCGCGTACCTTGAGACCAAGATACGAGTGGACCGTCATAACATCCTCACCTGTAGAGTTCCGGAGGACTTCGGCTGCCTTGTTGGTAGTGGCAGTGAACTGGAACTTGTTCAGCCTGATGGGGATACCCAGAAGCCTACATCCATTCCGGTACTGTTCCATGATGTTGTCAGCGATGTGCTGCATCATGAAAGTCTTGCCGACGCCAGCAGGACCGGTAAGGATAAACTCCTTATCTTCACTCAGTAGAAATTGAAAAACAGCCTGAGCGGCTGCTTCTTGACCTTCGTTAAGTTGCATCTCTGGTTCTCTTTGTTGAGGGTATCATCCACTGGCCTAGCCTTGGTGGAGTCTCCCTTGGTTCAGCGTACCCGCTTGAGCTTACGCTCGTGGTCCTCGCGGCAAGACGAGTCGCAGTAGCGACCCTTCTCGATTGGTTCATTGCAAGAAAGGCATGAGCCTGAGAACGGGATTGGTTGCTGGGCAGCTTGGCGAGCTAGTGCTCGACTGAGAAACATCTCCTGCTTCTCGTTAGCCTCGTCAATTATATCCATAGCTTCTCTCTGAGGTTTAGTGGACGAGGAGTCGTACCCCATACTCTCCAAGTAAAAAAGCCCCCAGCTTTCGCTGGGAGCTTTAACCGCCCGCATCAGTCCTCGACCGGAGGGAGAGGACACGCGAAGCGGGGAGGGCGAACTACTTCTTCTTGGCGTGGCCGAGCTTCTCTAGAGCGTTCTCGATCTCATTGATCTCGCCCGTCTTGAAGCCCAGCACGTCCCAGCCCTTCTTGGCTCCACGCTTGAAGTCATAGAGGTTCTTCAGGTCTCCCGGAAGCTGGCCCTTGTGCCAGCGATCGTAGAGGACCCGAGCCTGCTCCTTCTTGGAAGGTTTGACGTTGGCTTGAACACCAAGGTCAGAACCCTTCTTCACTGGGGCAGGCTTGGCCAGTTCTTGATCTGGAGTCTGCACCACAGGTTGCACAGTTTCCGCAGCAGGCCCGGCTTCTTGGGGCTCGCCGTTCTCAGCAGTTGCTTGGCTGCCCGTCTCTTGCTCAGTCGGCTCATTGGCCGCCTCCTCATTTCCTGATTGGGTGTCTTCGGCAACGATGGTGCTCAGGCGAGCACGAATCTCTGCGGGAGTAACCTTCTCAACTTCGGTCTGAGCATCTTGGAGGGTGCCAAGGGGCTCATGATCCATTACCTTCACCGGGGCAGATTCGGTCGGCTCGGAAGCCTTCACGTTGTTCTGCTTGGTGGGGATGATGGTGGTCTTGTCGGCTGCCTGATCCAGAAGGGTAACGGTCTCAGTGACGGGGACGTGGTTCCCGGCGAGGATGTCACCCAGAAGCTGAGCCATCGCAGTAATCGTGGTCATCGGCTTGCCGCTACGGACAAGCTGCTCAGCTTCCTTGGGAAGCTCAGCAACGATGTGGTAGCCGCAGACTCGGACCTTGCTTGCATAGCCCGAAGGCACAGCGATAAAGTCTTCAGGACGAATCCGACAGAGGACGATGACGTCTCCACCGAAGTTGCCCATGTAGTCGCGGCGTCCAATATGGAGACCATAACTACAGTCGCGGTTCCTAGAGGGGTCCACCAGCTTGGGGTCCATCTGAACCATGGAGCCAATGGTCTGGGAGACCCGACCCGAGTGGACGTCAGCGTAACGTCCGTCAGGCCGCTTCTTCAGGGCCTTGTAGCCGATAACATCCCCATTGCTAGCAATGGGAAGGTCGCCTTTCTCAAGGAAGCTGAGGAGGTCCTGAACGGTGTGGCCACGCTGGTCGATGATCGCCCCGAGACGACGCAGGAAGTTCTGCATCCCCTCTACAGAATCATTCTTTACGGCATGGGCAAACTGGGTCTCCAGTTTTTCCATCTCGGGAATGATCTTGGTCTGACGTTCCATCACCTTCTGCACGTCAGCGATGACGGCTTCAGGTTGAGGCTGGGGCACCGGCTTGTTCACAACCGGCGAGGAGATACCACTGGTAAGTACCTGCTTCTCAGCCTCTTGGATAAGAGCCTCAGGACTTGGCATATCCACGAGAGCCACGATAGTCTCAGTAGGATGGACATTTAGAGTGGAGGTCTGTTGACCATACTGCTCGATGTCCTCGACCGTTGGGTTCTTCGCCCCCTCTTGGGGGGCAAAGATGTTGGCGACAAGGCTCTTGGCCACGCGGAAGAAGCGGGTCAGTCGTCCCGTCTTCTGCTCGAACTCCCGGTGAGCTTGGAAGCTGCCGAGGTCGATGATGGAATCACGATGGCGAGCCACGTCCGGAGTGATCTGGTCAATGATCTCGCGGGTCCGGAAGTGGGTGTTCTGGAGAACGTAGGTGTTCCCCTTCGTATCGTAGAGGGTGATGTTGTGCTCATTCACGATGTAGGCGCGGATGGCGACTTTCCCCTCGGGGATTTGGTCACTCTGGTTCATGCTCAGCCTTTCAAAGCTTCAAGCAGTAGCTTCTTCGCTACCTTAGATGCGGGCAACTTAGACTTGATAACCTCATGGATAGTAGCGAGGTCCAAAAAGCCCAAGGCAGGGTTCTTCTCAACCTTCTCGATGATCTTCGACTTCGCTTGGTATTCTTCCACTACCTTATGTGCCTTCTGGTAGAGATTCCTAGCCATATGAGAGAACCCATAGTTCATCCAGAGGGTGAGGACGTTGGCGGCTGCGATTGTCTTCGGATCGTTGACGTAGCTGATGCCGACGAGTGCTCCGATCTCAGGATCAAGTTCACCAATCTTGCTGAGTAGGCTGATGTCGGAGGAGAAGGTAGGACTCTGGTAGGCCAGATACTCTACCAACTTTGAGGTAGGATCGTCCAGCATAGTTTCCACTGTCTCTACCAAGAAAGGCAGAGCCAGTTGAGTCTTGTACTTGTCCCTAAGGGTGAGGTATGTCCTCTCGGATGACACCACTACAATATCTGGTACAAGTTCGAGAGCAGCCTCCAAGTTGTAGTTCCGCCAGCCATCAAGAGTCCGCTGGTGATCCCTAGTTGCCTCATGGAAGCAGACCGTAGGATGTAGAACCCTCTTCTTTCCCGTTTGGCTCAAGTGGCCCGGCTCGTAGCACCCATACTTGTCCAGAGATTCTGAGAGCAGGAGGTAGCCCTTGTCCTTTTTGACGACTGGCGTCGTCTTCTTTGGCATCAGCACTGTGCGACTAGTGCCGTCATAGACACTATAACCAGCACGCTCCAGAGCGTTGATGATCCGCTCCTTCTGGCCCTTCTTCCGGGGCTGGTAGACCCCAATGAAGGGGCCTTCTCGCCCGTGGGCACGAGCCTCTGCAAGCAGATCATCTTGGTTCATAGCGACCACGATGAAGCTGTCGTTAATGGGACCTGAGTGAGTCTCCATGTTGAAGTCTGCAAAGGGAGTGAACTGGCTACGCCCATAAGACCTAGGTTTAACGTATCGAAGTTTCTCGGCATCCTCCTTGCGAAGGAGGTTCTCAATGGTGGTCAAACGGTAGTGGTTCAGTGCCCAGTAGAGCATATCCCCACGATTGTAGTACCGCCAACCCACATCTTTCACTCTGCGGAGCATCCTGATCTCAGTAAGACGCTTCTTATTGGGAGCGTATCTAGCCAAGGCTTCGAAGATAGCTGCTCGCTGGATGGTTGGATTGATGTAGGTAGGGCCACGGAAGTCGGTGGTCTTGGCCATCAGGAACCGCTTGATATCATAGAAACTGGTACTGTAGTGGCCAAGGGTATCTACGAGTCTACCAATGTTATGGAAGCTCAGATTGTATGCGAGCTGTGCCCAAGTATTGTCGTTGATGTTGGACTTGCTCACCTCCCGACCTGCCAAGTCGGCTAGATCGTAGAAGATGTGAGTAGAGTTTACAGCTTTATACTTGTTGAGAGCTTCCTCCATGATGGTCTTACAGGTGTTCTTGGTCATCTCCGTCATGGACAGAGACTCTCGGCTGGGAGTTACGCTGATCTTGTTGGGGGGAGCCTGAAGCACCAAGATGTACTTGTTGTTCAGGGTTAGTCCCTTGAGAGAATTGTAGACTCTGGAATAGTATTCCTCGTCCGGCACCGGATAGATAACCGTACCATAGCGGACCCAGATACCTTCCGGTCCAAGCTGGAATTGTCCCATATCCGGGCTTTCCCGAGAGATGAGCATCGCCCCGTCAGGGGCCGAAGAGAAGGGAAGACGAGGAAGAGGCATTCCGTTCAGCTTGACGTTCATATCCCCGAAGAGCGTGATCTGATGGATCAGCCTCTTGAAGACGAGGACGTCTTGAGGATGCTTGATGGGGATAACCACCTCAAGCCCAGAGTCCTTGGTGGGAACACTAACCACCGTCCGGAAGTCTGGCTTTCCTTGGGTCTCTACGGAGCCCCGAGAGATAGCATAGACCGTTTTCACGCCCTGATGCTGAGATGTGACCGTGAAGTGGTCGGTGTAGGCGAAGGGTGCCTTCGAACCAAGGCCGAAGCCTCCGTTCTCTTCTCCGTTGTGAGACTTGGTGCTGTTCCCATAGACGCAGTAGATCGGGCCAATTACCGCATCATGGATACCAAAACCATGGTCCTTGAAGACCAGCTTCTGGTCATCGAGCATGATCTCGACGGGGATATCAGTCCGCATGGAAGCGATGTGAGCATCCCAAGCGTTGCAGAGGACTTCCCGAACCACGGCCATACGCTTATTAGAATACAAAGCGTTAGACAGAAGCTCGAAGAACTCAGCGGTATCACTCATGCCGAACGCTCTCACGTTCTGGCCTCCCACAACAACGTGGGACTTAGCTTCTTCGATATGAGTAACTTGCATTCTTGATTCCTAGATTTGGACGCTCGGGTTACTCTGCGAACCCGGCTTCATCCATGAAACGGTTCTTGTCGAAGTGGCTGTTACCATCGTGGCAGTAGTCAGCGACGTTGGAAGCAGCGATCTTCAGGGTGAGGTACGCTGGCTTGTCAGTGGCTTCCGAGAGGTGATCTGTTACTTCTCGGAAGCACTTGGCCAAGGCGTTATAGTCCTTGACTCTGAGGGGCATTTCACTCCGACCTTTGGGATGGTGGGTTGAAGGTTTCCTTATAGGCACGAGGAGGTTCTACCCTGCGTCCGTCCTCTAGGTTCCAGTGGACGTTGTGGCAGAGGGTTACAGCATTCCATAGGATGTGATCCGTATGGAGTAGACCGGTTTCACGGTCTCGATCCTCTCCCCTAAGATACGCGAACGTATGTCGGAGGAGAGAACCAAGGAGCTGGACTCTAGGGAGTCCTTTCGACCAGTTCCAAGCGTCATACTTCTTGGCTCCAAACTCAGCTACCCGAGCATATGAGTCAGTAAGTTCTTGGAATGGAATGAGGTCATACGGGAGGACGTTGAGCTTCTCCCGTTTGGCTCCAGACTGAGCTTCCGGCTGCGAGAATTTTGTATTATCCAGAGTAGATGCTGATTTCCGAGGGAACGCTGGTCCTCCCAGAACCTCGTCATCGAACTGTCCCATCATAGCCCCGCGTGCTTGTTAAGAATTGCGAGCTTCTCGTAGAACTCCTTCAGCTCACCACCCTTGAGACCGATGCTCTCCGGGTGGAATGGTACACCTTGAAGCATACCAGCCAGCATCTTAGCCTGACGCTCGCTGAAGTTCAGGTTGTTGATGTGGTGGTTCTGGAAGCTCTTCATAGCGAACGGCACCCAGTCCATGAGTATGGACGCGATAAGGTCCGCATAAACTCTGATCTCGTATTGAGCGTGGGGATCAGAGCGAAGCTTGACGAAGTTCAGGACGTTCCGCAGGTTCGACTTCCAATACCATTGGGTATAGATATTGGTCGGGAGAACCATACGGGAGAGTTCCCGAGCGAGCTTCGGGCTATCTGTCCGCCAATCTTCCGGCTCGAAGTCATCTCCTCCTAGAAGCCACTCGTAGAGGGAGTAGGATTCCATTGAATGGTCTTGGATAGCGTCTTGGGCCTCCTCAGCCTTATTAGCCTCCAGAGCCTCTCCACGACCCTGTGCGTTGATGGCGGATTGAAGTGCCAGCACGCTGGTCTCAGGGATATAGAACTCCTTCTCCAGCACCGAGTAGCGAGCACTATATTCGTTGATGCTAGCAGTCCGGTGACGGACCCAGTGGCGAGCCACGAAGATGGGAAGCTTAACGTGAAGCTTCAGCTCGCACATTTCGAACGGCGTCCAGTGGTCATGCCGCAGGAGGTAGTCAATCAATCCTTCGTTGGATCGGGCTTCCTTGGTGCCGGAGCCATAGGAGACCCGAGCAGCCTGAACGATAGACTCATCGTTTCCCATATAGTCAACGACCCTAACGAATCCTTTGTCAAGAACGGGTAGTTCCCAACCAAGAATCTCATCAAGCTGAGGAACACTGACACGAGTAAGTGCGTGATCTTTGATGATTTCACGCTTGTTATCAAGGAGAAGCATTGGTCTCTCTTTCTATGTGCCGAAGAATACGGCATCTGCACTCAGGATGATGATTGGCATCTCGTACCCTACGTAGTGAGGGTCTTCGGGATTGGTGGCTCGGGCGATGTCTGCGATGACATCTGCATCGGTCATACCAACGACGAAGGGTTGTTCGGCCCTAATGCACATGACGATTAGTTCTTGTGGGGAGGTCCCGGCTACAGTTCCGGGAAGCTCAGTGAGATTGAAGTCTCCGCTGATCCTCCAGAGGCAGTAAAGCCGGGGTTCCCCCCGGCTCATAGGCGTTACAGTGCCCATCTCTAGTTAGTCCTTTTCGTGGATTGCCTCGACAGGACGATCGGGCTGGGCTCGGTACTTGCCGTCGTAGACAGCAGTCTCTTCGAGAACCTCAAAGAGAACCTGTGCGATCCCACATCCTGCCGGAATGTGGAGTTTGTCCGGTCCATGGTAGACCAGTTCAAGGGTAAGGAAACATTCTGCGAGACGTCCCCAACCCGGTTCAATCACGGTGTTAAACACCGAGAGACCCCTTCGAGCCCACGTCGATTTGTCCTTCACGAGACCCACTAGATCGGTGGGCATGAAGAACTGCTCGACAGAGGATGCGATGGTAAAGCGCCCCTTCTTTACCTTGCCGTCCACAAGAATGAGGTCGTGGTCAGCCACTTGGGTCGATCGAAACGGAGGAACGGAGTAGTATTCGCCAGCAGGAACGAAGACGATATCCTGCTTGATTCTGATATCGTAACCAGCTTCTGCTAGGCCATGGGAGACCCCATGAAGTTTCTGTTTATGGTCAAGCATGGGCTCTACTGGGCGAGCCAAGTAGAGAGCCTTACCGTTTCGGATCATTCTGCCATTCTCCGTATGTGGGCCGCCACCAATCGACGGGACCCCAATAGTGTGGTTCGACGAGCTTCATGACGGCCCTCCTTGGTGGGCGGGTTGTATTACTTCGAGGAGACCTCGACTAGCTTTCCATAGGGGACTTCGGCCCCCTTACGGTCTACGGCGATCCAAAGGATTGGGCACTTCGGTTCATCCGGAGGAATCTCCACATAAAGGTCAGTGAAGATGACAGCGGCTGTGGGCCGCTCTTTCTCAATCATCTCAAAGACCATGTAGAGGTCTGTGCCACCACGACCTGTGATCTCCAGCTTCTCAAACGGTTCATCGTTCTCGATGATGATGATGTTCTGGATTTCAGTATCGAAGGTGCAGAGGGTCAGCTTCTTCGGTCGATAGGTATCGAAGATGTACTTAACTTCTGAATTGGAGCGTAGCATCTGGTCATCAGAGATCGAACCAGATACATCTACAAAGTATAGTATATGCTCCAAACCATTCTCGTCCTCATTCTGGCTCGGCATGATAGGGTCATCATACCTACGATGAGGTCTCCGGTAGCTCCTTTCTGGATCAGCTATCTCACTCATCCAGTTGGTCAGCAGCACATCCCAAGGAAGCTTCGGATTGAGGAAGCGGTCGATGACGACGCTTACCTCCCCCGGTACAGTACCAGCCTGACCAGTGATACGGGCTGTGTTGATGCCGGAGACGACTTTGTGGATGAGCCGGTTGAGACCCTGCTTGTCCTTTGGATCGAGGTATATAATGTCTCCGCCACCAACAGGTCCCTGTTCATTTTCGCCTCCATCTGACGGATCGCCAGCACCACCAAATCCGAAAGGAGGTGGAGGAGGATTCTCTTGGTAGAGTATGTCATATACTTCCTCCGTACTCATGCCCCTGAACCTAGGGTCCATGTACCAAGCAAAGCCGCCCATGTAGTAGCCATGGTCCTGAAGCATCAGGTTGATGACGTGATCGGCAGCGATGTTGTAGATTTCTGGGTCCCGGTCCCCACGTCGGCCCATGTGGAGAAAGGCAACGTGCCAAATCTCGTGAGCCAACATGGTGACGCGAGTCCGAAGCTCCAGACCTTGGTACTGGGTGGGGTTCCAATAGATACCCTTACCATCTGTAGCAGCGGTAGGGATTCGATCTGTCCACCGGAAGAAGAGCGTGCCCATCAAGCCCCCAATGAAACCTGATCCTTGTGAAAAGAATAGGTCCATCTTGGTCTTGTTGAGCATCTCCTCAAGCTTAGCCTCGGTGATTGGATCGAGAGGTAGCTCAGGGATATCCACCATCACAGGTATCTCACCATAGTCTTGAGGTATTCCCCGAAGTCCGTGTTACGGGCACGGAGCTTGGGATTCCTCACGTTGACACCACGCATGAAGATGACTTGGAACTCCACCGAGAACTTCTTCACGAAGTCGATCAGAGGCTTGATGTTGTTCTCATCGTGGCGAGAGATCATCATGCCGACGATGGCATACTTGGTGCTGGCTTCCATACCCCGAACGTCGATGGAGTTGGGATTGTCGATGATCTGGGTCATCGTCGGGAGCTTCTCCCAAGCCTCACAGAAGGAGATAAACTCGGTAGCAGCCCCTGAGCCAATGGTGCCAGCAACGCGGGCCATCATGGGAAAGTGCTTGGTGTCTACCGGTCTGCCCTTAATCATGCGGCTCAGGAAGTGCCAAGTCCGGGGGCAGGCAAACGTCCGATCAGTGTGATCGGGCTTGAAGTTCATCAGCAGATCAGGCTGGAAAGCCATAAAACTGACGATCCTATCGTCGATTTCACCTTCATTGATAGCCCACTCGATCCAGTCGGGAACGCCGACTTTCATCTCGTAGTGGATCATCCGAGACTGCAAGGCAGTGCTCATCTTGACCGTTACGGCCTTGTCAGAGTCCTTGTTACCAGCCGCAATGATAGCGACTGAAGGATGGAGAGGATGGTCCCCAACAAAGCGATCGAGGATCAGCTTGTAGGAAGAAGCCTGAACCGGCTTGGAGGCAGAGCTAAGCTCATCAAGGAAGAGCAACCAGCCTGCGTAACCATCAGGAACCTCATCCCCTACAACGGGGAAGGTAGAGAATGGGATGAAGCCTGCCTTGATACGGTTTTGGGCGTTGGGGGGCAGCTTCATGGGGAAGCCATTTATGTCCTCAGGGTTATACCCTGAGAGACGGCAGTCGATCAGCTTGAGCTTCTCGCCATGGTAGTTGCGAGCGATCTTATGACCGATGGCTGACTTCGCAATGCCAGGAGAGCCTTGCACATAGGGGACGATACCTTCGTCCATGCAAGCAAGAAGCTCTTCCTCGATCTGCTTCGGGGTAAGAGCATAGTTAATCGCAGCGTTAGCTTCGCTCATAGGATTCTCTTCTCTGGTGAAAGGAAGCCCTCCTCGTTGGTTCGGGAGGGCTTTCCAGTTACTTAGGAGTGATGCTGCTCAGGAGGACCTTTACAGCCCCCTCAACGTCCTTGGAGTAGGTCAGGAGCTGAAGGGCAGACCGGATATCATCCGGGTCTACGGTGCTCGTAAAGTGCATCTGGGCACTGGTAAACCGCACCGGGGGTGGGAATACCACTTCAGGCTCTTCGGGCTGGTGGACGGGCTCTACGGGCTCGTCTTGAGCCTCTTCCTCTTGGAGGGGAAGCTCTTGTTGAGCCGGGACTTGAACCACGGTCTGAACCCCAAAGAGGTCAGCCACTTCGTTCACCTTGTCCCGGAGGGTCTCGATGATCTCGTCGGCTTCGTCTTGGGTATTCTCGTAGTTGTTGCTGGAGAGCTGGCCGACCAGACGAAGGTCTTCCAGCGTCTTGCCAACACGGGCTTCGGCAAGTCGAAGAAACTTGTCGTGCTTGGTCTCGGTCGCCATAAAAGGCTCCTCTTGAGAGAGTGAAAACCCCCCCGCTTGTGCGGAGGGGCTAGGTAGGGTTGTAAACTGTAGCTAGGCTAAGTCAACCGCATTTGCTATATCCACAGTCTTTACAGACTGGGCAGCCACCTGACGTCTCTAGGTTGAATCCGCCGCAGCTTGGGCAGGAGTCCGGAGCCTGAGTGTTGAGGAGGGTTACTTCTTCGAGTGGTGCTTCCTCGGTGGCAACGAGGTTAGATTCAGTGAATCCAATCTCTTGCATGAAGCGTTCAATGGTCCGGCCTATGGCTGCCACGATGCTCGGAGTGTACTGGCCCTTCCAGAAGCCACCACCCTTTGGATCGAAGACGCTCTTCAGCTCTTCCACGATGAACGCACTATCCTCGCTAGAAAGCCGGAAGATAGCACTAATCATCCGGGTGAGTGCAACTACCCAGACGTAGTGGTTCATGTTCTTGCTGTTGATGAAGATTTCGAAGGGCTTCTTATTGCCCGCCTCATCGACGATGTAGGTGAGCGTCACGTACATGGCGTGCGGATCACCGGGGAACTTGATCTTGTAGGTATGACCCTCAAGGTCTTCGGGTCGAGATACCAACCCCCCGAGGAGAGGAGCAGGGATAGGCTCAGCCTTTGGCTCTTGAATCACACTGAGAACCGAACCCGTCACATCGTTGGGTCGATACGTAGTGCAGCCCTTACAGCCGTAGTCATAGGCCAGCCGGTAGACTTCTTCGAAGTCATGGAAGGGAATGTCTTCTGGAACGTTGACCGTCTTAGAGATAGAGCTGTCGATCCAAGGCTGGGCAGCAGCTTGCATCACCACATGGTCCGACGGGCTCAGAGTCTGAGCCGTTACAAAGTGACCGGGTAGAACTTCCGGATCACAGGCCATCCCTTGTTCTTCGCAGAACTTGAGATACTCGGCCAGCGCGTAGTCCTGAACGACTTCCACCTTCTTGGTTCCATCAGGCTGAAGCACCTTCCGCTCATAGTTGAAAGCGAAGACGGGCTCGATGCCTCCTGAGACATTACCACCGTATAGAGAGATGGTGCCGGTCGGGGCAATGGAGGTCAGGTGGGAGTTACGAATGCCATGCTCGTAAACAGCATCACGAACGTCGTCGTCCATGTTCTGCATGTAGCCAGAGGCAAGATACTTGTCTCGATCGAAGAGTGGAAAGGGTCCCTTCTCCTTGGCGATGTCCACGCTGGCCATGTAGGCAGACCGAGCAACGAATCGCATTATCTTGCGGGTCGTGTTCTGAGCGTGCTGGGACCCATAGCGGGAACCAAGCATGATGAGAGCATCAGCCAGACCAGTAACCCCGAGTCCAAGCCTACGTTTGGCACTGGCTTCGAACTGCTGTTGATCCAAGGGGAAGAGGCTGACGTCCACTACGTTGTCCATCATCCGGACGGCAGCAAAGACGGTCTTCTCCAGTAGCTTCCAGTCCATCTTAGCTTCTGGATGGAAGGCGTTCTTGACCATCTTGGCGAGGTTAATCGAACCAAGGAGGCAAGCACCATACGGAGGCAGAGGCTGTTCCCCGCAAGGGTTGGTGGCCGAGATTTCCTCAACGTAGTAGAGGTTGTTGGCCTTGTTGATCCGGTCGATGAAGATGAGACCGGGCTCAGCATACTCGTAGGTAGACTTCATGATTGTATCCCAGAGGTCTTTCGCTGGGATCGTGGCGTAGACCTTGGTCACACCATGCTTGTCGGTGAACTTGAGGTCCCACGGCTTGTTAGCCGCGACTGCTTCCATGAAGGGGTCGGTAACTAGGACGCTAAGGTTGAACATCCTAAGACGCCGAGCATCATGCTTGGCAGTCACGAAGTCAATGATGTCGGGGTGGTCACACCGCATGGTTGCCATCATGGCTCCCCTACGGCTTCCTGCACTCATGATCGTCCGGCACATAGAGTCCCAAACGTCCATGAAGCTCAGGGGGCCGGAGGCATCAGCAGCGACACCTTCGACAAGAGCATTCTTGGGTCGGAGAGTGGAGAAGTCGTAGCCAATTCCACCCCCTTGTTGCATCGTGAGGGCAGCTTCCTTGAGGGCATCAAAGATTCCACCCATGGAATCGAGGATTGTACCCATGACGTAGCAGTTGAACAGAGTGACTTGTCGCCCTGTTCCAGCGCCAGCGATGATGCGGCCAGCAGGCAAAAAGCGGAAATCTTCAAGAGCGTCATAGAAGACCTGTTCCCACAGTTGTGAATCCTTCTCGGGAACCGATAGCGCCTTTGCGATTCGTCGCCAAGTATCTTCTACCGTCAAATCTATGGGAGTACCGTCTGCTTGTTTCATGCGGTACTTGAGGTCCCAGATGCCTTCAGCGATCGGGGCAGAGAAACGGCTCATATGAGAGCATCCTTGTTGATTGTATCCAATAAAAAAAGCCCCTACCCCCAGAGGGATAGAGGCTGTGGGGATTACTCCCCTTCGAGTTCGGCCAGACGAGCCTTGATCTCAGACTCGCTCATCGCAGCGACCTTGGCCTCGTCCTTGGAAGCCAGAGCTTCCTTGAGACGAGTGACTTCGGCCTTACGAGCAGCGGCCTGACGGGCTTCTTTGGCCTCTTCCTGCTTCACGCCGATGATGTGCTTGAGCACTTCGACACGAAGCTCAGCCTCGTCCTTGCCTTGGCTCGGCTTGGGATTCACCAGCGAGACGCTGTTGGTGTACATCCCAAGCTCTTGGAGAGCCACGGCAGAGATACCGTCGAGGTCCATCGGGGCTGCCCCCGGACGGGTCTTTACGACGCTCAGCGGGAGGTCCCAGAGGTCCTCCACACTGATCCGGCCCACGGGAGCCGAGAAACGAAGCTTCCGACGCGAAGCCAGTTCGAAGATGTTCTTGGTCACGGTGTACCTTTCTCTGGTGTAGTTCAGCCGAACAGAATCCGGACGGGACGCTTACGGCCTAGCATCTCGATAAGCAAGCTTACCGCTTTGTCCTTGGTGGAGGAGAACCCCACCCCGGAAAGCTGCTCACTTGCAGGGTCGATCTTGGTCCGGGAACCAAGGACTTCGAAGACCTTCCGATGAGGGGTAAGCTCTGCGGAAAGGAACTCGTTGTAGAATCCCCGGATAGGCTCGGGGTTCAACGCACCTTCAAGGATGAAGATGTTATGCTGGTTGCCGATCTCCTGTCCATCCCAGAAGTTGGGGGACAGAAGGAAGGTGTTCACTTTCACCAAGGTATCGGTCTGGAGACCCCAGACCTCTTGGCTCAGGTTGCCACCAACGGTCATATCGAGGAGAGATTTGATCTCGGAGATGATACCATTCTTGAGGGTAATCTCCAAGGCAGGTAGACCACGGCTCATGAAGCCATAGCCACCATCGGCACCCTTGACCGGCTTACGATAGCCGTACTGGATCGTCCGACCATCGCATTCGACTTCGAGGTCGAACCCGAAGTCTTGGTTCTCCCGAGGCGAGTAGTTGTTGACCACCACCTTGTAGACGCCATCACGAGGAGCCTGCATCCAGCTACAGTTCTCCACGGGCTGACGAGTGGTGCCCTTACCGGCGTTCATATCCACGTCGAGGATGCCCATGCGGTTGTTGAACGCAATGTGGGTGCCGTTCGGCGTGAAGATATGGAGGTCGAGATCATCAAGGTTGAACCAAGCTAGCGAGATTCGGAGCTTGGCTCCTTGGACCCGACCACCGGCTGCCTTGACTCGCTCAGCGATCCCAGAGTCAGCAAGCTCACCCTTATAGGACCAAGCGAAGTCGTTGTTCCACTTGAACAGGCGTCCAGTGGAGCCGTGCTGAGGAGCTGTAAGGCTCACCAGATTGGGGATCAGGCTGTTCTCCATGAGCAGACTCATAGAGGTGATCTCCGGCAGGAGGTCCATGAACTCGTCAATCGCAAGGATCGGAGCTTTCTGGAAGTCCGGAGCCTTATCAGCCTTGACGGCAGAGGCTCCTTGCAGGAGAGTATGGATAGCTGAGCCCGCATCCTTCATGACGCTGCGAGCTTCGGAGTCCACCCACAACACGTTGTTCACGCTAATATCCGCGAGGGTAGCATGACGACGGTTGAGCGTCTCTTCCAAGCCTAGCTCTTTGATATGAGCCGCAGCTTGGTCGATCTGCTTCTTGGTGATGACGGACTTCGGACGCTTGTAGTTCAGCGGGTCAAGCTTCCGACCAAAGGCTTCAGCAGCCTTTTCAGTGTCCATCCCTTCCGACAGGTCCACGGCAAGAGTGCCGATGGCAGTATTTCGGAACCTAGCAGCGTGATTCCTATGATTGATCCAAAGGAACCGGTCCTGAGCCATAGTGTCGTTGAGCTTGCGGTACTCGTCGTACATGGCCTTGAAGTCTTGGACGGGTCGCTTGAACTCGGCCCCACGATACAGTCCGTTGTTCTCAATGAGTTCGAGGATTGTATCGAGGCTATCTTCGGTTAGCTCGGTGAGCCCACGACGAAGCACCTGCACCGAGGACTGAGCTTCAGCTTGGAGCTTGGCAGCATCAGGAGTCACCCACTTCTTGGGAACATCCACGCTGAAGTGGTGCCACTTGTGGGCCTTACCGTCGATCATCTCAACGGTGAAGGGAGCCCCATACTTGGCCTGAGCCGTCCGGTAGATTCCACCGATGAAGAGGTTGCTGACGATCTGCTCAAGGGCTTGAGCGACCGTCGCGTAGGGCTCGGGGAGCTTATGGCCGTTGTCCCAGACGGTGTAGGGAACACCGCCTTTGACCACCACCATGGCTCCGACGTTCTTGATGAAGTTCCGGCAGCACGAGCAAGTATGCTCAGTGGCCTTGCGGAAAAACGGATCGGTCCCCGCAGGGAACGAGTCCAGATAGTTCTGCCAGAGTTCGTCGCCACTGATCGTGACGAAGAAGGGCTCTGAGTTCCGCTCCATCTCGGAAAGCATCAGCGATACATTCTGAGATACGAGGGCGGCAAACTTCGGGAAGTCGGTGCTCATGGTGATGATCTCTTGTTATCGGGTATTAGCCCGGTTGGGGTTCGCCACTGTAGTCCTTCAGCATCTCTCGGTAGCGTTCGAGAGTGAAGGTAGAGTGGGTGCTGTCAGCACCGTTGTACCAAGTCTCGAAGAAGCCCCGTTGGGAGCCTTCTTCAATCTCGATATCTAGTTCATCGAGCGCCTCGAAGAACGTAGGAGGATTCCCCGGAACCGAGAAGATGAGGCCGTAAACGTCCTCTTCCTGATGGCTCCAGATGATGAGAGTCCCCTCATTGTTGACCGAGAGCACATACTCTTGAGAGTTGTACTGGTCGATCTTGGCGTCCCAGCGATCTTCGTTGAACTGGTCACGCTCTTCTTGGGACATAGGCGTCACGAGGATTGCCATAGTCCCTTTGGTCATGACGGTTTCACTCACCCTGCATCATCCCAGCTTGACCGTCTCCCAGCGAGGGATTCGGGTTGGTGATGAGTTCTTGGACATCGCCTTGGAAGTCGATATCCGGGAGAACAGTCTGCGGACGCCAGACCACACGGGTGTGGAACGTGGACACGTCCTCAGCATCGACCTGTTCTGCGAAGTAGGTCACATTGTCCGATCGACCCAAGAAGTGCTTTCGGAAGCCGTCAGCATCCTTGCAGGTGATCGTGATCTGGGTGGATGTGTTGTCGTTGCCTAGACTACAGAAGCCTGTGACTTCGAGGATGTAGGCGTCGGTGATGCCGTTGTAGAAAACGACTCGACGCATGATCTCGAAGTTATCCGCAGCTTCCGATAGATTCTTGGAAGCTACGTCAGCAGCTCGCTCACAAGCAGCCAGCAGAGAGAGTCCGATAGTGGCGACAAGGGCTGCCACAAAGCCAAGAGTGCGACGCATTGCTATCCTCTGAAAAGCTAGGGGCCTGCCGGGATGGCAGACCCCAAAAAAAGAGATGTAGATGAGGTCAGGCTTCAGCAGCGAGCCAAAGCGGATAGAATGACTTCACGATCCCTTGGAAAAGAGAGTCCTTGACTCTCTGGTTCACAGGAAGCTCGTCGTAGGGAACCATGCAAGGATGCTCCTTGCGTTCTACGTCCTTCTTTGGGCCGTAAACCCATCCGGTAGCGAGTTTCTCACCATACCAAGATTGGTGACTGGCAGAAGGATCAGCACCGGGGTTCTGGAAGGTGAAGAGAACTCCATGGATGGCGGATTCTTGCTGCCAATCAGGAGCCGAATGCCAAGGCATCTGGCTGTAGTCCTCGTTCATCTCACACCACGCCTTGTTGGCTTCATGAGCCATCATAGCTGCGGTTAGAACGATAGAGCCTTTGTTTGTAAGATCAGCTTTCATTTGGTGATGTCCTTCACGGCCCACATAACTGCTTGCTCCAAGTTGGTCTTAGCCAGTGAAAGCTCACGGCTCGAACCAATGGAATCAAGGTAATCAAGGAACTCTTGCCCCATATCCTTGATATGGACCATCTGGTCCTTCTCTTCTTGGTTCAGCACTCGGTATTGATGACGCACTATGTTGTTTACTGTGCGAGCATCACTCTCCGAGGCTACCTTCTTCAGTTCGTCGATCGGTGCCATCTGGTGTCCTACACTACATCCAAGGGCTCTAGGTCGGCCCTCAATAGTAAGGTAGGTCGGTTTGAATCTGCACCAATAACCGAGAACGGGTTATTGGGAAACTTGTATTTGGCAATATGGTAGAAGAAATCTCTGGGCATATCCGGGATGACTGTGCCATCCGGGAATCTGACCATGTATTCTTCAAACATCTTGCCTCTACGCCGCCAGTGGGAGTTTAATACCTTCTTTGGCACGACGGGCTCTCCGTTTCTGATTCTCTTTATGTGAGACCAGCTCAAGGTGAAGAGGATTGCAGCAACGACGATTGTTGCAAATATGGTCAACCTGCTTGCGTCCGGGGATGAACCCATAAAAATGAGTATAAACAACAAGATGCACAGCACAAGTAGTACCATTGATCGAAACCCGTCCATAGCCGCCTCCCTTACCATCGCCAGAATCTGGACCGAGCCAGAGCCAGCATCCTGAAATGGGGTCTATATAGACCCGGCTCATAATTTTGCCGATTATGTCTTCTCGCCTAGTAGTCGGCAAATCTACTTCGGGTATTTGTATCACATTACTTCCTCCTTGGCTCAGCGTTACGCTTAACCCGAAAAGGAGATGTTGATACTCTGTAATAAAAAAAGGGACCCAGAGCCTAAGCCCTGAGTCCCTAATCCGCTTAGTTGCGGAGTTCGTAGTAGAAGTCTTCGATCAGCTCATCGACGGTCCCATCATCGTTGTTGGGGTAGTCGTTCATCACCAAAGTTGGCTCGTGAAACAGCTCCATGACCTCCTTGAAGGTCAGCTTGATGATGTTGCGAGCGTCGGTGATGATCCAGAACTGAGCTTCTCCCGACAGGTAGTCGAACACGATGTCGAAGATGACCCCGTTGCCAGTCCGACGACCGTCCTTGGTGCAAAGCTGGGTCATACGTTCCAGATGGCGTTCACTGGCTTTGCACTCAGCCCATTCAGGGAGCTGCTCCTCTTCCATATTAAGGCCGAGGAGCCAGTTGATGAACGGGTCTTCAACTTCATTGTAGGCAGCCTTCTGAGCCTCTGGAGAAGCTCGGAAGTCGTCCTCGTCGTGGCAGGGGCACTCAGGATCGTCACACTGCTCAGAGAGATCAGGCTGAGCTTTACCCATATCATCGCTGAAGCGATTGATGACACTGTAGTCACCATTGATGATAGCATTCACAATGGTAGCAGCTTCCTGCGTCAGCTCACCAGTCTTCGGATCGAGCTTGAGGTCGAAGCTCCCATCGGGAATCTTCATGCCACGATCCATGGCACGACCAAGGACCTCAGCGACCTCGTAGGAGACTTCTATGGCTCGGGCCTTGGCAGCCTCAGAAGGGGCTTCTTCTTGTTCTTCTTGCTTCTCCTCGGTCTTGGAAGAGAAGTTACCGAAGAACTCGTTGTAAGCCCGGCGAACACGGTCCTGTTCGCTGTCCGAAGGAGCAGGAATAGTGTCCTCAGGGAAGAGGCCATCCACTGTCTGTTCGACAGTGCGACCCGTATTGAGAGCCGTATAGACAATCAGGTTGAGCACACTCGGTTCGATGTTGCTGGACTCACCACGGAGGTTGGCAGCGACATTGCGGGCGATCTGAGAAGTCATTGTTGTAAGCTTTCTCTGGTTGGTTTGGAGATGGTAACAGCCCCATAAGGGGCTGTCATAAGCTCAGCTAAGAGCGTAGTCGGCGTGGAGAATCTTGTCCGCGATAGAGCCAAGCTTTGTAACGGTGAGGTTCTTGTCTCCAGTGATCTGACGGGCGATGAACTGGAGGAGGTTGGACTTGGCAATCTCGTAGAGAACTTGATTGTACTGCCGACGTAGATCGTTGGCGTAGTTCGGCAAGCACCGGAAGCAGTCGTGGATGGTCATAAGTTGGAAGGGAGCATCCGGCATCGACTGGATCAGCTTGGCTATGACCAGTGGGTCCACCAAGCCGAAGTTCTCTGCACAGAGATGATCCAAGATGCGAGCCGAGAGGAAGCCCGAATCCTTGTAGTGCTTCCAGAGGATGGCCACCATCTTGTCGTCGTCGGTTTCGTGGCGGATACCCTTCTGACCAGTCTGAATGTTCAGCAGAATATCTATCAGCTTCTCCGGGTTGAACCCGCAGCGTGCTACCATCTCTCGTACTACCATCCCATCAACCGAGTGGATGACGTTCGGAGAGATCGACCGTCCTTCCTTGGTTCCCTTGTTGACCTTCACCCATACAGTGATGGGTTGGTCCATGAACTGGACCGTATGGTCTTCGAGGTCTTCGACCTTGACGTGGACGTGGAAGTTGTCCGGCAGCACCCAGTCGTGGCTGGGGGCGTAGGGTTGCCAAAGCTGCTGAAGGTCCTTGTTGAGTTCCCACGCTCCGGGAGCGAGGTCCTCCATCACTTCGTAGAAGGTCCTGAGCTGTTCACCCAGTCCGAAGACCTTCTTTGGGATAGCAGTAGAGCTGTAGAGGGCCGTCATGATGGCTTGCTTGCAGTCAGCCCTCGTGATCTTGGCCTTCAGTCCCAGTCGCTCACACATCTCAAGGTAGATGATCGTGTAAGCGTCTGCTCGGTGGCCTATGGAGACTACGCCGCAGAGCTTAGCGGATTTCTCGCATTCCAAGAGACACGAAAGCAGTTGAAGTCCCGATGAGCAAGCGTCCAGACTGATAGGATATCCAGATGGCTCTCCGCGCAGAGCATCGCGGTATGCGGTAATTCCAGCGTAGAAAAGAGCGGGTTCATCAGCATCAGTGAGGAGTTGCGGGATGGGGTCTTTTTCTGGGTCAAGGCTGAGGATGTCCTTCTCGTTAAGCTTGAACCAAGCGATACGCTCGTCCCAGTCTTTCTTGTCGAGGCCATAGTTGTTGGCCACGTCGATCATGAGATACTCGATAGGTGTGAACTCAGTGATGGGCATTGGCGACTCCTATGGTGGATTCTATCCAGTTATCCTGAGGAAGTAGTTGTACATATCCTCGAAGAGCTGGCTTTGTGCTGCTCTCGCGGCAGCTTCGCGGTCCTCATAGTATTCTCTGACCATGGCCCTGAAGGCCATGATCTGGGATTTGGAGCGGATGTGGACTACCGGCCTCCGAATCTTGTTCCTCATTGGGGACTTCTTCATTTTTGGCTCCTAGTATCAGGAGGTCTTGACGACCTCCTTGTGGGCGAACTCGACCGTGGCCTTGTTCCAAGGGTTCCCTTGCGGGTTCACATGGTATCCTTGGGTGTAGGATCGGCCTCTCTTGTCGTATCGTGTGGTGATGTGGAAGCGGTTGCCGTGGAGAACCAAGTGGTCAATGACGTCCCTTGAGACCTCATCGTACTTGGCGAAGGCTTTGACGCGGGCTTGATAGTCCTTCTTGTCCTCACCCGGCTGCTGCTTGTCGAGGTTCTTCCACTTGTTCTGGATCAGCCTGACCACCTCGGTATTCAGACTGTAGGTCACTTCGTTCTGGCGGTTCAAGTGGGCCAGATAGACATCATCCTCGGTATGGTTGTTCCTAAGGATCACGCTCTTGGAGAACGTGTAGTAGCCACTGTCGGTGTTCTTCTTTACCTCTAGTGGGACCACCAGCATGGGAAGTGGGTACTGGTAGCGGTCGAGGTCTTGGTACACATCCTCGCTGACGTCGATACGAATGATGAAGGTAGGTTGACACTCCCTCTTCATCGTAGCGAAGTCCATCTTATAGACCTCTTCGAAGTCTACGAAGTCCTCTTCGGCTGCTTTAAGCAGTGCATCGGCACACGCTTGGAATGGGTCTTTATGTTCCTCGAAATAGCGATGGAGGATGCCGATAAGGATATCGACTGTAGCCCGTTTGTGCAGGACCATCTGGCAGAGGAGGTCCACGAGGAATCCCTCTGGTGCTTGGCCTTCCAGTTCCAGCCCCAGTATCCTCTCCCGTACTTCTTCATCTGCGTTGAACTCCTCTCGTAGTCGGCTCATCACTTGGTTCTTGTTATAGAGATGCTCGAAGTCGATCTGGGATTGGACGTCGGGTGTGGTCATAGATCAGACTCCTTTGATGATGATAGGATGCCAGAGCCTCAGCCCATGGGATTTGGGTAGATGTTTGTTGCGAATGATTTCGATAATCCAGTAGTAGTCTTCCTCTTGGTAGGGCCATTGTGGTGATCGGAATCGGGCTCCAAGCTCTATCTTTTCGAGCCTTAGAGGGAGAGCATTGAACTCGCTCTCTTTGATCCAGAGCACTGGGTACTGGAAGCTGAGGAAGCTGAATCCATGGTTCGCATGGTCTGGGCCGGGATTTTCATCCCGACCATCACTCATGGAGCCATAGTTAAGGGCATGGTAGCCCGCATCTGTCTTCTTCACTTGCGTCTCCTCGCGTTACGCTTGTGTCCGTTCTCGATGTGGTAGGGGCTGTGACCGTGGGGTGGTGGTTTGTCCATGAAGGTCATGGCTTCGTCCACAGCAATGATCTGATCGGCTAGATCGTCGAAGATGGATTCGTAGTAGCCCTCATTGAGCACGATCTCTCCACCTTGGTCAGAGGTTTTGGTGGAGCGACCATATTCATGGAACATGGCTCGGACTTCAGTGGGCGTGTAGTCCACGGCTTCGTCCAAGACTACTAGGCTGATGTCTACATCTTGTTGCTTGAGGGCCGCATCAAGACGCTTCATCATCTCTGCGTCCATCATATGGACCAGAAGCACACTGTTCGGAACTCCACGGGTCATTCTCATCCATCCTCAGTTGTTGGAGCTTGTAGACTCCAGTTGCGTTGCACTCATCACAGTCTTCTACTTCATTTCCGTATCCTAGAACCAAACCACCGTGGCAGTTTTGGCATACCCAGTCGTCTGGTTCTAGGAGTTCAGATAGTAGCATCTCTCGGGCTTGCTTGAATCTTTGAGCTATCTTACGAAGCTGGAGAAGCCTACCAGCTACGTATTTATCAATGTCCTTGTTGTGCTCTTGGTCATTGAGATAGCTAAGCTCATGGAGGTCCGTTAGGACATCTGACTCTACGATGTCCATGATCCCCTCTATGAAGTCATAGAAGGTGAATGGTGCGTCAGAAGGTGCCCCAGTATTCATAGTCGTCTCCCAGCCATTGCTGCCAAGCTGTATCGAAGAAGCAGTTCTTGGAGCTACCTAGGAACATACGGGCCATGGTCTCATCGTCGTGGATGCGAGCGAGTCCGCATCCCACTTGGGTCACGATGAACTTAAACTCCTGATGGACCTTCGCGTAGAACTTGAAGGTGTCCACGTATGGGATGATGTAAGCGGTAGGAATAGGTGCGAATCTGTGGCCTACCGTGGGGATCGCATAGCTGCGTCCGTGGTGGCCTGCCATGCCTCGGGGACCAAAGAGCGCTCCCCACTGTTCTGCCGCTGTGCGGGCCGCTCCGGCTCCGTGGTAGCCATCGTAGTTGGAGCCAAAGACGAAGACTAGGCTGGGGTCCATATCTGGAGTGATGATGGTCCGTTGGGGGCGACGGCTTGGGCTGTAGTTGAAGATGCTCATTGGGCGGTCTCCTTGGTTGTGCAGGTAACTGCGAGGTCTTTGCACCAAGGGAACTTCCCTCGGGCTAGGCTCAGAGCCTCATGGTTGAAGTGTGCCTTTATGGCTCCGAGGTAGACTCTCTTGCCGTTCTTGGTCCCATGGACCTTGTAGAGATGCTTGTCTCGCATTGTGGTCTCCTGTTGTTGATCCAAGGGAAGGGCGAAAGGGAGGCGAGGCACGAGACCCCGCCAGCCAAAGGCCCGAAGGCGCGTGAGCGCCTATGTGCGTGGATAGTCTACAGCATGAGCCTTGAGGGCATCAGCAGCATAGCCCATGGCTCCTAAAGCCCTGAGGGTTGGTTCTCCAAGGTCGATGTACTCGCCACCTTTCTGGAGAACGAGCCTTTGGGTATCGCCTACATTGGCAATTCCTAAGTCCCAGTTCTGAGTGAGTGAGACGAAAATGCCGCCATGGACTTCGTTTTGATTGAAGGTTTTCATCGTACAGTCCTTGTGATTTTGTTGATGCCTGCAAAGACGTCAGCCACACTCATGGAGCCAAAGTTGAAGATGGGAATACCCTCTTCCTCGGCTATCCTGATGGCTGTAGCTGTGCCATTGACGGTCTTACCGCCTTCAGTCCAGCAGACCATGAACTCGCTGGGATCATCGAGATCAGGTCCACCAAGCTGATGAACGTTGCGAGCATGAAGCTTCTGGGCTCCTTGGCTCAGCTTATGCCACGCAGGGTGGAACATCTGGGCTATCTCGAAAGCCTGAGCACTAGGCTTTGTGTAGTAGTCATTGCCGAAGCGACCTTCGAATCCAGCCCAAGGTAGAAAGATTTGCTTATGCTTGGCTCCTAGCTCGAAAGCTGTATCAGCACCCTCAGCAGCGCCTGAGCGTAAGCACCAGTTCTGCTCTCCTAGACAGAGAGCGAGCTGTATCATCTGAGCTTGTATCATCTTGGGAGTTTTGCGTGATCCGACGCCAGTGTAGTATCGCATATTGTATGCCCCCATATAAAAAAAGGGAGGAGCTTTTGCTCCCCCCTTATAGGTATACCAGCTCTAGCTTAGCAGATGCCGATACAGTTGTCGTTTTGAGATGGTTGGGCGGGAGAGGTTCGATCACTGTAAGCGTAGGTCACGTTACCGCTTTTGTCCTTCACGATGTACGTACCACTGGGATAGATTCGCCCATTCCAATAGACTGGTCGAGAGACCGGACGAGTCACTGGATGACCATTGCGATCGGTCTGGACACCACCGGGGTTGTTGGTGGGGTTGTTGTTCCCCGCTTGGGTCGTGGTCTTGTGGTCAGCATGAACCATGGGAACCATGGTCAGCAGCATAGCCACCGTCAGGATGAGGGAGCTGAGGATTTGCGAGAGTCGCATAGTGGGTAATCTCCAAGTTGATGGCGTTAGCTTTAACGCCGAAGAGCACGATCGAGGATGTCTCCAAGAGTTTGTCCTTCGTCACCGAAGTTGTCTCGATAGTAGTCCTTCATGGTATATCCCTGAACCTCATGCCTAAGTACCACATCATGAGGAATCGTGAGAACATCTTCAAGACGAGGCTTGAGCTTGAGAGTGTTCAGCTCTTTCTCCGCAGCGATGAGCTTGTCATACTCATACTGGGAGATGGTCACGCTGGGAGCGTGGTAGCTGTAGTCGTAGTCGTAAGGATCGGAATCGTAGTAGTCGTCGTAACCATCCTCATACGAATAGTCCTTGAAGAACTCCCGCTCTTCGTCTTCTAGGCTCTTTTCGTATTCAGCCATTTCGGCATCATACCAGAGCTTGAAGTCCTCTTCGGAGAGGTTCTCCTCAGCAGCTTGAGCCATGGAGATATCGTCACGCAGGCATTCCTGCATATGACGAATGGAAGCCTGACGCTTACGCTTGACGGTTAGCTTCTTGATGAACTTGCGACCGTCTCCGGGTTGATGACCTTGGATTCCCCATCCAGCGTGTCCACCAGCGCGATCGCGGTTCTTATGGTCGATTTCCACATTCTCATAATGGGAGAATGTATAATAGCTGGAGGGATTACGACGCATCATGAAGTCAGAGAACTCACGGACGATGGTAAGACGCTTCTGCATTTGCGACTCCTATTAGTCTTGATTGGCTTACGCCGGGAAAGGTCTCTGGGTAGCACGACGCTCTAGTTCGTCGTTCAGCTCTTTGAGCTTTCTAGGATTGTTATCCTTACGCTCTAGGAACCTGATCGTATTGGTCAGGTGGTAATAACTCATCTCTTGGAGCTTCCACACCTTTCCGTTGTGGTCCATCCAGAGGCCCTTGGGTATCTTCTTGGGTCTCGGAGGCTTGGCTGTCTCAGATACATACTGGTCCCAAGAGAGGTCCATGTACTGGTTGATGATGTCGTCAGCTATCTCGCCCATCAGAGAATGGCCTCGCACCTGTAGATGATGCCCGGTTGTTGGGTCATAAGTTCCAACTTTGTATGGCACTCACCATGGTTGAAACCACCATCAATGATGAAGCCGAAGCCATTCATGATGACTACGATGACATACATTTTCGCCTCCTATGGCATAGGTGTGGTTTAGCGGTTGGGGCTATCTTTTTGAACTTTAGGATTTAGGTGCCCAACTTTAGGTCCAACTCTAGAGTTGACCATCGTATCCAATTTTTTACCCCTCCAGCTTGCGCCAGAGGGGTAAAGTAGGTGTGCTTACGCCACCTTCAGGCCAGCGGCAGCGAGGGCTGCCATCAGCGGGTTCTCGTCGGCGCTCGGCTCGCTCTGGGCGGTGTTGCGACGGTAGACCTGGATTTCCAGACCTTCGATCAACTCGCCTTCGCCAGCCTCAAGCCCGGTGCCGACTTCCTGAAGGAACTTCAGGATGGCGTTCTTCACCGCGACTTGGTTCGCCCAAGCCTTGCTGTTGCCCCGGACGGGCATGGGCTCGGTCGTGTCCAGCGGGATGCCCACCGGCAGGGAGATGAACGTCGGCTTCATCGTGCCGTCGGGCTGCTCCACGGGGAGCGTCTTGCCGATGTTGACCCACACTTGGGCCTGCGGGCGCTCGTCGCGGTCGGACGAACGGTTGGAACGCTGGGTTTCCTTGGAACCGAAAACGGCCATGGTAGACTCCTCGGGTTAGAGCGTGGGCACAACGCCAGACGCTCGTCAGGCGCGTGAGCGCCCCTTGCGACAGTGGGGAAGGCGACGGACTATGAGTTAGGACGCCCAAGTGTATTGGGACGAGAGCCCCCCCAGCAGAGCTGGGAGGGACAGGAGAATCAAGGACTTAGAAGTCCCGGAAGCTCATAGAGCGAGCATCCTTTTCTCCATAGAAGCACTTGTGCATCTCATGGAGCTTGACCTTGACCTTGTGCATGGCACCGTTGACGCAGCACATACCGTAGAAGCCGTAGTCACCGGCGTTCTCACCCACGATCACGGTCCCTTTGGGGATGATCGGGAGCTGGTCTGTGTGATAGTCGTTGCCGACGTCCTCCAGCACGGTGATGTGGAGACCCTCAATGGCACGGGATTCCGTGACGTTGAGGTAGGTTTGGAACATCGCGGGGACGATGTGACTCATGGATTCTCTCCTGACTTGGGGTGTGGGATTGGCGAGTTCGCGGGCAAGGATGGAACCAAGGGATTCAGCTTGGGCCTTGCCAAAGAGTTTATCTACGTCGATCGGCATGGTTCAGCACTCTCTGTTGGAGATGAGTTGATACTGGAGCTTGACTCCAGCATGAGGGATGGTGAGCTTGGCCTCTTTGGCCAGATGAGTGAGGATAAGCGTATCCTCTTGGACCTCATCTACCCTTGCCATCCCTGAGTTAGGGGACAGCAATGTAACGTAGTCTCCGGGCTTGATAGCCATGCTATCCTCCTGAAATGAATAGGGGATACCCTTTCGGATATCCCCAAAGGCGTGAGCCTTACTTGGCCTTGTTGCCCTTGCCACCCTCGGGCTTGTAGCCCTTGGTGGACTGAGGAAGGCTCCTCATCTTGGGCTTGGCCACGGGCTGCTTGTGGGCCTTCTTGGGCTCCACGGAGATGCCAAGGTGGGCACGAGCCATATTCAGGCTCGGATGGTCGTTGACAGCACCGATGTTGGTGCCGTCGTAGTCCTTCGGCAGCGTCAGGTAGCAGTCAAGCTCACCCTTGTGGTTGGTGATCTTGGCGATCGAGAACGCCACGTCCTGCGGGCCAGCGGAGCCGACGGTGGGAACGATGTGCGATTCGAGGATGCGGAGCATAGAGGTATCCTATCTATCTGAGGACAAAGGAAAAGAGAGAGCCCTAAGGCTCCCCCTTGTTTGGTTCAGCGGGTTCAGTTCTGGGTGTTGACGACGGGCGTCAGAGCCACCTTGAACTGAGTGTCGAGCCGAGCACACGCCTCATCGAACGACTCGATGTTGGAGCGGAGCAGTTGAAGCTCGGGATGAGCTTGCGGGCGACGGACGACTTGAGCGAGGGATTGCGTTTGCATTTGTAGACTCCGGATGCTGATGGAGTGGAGACCTAGGAACTAGGCCACTAGCCGCGTGAGCGGCTCTTCTTCTTACGGGGTATGGCTTGGTTCAGGTATTTGTCGTTCTGGGCCAACCACTTAGCATTGTCGAGGGTATAACCCTGACGACGATAGCGGTTGATCCGCTGGCGATCTTGGAAGGACTCCAAGGCTCTAGCGATATCTCGGATGAGCTGGATCATCTTGGTTCCTCTAGGTTGACCGGTTGTATGAGAAAGGCTTGATCGCCTTTCATGATCTCCCGAATGAGCAGTATGCGAACTGCTTTTTTGCGGGCCTCTAGAACAGCCTCCAAAGACTGATAGTCAATGGAGCCGTCCTTCTTAACTACGCCCATGGGTCTCACGGGATACTCCTAGTGCTCGTTGTGGATGGACCTCCACGAGTAGTAGAGGATGGGAGCGAAGCCAATCACGATGAAGAGCACCGCGATAGCATACAGTCCCAGATGGGGAACTTCACCACCATTGGCGTGAGCCAAGATGATGAAGATGAAGGCCATGAAGTGGCTGAGGGTAACTAGGAAGAACATTAGAATCTCCGATTCTAGTTTGAGTTGCGGGGAATAAGCTATCGGATAGGAAAGCTATCCTTAGCTCTTGGTTCCCCCAGCCCGTAGGCTGAGGGAAGATGAGTTTAGGACTCGGTTTCTGTTTGCTCCTGCGTATTCTTCGGAGCGTCGGGGTCGATGGGAGCGACCTTGATGCCGTTGACCGGATCGTAGGTTTCGCCGCGACGGGCGAGGTCAGCGACATAGAGTGCCATTAGGCGAGGGTTCTTGTTGAGCTGGTCTTGGAGTTCCAGCATGGAGGAGTGGTGCTCGATGTCCTTGGTAGCGTTGTGCCTGATGATGGCACGTTCTTTGTCACGCTCGATACCGAGAGTGACCTTTGCATTCCAGGCTTCTGCCTGGTGAGCGAGGGTGTCCACGATGGAGCCGACGCCTTGGACAGAGCGTGCGGTAGTGGACGAGGTAGTGCGGACGACGTTGAGCAGGTCAACGAGGGTGGCACGACCAGTGGTGATGACTCCAGTCATAGTGGTAGACTCCAAAGGTTGAGGTTGATGTGATGATCCACACAACCAATAGGGGCGTGAGCCCCTGTGTATGGGTTGATAGGGGGGGGTGGTTTGGAGTTGAGAGACTGGAGGTCTAATACAACCTCAGGAGGTACATGAGATTTTGTACTCCCCTAAAATATATATTAGAAAATCCTATTCCCCTAATCATCTGGTAGTAGGGAACTTACCTTCTGCATGACCTTCGCTTGGATATGAGATGCGGGAATCTCTCCAAGAATTGCGTCGATCAGGACTTCATTGACCATCTCCTCAGCCATACGGGCGACTACTCGGGGGGAGATACGGTCGATCTTAGAATCAGGAATTGTAGCGTAGAACATTTCCCCAACGCGGAGAACAAGTTCATCTTTGCGAGACTGGTCCATTGATTCTCTTTCTTATTGGTTCAGGGAGTCTCTCCCCTGTGTCACGCACGGTCTTCGCACTATTGCTTGGCCCGCCCGGTAGAAAGAACCTACGGGGAATGGGGACCTCATGCTGGGAAGGTACGTTTGCCCGCTGCTTGAATAGGTTTGTGGAGTCTCAGCCCGGAGTCGATAAGCTTCTCTCCACTGTGGGTGATTGGGACATCAATGACTATAGTCCCGCCTCCGCCCACTGAGCTATAGGATTCTATTCTGTAAGAGCCTTATGGAGAGCGGCTCCATCGAACTCTAGGTTCGGGGGCATACTATCCAATGAAACTCTATGGAAGTGCTGATACCCTCTTCCTTGGATCGGAATGAGGTGATCCCACTGCCAGTCACTTCCATCCGTACTCAGACCTTTGCCGGTATAGATGGAGCCGTCGGGTTGTTCTTCGAAGTAGCCATACTTCTGGGCCATCAGAGAGGAACCGCATGTAGAGTGGAATCAAGAGGGTAAAACTTGAACCTCTTCAGCAGAGCCTCCGTCAGAAGTAAAGCCTCCTGATCCAGCTCGAAGGTATCCCAGTCCGCATGGGTCGTCTGGTTCCTCTTCTCTAAATGGTCGCGGCAAACGTTGAAGAGCTGATCTCTTGGCTGCATCTGCTGGGTCCCAACGCAAAGGGATATGGTCATCCAGTAGGATGAACCACTCTATATCCTTGAGAGGTCTGACGTATTCGGGGGGAGGGGGAAGCTTGGGTTCAACTGGTTCCTCTGGGAAGAGGTCAGTGAACTTCCGTCTTAGAGGAGGATTGGATGGCTCGCCCATCCGTCTGATATAAGACAGAACTGTAGCAAGCAAAGCCCCCTGCCGGATTGGCTACCGGTGGGACGATCTTATGGCGACGAGAAACCTCGTCAAGAGTGGTTTAGAAAATAAAGACTCACTGTGATATTTTTGCAACAGTGGTGGAAGAACCCTCAAGTTCTTGTTCTTCCTTACGTTCCTTGTGTGTTCTCCACATAGATTCGATGAGAGCCACCATGAAGAGACCGGCTGTATAACCGACTGCGAACATGGTGTAGTCCTGAGGCTCAGTTAGCATTTCAACTCCTATACCATAGTGTCGTATGACCACCTCTCACCAGAGAGTCCACCTCCAATATGCCATGGCCATAAAGGAGGTCTCCGATTTGAACGGGTGTTGACGCTACCACGCGCTCGGTCAGCGAGGCCGAGTTGAACGGCCCTTATAGGGTACAGTGCAGGTCGAGCCGACTTGTCCCGATTCTTGAGGGCAGTTACTCCCTCTCACGAGTGAGCTGATAGCCCGCACTGTATGGGTTTCCTAGGAGGGACTCGAACCCACTACCCCGCCCTTGTATGGTGGGCGTGCTCTAACCTTTGAGCTACTAGGAACTGTGACCCTATCTTACTGGAAGATAGGGGAATCAACGACGGGATCGAGCGGACCCACTCCCTTGACGAGAAGGATCGGCTTCATATCCGCTAGACTGAGATTGATGCGCTTAAACACAGTCATTGCTTTGAAGTGAGCAAGAGCCTGAGCTTGTGCATCTTCCCGGCTTGGTGCCTCGTGCTCGAAGTCATAGCCACCGTAGTGCGTCGTATAGCAATTCATCATTGATCCTCTGGATTGGGGAGTTCTTATGGACTCCACGGTGAGAAGGTTGTGATCCCTAACGCCGGGGAAATCAAGTGGTCGTGTAGAAGCCGTGAGCTAGTAGTGGCCTAGCTGCATCGCGGCGATAATACGAGGATCGTAACCCCCCGAAGGCGGGTTCAAGATTTTTCCCTTGGTTCCAGTAGGATCAGGGTATATGTGCAGGATGTATAACCTAAGGGCTAATCCATGCTAACCATAGAAGAAGTAGAGGCAGCGATCCCCTCGAACCTAAACGTTCATGTGGATCAGGACCTTGTGGATCAGCTCAACAACTTGAGCCAAGACCCTATCGCTGCGGCGAATATCCGGGAGCACTTCCTAGGATTCTCGATCGTATTGCGAGAGGGGAAGTTCAAGCTCGATGACTACGTGAATGCAGTAGCCTACTCCAGCTACAAGCTGATGGGCTACTCCAATCGGGATGCTTATGATCGGGCTTTCCCCGATCGGATCAGACGTCTTAAAGCCGAAGGCAAGAACGACCAAACGATCAGTGCCTACGTCGCTGGCTACCATAAGAACAAGCTGGTCCAGAAGATTCTGGAACGGGCATATGTTCCTGTCTGGCTCGTGAACCAAGACGCTGTGCAGGATGCGATCAACGTCCAGCGAGAGATCATGAACGATAAGTTGGTCAACGCCCGTGAGCGTGTGGCTGCGGCGAACAGCCTACTAGCGAACTTGAAAGCTCCTGAGAAACGAGAGGTGTCTCTGTCGATCGGAATCGACGAGAACCGTGGTATGGCTGATATGAAGAAGGCCATTCGGGAACTGGCTCAACAACAGGTGTCTGCTATTGAAGGGGGTGCGAGAACCAAGGATATTGCACATGCTCGGATTATCGACGCCGAGGTTATCCGGGACGATGAGTAATGGCTGAGGTAGTCCTCACTCCGATAGAGAAGCGAACTGTAGACGAATGGCTAGACCTCGTAGATTATGAGGACCTAGAGTTCTACGTGCCTACAGAGTTCGCTCTGATGTTCATGAACTTCATCAAGCTCGTCAATGGGGATGAGGGTGAAGAGAACAAGACTCCCGTCGTGCATCTCAAGATGCTCGACAAGATCGGAGGGAAGAAGCAGCGGGTAGCAAACCTGTGCTTCCGTGGTGCTGCGAAGACCACTCTGATGTTTGAATACCTAATCCTATTCATTGCCTTCTTCGGGTACATCCCCGGCTTCGGCAAAGTGGAAGGTATGATCTACGTCTCGGACTCCATGGACAACGGGGTGAAGTCAGCCCGAAAAAATATCGAGTTCCGCTACCATAAGTCAGACTTCCTGCAAGAGAACATTCCCGGCCACCACTTCACTGACAACTATATCGAGTTCAACAACCTCGAAGGGCATCGACTTGGCTGCAAGATGTTCGGTGCCAAGACTGGTATCCGGGGTACGAAGATTTTCGGTAAGCGTCCTGTGCTCGCGGTACTTGATGACCTCGTAAGCGATGAGGATGCGAAGTCTGCTGCGGCGATGAATGCGATTAACGATACAGTCTATAATGGTATTGACTACGCTCTTCATCCTACCCGCCGTAAGATCATCTTCAATGGGACGCCGTTCAACAAAGGGGATATCCTTTACTCTGCCGTGGAATCTGGCTCGTGGGATGTGAACGTCTGGCCTGTATGCGAGAGGTTCCCTTGTGAACCTGAAGAGTTTCGTGGTGCGTGGGACGATCGCTTCACGTATGAGTTCGTTAAGCGAATGTATGAAGATGCTGTCCTAGACGGGAGGCTGGCTTCCTTCAATCAGGAGATGATGCTGCGAATCAGCTCGGCTGAGGAACGGCTGATCCAAGATAGCGAGATCAAGTGGTATGAACGAGCTTCCCTCCTGAAGAACAAAGGTAGGTTCAACTTCTATATCACAACCGACTTCGCTACCTCCGACAAGGAGACTGCTGACCTTAACGTCATCAGCGTTTGGGCGGTGAACTCCAATGGTGACTACTTCTGGGTAGACGGCATCGCTAAGCGTCAGACTATGGAGAAGACGATCCACGACCTCTTCCGTTTGGTTCAGGAATACCGGGTGAACCTGATGAGTGTGGGAATCGAGATTACTGGTCAGCAGAATGCTTTCATCCAGTGGATTCAGAAAGAGCAGATGGACCGGAACATCTGGTTCAACTTTGCCATGGAGAAAGGTAAGCCGGGCATTCGGCCCGTCGTGAACAAACTCAGCCGATTCAACATGGTTGTCCCTTGGTTCAAGGCTGGAAAGATGTACTTCCCTGAGGAGATGAAGAAGTCTCAGATCATGGGAGTCTTCATGAGCCAAATCCAACTGGCTACGATCAATGGCCTCAAGGGTAAGGATGACGCTCTCGATACGATCTCTATGCTACAAAACATGAATGTAATCCGTCCGAGCGAAGACTCCTCTATGGTCAAATCCGATGACAGTGACCGGTGGGATTTCGATGAGGATGATGGTACGGAAGACTCAGGTCTAAGCTCATACATCGTCTAAGAGGAAACCCATGGCACTGACTTTTGGTGAGCTGACGATCCGTCTGGCTCAAGGTGAACTCAAATCTACGAACTTCGTGGACAAAGAAGACAAAACCTCCATTAAGGAGGAAGAACGTTCCACGATTGCTCGGTATGTGAACCAAGGATTGGGAGCCCTCCACTCCAAGTTCATCTTGAGTGAGAAGGAGCTAATGCTCCGAACCATTAGGGGTGCTGCCTTCTACTTCCTGCGGCCTGAGTTCGCTTGGTCGAATCCGGCTACCGTTCCTCGAAAGTATATCGACGATACTGTGCTTCCTAGGTTCACCGGGGATATCATCAAGATTCTCAAGGTGATGGATGCTGCTTGGCGTGAGTTGCCACGAGACAACGAAGAGATTCCTAACTGCTCTCTCTATACTCCTGCTTATGATACACTTCAGGTACTTCCCCCGCTTCAGGGATATACGTATAGTGTGATCTATCAAGCTGAGCATCCGAAGATTGTCGCTGACAACCCGGTTCAGCCGATACGACTTCCAGTCTTCTTAGAGGAAGCACTTCAGCTCTTTGTGGCTAGCAAAGCTCTGGGCCATATGAATGGACAGGAGCAGGCTGCTAAGAGTCAAGAATATATGACCAACTATCTAGCCATCCTTGCAGAGACTGAAGCTAAAGACTTGTCCAGCACTAGCTATGTGCGTGAAGGTGGTAAACTATACCAAAGGGGCTTCGTATAATGGCTGATGATAGTCCCCGCTGGGGCGACATTACTCAAACTCAGGAGGGGGATACTCCTTCGTGGGGCAATGAGCAGGGTTCTGGCGTAACCTTGGTTCCCGGTCCTATTGGACCTCAGGGTCCATATGGACCTCAGGGACCCGTGGGTCCCGTTGGTCCTCCCGGTCCTATTGGTCCCGAGGGTCCGATTGGCCCTATTGGGCCGATAGGTCCTATTGGTCCTCAAGGCCCTCAAGGGGTGAAGGGGGATCAGGGTTTTAAGGGGGATGTTGGTCTTCAAGGTATCGCTGGCCCAAAGGGTGACAAAGGAGACAAAGGTGATCCGGGAGCTGTAGGTCCAGAAGGACCTGAAGGCCCTGCTGGTGTGGATGGTACAGCTCTACCCGGTGAACCGGGTGAGAATGGTGCGTCTGCCTTTGAGGTAGCTCAGGCGGCTGGATACGTGGGTAGTGAGGTTGACTGGATCGCCTCTCTCAAGGGACCCAAAGGTGATCCCGGTGATGACGGTGAGGTTGGTCCAGCAGGTCCTCAAGGTATCCGTGGTATTCAAGGTCTTCAGGGTCCTGCTGGTCCCAGCGGGAGTAATGGGGTTGATGGGGCTAATGGGGCTCAAGGGCCTGTTGGTCCGGTTGGTCCTATTGGACCCAAAGGAGATAAGGGCGATCCAGGCACCAATGGTGTTGATGGAACCAACGGGATCGACGGTCTCCGAGGGGAAGAAGGACCTATGGGTCCTAGGGGTTACGATGGTATCCAAGGCGTCCAAGGTATGCCGGGTCCTGCGGGTCCAGTTGGACCGCAAGGTCCGATCGGTGAAACCGGTGGAGTACCCGATGGTGGCTTAGCTGGTCAGATTCTTGGTAAGGTTTCAGATGCTGACCAAGATACTGGCTGGATCGACTATACTGGTGGTGGTGGTGCAGGGTCTGTTGGTCCTGCTGGCGAAGATGGTCTCTCCGCTTATGAACTCGCCGTTTCTACTGGTTATGGTAGCGACCTTACTTCTTGGCTCGCTAGTCTGGTTGGACCACAAGGTCCCCAAGGAGATGTTGGACCTGAGGGTCCTCAAGGTCCTGTAGGCCCTACCGGTGCTGCATCTACTGTTGCTGGTCCTCAAGGACCGGCTGGTCCAGTTGGCCCTGCTGGTACTACCACTTGGGGTGGTATCACTGATAAGCCTGCGACCTTCCCTGCTACTGCCCATAGTCACATCTGGGATGAGATTACTGGCAAGCCTACTCAGTTCAGTCCTTCGGCTCACACCCACACGACTGCTGATATCTCGAACGCTTCGGCCAACGGTCGGACGTTCATGGCTTCGTCTAGCTATACTGCTATGCGGAACCTACTGAACCTTACGCCTCTCGCTACCCTTGCGTACCCTAGTGTAAACCAGACCACTACTTTCCTTAGAGGAGATGGTACTTGGACAGCCGGTGTGGCTGGGCCAAAGGGTGATACTGGGGACACTGGACCTCAGGGTCCGATCGGTCTTACTGGACCGGCTGGTGCTGATTCCACTGTAGCTGGTCCCAAAGGGGATACTGGTGCTGTCGGTCCTCAAGGTCCCGAAGGTCCTCAAGGACCCATTGGTCCGATTGGTCTCACTGGTCCTGTCGGGGCTGATGGAGCAGTAGGCCCGCAAGGACCTAAAGGAGATACTGGAGATACTGGAGCCCAAGGCATCCAAGGTATCCAAGGTGTCAAAGGGGACACTGGCGATCAAGGTATTCAGGGTCTGAAGGGAGACAAGGGAGATAAAGGTGACACCGGTGCGACTGGTGCTGCTGGCACGACCTCCTGGAATGGGATCACTGACAAGCCTGCTACCTTCACTCCAAGTGCTCACACCCATCCTATCTCGGCAGTAGATGGGCTTCAGGCTGCTCTTGATGCCAAGGCTTCGAAGACCAACAACATCACCATCTGGACAGATAATACTATTGTTTCAGATGCTGATCTTGCTGGTGAACAGCTTCGTATCGTTGATGACCCTATCGACATCACAATCAATACTGGTCTCACTGGTAAGCGAGAGCTTACGATGATCCAGTCGGTTGCGAACCAACGGTTCACGATTAAGGCTGGTGCTGGTGTAACCATCGTGTCTGCTGATGGCTATATGAAGTCCAGAACGCTAGGGAGCGCCGTTACCTTGGTTCCGGGTGAAACAGCCAACAAGTATTACCTGATTGGGGACCTCGCAGCATGAGGGGTCTCCTCTTGGGTGGTGTGGCCAGTTCCGTCTTCATCGCTCCTATAGTGGTGGGCGGACCGGCTACTATTCAACTTGTAGGAAAGCAGGATGTAGACCTAGGAAGCGTTGGGGCTACTGAGAGCCTGACGTATGCTCTTACTGATGGTGAAGTAGGATTCGCCAATGCAGTTCCTCAAGCTGGGGACTATGTGCTCATCTACGTCACTGTGGCTACCAACGCCGACAAGCTTATCACTCCCATTACTCCGGGGTTTACGACCCATGAGTACGGGTATGTGAACGTGAACGCTGACCAGACTGTCTGGTGTGGTGGTAAGTTTATGGGTAGTACCCCAGATACTACCTTCGAGTTTTCTACTACTTCTAGCTCCACAGCACACTCCATTGGAGCTTCAGTGCTAGTCTTTAGAAATGTAGACCCTATCACTCCTGTAGAAGCTTCTGAGATTTCTCTAACTACTGCCAGTGCTCCTGTTGACCCTCCTGCCGTAACTTCGGCTGGAGAAGGTAGAGTAGCTGTTCTTTTTGGCTCTCTTGCCTATGTGACGGCTGGTGGCGTCTATGCGTTTACTCCGGGAGATACTCTCCTAAACTTTACTCAGTTCTTGGCCCTTACAGGTACGACTTTCCGGGTTCTCATTGGTTCAGGATGGATGCGAAGAGATGCTGGAGTCTTTGATCCAGCGATATGGGCTGAGACTCGAAACGCTGCTGGTGATACAGAATCAGCGATTACTCTCTTACTGAAACCTAAGAGTTTATGATTTGACTACCCTCCGTAGCATGGCATATGCTATCGAGGTCCCAACCATAGATTACTCATCAAAGGACGCATGAGCTAAATGGCTGACATCGTACAAGATATTGTGGTTGGGGGGATGCCAGTTGCGTCTGTCTCCATCTGTATCCGGGAAGCTCTGCCGGGTCCCACCACCCCGACGAATCCGACTGGACCGACGCCTCCTATCGTTGTCCCTCCTGTCGAACCTATCGAACCGGTGGAGCCGGAGATCATTCCTCCGCCCATCCAGCCCAATGCACCGAGCATCATCTCGAATGTGACTGCTCCGTATATGAAGGCTATGACGGACGACCAGACTCCCATCAAGGGCTTCGTGTCTGGGGTCTATGAGACTTCGGCTCCCGGTGGCAGCATCGTCACTCGGACTGTTCAGTTCAAGGTTAATGGCACGACTCGTAACGGAGCCTGGGACCTTGTGGCTGGCGATGTGGTTCTGGCCAATGAAACGGTGACTGATTCCACCGGTGAGGTTGCTGTCTTCACGACTGCTCCTGTCACGGTGACTGAACTCACTGCTCCTGTTACGCCTCCTGTGGTAGTCAATCCTCCGGTCACTACAGCTAAGACTGTGACCTACTTCTCGGCCTCTTGCTCTAACAAGGGTCAGAATGCTCCGGTCTGGGATTGGGTCCTGCCTCGCGTTCGTAACGGTGAGCTGGTGGATCGAGTCATTTTCCATGGTGACACGAACTACTACAACACGACTTCTATCGCCTCTCTTGAGTCTGTGTTCCAAGGGAAGCAAGGTGATGTGGTCCGTGAATCCAGGGCCATGGTTACTCCTTCGGACCATGACTGGCTGGGTAACGACTCTCAAGCTAGCACGACCTCGCGTATTACTACACTGGCTCCGGAACCCCAGACTCGTGATCCGGCTGTTCGTCTCTGGCGGGAATACTTCGACTACCTGCCGTGGGCTCTGCCGAATGATACTGATCCGCTGTACTACAAGCGTGATGATGCGGTCATTCCGCTCCGTACCCTTATTACTGATTGCCGGACTCGCAAGGTCAACTACTCGGTCATGTGGGGAACGCAGCAGCTTGATTGGATCAAGGCTCAGTTCCTTGATGCCAAGAGTAAGGGTCTGTTCGTCCGTCTGGTGATTGACGTTCCCCCGCGTGGTGGTGAAGCTTCCAAAGCTGAGCTTGATAAGCTGGGTGCCTATATCCTGTCGATTGGTATGGAGAACCAGTTCGAACTGCTCTCTGGCGACCAGCACTGTATCGGTTTTGACTCCGGTGCGAACAACGTCTTCGGTGGTTGTAAGTTTCCCTTCGTCTCGGGTGGTACGGTTCGTAGCTCCCAGTCGGTTAAGCAAAGCCCGCACGATGGTGGGACTTACTGGGCTCCTTCAGGAGATAACGCTTATTCTCAGGGTATCTTCTCGAAGATGACTTGGGATGGTGCTAACGGTCTTCGGATCGAGCATACGGCCTTTGCTGGTCTGGCGGTTAAGGACCCGGCTACCGGTCAGAATACTATGCGTATCCTGAAAGTCTATGAGCGGAACCTGACCCGTAACTACAACGGGACGACCACTCCTACTGTGCCGGGTACTCCGACGACTCCGACTTCTCCTGTTCCGGTGACGATCGAGGCGTTCGACAGTGACCTTCTGGTTAGCCAGATGGGCATCTGTATGCACCTGTTCCAAGGTGAGTTCTGGGGTCTGACTACCGCTTGGGAGCAATACCTCTACGAACTTGGTATCCGTAATGTTCGTACTGCTATCGGTACTAGCCTAGACCAAAAGACTCAGCTTCTGCGTATTCTCCAGACTGGAAATATGAAGGCTCTGATCCGTACTGGTCTAGCTACGGGTATTCCGCAGTCGGTGGCTGCAACTGAGTATCTCCAGAACGCTGACTTCACTGGGCGTCTTCTGGGTATCGAAGGCATGAATGAACCGAACTTCGGTTCGCCTAATTATGACGATCCTAACTGGGTAGCCAATACTCGGAATACCCAGATCGCTATCAAGAACGAGGCTGACTCTCACCCGCTCACTGATACCCTTCCTGTTGTGGGTCCCTCGCTGTGGAAACGGGATCAGAGTGACATCAACCTTCTGGGCAACTTGGCTCCCTACTCGGAAGTCAATAGCATCCACTACTATACGAATGGTCGTCAGCCCATTGACGGCTCTCTCGGTGACGTGGGCATCACTCCGATGCAGAACGTTATCGCTGCTCTCAGCAAGACTGCTCCGGGTGCCCCTGCTTGGGTGACTGAGTGTGGTTACAACGTCAGTGGTATTGGGGCTCCTGTTGGGACTCCCGGCACGATTACCCCTGATCTTGCTGCTATCTACCTGCTCCGTGAAATCATGCTGTTCTTCATGTATGGTGTGGAGAAGGTGTTCCCTTACGCTCTTGTGGATAGTGAGACTACGGGGAATCGTTATGGCTTGGTTGAGCTGATTGGTGCGGGAGCTACTGCTACCTTCCGTCCGCGTCCTGCCTTCTATGCTCTGCAACGGATGATCCAACGGTTTGCGAATACGGGTCCGGTTCTTATCCCCAGTGGGGTTGAGTTCTCCATCCCGAATAAGCCGAGCACGATCCAAACGGTTCAGCTCCAAAAGAAGGACCGGAGCCGTATCATTGCGATCTGGAACGAAGTAGAAGTTGGTGCGGCCAATCCGCCGAAAGCGATCACTCTGAACTTCCCGGTGGATCGCACCGTTACGGTTTTCGAACCTAACGTCAGCGGAACTGGTCGTCTTGCTGGACGGGGTAAGTCGTTCGCACTGAACGTCCCGACCAACATGATGCTCCTCGAAGTCATCTGATAGGTAAGGAAAACCTACTGTGCCCATTATGCCTCAAGACACTCTGTACGATCAAGCTGGGGCTCCGGGTCCGGCAGGTCCGATGGGTCCCCAAGGTCCGGAAGGGCCTATGGGGCCTCCGGGTCCAAAAGGTGACAAAGGTGATACTGGCAATACCGGTCCTGCGGGACCTCAAGGTGTTGCTGGTCCTGCTGGCTCTACTGGTGCTCAGGGACCTATGGGTCCTCCGGGCACTGGTGGGGGTAGTGGTGGG
>Ga0210040_10000487_pt1 | contig 66530 bp, 58 predicted proteins | sample CryGeyCG12114_NA_FD_185462 | JGI IMG/M metagenome (GOLD analysis project Ga0210040, IMG submission 185462) | Groundwater microbial communities from aquifer - Crystal Geyser CG19_WC_8/21/14_NA (SPAdes) (version 2) | ecosystem: Environmental > Aquatic > Deep subsurface > Groundwater | place: USA...
GTGTGGGGATTCTATGGTGCTGGTTTTTTATGGTGCGCGACAATATGGTGCGATGGTGCCAAGAATTTTTTTGCTCTTTGGAATTTTTGGTGGCCCTTATAAGGGCCGCTTTTTAAATTTAGTGTTTCTAATGCCACAAGTGACTATATCTATACAGAATCAAAGTTGAAAAGTTAAAATCAAAGAAAAAGAAGCAGACTCAACTCTGACCGACTTCTAACAGTTGTTAGTGGATATGGAAACGAGCCTATCATTGACTATGTGAAAGGAATAGTTTCCAACATTGATTTTGTATAGATATAGTAATTTGTAGCATTAGAAACACTCAATTTACAAAACGGCCCTTATAAGGGCCACCAAAAATTCCAAAGAGCAAAAAAATTCTTGGCACCATCGCACCATATTGTCGCGCGCCATAAAAAACCAGCACCATAGAATCCCCACACCATAGTGGCCGCACCATAACGGCCGCACCATAGTGGCCGCACCATTCTGACAGGCTCCGCAGCATTTGTGACATTGTATTGAAATTCACCAAAGCTAACAAAATTATACATTCGGAACGAAACGAAACGTTTGTACGAAAACAAAAGTCAATTGTTTCACATCATAAAATTACCAATACACATTTTCCACACACATTTAAACAATTACTCCATATTTGAAATCCCACGGCACTAACCAACTAATCTCATCTCCAAGATTTTTGTTCCATATATTCTAAAAAAACACTAATGGGCAGGAGTTTCGACTTGAATTTTGATTAATCCTAAGCACAATTAACTAAAACAATAAAAAAATAACTAACTTTGAGAAAGCTCAAACAAAATTTAACTTACGCCTTGATCAACTTGGCTTTCTCAATCGTGTAAGTAGCAAATGTGTCCAGCAAGTCCACAATTTGAGCCTCATGCTCCACCAAGTCATTTAATTTAGATGTGGACGAAAAAACATCATCCCTTTGAACTTTTTCTACCAAAGTCTCTCCTTCAGAACCACAAACACAGCCATTTAAAACAAAAAACATGAAAACACCCGTAACGCAGACAAATCTGGAGCAATTTCGAACCCCGCTCATAATCTTAAAAAATCCCACGCCACGTAACAAAACTTGAGGAAAATTTTCGAACTTCCTAGCTATTATAAAAAAACCAACACTGTCAGCTCAAACGAAAACAACTTATCACATATTAGTTTGTTGTCATCACTCTTTCATTTTCAGTTTGACTTTGACTCCATTTTCATCTACCAAACTTTTCTATCCCAAACAAGTACGGCACACTGTATATGCAAACTGCAAATCGGCGTTTAAATTTAACTAGCTATTTCACTCAGCTACCTGCAACAGACTAATGGAAAAAGGATTCTGTCGAACCTATTACATTGGTAAAGAAATTCTTATGATGATTTGATCGCTACTGCATGCAGTGTGTACAGGTAAGAACTGCTGCAGTGTTGCACACCTTTTTAAAGCGTTTCTAGCATCCAACCAATTCCTTGCCATACGTTTTGCACCACTGTCTACTCGACTATATAGAGTTGGTAATTGTAAGTCAGTCAGTTAAGTTAGTTAGTAATAGCTATCGCTACAATACAGCGATTGGAGCAACTTTATTGTACTCTTTCGTTTGTATTGGTAATCATGCAGAATATAGTTAGAAAGATGAAATGTAAGTGGCTGCAAATTGCCAATTTTCACGGATATATTAAGCATGCATATTTTAAGGCCAGTTTCAGTGAGTAAAAGATTGATTGCACAATGGTACAATGAAACTATTTTGAGGCAGACTGAGCGCAATTGTGGATATATTTGAAGACTTGACTTTTCTCGGAATGAAGATTTTATTGTGCTCATATAAAAAGTTTCACAGAAAATGAACAATAAACCTTGAAAATGATTGAGACTTTAAACTAGGATGAATGGGTGCCAGCAAGGCTTACGCAGAAGATGTAAGCTACTTTATAGTTTGTTAAAAGATAATAGAACTAGATGATAAGACAATTTGTTTCAACTTTGTAATCATCATGTAAGTGGATGATTGTAACAACAATGGGAGTAGTTGTCTCCAAAGTGGTAGCATCTTATCAAAATGACCATATGCCATAGTTGTAAAATTTATTCTTTCGTTTCTCTAAATATCAGATTTGAGTTTGGTCACTAATAAAATTGTAAATTGTATGCATGTTTGTAAGGAATATGTGACACTTATTACTAACTATACTAACTAGGGTGATATTATCATACTCAGACTGTGCAAATGCTCTTATAATAGATTCAGACCCGTTGTTGTGTTTCCGAATGTTGAGTCAGATGGAAAACAAATGCAAGACAATCCTTAGAATTTAGCGGTGCTCTTTTGTGACCATCCTTATTGATTAAATACATGAGCAGACCAATAGATAAAGTGGTAGCTAACAATCGGAGCGTTTAGATAACAAGGGGCTACTTTAGGCTTCTGTCATGCTTTTCATGTAACTAGTTACTTTATCTCTCGTCCTTGTTTTCATAGCGTAACACAGATTCACAAACTTGGCAATTGAAACCAGCCAATTGTTGACACAGGTAATATATGATCATACAGTTTTGAAACCTGTAGTTAGTTAGACATGTGCCATCATATGATCAGTTGGTTTCCACATTTATTTGATCAACCAGGAAATTTAATTTCTTATGATATGAGTTATTCTGTGTGCGCTAAAATAGGAATTACATATTGGCTTATTTTACTGGAAATGTTTAACCGAAAATATGTCAAAACGAACATTTGTACACTTGAATGCAATGCATGTGACAGAAATGTTTGTTCAATTAATTTGTTGGCCAAACTGAAGATAGGAGATAATGTCAACGATTTTAAATGTGCGACACACACTATTTTATTGTAAACATTTATTGGATATAAAAGACAAAGTAACGTCCATGTCCTGGTCAATGACTGCAGAATTTTTTGGACACCTAGGCATTTCAAAATGGTCCACTCTGTGTGGGTGGTTTGACTGCAGAAGAATTTTTGCAAAATTTGCATTCTTGATAAAATAAACAATATCTGTGTGAACAAACTCCGGACGGTCTGCATGCGACGAATAGAGGGTCGATACCTTAAAAATGACCAGAAGGAAAGTTCCCCATGTTAAATTCACAGACCAGACTGTAAATCAGTTCAAGATTACATTAAAGACAAATTAGCTCGTAAACATGTCAAAAGTAAGATGAACTCAAAATGCACAACGATACTATCACTTTTAACCTTTTGGTTAACAGTTCAACTTTTTTGTCAACGTCGACATCACTTTAAAATGCAAGTGTGTAAAAGAATATGCTAAATTTTACAATTGCCACACACAATGAGTTTGCCCCTTTCATAAATAGTGCTATCCAGTCATATATCCAACGCAGATAAACAACTGCTACCCATTAACTGGCTATACTCTTTTGCAGAGAAACGCCATGTTTGTTAAACTTACTTAGGATTGTGCAAGCTCAAAGCAATTACTTACTCCCATTTAAATGCGTCATCATGCTCTAATATGCTCCACCAACTTACCATACATTACGTGTTAATGAGTTCAAACCCAGTTTTGGATTATTGTAGGTACTCTCCGCCATTACGCTTCCATAGATTACCAAATATTTAAGTACACATACTTGAGCTATTTTTACGATCTATTAGTGCATCCAAATTTAATGCGGAGTAAACATTCTCGGCTCATAAATTAGTGAAAAATTGACCCAACACCCAACTAACAATTTTTTAAAAATCGTTCAGTGCATCATTTGAGAATACGCAATCACGACACCCACCCGTTTTAAAACCAAGAAAATAAATGCTTATGATAACTGTAATGCTAATTTTAATTATTATCATCAGTTTTGATAGCCTGAATCACCAGAAAAAGTTGAACCAAGGATTAGTGGGAATAAGATCAAACAATAGCTAATCCAGACGATAAAATGTTTACTCTCCCTTAACTAACTACTGCATGGACGCTACATTTACCACATGAAACAAGCATTTTGCTTGTACATTATTATCCCATAATGTCTATGCGTGATAGACAGCCAGCTCACATGCAATAGTAAATGCGGGTGACGATGATACTGTATATACATATGCAACAGTCAGTTGGTCGGTCGGCAAAGAATCACTATCCGTCCATTTATCATCAAAGTCGCTCCTCTGTTATTGACTGACAGTTCGTCCAGCAATGCAATCTGCCTACATGTACTAACTAACTAAAAAGAGATTATGAGACTAGGTACACAACAGACTAACTTTTATTAATAGGGACAAATAGACTTGACGGATCACTCTTCTATCTCATTACATTTGATTCAGATTGTCCAGAACGTGTGGTCACGTCACACTAGTGTCCAGCGCTAAAGAAATTGTTAGGTAGTAGTTAGAATCTAGTTGTTGACAACGGATCGACGTTTTTCATCCCTTTGTCTCGAATTGCTCTTTCCAAAGTTCTTTGTATTTATGTTTGTACCTCCGGAAAACATTGTTTCACTATATTAGATAAGATCTGCTATAAAATACGAGTCAGTGAGCAATAAGTCTTTATTTCGACGGTGCTCCAAAATATTTTAATTGTGCATGAGAGCCATTTTTTTTGGTGACATTCGACGCCCAACGGCCCAGCACATTTTATTGCAGTCGTTTGGGTAAGAGATTTTTTAATATTGGATGTCAACCGTTGGTCACACACATTACTGTTGAGTAGTGTACTTAAGTTTACGCACATGACGCGCATGATGCTGATTAATGTTATGGTTTTACAGCTTATTATCCATGGGTGAACAAAAATAACTGACCAACAACCGAATTGAGTACTGCACTCGTCACGCCAGTAGGATTCAGATAATTGAGTGATTCACTTGAGCCAATTCAATTCACATCTTAGTTATTATCTCCTCAAATACTAACTATAACTACAGAGTTATCCTCCATTAGACATGTGAATGGGTGATTGAAATGAATAATAGATAAACGATTATTGTCACCAATTAATCCTTCACTTTGGATCACGACGATTGCAACAACTCTGTTAATAATACTATGAATTCCAGCGCCCGCTGTTGCTAAATTAACAGTGCACAAAATGTTTACGAAATCAAATATGAACGCCAGTTACGGAAACAGTCCATCTACGACCAATCAGAAAAAATCCTTTCGTATTCAAGATTTACTGGATGAAGAAAGTTCCATACCCACCGAAAATACAAGAGAAGCGATTCCACGCCGATCATCAAATCTCGCCAAAAAAGATAGCAGTTATGAAGAAAGGCAAGAGGAATCCCGGCAAGAGCAAAATTCTAATCGTAGTGAAAGTCCAAGTTCCAGTGAAAACGGAGACACAGAATTTCGTTCCCAGTTCCCCAGTCCAGTTTTGAATATCAACTCATTCGTTCCTCAGTATGGTTTACGGGAATCATTTGGTTCGCATCATGGGCAACCTCAACATTTCGAAACTCATACTATGCCAAGTGGTGCTACATTTTTGATGCCCAATATGGATACTGAATCCATGGATCCTGGCACACTTGGTCGATATGATCGATTTTCTTCTTTAACCCCAGGGGAAACGTTGGGTACGAATTTCATACCTTTGGGGCTGCATTCATCTTTTCATCCCTCTTTGTTGGCTCAGTCTTTTGTGAACCATCCATTTGATCTGAGAGTTCAGGAACGGAATACTTTTCTCCTCAATCGTTTGGCGGCGTCTTCATGTAAGTTTTGAACTCTGTTTACTTTGATCAGTTCTGCAAATGCAGTTAGTTGAGTCGAGAGAAATGAAAGATTTTATAGCAGAGTACGTGGATTTGGGCTAACTTGCAATCAGTATAGCCAATTAGTTAGTTAGTAGTAGTAGTAGTAATGAATAGTATTAGTCATTGATGCGTTAAAATAAGACGTTACTCCTATGGCAAGGTTAGTGGGATGGATAAGATTGGCTCTCTAGCATTATAATACCATTCTTAAAAATAGTAATTACATTCTAGACGACATATGATATCTTCCCGTACTATTTGTTTAAATAGTCATGGGACATGGCAGCAATTTTTTAAAATTACGATTTATAGAAGTGTCAGCTTTCATATAAGAAGTTCCTAGCATTTCTTTTGATTTCAGACATACCGAAAAGCCATAAAATACATTTCCCATGATATTCAATATGCTTCTCATACTATTGAAATGGTAGTCAGGAAAAGTGCGGATAGTTAAACAATAAGTTACTGTGGGAGTTCACAATCTGGATTTTTATTGATGTAAATGAGTGAGTGATATCCAACGATTTTGCATTTATTGCATTTTAATTGACCAATGTAGTAGTAGTCATAGGATAAAACTGTACCAAGTAATCCATAATCCATCTCATAGTTGCATGGCAATAAAATGTGGTTTCAATAAATGCCAGCACTTGATTTTCCAGATGGTATGTCAAACATGTAAATACATTTTGCCCTGATTATTGCTCACATGTTTGCTCCCATGGCTTAGGGGAGAAAAATAATGGTGTGCTTTTTCCCCAGGTCAAAGTTTCTTTGACATCATAAACAAGCTAGTAACAGTGACCAATGACTCGTTAGACCTTATAGACTATGAATTTGAAACGGAACCAAACTTTCATAAATCTCATAAACATAGTTTAGTAGACTAATTAAAACTGCTCATAGATTGTAGTATCAAATAAAGTCTGAGTGGAAGATACTATCATTACGACAATAGGCATCTCAAATGAGCGCCCATAAATTCTTTTTGTTTAGATTAGCGCAATTAAAATAACTTTAATGATCTGCTGTCCATGTGGACATTCCAATGCTAGATGATCCCTTTTTTAGTGACTAACTTTTATCAGATTTCATGTAATCTTGAATTAGTCTAGCATTGCTATGCAAACTTTAGTACTTTACGTAGAGAAGTGAACATACTTTAGTTCTGTTTAAATCATTGGTGATTGGTGTCACTGCTCTGATGCTGATCATTAGCTTAAAGTTTTGAATTTGCTTAGATTCATTATGGACTTTTTTTTGCCTTTTAAAAAGCGATCCTACAAATACAAAAAAATACAAAAAAAATAAAAAGTGATCCTTCTGCTGGCTATTTTATGGACATACAAACATGATTATGCCAACTTTCGTATTTCATCCTCTTGTCAGAAAAAACTGCTGATTGGTTTAACCCACTTTTAAGATCCCCAAGGATAATATTTGAGTACAATATAATAAGTTAAGTTGAAGTACGTCTGAAAATGTTAAGTAGCCCATAAATCCTGTAGTTATCGCATATACTATAGAAACTGTGTTGTCAATCTCATGTCAATAGGTTGTCATTTCATGGATTTCCAATCAATCAGGTTGACAATGAGACGATTTTTCCGTGGATATTGAGCCATTGACGTAATTTATCTTACAGATTACTCTGAAGCATAATTTTATTATGGAATGCGTTCAAAACCATTTGGTATAGCGTGCCAGGTCTGTGGCTCCAGTGTTGCTATATGATGGAAATAAGGCAAGAACACATTAAATTACTGTTATTATCGCCACGGCCACAAAGTATTGCAGAAATAACTCCAACTGGTGCGGAAGACATATTTGAAATGTTACTGTGTGATTAATATTGACATTTATTGTGATTGAAGATTTAAAAACGAAGGTTATTTTTGGTGCCCATAAAGGATCAGGATCATTGTAGCTAGTCCAGTATTGCATTAAACGGTGCAAGTACTACTATAACATTACACCTTTTTCATGCGGTGTACAGAAGCCAGTCAGACAAATCCTTAATCCTTATTATGAATGTTATCATATCAAGTAAAGTAAATTATGGCACCTGGAATTAAGTGTCTCTTCCTATCTATCGCTTTGTCAGTCAGTCATCTTGTTCAGTACTGTAAGTAAGTAAAAGTAGTTGAGGTTACTGTTATGCACGAATTAGCAATTACCAATATTTGCCTTATCTTAATCCCTCAGAGTACATACGTAAACGCCTTGTTCGCTACCGCCACTCAACAAAACTAAATATAGCCCTTATCTGGAAACGAGAATTGTCCTGTTTACTTTTTTTATGCTGTGTAATATCACATCGTGCAATTAGATAAGAATTGATGTGACATGACTTTTGTTCCAACCCAGCAATTTGGTTTTAAAAACATGACTTATTCGTTCATTATTGGTTGACCATCTGGTTCAGAGACTGTAAATAGGTGAAATCGGCTGAGCCATGTTTCAATAGCGCAAACACAATGAATATTATTGTTCATATTCACCACTGTTGTTTGTGAGCACTTAATTATTTGTTTTTGCCATGTATTTGCATGGTTGTGCTCATGTTTTTTTTGCCAAATGTTTTAAATCTTGCTAGATACAGTTTTAACAGATTGAAAAACATTTGCCTTATTAAATAACAACTGGTATTGTTGAGCTTAAAAATCGTATCGTACCGACTCTTGGTGATCCAATCATATAGGAATGAGATTGTCGATTGTTTGTTGAGGATTAAGCTTCTGTTGACGCCTGGAACGAACAATATTGGCAAATAAATGAGATACTCCTGAAGGCTTTTGGGATTAGCAGGATTTTTATCATATCTTTTCAATTATAACGTTCAATACAAAACAATCTACATTTGGATTGCCAATGTAATGCGGTAGTTACCTGGATAGAAAGGTTTATCAGGCTCAATAATGAGTGCGACCTTTGACCAAGTTTAATGCACAAACTGGGGTCCCAATGGGTTTTATAGAATGTAGTATAAACCTAGTGAATATACACAGTGCACTTTTATTTGAAAATATATGCAATTAATTTCTGTGCGTTTATTTCTTTTCAGATGTAATGTTCTCCCAAGGACGCCATATCCCTAACTTTATGAGCTTGGGGAGCAAAAGGAAAGGAGGTCAGATCAGATTTTCAAACTCACAGACTGCTCAGCTTGAGAAGGCGTTCCGGGATCACAAGTACTTGAACGCAAGTGACAGAAAAAAGTTGGCCAACTCATTGCATCTCTCTGATCGGCAAGTGAAAACGTGGTTTCAAAATCGTCGGGCGAAACTCCGAAAAAGCCAAGAGGGTAGAGTTGCGGGCAGTGATGTAAGAAAATATGTATAGAAGACTTGATCATCTTTTTTATTTTACTTTTGGAGCTGTCTAGTACAATAAACGGTTTTATTGCAGACTAATGCTCCAGGCGTCTCATTTATGAACAATCAACAATTCTCTCCAAAAGCGAATGTGTTCCCTTGCCCCGAAATGGACTACAATGATTAGCCGTAGCCAAGCTTTTGCCCAGAAAGTCTCTCTCCATCTAATAGTTTTAATGTTAACACATTTTGAAAGATTATTTTCATCTTTTTTGAATCTTAACGTTTCGGCTTGTTAAATAAGTACTAAGCAGATATTTTTACATTCATTAAAATTCATCACTTACTCAAAAGTGATTTTTATTCAGCATTCTTTATTACATATTTTAAAAAACTTAAAACACTTACTTATCCAGGTAACCTTACTACCTCCTATCTGGTTAAATACGAACCAATTAATGTTAATTGTCTATTTTGGTCAACATTGAAAGTTTTTTAAGTTTTGCAGCTTAAAATTTTTTAACTTTTAAGGAAACACCTCATTTTTGTCAATTAAAAAAACAATAAAACATTGATCTCAAAGAAATTATTTTATTGCATCAGTACTTTGTTGTTTAGAAATTCAAAAGACTTTTACCAGACAACCTGCCGAAATATTTTGGTTCGTATTTCAAAAGACAGTAAAGACTTGTTTTTAAAATATAACTCTTTAATAAAATACTGTAACTTAAGTAAGTGTAATGAATCCATTACATCTATAAATATTGTTTGTACATGAATAAATACAAATACACATTCCATGCTGCGTACTTTACTTCTACACTGAAAAAATGATTTGCCAAAATGATAGTACAATAGTTTATTTGTTTCTATGGTACACATAAACTTCTGAACTTTTATACTACATTTATCACTGGATCCAGGGAATCCAAAGCTATGGCTTCCTCGGTGACGTATCTAGCTAACATGGCGACATCTTCTTTGGGCATGATGGCTCTGTCTACAGCTATAGATGTTCTAGCTCCTCCATTGTAACTCATAAATGTTAATCCAATACCTGTGCATTAACAAATACCAATGCTTGCATTCGTCATAATTGAATTCCGAATGACTATGAATACTGGTAAATATAAAAGCCATCCAAACCGGCATTTCCTCTCAAAGGTGGCAACCAAAAGAAACAGTCTTCCAAATCAGCCGAATTCATCACTGTCAGTTTATGAGCGGGGGCAGGGAAATTGGACATTACCATTGTACTCATCCAATTACGACCCCAAATATTTGTCAACCAGTTGGGTCCGCCCAGTAAAATAGGCACCTGTGTGCATATATGATTGATCAGGAATAAAAAAAAGTCCTTGATTAATATCTGTTGCAACATTTTTAGATGGAGTGACAAATGGGTTTTTGATTACCGTCCAAAAGTTAGAATGCAAAATGGGGGATGTTTTCATTTGTTGCACGAATCTGTTAGATTGCTGCAAGCGCTCTCTAGGGCATTTGCTTCCAACTGGTAACACATGCACACCAACAGTCCTGAAATAAATCGTTCAGTTATTCGACCGTACAATACTTAACTCACATTATTATAGCTTTATCTCATTAAAATCCATTCGCAACTGTTTGTTCCACGCAAAATATCGTGAGCTAATACATACCCGGTTGTTCAAGCCAAGCACATCACCATTCCCCAATACTCCCCTTTGTAAAAAGTTCACGCAAAAACATACCCCAGGGGATATATTATGAGCATTTATGGTTGCTAAAAAGCTCTAGTTTTGTTTTATTTAAAATGCATAAAAAATTTACCATACGAGATTAAAAAGATTGAAAAAAATCTCAACTACCAATGATTAATCAATCCTTGAAACGGGTGACCAGCCCATGGCATGGGAGCCAAAGCACGCATATACTTTGGAATCTTGAAATCCTTCCTAGCCGTCTCCAAAAATCTGTGAAAAGCACCACCCCATAGTGCTAAAATTAGCACTGTAAGTGACACTTGCTGTTTTTTAGCAATTCCTTTGAGTCTATCTAGTGAAATTCTCTCGGAAAAGGCCATATGGACTTTATGAGTCAATTTGAGTTGACCTGAATGCCAACCATTCCTGTCCACATCAATAACAAATTGCCGAAGATGATAGTACGGTGTGAAAAGTAACATATTTAATCCCAGTAAAAAAGTTGAAGCACAGCTACTTTTAGACACTGGTGGCTGTGGAAGTGTTGCAGAAGGTTCGTTACAAACTTTCGTGCAAAGCAATTTCAATATGGAGTATCCATCTGCAAGTGCATGATGAATTCGGAAAAGCAGAAGAAATTTTCCAGTGCTACGATCCTCAAACCCTATTTCCGATGGAGCCAAACGTTCCTTTTTCCCAAAATTTTTAAAATCTATGCACACGCAGGGATCTTGCGGTTCATAATTACGGATAATGAGTAGCTCCCAGGGAGATGTTTCAAGGGGAAACGTTTTCTGCGAAAGATCGTTCAGAATGCTCAACATATCTTTTTCTGTGACCGTCCCATTATTGTTGGAGCCACCAGACGCCAATAAAGATTCCGTCTCTTCGCAATATTTAATATGCGAATTCAAACTGAACTCTTTTTCTCGTCTCCAAAATGTGAATCCCATCCAGGGTTGAAAATAATGCCAAAGTCTTTTGTACAACTCTTCCCCTTTTGAGCTCTTGTCATCCAGAATCCGAGTTTGGAAAAGGGTTCGCAGATCATTCAAACAAATTGTCCCTTCACATACTAGCGAGACAGTAAGCATGCACTCACAAGTTTTTGTGATATTTTCTAAGCCGACAATTGCATCGCGTGGGGACATCATGGAGTCCCAGTCTGGATGGACCAATTTGGCCAAATAGTGCACAAGTATTCTGTACACGTAAAGAGGAGACACTATCAGCAGAACAAGGGGGACTAGGATCATGTACAGACCAAATGCGAGTATTTGAATGCATATTTTCAACGAAATAGCCAACACTTTGTTCCGACGTTTGCGAGTCGACGGTGTGATGGAAAAAACATGGCCTTCTTCTTTAGACATTGTTTACACAAGTCACAGAAAAATATTCAGGACTAAAATTCAAGTTAATCTTGATCTTGACTTTCAAACCATGACAATGTTTTTGATTAGATGTACTGTCGACTATAATAACATTCAAAATGAGCTGCTGGCAAAAATGCGTTGCATAATAACTGAATTTCAAGGTTGCATCTTCTAAATAAAGGGAGCGTGGCCATCAGCTAGGACAATGTCCCCAAAAATCTACTCAAAAAATCTACATGACCGATTTTGCACTAGAGCTACTCTACTGTTAGATACAGCGATTTTTTACAAGTGAATGTCAATTATCGTTAGTTGCAATCCACTTACACATTTAATGTTACAGCAAAGGTGTTTGTAGCATGTAGCGTTGGGCGTTTGTGGGACCCATTACAATTTTTTAGAATGCGAGTACATGCACAGTATGGCGCTGAAGTAAAGACAACTGTTACTGGCAAAAGAACACATGAAAAACATGATCATTTGCCTCATGAGGCCTATGGGCTATACTACACAAGCAATCTGTAGATGCGACACCGAATGCAAAACTGATGTGCATTTTATCAAATAAATATATATTTGGCTCATTTTGAGGCGAAGAAAATGATAGATTAGAAATTGGGTCCCTTTCCAAGACCATAAAAGTTATCAGGGTTTATAAATGTACTGGGAATATCAAAATCGCCTCATGGCAATGGGCAATAATGACAATACATGTAATTTTGTACAGCAATTGTAAAGATTTTTATGTATTTAAATATTTTTATTTTTTGGAATTTAACTTGTCACAAGAAATTGACAGATAGCTGATAAATATACGTGACATCCAAATATGTAATTCACACTATAGAATGAAGTTGTTTCACAATTTTGTGACACAAATGAAAAGTTAAGCTAAAAGAAGTTATGCAATCTTAACCGGTTTACTTTTTCTCTTATATTTATATGTTTAGGTCTTTAAATGCGAATTGCTTTCATTGGGTTCAAAGATATGAATGAAAATACATGTGTGTATCCCAACTATGATTTTATGTGCATGTTGTGGGTGTATTATTAATATTTATAAAGGGTAATAGTGCTTACATTTTCCAAAAACGGTTTGCAAGAGCTATTTATATAATTGGTCAATACAGCAAGAACATGCAAGCAAGAGTTAAAAGATAGATTAAAATAAAAAAACTCGTCATGCCTTTGAAATTATTTCCATAGTAACTTCTTAGTTTTAACATCGGAGAATTCTGAAAAATGCTATCGATTACGAATATTTAAAAAATATCTTATCAACCACCGTACTTTAAAAAATGTTTAAATTTGGTCATAACGTTTCTTTACTCCCATCTTATCAATAAACAAGAATTACGTGCAATGGGAACGGTTCTTAGCCTTTTTTCAAATCCTGAAGCCACACCTCCAGAAACTAACCCCGTTCAGATTTTAAGGACAGGTTAACTATTCTGTAACAGTTTTTTTAAGCCTTAGAAACAATTTCTAACTCTCATCTTATAATATCGATCCATGTATTAAATATATGTTCGTAGAAGTGGCCTCACAAATACCTGAAATCGCTCCAGATCATGAGGTTAGTAAACGCGATGTTGCAACTGATACATATGGTTTACAAAAACGTCGAATTCCAAAGTGGAAAACTGCCAATGCCAAAGAATGTGCAGAATCAGGGCATTGTCATAAGATGGAAAGCATGCTTTACATTTTACCCACAGATGACTTCAGATTCCAAAGGGATTCTCAACGAGAGTCCGTAATATGGGCCACAGAGGTGAACAAAGTTCCGGAAGTACCAAAACCCACAAGTGATTCAGAACTGGACGAAGCTGTAGCAGCATTTGTAGGCATAAATGAAGATGATGATGAAAACTATAGTTCTTGGTTTGCTATCCTAATGTTACTATACATGGTACGGTCTTGTAAATTCAATCGAATCATAATTACAATTTCTATTTATGGTTGCACAAAAAATCTAAAAAAAATTAACTAGTAGTTGTTAATACAGAAAAAATGGCTACTAGTTTTCAAATTCAGATTTAAAGTAGTTAGTTAGTTTAGTTTTAAAGTTCATTTTTTGAAAATTTCGCTTCATGCGCATGCGCATGAGTTGTGCGCATGCTTAGCAAATCTAAACTTGGCGTCGGTTCAATGCCATTGGTTGAAACTGTGAATGTACCTAGGAACATTTTGTTAATGCTTCACCCAATAACATTTTTTCGTTTAGTTCTCTGGACTACTAATGTTAACGATAACTGTTGCATTGTTCCTCAATCCCCCCGAAACTTACGAATTTATGGCAATCGACAAGAAATTCAGTCTTCTGTCGCCAACTCTATTATCCATTTCATCAATCTTGGGAATAATGGTTGGAGCTTTAGGCACTGCCCTTTTGTTAAAACAAAAGTATGAACTTCTTTGTGTGGTAAGTTCAAACTTTCAAGATATTACCCAAAACGAATTAAACATAACGAGTTGACCTGCTGAACGTCATTAGGTGCTTCACATGTCTCATTTGGCGAAAGCTATGTCTACTATGAGTTCTGTTTGCGGAATGGCGGGTTGGAATACCCCCGTGAATACTACTTACGAACGACTGTTGGAAGCCACGACTGCGCATCTTTTTGGGATAGAATCGTATTTAAAAAACTGGGATGTGGATGAACATTTTTGGGACCATCTTCAAAGCAAGGTAGGTACGTCTGAATTACTTTACTGCTTCTTTTTCGATGGTATTGGAGATTAATCAGGTTAATATAAATATTTAATGTAAATCAGATGCGATGCTGCGGCGTTCACAGTCCCGCAGATTGGTATCGATCTCCATGTAGATGTATTCCAGAGTCTTGCTGTATTGCACCTTACTTTGAGCATTGTCGAAAAGCAATCGGTGATTGGAATGCAACGTCCAAAGACAATTTGGGTAGTTTAGATGGGGTTTTGTTCACTGATGTAAGTTATTTTTTTGAGGACTTTATAAGTCAATGTTCAGCACTTACATGTTACATAAATGCTTTTAAAAACACCAGAGCTGTATACATGCGTTGCACAAAGAAAGGCAAGATTTCCATAGAGAATGGACTGTTTATCCTGTCTTGTACTCTCTCATGCTACTTGTCTTCTCAATGAGCATGGCCCACGTTATAAAAAGTTTGGAAGCGGAGGCGAGAACATGGAGTGGACGACTGCGGCTCTTAAAAATGCGCAATAATCTTAAACGAAGTGTTTCTAATTGCTTCAAGCAATGTTGCTACAAATTATTTTGTTGCTCGTTGTGCACCAAACTTTTCGGTTGCGGTAAGGGGAAGGTTGGAGATATTGAGCAAGTGATTTTTGCTAGTCCTACGGATTCATTGGAACAAGGAAGCTCTTTGGTTTCGTGGAATTCACTCAGAAAAGTGAAGAGTACCCCGACATTAATTAAGTATTGATCAGAGCAAAATAAAAATATTTTAATTCAGTTGAAATTCAGCACTGTTGCAATTGTTTGTAAAGTTTTTTTGTGAATAAATAAGACCGTTGTGTGTTACAGTTCCTCTTTATAAACTGCTCATAAGCTCATGCATATGTATATTATTATGTTGACCTGATTAGTTTTAGATGGTAGTGTTATAAACCCCAAAAGACATAATAAAGACGTATGCGTTTGGGTTAAAACCAACATTTTAGGTCTTGATTAATTTCAGTATAATTGCTGCAGAATAGTATAGTGATGGAAAGTGTTGCTATGGGAGCGCAGATTTGTTTGCATTTCCTCTAATCTACAAGTACACCAAGATGAACATTCTCATTCCGCATCTGACATTCGCGATGAACACAACCTGATATTAGTGTGCTGATTTAAATAACTAAGCTTTTTTGGCTAAATATCAAAATTAATTAAAGCATTGAATTATTTAGTGGCCTTTAAATTTTTTATAATCAAATCGATATTGCAAACAACAACATCATTGGCTGCGTGAAGGAAGAAGGAGTAAGATTTGTCATATTTCTTTTTTTTTGCTTTGACGAGATTTCGAAGAAAAAATTGTGTTAGTTGTTGTTTAGACCGTTGTATGTTGTATCATCAGATACGTATTACTATATCAGTTAAAATTGATTTTATGTATTTTATTAGTTTCATTTGATTCAATATGGGATCCTCGTCCAGTAAAGACAAAGATAAATATGAGTGGGACGTGATTGTCATTGGCGGCGGTTCCGGTGGAATTTCAGCTGCTAAACAATGTGCCCGGTATGGCAAAAAGGTTTTACTATGCGATTACGTGAAGCCATCTCCTATGGGCGTTCGTTGGGGACTTGGAGGAACATGTGTGAATGTCGGTTGCATTCCTAAGAAGTTAATGCATCATGCCTCATTATTGGACATGTATATGAAAGACGCCACCGCATTTGGTTGGACCGGACTCACAAATCCAAAGCACGAATGGGCTACCATGGTCGAAAGAATTCAAAATTACATTCACTACTTAAACTTTGCATACCGACTGAACCTCAGCCAGAATGGTGTTATTTACCAAAATGGCCACTGCGAGTTCAACAGTGATGACCCTCATACGCTCGAATTCTGTGACAGACAAAATCAAAAGCAAATTTTGACGTCAAAGGTAAGTAAACTTTAAATAATGTCTTGGCGCGCAAACTGGCTTTCCTTCATTTCCATGCGCAGTTAATTTTATTCCATTCAAGCAAAGGATTTGATTTGAGCTGCGATATTGCCGATAGTATGTAATGTTAACATTCTTTGTTCGTTTTAAATATAAATAAATTAACATTCTGCATTTAACGCAGTATATTATCGTTTCCGTGGGAGGCCGACCCAAATATATGGATGTGCCGGGTTGTCGTGCAGAAGACAAAATCTGCATCACTTCAGATGAAATATTTTCTCTTCCAAATTTTCCTGGCAAAGTTGTTATCGTTGGCGGATCCTATATTGCATTAGAATGTGCTGGTTTTCTGAACGCTCTTGGTTGCAATGTAACTGTACTCGTCCGTGATGTCATTTTGAGGAACATGGACACCGGAGTGACAGAATATCTAGCTGAAGATCTGGAAGCGAAGGGAATAAACATGCTCTATGGATGGTCTCCTACCGAAGTCAAAAGAATCAAAGAAGGGACGCCACAAGAACTCAGTGTGACCTACAAAGAGACTAAAACTGGGGAAGTGAGAACAGTGATGGCAAACACAGTTATTTTGGCTATCGGCAGGCAATCGAATGCCAAAGATTTAAAAGCTAGTCGAATAGGTGAATGCCAGTCTCATATATTCATATTCATACTGATATCAAGTGAAAGTAGTACACAGTGAACTATTTCTTAGGACTTCGTTTGGATGCCGCCGATAAAATCATTGTAGACAAAGCGGAAGCTTCCAATGTGAAAAATATTTTTTCTATTGGAGATTGTGCAGCAGGTCGACCCGAATTGACTCCTCCGGCAGTCAGGGCTGGGATTTTATTAGGTGACCGACTTTGTGGAGGAAAAAAGGAACTCATGGATTACACGAACATCCCAACCACAGTTTTCACTCCTACTGAATACGGATTTGTTGGAATGAGTGAAGACGCTGCTAACGAGAAATTTGGAGCAAAAAATATAGAAGTGTATCATGCAGCTCGACAACCACTAGAGTTCTCTTTATCAGAAAGGTGTGTGTTTCATTCTGACTAACTTAAATGTATGATTCACAATGGATGGCACAACACTCTAACTGTTAATTACACTAACTAAACCAATTTGATATTAAACTGTACAGAGACGGTGACACTTGCTATTGTAAAATCGTCTGCATGAAATCTGGGAAACAAAAAATCCTCGGCTTTCATTTCTGCGGACCACATGCCGGTGAAGTCATTCAGGGTTATGCCACAGCTTTGAAACTGAAAGTAACAAAAGCTGACTTGGATTGCACAGTTGGTATCCATCCGACTTGTGCTGAGCAATTTACAACTTTAACTACAACCAAGTCGTCTGGAATCTCATTCAAAAAGACGTCTTGCTGAGGTTAAATCATGACGTGTTGACTGGCTGCTCCATCTCTCCATTTTCAGGGCAGCTATAAACACGTCAAATATGTAGTAATATCTCCTTGCTGAACTTATACTTGTGAGAACTTTTTGTTCTCATTTGTGACGACAACATTTGAAAGCTATAATTTAGTTGGATGGTGTCTGATGATGTAATAAGTTTGTAAGATTCAAGTTCAAGTGAACTTGAGCACTTTAAGTAACTGTAAAAAACCCCATATTTTGTAAATCTCATGAAAATTGACAATCAAAATTCTCCATACACATTAATACTACCTCATTTTCGACTACAATAAAATCCAATTAAAGTATTCATGCCATAATAATGATTGTTGGAGTTCAAATTTTTTTACAAGAGATTTATTAATCAAAAGCACACACGCTAAAACAGTGGTCACAATAATCATAATGCATATTAATCGACTCGCATCTTTTTTTTTGTATAATCTTTACAAAGCATTTTAATTCAAGCTGGAACAACTAAACATTACAGAGGGGCTAGCTTGTGATACATAATAGTGTAAGGTTCCTCCTCTTTATCATTAGACATTGGTAAAAGCAATCTATGGTTTGTTAAATTTGGTCTCGTGGCCGAGAAGACGAAGCAGATCACACACACAACTGGTACGATTTTTTATTACTTAATCGAAATGAATCCATTCTTTTTGTGATTAGTGCCTTTGTGCCAAAAAAATATTGGCAAGAAAGTTGTAGATACTATAATAACATGAATCAACCTCTGCCTTTTAAACCGTAGACACTCATAACTCAACTACCACAATAACCATGCACTCAAACTCTTGTGTGTAAAACGTACGAACAAACTTGTATCTCACTTCTATCTACCCCATTAAACACCATTCCTTATAGCATATCAGTTAAATGTACGCCTATTAGAAATCTTCACAAGCATTATAATAACTCTATTAATATATCCATTATTTCTTTCATCTTGAGCGTATGAAATGATCCGCGCAAATACTTCTGACTCTTCGAAGTACTCATGAAATTCAGCGTTGGCAGGTAAATTATGATGATTGATGCTTGTGAAGGATCTCATGGAAGCCACAATTAGTAGATTACAAGGTATAGAATAAAAAGTATTCCAAAAATTAATCGTCATGATGGGTTAGATACTGTCATAATGATTCATTCTACATTGCTAAAAATCAGTACGTGTGATTTTAACATCCTAGGTTCACAATATAGCTCCATGCACACAATTTAACATGAGGCTTGAACAATGAACTGGACGCAGATAGCTCAAGGAAAATCCAAATCCCGTACACACACACAAATACATACAGAGGGTTGGAAAAACGGAGGGGAAAACATCAAACTATTAGTGCACTTACATCACTAGTGCAGAGTCAATCCTTACACAAGTTCCAACTACCTAACCAAGTCAAGGTATCATGTATAAGTCAGTCCTCCAAATTCTATCAACAAACCACCCTATTACACTCACAAGCATGTTTATAAACAACACAAACAGTATATAACAGAATCAGCCTTTCTCTTTTCCAAAAAGTTATTCCTCCTACATTGTCTTGAGATGTAATCTCAATCAGTATATAATTAGGAGTAGCAAATAGCTATTACTACCATGGCCCACAATCTAACTAACTAACTAACTAAACTAACCAACTAAAACTGGTAACAATTCATTAGTTTATGTTCTCTATCCATTTCGCCAGTCAATAGCGCAAAAAACAGGCATGCATCAATCAATCTACGCAAGACTCTAATATTGAAGGATGCAATAGGCAAGAGTATAGTCTTCTGTATTTTGTTCAACCTTTTCTATAAAGCATCCCGAAACTAACTCTTTATTTCACCAACTTAAACCTTGTTCATTACTAGTTAGTTACAGTACGCGTATGTTATGAACTTACATATGGAGTGGAGACGGACCCAACTCTTACTTTTCAAGTCATGAATCAGTTTCTTATACATGATGGAATCATTTCATATTTCCCGATAAATAACTCTTGAGTTAAGCTCTCAATATATGTCTTCCAGGGTTTGAAACTTTCATGTGTCATTCAACTGAATGTGTTGGCTAGCTTAATAGTTTCTTAGTACACATGTATAGTTCAAAACTCTTATTTAGTGGGTAAGGCAACTTCAAAATCACGCCTATGAGACGACAGCATTCTTCAGATGACACTATAAACCAACACATTCCTTCTCTACAAACTTGACACTAATCGTCATCTCTTTCATTACTATCTGTATACACACAAAAAACACCGTAAGTTTTTAGCTTACTAACTAACTATACTTCTTAAGTTTTTAGTTAGTGCCGTTTTACATTCATAACAGCAACCTACATGAGAATTTACAATGTAGAGTTAGTTTAGTTCCTAGCTGCCTGCCACTTTCTTCAATACCATAAATCGATAACCTCAGAACTATAAATTAGAAGCAGCCTTTCGAGATTCGTTAGTCACGCATATCTTCCTTTGTTATTATCATCTCATCTCAGACTGCCAAACATAAACTTGAACAATTACGCAAAAAAAAGAAGCAACACACACGACACATACAAACAAAAAGATAGTTAGCACATGAGAATTCGGGATTTCCAATGTATTGAGCGGCAGTGAGAATTTCCTCAAATCTCAAATTATCTTGTCATGACGGTTTACTTTTTTTTTAGCCTCATAAGAGTTTGTCGGAGAAAAAGTCGTTACGATAATTTTAAGTTCTAACTGACAAACACAACTGGAGTTGACACACTCTAGTGCAGAGTGCTCAGGTCAACCAGCTACAAGTGAATGCATAGAGAAGTGATGATCATGAATAAGTTAAACTATGAAGCTCTATACTGTTTTTATAATGCTATAAGTATTCGAAGTTTATTCAATTCTTTAGGGTTTGAGACGTCATGCAAACGCGGGTTTTCTTGAAACACCCATACATGTTAAGAGCGCTACGTTTACTTTCCAATGGTGAGGTGTGTTCAATTATTCTTAACCGGATGCATCATTCACTCATATTGAAACTGACAGGCTTAAAGTCTAGTCCACACATTCCAGACACTTGAAGCTTATCATTACTTAATAAATCATTACGGGGACGTGAGTAAAAACTAAAATCCAACATACGAAAAAATTGGAGAACACCACACACAATAAATCACGTCCGCACACGGTTACATAAAACAATGAAATCTACTTGGCAGCCATCATCGTAACGATATCTAACAAAAATAGACAGTTTGTAACTGTATTGCTCTAGAATCATGGTACATGTTTGGATTTATGAAAAGCAAAACAATATAGCATGCTTTTGAGTGTAGGCATGCTATTTTTTTGGATTTGTACTCACTACTCCGAGATAAACTAACCACCATAAATAGAAGACCAGACAAAATACTCTGACACAAGCCTTAAGCGACAAACAAAGCATCGAATGAAACTTATAATATAGATTTTTTTAAATGTGAACAGTCACAATATTCCGAAAAGTTATTCAAAACCATTGTTTAAGTAACTAAAGCGGTCCTTAAACATATAAGACTAATAACAACACCGATTTTTTTCAAACAATCACAAACAGAGATAGGTTAGTAAGTTATATGCTGATTAAAAAACAAAGAAATTAGCAGCTATGAAACAAGCTATTCATAAGCAACTTTAATACTTAACAATCTGCAGCAACCTACGATAAATTTCGCAAGCACAATAGAATAAACAATATTTCTAAACAGTTACAAGCGAATAAACAATAGCTGAGTGAGAGCTGAACCACTCCTTCTAAATTTAAGCAAACAAACTTAAAAATAAACATTCTAGAAGATCACACTGACCTAGAGAACCATTTCAATAAAACCCATCCTCAACTAAAACTTAATAGGAACTGACAGCAGTTTTTTAAAGTGGTACTCAGATACCACATTCAGAAATCGGAGCTTAATAAAACTTCCGTACACAAAAGTTTTCTTTTAAATACACGATACAATCAACCTCACTCATAATAATATTAATATAGTGATATAGAATAAGAAAAACTAGTTGTTGCATGCTTGCTCCGGTTGATTAAAGCAGGTAGACTTCGCAACTTCAATTAAAACTTAAAACATGCGAGCTTTCCTTTTCAAATCGTTTCGTCTCCATGCAGGCTGCCGGTAAAATTCTTCCCTAGGCAAATGTAACACGGCTTCAAACTCGGCATCATTCAAATGTCGCTGGAATACGAACAACCACATTTTAGAACTCCGGGATGAAAACTCCCATACAACAAATCAGAAAACGCATGCAAGTAACTTATGCAAACTCACCTCGAGACAATTTCGATCCACATCAGCGGGCAATCGGTAGTTACTTGTGACCAACAGATGATAAGGATACACCTTTAAAGGCTCAGTAGACACTGCTGGAGCCATATTAGGGAGAGACCGTCTCAAATGAGGACTGGCCGATGGGTATGGAAATCCAGCTGCGTATGTTGTTGAACTTCTAATGTCAGCTCCCTAAAATCATGAAAAAAAATCAATCAACAATGAAGCCAACGTTCCGCAAAATATTTTCATTCCCCGTATTTATAGTAATCGATTATAATCTATAAGCTTACTAAAGCACGCCTGTCGGCATCAGTGATGGATCCAGTCGAGACTAAAAGAAATATTTCCCATTTAATACCACTGCAACCTCAAGATCGTATCTCTGGAAACTTTAAATTCTTACCATCCGATCGTGCACTGCTGAATTCTGTACTGTGAGTTTTTTCACCCATTACTCCAAATGGATATTCAGCCTATACACCATACACAAGAAAAAATCTATGAAGATAAGATCCAAATTCAAGTGACAACAAAAGTGGATCACTTTTCAAGACCATGATTTTCAGTTTCTATGTAGTTGATTCTAATGTTGAAAGTAGACAATGCCATTTACCATGCCATGGTAACTGTCAGAGCACTTATACATGAATGGATTCAGAGTGGTCAGTCAGTACTAGAAAATTAGAAATCTTACAGTGAGGGCTGCATGGCTTGATGAGACTCCAGCGTTGGTGAATGTATGCGATCTCGGAGCTAGAGTGTAACCAGGCTTGGGTGCTTGCCTCAATGAACTCACTACTGCAGGGACATGAATTTAATAATACTTTTATAACACTGTTCAACAGTTGAGACATAAATACATTTTGGTTGCGTCAGGGACAAGCCGGTAGTTTTTACGCTAACCATCAACTTTAGTGCGTTAAGTGTAAGTGATAACGGATTCAAATACTCCAGAGAAAATAATAAACAGCCAAAAAACTGGAAAAATATATGTGCAAATTAAATGTGTGGCTGTGATGTTTGCTGCAAAAACTCTGGCAACATTATGTGTACACCGTGTATCGTGATTCGTAAACACAACAATATTGCGTGTCGTCAGTGTGTAGGCATGTATTATATAGTGTGCTGATTCAAGATGAAGGAAATCAAAACCACACAATCACACAGAATCATCAATCAACTAAAACTTACTACATGTTAACGTAACGATCAGAAAAAATTCAACCGACTACGTAGAAACTGAACTCATGAACATCAAAAATAAAAAAGAATCATAAATAAATCAAATCAGTCGGTTCATTTTAAATTTTCAGTGTCAGATAAAAAACACAAGTAGCAACTTCTACAGTAATTCCCAATAGCATCGGTTCTATCGGTAACTCACAGTATGTGTAAGTCACAATTCTCTATTTAAATACATTTTGAAATCTTAATGAGGCATAAAAGGCCTTAATCAAGTGCTTTTTAAAATTCTTTTTGAACTAAGAATTTAAAATGAACCAACACTCAAAATAAGATTGAAAGCCATAAAGCGACTTACAACCATGCCAGCTGGACCTCCATTCCGTCCAGCGGCTGGTAAAGTGGCCGACTTCTGTCCGTATCCAGGCTTTGGAGCTGTTTGCAGAGAGATCACTAATTTAATAAAAAAATACATTCAACATGCAAAAAGTCAAAACATATTGTGCTGGATGCTAAACTCTAACTAAATTGTCGTTCATAAAAAATAACAAACTGCATCCATTTTCTATCTTACAGTCATGCACGCATGCAATGAAAGGAAAGCTTATATCGTGAATTTAAAATCTAAGAAGCCAATTTCTGTGCGCTTTTTACTACCGAACCGAACTAAAACTACTATGTTAGGTCATGTATCAAAATCTGTAAAAAGCCAGAGCAAGTGTTGCTACAATGTCGTTCACCTAGCCTAAGTGTTTTTAACGATGCAATACTAAAGGGTTCCCATTTCGCGTACATACAATTTTTAGACATGAACTTGCCATTATAAGCCGGGATTGTGCCGACCGACCGACCAACCGAAGACCTATAACTAGATCCTCGATCAAATTCTTCTTCCTCGAATGGTCGTGGGTGATCCAGATTTCGTGATGGAGCTGAAAAGTAAAATTATTCGATCATTTCCAAATTCTCATAATTTAATACTAACTTCCGAACAAATTGGCATACTGGATTCTTACATGCATTGTGAGACGAGTCATATCTAAGTCTGTTACAAGGCTCTTTATTAGCTGACGGTGTTCGAGAAGCATTTCGTGGGTCTAAGTGATTCATTTTCCAAGCCTTCAACTTTTCTCTTTCTTTTACATTTTGTAAAAACACTTTACCAATTCCAGTTGCAATTTTGCTCAATTCCACCTCTTGATTCTAAAATAAAAACGATATTAGTAAATATCCTCTCTTCTCGGTCGGATTTAAACTGTAACTTAAAATAATAATAATGACTATATTATTTGTCACGCTTCACGTACTTTTAGTTTCGGATCATCTTCTGGCTTAAATACGTTGTCAGTTTCATCCTCATCTTCAGATCCCGATACTCCTTTGTAAGAATCTGACCATCTTTTTCTCCGCTCTGTATTCACGAATCAATCGTTAGAATCTACGTTCACAATCCCATAATCTATGGCATACAGCTCCTTTGAAACTTACCAGGGTCAGTGTACGGATAAGGGGGAGCAGGAAAGTCATCTCTTTCAATTTTAGGTTTCTCATCAGGTTTTGGTGGTTTTGCACCAGGAAAATGAGCCAATCCAATAGGTTCTTCATTGTTCATATGAGGTGACTTGGGTCTTGGGGTTTCGCTCACTAACGTGTCTACCATCGTTCGCATTCCACTTTGTCTACCTGATCTTGATTGAATATGTATTTTAGACCTAGAGCCACTACCTGATTTCACATAATAAAAACCAAATGTAAAACTGTGTAAACCAACTATAGTGATCAATAGGAATTGAAAACTACGTCAAAAGCACAAACTTGGGGGACGATGAAAATGAGGCGAGGTGGGAGGTTTATCATACGGGTCAATTGGTTTCTTCAAATAACACTTGGTTGGCTCCTCAGTCAAATAGCTGTAAGTATATATTCTGGTGATATCTTCCGGAAACGGTGACTTGTATTCTCGCAGAATTAATCCAGGACTGCTCGTTCGATAACCAGAGTACTGCATGATAAAATTCAATGAATATTAACCGATAACTCAATACCGATACCATAATCATCATGGGAGATACACGTCACATACACTCAAGATTTGGTAATTCTTGAGCAACAATCATCATCTTCAGAAACCCCAAAACAAGCAAGTCTCATTCAACTTCAAATGATAAAATTATTGAGCAAAATAAAATGAACAAACCTTGCGATTTAAGCTGTTAAGAGGACTGTACAAAGAACCATTCAGACTAGGAGTTCGCGAACGCAAAGAAAACTACAAATTAAAACAACAAACAAACTTCGTGGTAACATAAAAAAATAAAATCATAATATAGCAAAATTCAAAAAATCATAACCAATGTGAACCGGCCAAAATAATGAATAAAACTAATTCAATTCCAGTGCAATGGCAACCAAGCAGTTAACATCTTTAGGATGTATCTGTGGATTCCCTAATCACTGCCAATAAATTGAAAACGCTCAAAACACCGAAGACTGGCAGTCAGAGGTGCCTTTTATTGTTCTCAATTCATGCTGAAAAAATCCTGTAATCATGAACTGCAGCTCAACAGCGCGAGCCAGTACGTACTTGAGTCTCCGAAACAGAGCAGCTATGGTCTAATTTGGAGTCAGGCCTGTCTTCTGTTGGATGACCATTTTCAGGAAGCCCATTAATAATGGTCCCATTTTCGTTCGGTCCAGGTCCACACCTTGGATGCCAAATAGCTGCTCCTTGTAAATACATCTCCTCTCCATCCCCAAAAGGATCTCCACATTTGGTACACCGGGCACATGTTGGATGAAAATGATGATTTTCACCAGCCTTACAAAATATACAACATTTCATGAAGGAAAAATCCCCATATTCCAGCATAGAAAACCTAACGCACTACACTATTTAGATCAATATTTCTATCATGCTTACCTGCAAAACCTTTCCAGAAATGTATCGATTACAATAGGCGCATCGAACACCAAACAGTTTTTGATAATCTTTTTCACAGTAAGGAACTTTATCCCTACAAATAAAAAAAGTTTTAAATGTCAGCCCAATCTATTACAAAGGAAGCCAAAAAATTTTACGAGCACAATCAATTAACACATCAGCTTCCTCCTTTATGTCCAACATATAATGAGTAACTTACTTTCCCATATACTCCCCGTGAAGAATCGTATTGCAGGCTTTGCATTTAAAACATCCCATGTGCCAAAGTTGATCCAACGCTACTAAAGCTTGCGCATCACGTAGTTCAGATCCACAACCAGCACATTCTGCGTTAAACCGTCAACATTTAAGGATGAGCTTAATGAACCCATTAAATTGAATACCAAATAACTTTGGTGCCAGTAAATACCAGCTAACAAAAGGACATGCGCATGTACATGCTGAGCAAATAATAAACAAAAGAATGGTGATAACGAATTCACACCGTCATCATCATAATGCTCTGCACATTTACATGCCAAAATAATAGTATGGTACACAATAAAGTCCTTTCATAGTCACCGCAACTTTACCTGTATTATCATGAACAGTTTGCAAAGGTGACGCATTTTGTAGAGCAGAAGAGGATTCTCCTCGGGCAGGGATGTCAACACACCGCTGGCACAAAATCTCTCTTCCGGATACAGTGACCTTGGCTCCTGTGGGGAATGGTTTTCGACACCGAGCACACGTGAAACAATTCTGATGGTAGGTGTTTCCCAAGGCAGTGACCACTTCTCCCTCAACGTACCGCCCACATGCCCCACACTGGGTTCCCCATCTTTGCTGGTAGTCGGATGTGCAGTAGTAGTCCCCATCATGGAGGAAGAATCCTCCTTGAGCCAACGAGGTGGAGCACACTGTGCAAAACATCGAGTAATTAGCAAATGCTTTGTGCATCCCTTTAGCGTATATTTTATTGCCCATCATGTGGGTGTACGACTGCAGGATCAAGTAAACAATAATAGAACTAACTGTAGGTGTACAGTTGAGTCATAAAAAAATGGATTGCAAATTTTAGGTCACATTAAATAGCATCATGTTGTTGAAAAGGCAGTGTTGTTGTTGGAATAAAACAACTTGATTTTAGCCATAAAAGGTGGAACAATTGACAATTATTGCTATTAGAAGTTTCCTTATTCAGATGCAACAATAGAATGAAATATGTTTTGTATCTTGACTTACCTTTACACTTAAAGCAGTTTTTGTGAAAATATTTATCCTGCACTCTCAAGACTTCTCCAGAACATTTCTTTTTGCATGCATTGCAAGTAGTTTTCCCTGTAAGAAAAATAACATTTTCCCTGTTACTGTTAATGACATTAAATACACAATGTTAATGAGCCGTAAATTTGTCTGGCACACCATTAAAACAAACAAATTGCAGTAGCACCAGAGAGAACCTTCATGGTGATTTTACATCCAAATGGTAATTCTAACGGATATATGTCATGCTATTTAAGTCGGAAATAACGTAGAATCCAAAGTAAGTGGCGGCATATTTTATATATGTTAAAGTAGCCATTATTATACACCCTTCCCTTGGTCATTATCGTCAAACAAATGAATAAAAACTGATTCACCTGGCCCATTGTGCCGTAGCATAACCAATTTTTGTTGATTGCTAGGACACAGCATCAAATAAGGCTTAACAAGTAACAAATACCGTGCTGTACACACATTTTCTACTTGCAGGCACAAGTGACAAAATAATAATAGCCGTAATCGAAAGAAAAAACGTCAATTCATTCTTAAGCAATTTTTGGCTTTGTCACTTATTAAAGCATTAAAAACTCTCATCCATTGTTAAACCGAGGTCATATCGAACTTGTTCAAACTACAAATTTCTCAGCTTATGCTACTACAATGAAAATAATTCTCATTTACAGTCCCTAGGCAGGTAGCAGCACACACAAATAAAACATGAAATCGAAAAAATCAATACTTCTTGGAAGGCCTTAAATAAGCATCCAATAACAAACTCCTGAACACATAACTCACTCCATTGCACACTACTCTCCATCTACATCGAACAATGAGTAATTACTCTTTTATTTTGTTAGCCAAACCCATGCCAAACCCATCGACTCTTAAGTAACTATAATAGCAAATATCGCTTAAGGTTTAAAAAAGCAGGATGCAATAAATCTTCGCCTGTGAGATCACTCAAAGTCATCCATGTACACGGTTTGCAAACAACTTCATATCTACAGACGTTCAAATTCATAATGGAAACTCTAAATCAACTTGGACAAAAAGCTCGCCAACTTTGGCTCCTTTTTATTCGCACAGGGCAAGTCTCTTATTCCAAGAAGAACTAAAGACAATAGCCAATTAAAAACTAAACATATAGTGTCAGTTGTGTCAGTTTTCGAGTAGCGAGAACAGGGAACATTAAAAAAAATGAGAGCACCAGTTTTTGCACAGCTTGGCTTTCTATCCGATCATCCTTTCATACTTACTAACTAACTAACTAACCCTCTATAAAAACTGTGGTACCCAAGGGAAATGAAAAACCCATATGATTATGAAGCGACATGCATGATGATATCATGCTACTGTGAGCTGACGTTACTATAATTAGCTCAGCCAATTCAGCATAAAGACTGGAACTGTAAACAAACTTTGACCTTATTAGAAGCCATTTCTTCATTTACATTACACGTGACGCACTTGGTTCACATATGAAAACCATGCTGCCTGGATTGAATAATAAATGCAAACGCTATTAAACACCCAGAAATTATATCCTACATTATCTCCTTCCCACCTTTTAACATTCAATCAATAAACAAGCACAGTTGGACAAAAAAGAACGAGTTAGTTATATTGTTTAACCATGAACAATCTGTGCACTGTGCATACCGTTTTCCGTGAGTCCATTTCCATTAGTAGCACTAGTACCAGCTGGATTTCTCTTTTTGCGAGAAGTGTATGGAAATGGGAGAGTATCTTCTCCGGATACTATGCGACCATTTCGAATGACAACATTGATCTTTGGATCTTGTAAATCGAACACATTGGAACGATAGGGACGATGGCTAGTGTCGCTATTATTATTTCCACTTGGTTGTCCCAAGGAATATGTTTTAGAAGGCATTTTTCCCTACAGGAGTAGACAATTCCACATGACCAAATACGGGACACAAATAAACAAACACAATTACGACACCAAATGGTACGCAGAAATGCAAATAGAGAAACTGTTGAAAAACAAGAAGAGTGGTATTTCTTGGAAATATAAAAGTTTTCTGGTGTCTTCAACAACTAAACTATGGCAACTGCACGAACCGACCCAAGTGTAATTTATCATGTAGGAATAAATCCAATCTCTTCAATCAAACGTTTGATTGGTAACTTCACCACCGAAATCAATTCTAAACTGATGATTCACTTTCAATGCAAAAGCACGCGTTCGTTTTTTTATTACCAAAACGTGAACGCGAACATGTTGCACATAAAATATGGAATGCAGCAACGCATGCAACCATAACAATAGGGAATTGTAAAACTCGTGCCGTGCCAACTCATTTTTTTTCTCTACCTCTATAATTGAGAAGAACCAAAGTGATCCACATTTATGAGTGGTGAACTAAGAAAAAACAGAAACTACCACATGAGTTTGTTTTCACGAAGAGAAAATTAGGAGGAACACCACTTCACACTCACAGCATTACATTTTGCATGCTCAGACAAATTATTATTGAGCAAAGCAATCACTAAAGTCATTATGAACCTCTGTACAAGAAAATTCCCAACAAACAACAGATAATAGTTTTATCACAGTGTTCATGTTCCTCCATACTAACCTAAACTTTGGTCGAAAACTACCTTTTCTGGTTGTAAGCACACATCACTGATAAACCATAATGATTAAAGCGAAAATTAATGCACTTTTCTGCTGCAGTAGTTTAGATGTAACTGACTTACTAACTAACTGACTGACGAACAACTAGGAATTGCAAGCCTGTTTCGTTTCTATGTATGGTTTACCATTTGCAATTCTCTTTTGCTCAAATCAGCTACCAAACACATTTAACATGACAATGCATACGCTTTGTAATGCTTTTAATAATTTCCTCTGGGAACCAGCCAGTGCCACTAACTACCAAACGTTAAAAAACTGTAGTACATCCAATTTCAACTACCAACCAACATTTTACAACATTAGCTAGAAAATAATATCCACGATTCCTCGCCTTGAATAATAACTCCAGAAACAATTTAAACTATAAAGTTCCACACTGAACTGGTCTGGCTAAAATTGAATACTCCTGAGAAAAATTAAAATCTATGTAGCTGTTGCACACATTTTGAAAAACGCATATCAGTTACTAAAGGACAACGCAAGGACATTAGTCGTTGAATTTGCGGTATTCTTTTTCAAATGGAAACTTGCATTGATGACAGCCACCCAATAGCTATTATTTGGGAAGCTTGCATATTGCATAACATGGCTCAAGGCTGTGAATGAGTGCTTCAGTCAATTCAATAGGTGCTGAATAAACATCACATAGGGGAAAAAGATTTTAACATGTCCTCATCTCAAATTAGCAGCTTTGAATTCACTACAAATAATAATTAACATTATAATTTGTTCTCGTATGCACGGTATGTGTGAATCCAAGCCGACTAGCCACAGGTTTAGATCCTAATGGACAAATAAGCTGTACGCTGTTTAATATTTATTCATCATAACTGTGAGAGGAGTACAACATACTTCAATAAGGAAGGATGGAAATGAGTTTCGAGTGCTCACACACCGGAAAACATCAGCAGCTCAAGGAGCACAGATGAGTAGTCCGGAGGTATACAATGAACACGTGGGGGTGGCTCCACCAACAGTAACCTGCACAGTAGCATGCAACTTTGCGAGTTGGTTTTAGTTATACAGTCACAAGAGCCACCATGGAACCATCCATTTTTTGCCCCATAATTTGATACATTTCAGAAGAACACCCGTTCGTTCCAACTCTGAGATTCTATTCTACAAGTATAGATGTACAGAGAGAGACATTCCTTATCCTAACATTCATAACTCACACATTTTCATCCAGAGCACTAAAGTTTGCGTTTATTATAGCAAAGTGGTCTTCACCAAACCATATTGATGATGATATTGTGATGGAAATATGCCGCCCATATGGAATGCAATTCATACAAGCTTTCTATCTCAAGGTTGCTTCACATTGCTATTACACCATTCCTAAATTTATATCTTATGTGTGTGTAGTGTGTAGTCTGTGCACTACTCTCTATCATAAGCTAACTAACTAAACTATACAACACTTTTTTCTAATTATATTATCCCCTGACTTTCGCATGTGGATACGGGCGGTTGGAAAAACTATTTACTTTAATCATCTTTTTCTTGCGCACAACAACATGATGATGAATATGGCCATAAGTATTATGTGAGCAAGCAATAAAGAGTAACTCGTATCCATAATTGGTAAGCGGACGAGACGAGGTTATTTAAATTTATTATAATGACTCACTTGTTCTAAAACACATAGAGTGCATGACAAGTTTCCTATACTCGTTGGACTGCAAATCACACCAGTCGCCAGTGGATTGGATGGATCGGACGACAAGTCAAACACAGTACAAGCTGATAACATAGTAGTTAGTTGCATTAACAATACATTAGAGGTAAGGTGAGAAGAAGAGAAAGTATATAGGTTTGTCAGTTTGTAATGACTAAAGCTATTTCCTCATTTCATGAAACACTTCCATTCTCATTAAATATGGATGAGAGAGTCCAGTGTGCATTTAGAGTGAGTTAAGTAGATACACTATCATAGTGTGATTTGACCGAGTTTGCATGAATAACATTAATTAAAAGGTTGGAAATGAGATAAATAGGAACGCCTCATTTAGTATTCATAGCCAAAGTTTTGGGGAGTCTAATCGTCAAAACAAAATGTCAAATTATGAACAAAAGTAACAAAACTAGGCAACTTAAAACAAATGAGAGCCAGCAATGAACCATTGAAGCATAATAAACATAACAAAATATTCAAGAAGACAGCAAAAGTTGAAAGCCTGGGCTTCCTTCATACACAGCTTCGTTAAGTAAAGTAATACATTTTTACACTTTGTCAACACGCCACAATAAAATGGACTATGCTATATGAAATGGACCATACTGGTTGGTCGGTTGGAGCAAACAAAAGATTGTTTGTCCATTACCATTACAGAATGCAAACCCATTAACTAGAGCTAGGAGTGCCGAACGGCACTAACAATCTAAATGCAATTACTTCTCTCTATGTCAGCATTATTAGAGTAACACTAACACTACGTAAATATGAGCTTCTGTCCATTAGTGAGGCTCTACCATACTACACAGCAAAATGTCAAATTCAACTCAATAATACTATAGCCAAACAAGGAGGATCCTTCCTTCCTTCAGGAAGTTTTTTCACTATTCATATCTGATAAATGCTTTCCCACAGACAGATGAAAATCTTTTTCGCTGGGTAAGTTATAAAAGGTATCTAGGTATCATAATCCTGTCATTCCAATTTTTGTAAGGTGAAAATACAACGTTAATTGCACTAAAATTTGAAACACGGTAATCTAGTTTCTGTACTTTAAACTACATAGATGGAGCAAAATGTTCGTGAAAAATGTGAACCGTTATTTTATGTGTGCAATAGGTCGTCATCAGTTGTGGCACTTTGGCAATGATAAACCAATACGCAACCTGAATTTAATGACCACAGTTAGTAATTCATTCTGCATACTTATTTCATTTTAGATTTTGCATGCAATCAAACCGAAATTATCATTACAGTTCACATGTTAAAACATTGCATGGATTTAAAAAAAATTAGAACACACTTTCGACAGTTCTACAAAAAAAACTGGAGCCATTAGTATCACGGTCTCTGACACTAGAATTAAATTAAGAGTGAAGTTGATAAGCTGATAACGTGTAAACAATATGTGACTTAACCCTCAATATACAGTTCTCCAAATCCTAAATAAATAAGGAAAAAAAGAACAAAGAATTTAATGTACCATGTATTATAAGCGATTAGCCAAAGGCTTAATGAGTGCTAAGGAACATTATTTTCCATGTTTCGTTTTCTTTAAAATGTAGATGCATTGATCGAGCCGGCGCTCAGAAATAATGGGCGAAGATTGTGCACTGCACACTGCACACTACAGACTAACGCAACCGTGCACCACCGGTGACTGATACATCATTCAATTATTATTAGTAGATGAATCCAATCCAAAATGAAAATCCATTAAATAGAACACGGAATTGCCGATGGACTCAATTGTAATTGCGGTCCGCAAACCACAAGATATATCTCTTAATATCTTATTGTGCCACACTGCAAGATATGATTGAAAAAAATCCTAACTAACACAAATATGAAAGAAGATAACTTACCCATCTTACAAATCCCTGGAATTAGGATGAGTGACACTTCTATCCAAAAAAACTATCAACAGATGGAAAAGTGTAGCGTAGTTAACATCAGAGTAAACGGGGTACAGATATGATGATATTTATTCAAACGGTGGAGGATTAAGTATAATCTTTGGTCTCGAATCAGCACGGGCGAAATTTCTTAGAGGTTCTGAAATACAGAAATCGGTGGAAGTTATGTAAATCCTTGACTTGGAAGAGTTAGGTTTTATAAGCACACGCAGCGCAGATAATCAGTTTGATAACCAGGATGACGTAAGCCCTGTGAGAGACAAGAATAATTACAATTAAAATTAAAAAATCTCGTTGAATCAAAAGGGCGAGGTCATAAAATCTCATGGTAAACATGACAGCTACAATGCCGTTCCCTCCGGTCCCTCCCATCGTTAAAAACCACATCAATTGAAAACTGGTACTATTTTCCACATCAGTTCCTTACAACTGTTTTATCAATCCGCCATCGATTTCCCAAGATTAAGAAACATGCGATAATCCATTAAAAACTAAAAGCCGGAAAACTTACCAAGTCAATCTTCGACTATTCGAAATCAAACAACTTTAGGCAATCCCGATGGAAAAACAATCACACTCACTCGCTCGGACCAATCTACACGAGGGTGTCTCAGCAGTTGGAGCACACGAAAAATTGTCTCAGTTTTAATGATTCACTTGGAATTTGAGAAACATAAAACGAAACCACCCATGAAGATTGAAATTAATTATAACACGATTTTTGCTCCCACAAACAACTAACTAACTAACTTAAATAAGTACAGTACAAAAAATCCTATTAGTCTACTAGCATCACCGAACCACCACTAGACAATGAACTCGACAACCCTCTGAGAACCAGGAGCGGATTTTCACAAACTAAAAACTTACGGATTCTCAGTATTAAAAATCCATTTTTTTTTGTCAGTGAAACTCTCTGCTTTTTAGGTAGGGTTGTGCAGGCAGGCAGTCAGACAGAGACGACAGGCTTGCCTGGCTCATTCACAACCATGGCCATGGCCTAATCTACTACTCAACTCACTGCAGATTTATATATGCTCTATATTGGCCTACGGTTATGGTTTCTGTGAATCAGCGGTGAAGGCAGAAGCAGTCGTCTATACCTTGCTTATGCGAAAAGTACGGTTATTAACCAGTTTACGGACTACGGATGGAGCGATATGGTTGCAGCAACATGCCCTCAATATTCACAAGTTATACACTCGTAGTATATATATGTTGTTTTCATTTTGATAGAGAAGCTAAAAGCGTAGCCTGTGGGAAGGTGCATGCATACACTAGAATTTTTGTATGATGTCAGAGAGGAGAGGAGACCATATAATTTGAGGTAAAAACTAAAATGCTCAGTCAGTCAGATGCACTACAAAAGGGTTATTATTTGTCATACCTGCTTACATTCCGACAGGCTCGTATGCTAATTAAATGTGTTAATAGTTAAATGTGCTTGACGACCTTTAAACGCATGGCTATCTGGTTTCATATGTGGACTGCAAATAAACCTTCTTGCTCTCAAGAAGATTTACTTGCATGTGTGTTGATGTTGATAGCATAGAGAGATGGAGGATGGAGTTTACAACTATAATTACAGGATGAGAATCGGAGACAGAAGATATTTAAATGATAATATTCATAATGAGAAACCGATTACCGATACTAAACACGAATTCATTTTTTCTGCTCATCCCCTAACAGTATCCTTTATTTTATCCACTATAAGACTCCGAGACGCACGCATTAGATACAGCTACAAGACTAAATTCGAATCTCACAAAAGACAAATATAGAACTACCTAAGTTTTTTCAGTTATTTAGTTCTGCTTGTGTCCCACACTATACTTGTACAATATAAATAAAGGGTAATTACCAGAACGCATGGCTTAAATGATAGAGTTCATTTCAAACTAACTTATAACAAGGTTGCGAAGTTGCGATGACAGGATTCATTATTAGATATGAAGTGAAGTGATATATTTCGCGCATGGACAATGGTTTAGTTAACTTTTACTAGTTAAAGCATGATTAGTCTGTAACATAATGATTCTGTACAAGTACAGGAGGAGAAGGCAAAATTTATGGAACTAAAAACATAGTTTAGTATAGTTCTCAAAAAACATCACAAAAAAACACAATACTCAACGCATTTCGCTTTAACGTTAAATAGCTAAAGGTACACCGGATACACTACCTAAAAATATTGGTTAATCATTTTCAGATTCTCCATCACTGGAAAAACAATTAGAAGTAGTTTGTCTCATGTACGGTCCTGCATTCATTTGCCTGCAAAAAATATGCATGCAGTCTTAAATAGCCTTTAATAATATTATTAAATGTATCGGTGATATTTCCAAAAATTTTACCGTATGTGACGATAATGGTTCAACCATTCTTCTACCATCTGCGCAACAAGCAACGGTCGCTTGTGAATTCTTTGACGGGCTATCATAAAGCCTGCATTTGTGTAGCACACATCCAACCACTGATTCAAAATCATCTCTTCTTTTCCAATCTGCAGTAGAGAAAATAATATCGAATATAAGATTCAAAACAGTACAAGATACGATTTGAACTTTGAACATCGGAAACATGACTAAGTAAGGTTGTGTTTCCATAGAAAACTCAGCACTTACATCAGACTCTGTTAGAAAATGAACTGGAAGTAAGCTTCCATCAATAGAAGTTAATGGAAGGTACGTGGATCGGCCATTGATATCATTAGCATCTAAACGGGAAGCTGAAGCCAATCTAGTCATAGGATCGCAATCTGGATCCATGGGTACCAAAGCTGAAAAATGGCCCCGAGTATACCCTAGTGAAATTGGCCACTTCCAGCAAAAGCCAGGATCCCAGAAGAAAGGCAAGTATACTCCTGGAAATTAATTTCAAACGTTCCAATTAAATTATAGACAAAAGTGGACAAAGACAAAGTGGTGGAATAAACTTATTCTGAATATATACCTTCATAGCGAGCAAAACCCAAAGTTTCTCCTCGAAAGCTCTTAACGTATTTGACGCCGTAAACTATAATAGGGCGCCGCAAAATATGCGCTAAGGCAAAAATGTGAAGCTGTTCTAAACTTGATCCCGGTTGGCTTGCCAATGTTAGCAGTTTAGCCCAATCTGCTGAGCACTGGGCTTCATTTAAACTGAAGTTTAAAAGATGTGCGTTGAATAATTCATTTTCCTTCCACCTCTGATAAAAACTGAAATATGAAATTAGTTTCCATGAAGTCTGCACCAGTACATACAGGCACAATTTTACGAACCAATTTATCATTATAAACTTACTATGTAGCACATTCCTGAAGGGAGTCAGACAAAGTCCTCCTGAGACTGTTATCTCTATCAAAAATACCCCAAGTGGACTGAAGCACCGAATCTAGTAAGCAATCACCGGCAGAACGATTCCACAATGCGTAAAGACGGGAATTTAGTTGCTCCGTTAATTCAACAGACCAATTAAGTATTTGCCCATCCTCCAGCTCTTTCTGAACATCACGATCTAAAACTTCATCAAATAAAGTTTCTTGGACATCCGTAGCCCAATCTTCAATTTCTACAAAAAAATTCAACCAATTTAGTAAATTAAGTAGATGCTAGCTGCATTAAATACGGCATGAATCTTACCTGATGGTAAAGTAAACGTGACCAGTTCTGAAGTATAATAGCACCGAAAATTTCCTTTTCTTTGACGAATGGATGACATGGCAAGCCGCCGGATGTCCCCTGCAATATCTGGAGCAGCATATGATGGCACTCGCTTCGCAACTGAGGGTGCTCCATCAACTTGTGAAAGTAGAATGGCTAGTACATTTTCTTGGTGAAATCTATAAGAAATAGGCATATGAATTTTAAAAATATTTGCACAGAAAAAGAGCTGACTTTACTATACATAAAGTAACAAAACAATCTGCACACCTTAAGGCGAGGTGAACTAATGTGAAACCAATATCGAATGCAGATGGTCGATTGAGAAAAGCAACTTCCGACTGCGTAAGTTGACGTGCAGGGTCTCCCCCTGAAGTCAAATACTCCTCAACTGGTTGCAATTTACCATCCACGACTCCACGGCAGGCATTTAACCAACTATTGTCTAGAGTGCAGTTATTGTACCCATTAGAGTAAGAGTCGTTTACACTATTATCCAGTAAACCAAACCGGGTATCGTTAAAGCTTGCTCCACGTTCACTGTCTACATCAAGCACGCTGGCTATTGGAGGTGTAATGGTTCTAGCGAGACTAGTATCAGTATTCGTTTCAGCATTTGGATCTTTGCATAGAGACTTAGATGAGAGCACTGCTTTACTTTCACGAATAATAGGACTCTCTCCACGAGAGGTGAAGCACATGACGCATTTATTAGATTTTTGCCAGTTCGAAAATGTGCATAATGAGCACAACCACTTGCCGTTTTCATTTGGATTCGAATCTCCAGAGATTTTTAGATAATTTTCTTTACAAGCATCTTTAATCGGTGATTTATAAGCTGCGCCTTTCAAAATGGAACTATTATCAGCTGCGTTTTGTGAGATGAGATCAGAGTTAGCGTAATCAACTATTTTTAACGGATCCTTGTCACGGTAAGTTTCCCGCTTCCTGATTTCATCTATCGACTCGTCAAGTACAAAGACCCTCTCGGCACTGCACTGGGTGCAAGATGATAGACTGGGACTATTTGAGGAAGTACAAGCGCTGCAAATCCATTTTTGGGATTTGGCATCACACTCCTCATTTGTACAATTTGTGTGGTTTAACCCTGTTGCAAAGGATTCTATTCTCGGAGACAAGCTGGCGTCTTTGTCACGCTTTTTCACATAGCTTTTCGTAGGAAAGAGAGATTCGTTTTCGTTGTTGCGGATGCCATCACACAAAGATTTAGATTTTTCATTTCTTGACTGTTCTGGACCAGGTTTTTTACACCCATCTGTGGATGACAGCACCGAATTCACTGCAACACTCTTAGTTGGAGTTTTTTGTCTCCTGAGTTCGTTACATTGAGAATCTATAGAGTTCTCACTTACTAAGGATTGAACATCGTTTTCATTATTGCAAATTAGAGAAGAAATGGAGAGTGTTTCTGCCTCTTCGATCTTATGAGGTGGTTTGGGCTCTCTATGAGTGAGTAAAACGAAATATGGTAAGATCTTAACCATATACAGAGGCACGTACGTGGGTGGCAGAATTTAGAACTGAGAAATAGCTTAAAATGATTTGGAGAGTGTTCCAACGCTCAAGTTTCGTATGCTCCGATGGACGAAACAAAATCACAAATCAAAAATTTTGAAAATCGAAGATCACCTTTTTTCGGTTTTGGTGATATGGAAATTTAGATGCATGCAAAAAATATACTTTTTGATACTGTGGTAAATGGAAACCGCACGGGGATCTAATATTTGTTGTTCTTATTGACCTTCTCAAGCCTCATTTGAGCCATATTAAAATACACAACTCTGTCACCCGATTTCGGTGCCTCAATGTTAGTTAAACGAGTAATTTTTCACCCAAATGAAATGATAGAACCAAATAGTATTTATATAAATGATTTATTTACCTGCACATCGTGCATCTTACAGCAGCGGGCCAATTTAAGTAGGTACAGCGTTGGCATCCCCATTTTTGAGAATCACAGCTCATACTGATTTGAAGTAATGGTCACCAAAGTTATGGAACTATTGGGCGAATGCAATTCACCCCACACGAGAACCTAAAAACGAATTCCCAGCTTTACGATCCCATTGAGGTCAACTGAGACCTGAAAAAAGGATGCCAAAAACTTAATTTCTCTCAAGGTCGTTGTTCACCTGTTCACATATTTACATAACAGTTGGAGCACAGCATAATTTTTTCAGCAGCATTTAAAATCCACCAGTAGAGAGATAAATGGCACAAGAAAAATAGTTTCCTGCATTGAAGTCATCTATCTTATAGCTTCGAGCATTTGTCATTACGATTGACGAATAATTACTATCCAAATCTGAACGTTTCCCTTTTTATTGTATCATAAAACGATAGACACTACGCATGAGCACATGAAGAACAAATATTTTAGGACAATAAAGAATGCCCACCCTTAATTTGACGTATAAACAAAATTAAATTCACAGTTTGTATAAAACATCCGCAACCATTCAGCCCTTCAATAAGTAATGTACTCACCTCCATAACTATCTCCACTAAATTTTCAACAATCTTGTTGAAAATATTAAACTTTTACGAACCTGAGTTATTGCAAATTCCAAGCATCCAAATTTTTGCTCAGGTTGATGAAATTTTTAATTTTCCAACAGCCAACAGCTGAAACAGGATATCGTACCAACTAACTATTTGAATGAGAAACAATCGAATGGAAGTCACAAGAAAAAAACGAAATTATTGTCCCAACTAATTAAGACAAATAACTGTAATTAATTAATTTCTCCAACATAACAATTGTTGAAATTTGTAAAATAAAATACCAACTATTTTATAACTCTTCTCGTTAAACGGGAATAAGGACAACAATAACAGAGAAAAAGAGAGAGATAAATCTCACATTTCATCCATTCCCGGTCCTTCAGATGTAAGCCAATAGAATTAGGGAGCCAAGAATTGGGTCTTCTCTAGGTGTGACGTATACCGATATTCAATTTAGCATTTCGCATCGTATGTATGCATTAATGTGTATTAAAAAAGGCTTTCTGTTGCAAGCGAACATCTTAATTTGTAAAAGTGTATTATATTTTTAGGCATGACATTAGATTTAAAAAAATGACAATGACATGACGGACGGCGCATGTGGATTATATAGGGGGGGTATAGTTAATGCTCATTTCAGAATACAAGATATGTCCCCGTGCTGTAGAACACGATGTAGGATTTTTACCGGTTAGTTTTCCAGAATTTCGAAGCCACCACAATTGAAATTAAAAAACAATGCCTGGTAACTAAACGAGCAAAATAACTGCCTACATTTCTGAAATGGCTCTATAATAACTAACCAAAGAAAAAACTTACTTACTTAGTAGATGCACAGAAATTCACATTAGGAAATGAATTGAAATATCCGAATGTTTTTGAAGGACAACGTACGAATGACTGCCGTTTTCAAGAAGATCAACGTATATTTTTAACTGTGAATTTGAAAATCGTTTTATTAAGCCATTTTCATTAAGTTTTTGTTTAGTTTTATATTTTATAGTATAAAGTGTTTTAAAAATAAATATAATTTTTACATAATTTATGATGCATTCATGAATGCTATTGCATTTGCTAACACGCTCATATGCACATGCTGCACGACTAGATACTACATGCATATTGCATAAGCGTCCATAAACTTATCTTCTGGACTGCTTTAATGTATCGGTATTTGGTATGCAATGAAAAGCTGTAACCATGGAAGTAGATATTACTACGTTACTTGAGAATTAAGATCATGGGGAACTGAAAGTTTGATGGTTTATTTCCGGTTCCATGATTACTTTTCCAATTATTTATCGATCTTTAATAGGCTTGAGACGAACTATTGTCTCAAGAAAGGCATAAAGTGCAGGGATGGGATACACAACCCGCTCTTTCTAACATTTGTATTATAAATCTAATAAAAACTAGTCTTTTTCTAGTCGTTTTTTGGCATGCATGTGCTCTTTAATTCTCCATTCACTCATTGAACCAAGTTCTGTGCACATGTAAAAAGAAATCGTCACGTGGGGGATGCCGATTTAACGATATTTTTGCTCACCGCATCAAATATTTGTAGACAACTAAAATAGATCTAGTATTTTCTGGGACGGTTGTTTCATATTTATGTGATATTGTGCATCGCGTTTTTGCATGTCATCCACCAGCACGAAATCCTTTATATTTTTTGCAACACTCTCCTGTGGTCTTCCTGACTGACTGAGTCTACGGATTGAAATGAGCAGTTAAAGATTATTTCTAAAATTGTAAGTATGTCTGCAGTTTACCCTTTTGTCTAACATAAAAAGTAAGCGATGATAATTATTACTTACTAACTACAAAGGTCCATGTCGTCTAAAATTCATACTGCTACTGTACTACATCCGTAATTATATCTACTACAGAGTAATTTTCTCTCTGATCATATTTTAGAACAATTGCATTATTTTAGTAATAAAGAAATCAGCACCCACAAACACTATGTGCACATAAAAACAGTAATGATAACACGTCTTTGAATATTGCAATAAAAGAGTACTCATTCTCAAGGTGCTATTGCATGCTCAAAATAACAAATGAGAATGACCCATAGAAGTAGATATTACTATGTTACACCACACGGAAATATAATATTAAGATGACACGAACACTAATACTACCATTTATTTCCAATTATTCATACTGAAGACTAAAGACATTGGTTTAGTGCTAAGAAAACGTAAAAAGACTTACACTATTTGCATCTACCGTTATACTTAATTCGTAGAACACTACAAGGAAACAGGAGACTTTCAGGGTACACCCGATGTCATGTAAAGTCGTACATTTCTACGTGCGTAAATCTCCCAGCCAATCAGATCAGTAAGTAGAAGTTGGAAGTCTGCTCTGATTGGCTGGGAGATTTACGCACGTAGAAATGTACGACTTTACACGGCATCGGGTGTACCCCTTTTATTTACTCTATTTTAACACAGTCAAACAGCAGGGAAAAAAAGGACATTATCGTGATTCGGGTCCGGGTGATATAGCATGCATGGCTATAATAATAGCAATGGGGTGAATGTGAATAAAATATGTTCTTTATATTGGCAGTGTCACTTGATGTAGATGATTCTTAAAGTACCCCAACTCCGATTTTAGGATTCTGTAATAGTTGCTATAAATACTAACGGATAAAACAGAATATGTATAGCATTAAAATTTGAAATTTCTAAAAAGGTGTGGTATTTTTTAAGAACTCTTCTCGCGGTAGTGAGTATTTGCGCTGCCATCATTGACCACTGAAGTGTTTATCTGCACTACACTAGTTTTCCAAATTTATGAGTTAACCGACAAGCCTTTTATTTCTTTTTGCTATTTCACACACACACGAACGTAAGCTTGGGCCGACCTATTTAGACTTATAGACACTAGACACAATGACTTAAATACAGTTTTACATTTTTGAAAGCATCTTTCAAGGATGCTATAAAAATTTTATGGAAAATAAAACTCCTGAGACGATATGGTCACATGATACAAAATTTACCCATAAAACTAACCTGGCATTCCAAACATCCAAACGCTGTGGCCTGTCTTACCTTCACCGTTAATAATTGGTCAATTGGATCAGACTACGAGACTACTGTCAGTTAGCTTATATTATCAATCTAAAGAGGTTATTATAAAGTCATCTAAACCACATCCATGGATATGGTTTATAGATTGTACGGATGAAATTCGTGACTGCATGGAAAGTTTAAGAAATTTATGTTTCATATAAAAACTAAGTATCTTGCTTTAGGGAAGAATTGTCAGTTTATCTTTGCTGACGTTGCTAGCTGATGATTAAGCAGTCTGTATGTAAAGCACTTTAACTTTTGACTTTTATATCTTACTAATATCTACTTGTATGCTTTTGATCCAATAAGCAAAGGGTAAAAAATCAACTGTGAATGAACCTTACTAAAAGTTGCTTATATTTCTAGTATTTCTCTATCAACAGTTAACTATCTAGAAGCCATATCAAATGTTATGTATTTTAAGAAATCATAATCTCTTAAATAACTGAACTTCAATTCAGAATCTAGATTTTTCCCTTTGAGACTCTTCTTGGTTTTATCAACTGCGTCTACTAATTTTAATTCCTATTTGTGCGTGCTATCAATTGTTCTCCTAATCTTCTGCCTTTATCTACGTATCCATAACACTGACTCATTGTTTTTCTAGCTTTCATGCAAGAAACCTTCATTGCCTTGTCTTCATTTGCAGACTGCAGTGTGTTCGTGTTCTCCAAAATTTTGAGTGCAGCGGAGTCATTTTTTATTAACTCATAACTCTTCACTATATTTCCTGCTCTTTGCATCTTAAGATTTTTAATTTTGCACTATGGAAATTAATTCTGAACTACCACCATTGAGGCGAAGAATAAATATTGATGAACCTCGGTGGGACCAAGGTGTATATTGGGGTCGAGTGAAACACTTTTTTGGCACTACAAATCCTATGAATCTTCTTTGTAGTGAAAAGGACTTGGAAGATGCAAAAAATATTGTTACAAAACATAGGTACTCTGATTTTTGGGAAACGACAATCAATATCAATATGTATGGGAATGCTAAAATTTACGCATGAAAAACTTCTTAGGAGAGGCGAAGATATTCCGGGTATCTCCGAAGATGAACTTTGGAGGGCCAAAAATATTTACGATTCAGCTTTTCATCCAGACACTGGAGAAAAAATGGTCATGGTGGGTCGAATGTCCGCTCAAGTTCCAATGAACATGGCTATCACTGGCTGCATGATGACATTTTATAAGTAAGATTATAGAAGAATTTTCATTCCTAAACATATTTTACTGAATAACGGAAAAATCACAAAATCAAACCTATGATTTCATTCTTAAAGGACTACGAAAGCCGTTGTGTTCTGGCAATGGTTCAATCAGTCCTTCAATGCCATCGTGAATTACACCAACAGGAGTGGAGATTCACCTATAAGTGTTTCGTATGTGGAATATTTTAAACGCGTTAAAATAATACTTTCGATTAATTGGGTGTCCAAGCCATCTATTATCTTTTTTGTTCAGGCAACTTGGAGCCTCATATGCATTAGCTACTAGTGGAGCACTTGGAACTGCCTTAACTCTCAATAGTTTAGTGAAAGTAAGTTTTCAAACCAGCCAATCAAAACCTAATAATGTCGGAATTTTTTTTTTTTGAAGTTTTCTAAAAAGTTTAATTTTTCAGAAAGCATCCCCACTGGTTGGCAGATTCGTACCACTGGTCGCAGTTGCAGCAGCGAATTGTATCAATATCCCTATGATGCGAATGAAGTAAGATTCACAATGCCGCTATGTAAAAGTCAAAAGTGTCTACCAATATTTTATTTATTGTAGAGATAATATTTATTTATTTGCATTTTAATGCCAATAGATAAACGTAGTTTCTGTAGACTGGATACCGTCGCTACTTTTGTTTATATTTTTTAGCTTTATTTTATTCTCTTAGCGAGGGAACGTGTGCATGTTGTTATAGCTCCACTGCGGTCTGACGCCTTGTATTATTCGCTGGGGTTATAAACATTCCAATTCCAGCAGTTTGGTCGCGCACTACAGGGTTCACCTCGCTGCAAGTTGTATAATTTCGCGATCTGTCACCTATAGTTAGGTATGCGCTTGGTTTTTTTTTTGGCTGCATGAAAAATGCGTGACACCTGTGTAAAATACCAACTACTGTTAGTTAGTGCTACTAGGTTAGTACGAGCTGAAAGAATTGGTTTTAAAAATGCGCCGTTTTGCAGAGAGTTGTCTGAAGGTATTGCAGTAACAGACGATAACGGGAATCGTTTAGGAGAGTCAAAAACAGCAGCGCAAACTGGAATTGCGGCTGTCGTGTTAAGTCGTATAGCTATGTCATCACCTGGGATGAGTAAGTTTTCTTTTTTATTTATAATTTTTTCCGGGTATTTATTTAGTGGAAATTTGTAAGACCAAATTGCGCCATGTATTATTTGCAGTTGTTCCTCCAATCGCAATGGATCAATTAGAGAAAAGAGGGATTTTGCGTAGACTACCCTGGATTGGTGCTCCTGTGCAAATTCTTTTGTGTGGACTCTGCTTAACGTTTGCTACCCCAATGTGTTGTGCTCTGTTTCCTCAAAAGTCTTCCATGCCTGTATCCAACCTGGAACCTGAACTCCAAGTAAGGGTTTATGTTATATATTCAATTTAGTGGATACTCTTTGCCCTAAGAGAATTAATTTGCTGATTTCATTCACTGTAGGAGAGAATAAAAAAGCTACCTAATCCTCCAAGTGTCGTGTACTACAACAAAGGACTGTAGTGTGTAGGTAACAATAGTCAAGTTGGTTGGATGGATAGAGATTATATATTTTCTGTGTGCAGTAGAGGTATGTTTTATAACACACAAAATTACGATTTTATATGGTTAGTCTTGAATTATGTCGAAAGTAATGAGAGCTAGTATATTCTTCTTCTCAGTAAATTGATTGGCTGCTAAACTTGTGATTTTTTAATGCGGCGGATTCCAGAAATCATTCCGACAAATAAAAAAATGAATACTTGCTTTTTGCAAGTTGTGTTTACATGTCAATTTATTTGTTTAGTTTCCGGATTTTTTTACCTGCTCGTCCTGAACTAGTAGGTAACTGGTTGATACTGTAAGTTTGTTAAAAATACGATAGAGGGCTCTGTGTGCCAGGTAGTTTACATCAAAATCGAACTAGCAAAAAAAATCGAAATTTTCGAAAGACTTAAGACTGTCTAGAATAATTTGACGGTAAAAGTGATCAAGGCTTAAGTCTGACACTAAAAATATCAACTGGGCATGCAAACTGCCTGTTAGATTCTCCGATTTTTCAATCTACCAAAACCTCATTAATTAAACCAAATTGATTTTATTATTAGTGTAACAATTCGAATTCAACTAATACGGGCAAATAGTTTTGGAAATACAATTAGTTAAATATCTTATATTATGCTAAATTATGCTAAATGAATATGCAATGATTTACACTGCAAACAAAAATCCATCAGATTTTAATCAAAATTAGTACATACGCAACAACAAACTTGCAAATCTCATCACGGGAATAACTTTTCTCTCAAGTAAAATTATTTATAAAAGTTTCTAAATCGAGACGTATCAAACTCATTCAGGTAGGTGGTTTTAAATCTATAACGGTACCGTATCAAAACTGATTGTACATTTCTTACGAAGTAAAATCTTACCTTAGCTTTATAACTCATTAAATAAAATCCCAATTGATACAAGACAACGAAACCATAATTTGATACAACATCTAATACTAAAGTCTACAGCGGTTAGGTGGTAGAACGATCGTATTTCGATTTCAAATTATTCTGCGCCCGCTACGATGAAGCCAATAATCTCAGAGCCCATAGCATATAGTTATATACTGCATTATACTAGTTGAACATAAAAACACTGAAGACGAAACAAAAAATGCATTAGAATATACCGAAGTTCAATGCAAAATCGTTCTGATGCGCACATACAACCTTACTCTGAAACATTTTAATTTTAGCATGGATTCAATACACACTTAATTATACTTTTAAGATCAGAGCTGGTGTGTATTGCAAGTGTCTTAAGTGTTATTGACCATCCATGTTATTTAAGCCTACACGCTTTTCACTTCAGTGTCATGCTCGGTCTATAACGAGTACAAAAGTTGACAATTGTAAAAAATGCATTTAAATGCAATTACTAAACACCAATTAAGTGGACCTTGATTACGCACATAAAACAATCGTGCAACATAAATTTCCTAAAAATCACAACAACGCATACCTACTTTCTATGTGACTGGATAGCCATTACGTGGAGTGAAAGGTCACGTTACATGCTAGTCGCGATTTCGAAATTAAAAAGTATCCTCTTGAAACGTTATAAAGACGAAAAATTAAGTAAGTAAAATTAACATATAGAATACATACATAATGAAAAAGTTTTATAATTGCATAAAAAAGCCTAACCATCTGTTCCAATGGCCAGAGTACATTACATATTGACTCAACATTAACTAACTAAGTAATTAAGTTCATTAAAGAATGTCACTGGTATACTATTAGGGGTAAAGTGAATCAACTAACATAAAACTTACATGTAAAACTACATTGTAACAAATGAACACAACAACAACGATCATAGTCTACAACTACTTAACCAGTAGAAACAAGCATAAACCCATGAATTTTTACAATCATTGATGTCAGCCATTAAATTTTAACTGTTTTAGCTAGACCAGTAAAAATCCTCAAAATGAAAAAAATAGTGCAAAATCAGTTGTCAAACCCATGTGGAATTTGAAAGTCAAAGCGATATTTCCCTTTCTTTTGTCTACCGACCATACTTTGACGTGGAACGCCCATCCATCCACATCTTCCAGTGAATTCTTTCATTTCAGAAGCGACGGAAGGCGGCCTACCTTCAGTATTACCATGATTGCTGACCCCGGACTCTTGTGGCGTTGGAAGATCCAAAGCCTTCATAACTTGTTCGAAAAACTTGCCCATGGCGATTCGAGCTAGCAAAAGAATTTGTTTGTGCTCCTCAAGCAAAATTGGCATTTCATCTATGCATGGAATAAAAATTTAGCATGAGAAGTTAAGCCAACATGATAATTAACAAAAGGTCATATACCTGTACCTAAATTAGGAGTGTACGAGCGATCGTTAGCAGAATTCAATTTGAACTTAATCTCCTTAATGCTTTCATCCCATTTAACACCAACATTTTTGGCAGCAAATGAAAGATCAATGTCAGGCGCACAGGCATTAGCGGAGCTTCTTGTCAACAATTGAAAAGTTTCCTGAATCCAATTATTGTTTCCAAGATGATCTTCCAATATTTTTTCCATGTTCTTCAAGTATGTAATATAAAACTCCTGATGGCGTTTACTTTCATTCGCTAATACAACCAGTCCAGCAGTCTTTGTTGATACACATAAATATTTATTAGATACAGGTTCTCGCAGGAGCTTGAGTGTTTCACATTAATAAACTACAAGGATATTGACAATACTTTTTTAGGCTACTTACATTGAAAGAAACAGAAGCTGGAATAGGATGCTTGATTGTTCGCACTCCTAAATTAGCTTCATACCCTCGAAGTTCAGCGTCAACATAAGAAAGTTCACTCAAGCATTCATTCATGAGATAGCAGCCCCTGCAATCACATAGTGAAAGCAGAATTTTAATACTAATTTCAGAATGTATATGCTGGGACAGAAAAAATTAAACCGACCTATATCTTTAATAATATCTTAACATAAGTGAAATCTTAATGTCTGTAGCATTTATCACATAATTCATTCAAAGTTTAAGTTACTTGGAAAATGAAGTAGGTCCATCACGGAACTTGTGCGTCTCAGCCACAGCTTGAGAGAATCCATTCGAAGGTGGTCCACCATTCATTCCATTCCATTGACGCCCATTAAAAGGAGGCACTTCAGGACGAACTTGCTGTCTAACTGGTGTTGGAAACAATGGTCCCACAGTTGGTGATCTGGAGGGTTTCTTGTAGCTTCTAGAATTCCAGGTTGGGGGTAAAGGTCGCCCGGTTCCAGCAGCAAACTCCATATTTCTGTTTGTGTTTGCTTGAATCTAGGTTTGTTTGAAGGCAAAATTCGAATAGTCCATAGCAGGCAATTTTACAAAAATCACATATGTGACATGTTCAAGGTGGGTTAATAATTAAAAGGAGTGGAAACCTACCTGGTAACAGTCTTGAATTGGTGTCGTCGCACGTGGAGAGCGCCGACGAGAAAAATTATGCCGACCTCTTGGTTCTTTGACATTAGCCATGGATATCCTTTGACTTTGGCCATAGCTGGGCGGTGCAATCACAGAATCGAATGCGTTGAACTGCCTCTGAGATAAAATGGGAGCAGATGCATAGGTGTTCAACAAGAGACCCCCTAAGTTAAAGTCCCGTTCAGCCAAAAGCGGTTGGTTTTCTGCGTTCGAATCTTGACTATGGACCGATGAAGCGAATGAGGCAGCAGCAGAGCTATGATGGGAACTTTCACTCAAATTCTGCTTCATCTTATGTCCATGCTCGCCATCTGCTTTATTCTGTAAATTCACAATAGCTCCTGTCTCCACATCATATATATTGTAACTACAGGGTTCTAAATGTTTTTGATCGTCTCGACGAGACTCGTCTGAACATTGAATATTCTTTTGATTCTCTGATTCAACACTGCCTCTCAAATCGTCATCCCAAATAGATTTCATGCGCCGGACATTCTCGCCACCCCATTTTTTCTGAATAAAAAGTTTTGCTTCCTGTGAGATAAAATGCATGACATGTATGAACAACAAAGTAGTTTAGAAAGCCCTGAACGCCGAAGAATGGATTTAGCAAATGACAAAAACAGTGCTGTTTTAATGGTGGAAGTTAAAAAGAGCACCGTATTCTACTACTCTAAACAGTAGCAATATTTCATTTAATAGTAAATTAAAATTGAAATAAGAAAAATTAGGAGACACTTAGCGTTGTTGTTATACTTCAGAAACAGTACCAAGAGCTAAGAGCACGGCATGCGAAATTCACTACAACTCAAACGCCATTCGATGCTGCGTTGGAGATTAAAACTTTCGATCATGTTTTAGCGGATTTATATTAACATGATTTTTAACCTACCAGTTTAAGCAAAAAGTAAATAATTATAAGCGATGCTAAACGTTACATAGTAATCTCTTACAGCAGTAGCGGCAAACTTTCCTCTAAGCCCATAACCAATGGCGGCACAACAGCAAAAACGCATGATTAAACAAGCATAAAGTTTACCACAGATGACGTGAGATCCAAAATATCTGTGTTCCTGGAGTCATCAGAAGCGCACGCGACGTCATTTCTCCAATAAAGGTCATCATCAAAAGCAGGCCACCCTTCAACAGCATTCACAGTTTGTTCCTCTTGCCCAGACGCCATTTTCAACCAACGCACGTTTGCTAAATACACATACCATACACAAAAGTTCTTATTTAAACCAGATCCAGACTAAACATCTCCAAAAGTACAATGACAAACTAAACTCCGCATGAAGTTTTCAAAAAACTTACCTTAACAGCCTTAACTTACAACTTAGGCCTGTATATAATACTAGTTTAATCATCTATCGAAAACTAAATGAGTGGATCTTCATGCGAATATTATCACTAAATCAAGCTCCCCATTTCAAAAATGCATGGCACTTTTGTTTCTCCCCACCGATTGTTCGAACCCGAAAACGACGCCAAAAATTATTTAACTATAAACTAACATTATGTACGCAGTTACCAACTGGTATACTAACTAACAAACTTTATAAAGTTACAGTATACATAGTACTATCAAAACAATGAACTCGCAAACTCACCTTGATTGCTGTTTCCACAATTAACCCACAAAATTAACAGTCCATCCCAGCGTCCTATCCAAATCGTCGCAATTGTTAATGGTAAATGGTAACTGACAAGATATAACAGATGGTTTGCCAGTTCGTTTTTGCTTGCAAATGAAATGTTTAAGAAGCCATGATGCCATGTCAGTACAAATCAATGTAGGTATGGAAAAGAAAAGGAAAATTCGTGTGTGGCAAATAGCCGGCTTTTCTTTGTATAAATACGTCGCATTTATCCGGGGCCCGTACAATGTATTTTATGGTGCAAATATGGCAACTCTGCGAGTTAGTTTCAATTTAAGGCCTTCAAATATAAGATTGTGACGCTCCCTGAGCCGAGCTATAGTTGGTTAGTTTTAGAAGCTAGCATCGTTGTTTGTTCATTGCTCGCGAGATAGAAGAGGAGAAGGAAAATATTTCACGCTTATTTGTATTGTCTGCACGCCGCTTACAGATTTTTGTGACTTTATTCTTTGCGATAGGTAGCATTTTACTTATGCAGATTGCTAAATATGATAATGTCAGGTATCTCCGTGTGTCTCGATAAGTTATTTTCTGCTCTTTAAATTCCTAGGTTTTCGTGATAGCAGGATTTTAATTATTCAAATGCTTACATAGTTAGTTGTAGTTAGTCAGTAGATATGGTAATTATTAGTGTGTTGGTAAACAAAACGACAAGTTTTCTCGTTAAAATGGTATTTAAGCTATGTGAAATTTTTGTTCACTTTTGTACTTCAATGTTACGAAATGCTATGGATCTTGTAGGGAAATGAAGAATTTCTTATCTGATTATAGATTAGTTGTTTAGTTAGTTGGTATTAAGGTTTGGTCTTATTTGAACGTGAGAATGAGATGATGAATGTTTCTAGAAATGCTTTCATTGTTAAAGCGCGTCTGCAGAAAAAGTATATTTAAGATGCACATGCATATAAATAGTTTATTAATCTCCTTTTTCATAAATAGCATGTGTTGGATGTGATAATGTTATCAAGTTTTACTAAACCATGAATGAGACTTGAAAATTGGATATAATCTGTTTGCTTATCTCTCCGGTCTGACTTCGGTGTATTGTATTCATTGGCTGGCATGCTTTCGAAACTTAAAATCAGCCGTTTTTTTGGTCGTTTCAATTAGAGATTTACTTCTGTTCCCCTAACGAGGCGACTTCTGACATGCCACACATCCTGTAAGGTATAAAATTTTTGTTAAGTTTAAGCAAGATCATATCATGTATACAAAGCATTAGATAATGCTAACTAACAAACAAACACTTTTGATTGCTTGCTCGTAACTATGGTCCAGCCTGTTGCAAATATGAATTGTCTGATTGTCTCCTGCACCTGTACATAGCTCAAGAAGATACGCTAACGCTAAATTTAGCCCGAGATCGTTTCCATAGAATCGACTCAAGTATGTAACTAAATCACAAATGATTTAACCGTCGAATTACTAAATTTCCTGCTTAAGAGTCCAAAAAATATTATATTTAGAGATTTTTTTGTATTTTAGTAAATTTTTGTTGAAAAACAATTCATCTAATGGCTTGGTGGAGTTATTTTCTTCTTAGCTGCACGTACGCGTTGGCGTTACCCTTATTCTGAAAAACAGCGATATAGGACTCGATAGGACGCCAATTGCATCTGAAGTTGATAAGTTGAAACATCAGTTCATCGTCCTCACTGCCTCGCTCACATAGTTTTCCTCATATAATGTAGCTCAATAATTCTTGGCTCATTAGTTTAATGCACTCATAGCTGGTTCCCATTTCTTAATTGTGTAAACTTTTGGTTTCTTTACGACCAATTAGCAACGCAGTATATACAATTAAGCAATAAATGAGATTTCTAGCTTCTCAGACATTTCATAAAGTTGTACCATTAAATGGTCCATCCATAATAATAATATGATAAAAATGATCACATTGTTGAGTGGGCAACAAATAACTCATTAAATATCTACAACTTAAATTTCCTTGCCTTGAAATCAGCTGAAGCTCCACGTTTTGCTGCTAATTCTTCAACTTCATTAGCAATGGTTTCTTGACTTGTCCCATGGACATCTATGTAGTGACATTCTGATGCGGCATAATGACAAGAGATGGCTTTTCGGAAACCCTAAAATGGTATGTGTGCAAAGATAACATCAGGAAACGTTTCAAAACTGATATGAACTATATGTCAGCAAAAGTTACAATAAGTTAGTCTGCATTCACATTTGTTTTATTGGCTCCAGAACCATGCACGAGTATTGGGTGAAAGAAAACTGTATCCCCTTTCTCCATTTCTAAGTGAACCAGGTCTGCTGCGTCGAAACCTGAAACTCCATGGTACATTTTGTTGACTCCATTTTCCCAGGCCGGGTACTCATGAGGATGCAACATTCCCCTATGTGTCTTGGGAATGACCACTAAACAGCCATTAGAGCGAGTAACTTTCTCCATTGCAGTCCATGCGCACACGATGCTGTCGGCCGGCCGAAATGGGAAGTAGTGCAAATCCTGAGATAGTAAGTAACTTTAGGATTCGCACATTTATAAAAATTAACTAAGGCAGTTTGAGAACTGAAAAACAACTTGATGAAGTGGATGTCGTGATGTCGAACTGCCACCATCAGGGGGCTTGTTGATCAACATGGTGTGCATAGCCATGATATTTGGTCCAGCCATGGACTCGACTACGTCCAAAATCTGAAAATTTACGCATTAAATAATGCAAAAGTTGAATTAAGATTACATTAATATTAAAATAAATAAAAGTAAGGCACCTTGGGATAGGAGAGGTATTCATACAATACTTCATCCCACATGAAATCTTGGATTTTGTAGTATAGTCGTTCCCCAGTTGCCCCAGATTTCATTAATGACAAGTCTTTCATTAAAACGATTTGTCCTGCAATAGTATTTTGCACTCATGTTTAAGGAGAAGTGCTCATTTTTAATATATATTATTGATATAATTGTGGATTGTTAGCAACAAAAATTGTTTGGTTACAATTTAAATATACCTTTAGGAATTTTACCACTGCAAATGTCCCGGAACCGCTGACTGAAAAGATGCAATACAGAATTAAGATCTTTACATTTTATGAACTTTTATTTCCTAGGTTGTTTACATTTTTAAACATATTATAAATGTTTATTGCTATAATTGCAAAAAAACTTGCGCATATTTATCCAGGAGATCGTGTGGAATCAAATCCTTAATCACGATGAAACCATTTTGCTCGTAAAAATCTCTTTGTTCCTGTGAGAGAACTGGTCCGGGTAGTGTGAATCGATACTTTTTCTCCTAAACATTTTTTCCAGAAAAAATAAGCTGTCACTTTTAGTGCTATTTATATTTTGAAAAATAGCAAAACGCAACGCAGTGAAGTTTATGTTCGGGTACGTAGACTGATCAATTGATGAGATTATGTTTTTTTTCGTTAGAATGGAAAAACAGACCTGAACTTCATTTGAATGTTTTAAATGGCCGTTCAGAACACGCAGCCTCTCAGATGGTGTAGACATTTTCAAAATTATTAAAACCGTTTACCGCTTAATTAATTTGTTGAAAATTTTCTCAAAAAGGTTTTTTTTAATGAAGGTTGTTCTGTTTAAATGATCATATCAATAATACGCTTGCGTATTGCATAATATGTTGGTCCACAGTCCACAGCTGCTTATAAGAAAAATGACTGATAGTGAGACGTAGTTATCTGTCGTCCGTGTATGAATTAAAGTTCGTCCAACCCACGGACATGGAGTCAAGCTTATTTGACATTAACCTGACTTGTAATTTATCAGCACTCATTAGGTCATGGTTTTTCTGTAATTTGATTGTGACTGTGACTGACAACACTTTTAGCAAGTAATCATGTGACAAGAAAATCCAAACAAATAAAACGATGCATATGACTTGGGAGCAAGGTTGGAATCGCAAAATGTACACCATTGGCAATATATTATGTAGAAGAGAGTCTAGTCCAGATAACTGTAAAAATCATTTTATTCATAAAATTTCATAACAGCACATTTGTTTCAGAAACAAGTAGTCTTCCCAATGTCCAGTTAAACATAAGAATTTTATTCCATTCGCTTAGCTAAAATCAGTTAGTCTAACAAAGTAATAGACTAAATTTTAACACATTTGATACAAAATATCAAGCTATAAATGGGCACAAGCACTAAAAGATCTCACTTTCCAGAAGAATGCATTCCATAAATCAACATCGTTTAAAATTAAAAGAATAAATGAGAAGGCAGCTACAGTTAGGCAATACAAAATCTATAGTTATTGCGTACAGAATAAACCAGTCAGCGAAACATTCGTTCTTTCTGCTTTGCATGCCTATTGTGAGATACAGGAGAAAAAAGTACCAAGACCCAAATCTAATTGGGCAAATCATCAGTCGCTAGTTTACGTCTCTGAACATAAACTATCATTGGCTTTTTGGGCGGGCCAAATCTTTGGGACCAACATATGTTACTATTACAAGACTCGAAATCATCGAGACTTCTGCATTCAGTTGGAACAGGACTCAAAAGTTTGTCGTTCTTCCGGGCCATCACATAGTTCATAAGTCCTCTTCTGGCTCTAGAATCATTCAAATCAACGGAAGAACAAGAGAAATTAACGGCTTTGCTGAAAAAGATCGCTTTACTAATATCTAACCCAGCACAACTTATAACAGTCTACACACGCGTAACAAGTTAATACACTATCAAGATAATGGCATTTGTTCTACAGCACAACTACGAGAAAGCCAGGGATATTTTTACTACTACAATTAGCCGACTACAATTTACAACACATATTGCTTATGGTGCAGTGAATTTGATCCTTACCAGTGCCCGGGTTGCGAAAAATACAAAAACATGCAATCTATACCACAGAAATCACACAGGCATTGCAGTCATTTAATGACAAGCAAAGCATCCCAAAATGAAAGGAATGGAAAACTCCAGTGACTTTGACCATCATCAGGTCATTCCCCAACTCTACATAGTCACACTGATACAATTTTAAGGGTTTTTATAAGTATATAATAACAACAAATCAACTGAATGACAATGGTAATTTTTAAAAAATAGGGCGGTACGAAAATTTACATTTTCAGCCGACGTGATGGCTCAGAGGCTGTAGGAGGAGGAGGTGGGCCTTTACGCTCTAAATCATCCAAAAATTCTACTATCAGTCTGTGACGCTCATCAGGCATACTTTCTAGAAGTAGATATCGTTTGTCTTTCGACAACAAAGCTTCGATATCTTTCATTATGGATGCATTTTCTCGAACTTGCTGCTTTGTCTTGTAATTCAACATTTTAGTTTCCTAAAAACATGGTGAGTATGAATTTTATTATGTAAACACAGTTGGTAAAATCCTATTTATTCGCTGGTTTAAAATATACTTTAATCATACATTTACTGGAACTTTAAAATTACCTTGAGCAACTCTCTAAAATCAGTTTTCATCCCGGCGACGATATCCTTTAAATACAATTCGAACTCACGTTCGCATTTCTGCAAATGAACAAAATTGATTAATACGACCTTTAAAACCGAATGCAATAAACTGAAATACTATTTCTATTTTCTCACCCTATCAGACGATGAAAACTTGAGATATCTAGGATCATCTTTAATTTTCTTCCTGATATCCCTCCAATTAGAAGTTATTTTAATTTTAGCTTCCTGCAGTAATTCCCTACAAATTCAGCACAAAAATAACATATCAGCACAAAGTAACAAGGCTACATAACTACATACCATTAATATAAGATGATAATTCAGACCTGAATCGCTGACACTTCTTATGAGAGACAGTATCGCAATGTTGGGTATACAAATCTTCCATCTCATCTCTCGTAAGAATAGAAACGGAGGCCCATCTGCGATCTTTCTTAATAACTTTTTTTGCTTCTTTCCAGGTTACTTCAGCACTACGAATCAAATCATTAAGCAGAGCGAAAAACTCTTGAACAGCTTCTTCATGGCGGTAATAATCGCGCTCTTTATCTCGATCTCTAAGGTGGGTGGCTAAGGTTCTTTGAACTTCCTTCTCACGCTCCCGGATGCTCGTTTCGGCTCTTTCTTTCTTCTCACGCTCAAGCTTAAGGTCATCGTCATCTTCGGAATCATCAGTGATGCATCCTTCCTCTTCCTCCTTAGACAACCGAAAATAAAAACCAAAGGGCTAACTAACAAGCTTGAAAAGCTACGGAGTAATTGTAGAGAAACTAGCTAAACAATGTTCCGAGGAGAGCCATTTGGCAACAAGAATAGTAAAAATACTAAAAATTACCGAAATGTCCTCCATTTTATCGCCATTAGATTCATCAGCTTTATCATTTTTCCTTTCATTGCTTTCGAGTATATCGTCATCAAGAGGAGCGTCTTTTTCTTTCCGAGATTTTTCAGCTCTTTCTCTTTCTTTCTGTCGAGCCTTTTCTTTTTTCTCTCGCTTTTTCTTCTTCTCTTTCGACTTTGTTTCACTTTTTAACTTTTTAATAAAAGATCGGAAAATTTCTTCACGATCTTCTGATCCTAAAAGTTCAAGTTTAGACTCTGATTCAAATTTTTTCTTGACATCAGTCCATTTGGTGTGATAGTCTTTAATTTTCTCCTTGAGCATATCCATGAAATCTTCTTTAGCCTAATCATTACAGAAAACAAGCATAATTTGAACACGAATATTTTTTTACTCCACAATTTCATTATATCATCAATTCTTAATTTGCTTACTTTTTCTCTCTTTTGTACTTTCTGTTCTTTCTCCTTGCGGCGAAAATTAGCCATAAACTCCGAAAAAAATGACTCTCTATCTCTAGACTTGTCTACTGCACGGTATCTTTCATCTCTACCATGTTTCTGAGAGAATTCATTGTAGGACATCCTGGAACAAAGAAATTAAGAGGTAAAGATATTTATGAAAAAAATCTCTACTAGACCAAATTCTCACTAATTTCACATACTTGGAAGAAATATGAACGTCTTCGAGGAACTTCATAAAATCCTCCTTAATTTGTTTCATTTTTGTTTTCTTCTCTTTACGCTCTTCTTCAGCCCTTTCTTTCACATGATTCTCGAATGCAGCTTTCCTTTCTTTCGAGGTGAGCAACAAATACCGAGAATCAAATACAATTTTATGCAACTCTTTCTCCCATGTAGAAAATGCGGAAACTTTTTTTTCTGTGAGCATCTCTCGGAACTGCTTTAGTCGAACATCTAAAGGAAGCGTGGCTCGTTCTTTTGCAGCCTTGGCCTCCGCCTCTAAAGCATTGGTTTCTCTCAAAGAAGTTCTAAGATCCTTGACTTTCCCATCGGTGTTGGTTGCAGATTTATCCATACCTTCTTTCATTTCAATGAAAATAACTGCAAGAGAATGATGTTATTATTGCATAAAAACAAAAAAGCCGGTAAAAATATAAAGAATCAGAGATCATGAATATCACAATTGCAATTCTGTCTGACTGAGTCTTGACATTACATTAGCTGAAATATGGAGTTATGCCTGCAATAAACTATTATTTATTATTTACCGTCATTATCTTTAGATTCTTTCAACTTCTTTAATGGGGGTTCATCCGTATCCTCTTTTTCAGCAGTCTCAGAGGGAGTCTGAGCTCCATTCGTTTCCTTAGGAATCGATTCAGCAGCTGCAAGCTTATCCTGCTCAATTTGTGGACTGGTGGTACTAGTTGCCTCTACTTTCTTTACTTTGCCTTTATTTTCGGGGCAATTTTTAAGTAATTCATCGACATCAAATCGACCGACTAGCTCGGTAGGACGTTCCCAAACAGACTGTTTCGTAGAAGGGTTGTAAAAAAATACACGCTTGTCCCCAGTCCAGACAACACACCAAGGAGTTCCCGAAACGGGAGTTGAAGACACAGGGCGGCATTTTTCTTGAACTGAGCTCACCTTTTTAGGCTCCGCTTGTAAAGCAAACTGAAATACGACATAATTATTACTTACTAATATGAATTGATAAAAAATCTCACTTTCAAAGTAAAAATACCTTTCTTTGCTCTTTCATTTTTTCCAGATAGTCTCTTTTATCCTCATTCTTGTCTTTATTAGTAGCACTTGCAGCTGACTGTGCAGCATATCTCTGCTGAGCAACTAGTTTGGCAGCTAAAAAAATATATAATTATGAACAGTTGCCACGCAGTTGCACAGGCACAGGCCTAAGATCAGTAAAGAATCTGAAATAATAAAAAATAACTCAATACCGGTAAACTCAACAAGAGCTTGAGGTTTTTCCCACACGGAAGCTTGTGATTTGCCATGGAAGTAATATGATTTCCCATCAGGTGCAGAATGTTCAGTCCATTCAAAAGCTTTGGCCACTACTTGAGGATCCATAAGTGCCAACACTGGATCAACAGATACCATAGGCGGTGGAACGCCCGTAGGTGGAGGCATACCAGCTAGATTCCATGGAGGGGGAACCATGGGGAAGTTATGCCCTATTGGCCCGGGAGGAGGCATCCCAAATGGAGGAGGAACGAATCCAGGTGGAGGAAAACCCGGTGGTGGTTGACCTAACCCACCAGGAATTGGAACAACAGGAGGTGCTCCAGGGTATCCAGGCATTCCAGGTGGCATTTGATTAGGATTAACAGCTTGTATGGGGTCAGATACCTTTCCATCAGGTTGACTAATCACTAAAATTGCATAGCATCGCATGATTAGTTGATAAATTTATGTATGTGAGGAAATGTGAATTTGACAAGGGAAATACCAGAGCTTTCCTGGGATCCAGAGGGGTCTCCAATGCTGTTGGGCTGTACAGTAACTGAATGTCCTTGCACACCATTAGAAGGCATACCTGTTCCAGGAGCACCAGTTTGTACATTATCTCCAGGAGCAGTCTGGAACGGATTAACTAAAGGCTGCAATAAACTCTGACCAGACCCTGCGATCATACATAAACAAACACTATGACAGTACATAATTAAAATAACTAAATAATACATAATTATATAGAATTATTTCTTGGCATACAACCAGCGTTTTTTCATTTGGTTTTACACCTGTAAAAATTATAATACCTGTACTAGGAGGTCCTTGTGGATTCACTGGGGTGGCGTTTGCGCCAGTTGCAGCCAGTGATTCTGAATGAGAATAGCTAGGACTACGTCCAGTTTTGTCACTAGGTCGTGCTGACGTATGATCTTCAGGCTTTTGTGCTCCAGGTCCTTTCATGCTATTCAGCCACTGGAATTAAAAAGACAGATATTTTTGTTATTTATTAATCCTTTTTATACGCTACACCAGACACATTTGTTTTTGGACACTATTTTTAATAAGCCCTGTACCGGGCTAAAAATGCGCTAGCGGTATGCATTTATACCTCATCGTGACTGACAATCGTTACATTAGGGCCTTCTGGTTTATCCCAAGTGGTCTCTCTGGTTCTCGTATGGTAATAGTATGATTTTCCCTCTGGGGTAATAGTTTCAGCCCAAAGATGCTTTTCAGTTTGGCCCTCTGGATTATTTGACGTCGGTCCCTGATAACGCAGATGAACAGAAACAAATTAGTAACAAAATAACTATAACTTATAAATGTGAAATAATTACAAAGCTACTAGCAAAAAGGTTTTGCTACAGCAAAACATAATAGGTTAGCAATCAGTAGACGGCTGATAGGACGCTATGGCGGCGATGGTTTTAGTTCCTTCACGAGATTTAAGGCTATATTTTACAAAAATTGTCTATGCTGTTCTAGATACCTCAAAAAATCATTCCGTCTAGTAACACTAAAATTAATTGCTATAAAACTATAAAAATGCTGAATGAAGAGCATAAAGGGTATACTGCTTTATTTCTAGTCCAACAAGACTTTAGCCATACTATTTATGCACCTAAAAGTAAAGTTCGGTTAGATTTGTAAGCAACAATAATGCCCTACCTGCCCTAGGGTAGTTTAGTAGTTTGTTGAACGAAATCGAATGCTTAATTAAAGACTTCATTCCTCTGGTAGAAACAAATATTTTACGTTTTCTAGTACTTTTAGTCATTAATTAACTTTTTATACTTTTTGAACAGGAAAGAATAAAAAAAAACAGCAAAAGGTTAAAATCAGCTGGAATCTAAGCTATAGCTTTTACTGCTACAGACATATCAAAGTAATGGACACAATGCATCACAGTTACCATTTGAGAAAACTGATTCATTTCATGCCATTCCGGGTTGGGACCAGGATGGCGAAATCTGCCACCACCCCTGCCCATGAATCCCGGTCCTGGCCCTCTTGGTCCACCTCTCATCATTGGAGGTCCTGGTGGCCCTCCCATAAAGCCACCTCTTCCACCTCGAAATCTAGGTGGCATTCCACGAGGGGGAAATCCCCCATCAAAATGACCCCGACCTCGCCCACCCCTTGATAAAAAAATTTTTAATATAATATTGCTTTAAATTAATTGACTTACACTAAATCTCACTACTCCTAATTGCTGTGCAATAGCTAACCGCCATCCACCGCGTCCACGAAAAGGTCCTCCTCCTTGAAACATCATATTTCCACCATCCTCATTAAATTCCCCGTATGGATCACGGGCAACGTAGTCTTCAAAATGAGGACCACCACCTCCTCCTCCATCATCTTCTCTGTTGGGATTCTCACCCATCACGGCGTCTTAATTCTCCGCTGTGCAGGCTGTGCGTTCTAGATCAGCCAGAGAAAAGATGAAAAGATTCACAATTCAGTAAGAAATCCAACAATAGACTACAAAACGGTAGTTAACTGGACAAAAAAAGATGCATACCAAAATCACACCAATAACTAGTAGGCACAGGCAGTAATATGACCAATTGAATGCCGACACTTTGTAATTTATACGAGAGACTTGAATGATAATGATGAAAATAATATTTTCCAATGTAAAATTCTGTGATATTTCTTTCCTTTCTCATCAAATTTAAACTTGTAAAACAGTATTCTCGGTCCGAGAATATGCAAAGCAAAAACCTAATAACTTGCCAAGTTCACTAGTTCAGTTTGAATAGATTACTAAATTACTATGGTACGAGATATAAATTAAACGAGAATCATGAAACAAAGTATAGCAATTGTGTTTACAAACAAAAGTCTGAGACGCTTCATTTAATTGCACTCATTTTAATTAACCCAATAAAAATTTTGCCGGTTGTAAAGTGTTGAGTTGAAGTGCAAAATTCACTGCTCGGTGCTCGATCATTCAAAATATAACAAACCGCGTTAAATGAATACATTGAAGTAACAGGAGAGATATCCGACGATTCGTTTTTTTATTTCGGTGTACCCAATGCTTTTATTTTATGTATTATGCTTTTGCATCTAAATAAAAATTATTTTGGGATTTAAACGGTTAACCAGCAGTCTTTCTTCAAATAACGTAGGGAAAGATTTTAGCCTTAAACTGAAGAAGAATGAGCGACAGGAATCTTGCACGTCGATTTTCCAATATTTTGTTCGCTTCGCAGTGAAAAACATTTGCATGCGTAGCAAATGGCCCAATGTACCGTCCAATAATAATATAAGTAAGGCAATGTTTTTCTAAATAGCCACGTCCATTTGCACACTTGAAATTTAAGCAGTTTAGTTTATGACGTTACGTGTACACATCACCGGTGCTAATCGGGAAAAATACTGCTTTTACTTGTATGACCATTCTATTCAAGTTTGCGTCCTTAACGACGCTTGCTAAGTGAGCCAGTAATTATGCACGTTATTTTTGCTATGCTTTAGTCAGTAACTGAGCTTGTGTTATTTGGCTCGCTTCATTCTTCATTCTTTCGTTTTCACAGATTATTACGCTCTAAAAACTGTAGAAACATAAATTTTGACATTTGTAGCCTCTCTGTGAACACGATAATCTTGATTTGGCAATCAACAAACCTATTTTCATGTTTTATCTAGTAGATAATATGCACACAAAATTTAATTAGAATCCAGCAAGTCCTTCAAGAATTATTGTCTGTAGATGATGCGGACAGACATGCGGACGGACAGACATACACAATGGTTCCGTAACATAGCGGATATCACCTATGCCCTTACTTCATCAATCCTGATTTCCAACCTATACCTTTTAGCTACAGTAGCAGTACGCTCCTATCGTATTTCGTTAATCTTGAATAATGTGAATAGTAGCATGCGCTAAAAAGCTGAAATTTTGCTAAACAAACTTGGCTACAAAATACTTATTTTTTAATAGTCTAATATTCCTTCCTTATCTCTTTTTTTCCTCTTTAGTATTAGAATTTTTATCATGATGATGATATTATAATACTTTCCTTTTTCGCCCTTTTTTAAGCATTGTAATCATAAGGTGGGCATCTTGTATAAGACTGAACTAGCTGACCCGCTGACCGTTTAAGTCAATTGACTTTTAGTGACTAACCAAAAAAAAAATTAGAAGTAAATTCATTTGATCACTGCCTAAAAAGTGTATTTTTAAACAACACAGCCATTATTGTGAAACATTAAGGATTTCTGTGTTGTAAAAAAAATCAAAAACCAAACAGGCTTCACAAAAATAAAATTGCAGATGAATCATGAATGTGCATTTTTTAGCGTCTTTGGCAACCAACATTAAGCATTTGCATAAAAAAGACGTGAAACTTAAATATTCATGCATTTGACAATTGGCTGCTAGTCAAAATTGTAGTTTTATTTTTCTTAGTCAGTTTCCACAAAGCTTACTCACATCATCTCATCGGCGCGTTCGCTCATAATACAGCTGAGAGAGATCTCCAGAAAATTATCGGCTCGCTTCTTTAAAAACATGTACTTTCTAGGAGCATTCCACTTATTCCACAATCAACAATCAACACAGCATTATGACGGCGACGTGATTGTTCTATTTATTTATTTAAGTTTGTTGGAAAACAGTTGGAACACAATTTCCCTTCGCAGTAATCCGAACGGAAGTCTAAAACTAATTGTATTTGATTCACTGAAACGCCCGTAAATTGCTGATTATTTTGCTTATTATTATTATTATTCTATAGACTCTGATTTTTCGGAGGACAGTCGCTTCTCGCTTATCATAAACAAAGAAGCAGGTAACTATTAAAAGGTCAAACCTGCCTAGTTCATTATAGATCAATTAAAAGTGTGTCATTTGTATCCATTGTTCTCCTTTTGTTTTGAAGAATGGGATCCCTCAAAATCGAACCTTTGAGATCACTCGACGACTTTCTGCTTGAATCCGCTCGCTTTCAAGTACCAGATTTTACAAATTTGGATCGATGGGGCACCAGGGTGCATGAAAATCTTATATATTATCAAAGCAATTACTTTTTGATGTCAATCATCATTTTCTTGCTTGTTGGGTAAGTTTCTTAAGTGTATACTATGGTCTTAATGTGGAAATTCACGGATTCGTGTGTGTATAAAATTGCCTCTCAGCATTCTTTCCCTCCAATGACTAATATAACTTCAAGTTATATTTGATGAAATAACCAATGCAGTATACTGTACTTATTAACAACCGATTAAAAATCAATCAGATAATTTTAAAATATAGCAACTTGAGTTTCCCGTTACTCATTCTAATTTTTCATTTTCCATCCAGAATTTTTCATCCTGCCCAGATGTTGTTGGGCATGGTTGCTGTAGGTGGTATGTTTTCTTTGTACAAATATGCCACCAAACATCAAAGTACTGCTATGCATTTCAAGAGGGATCATCCTGGACTCTGTTTTGTCTTCATTTTGGTCGGGGGTTATCTGGTAGTATCGCTCATTGGCTCTGTGTTGGTCTTCATTTTCGGCGTTCTTCTTCCGATTTGCGGTTAGCTTTACTTTGTACTATTAGATTAACCAAACTAAGACAGTATTTTACGCATCTCCAAACTGATTAAAACGATTTTTTTATTTCATTTATGCAGTTACTTTTGTCCATTCCTCTCTTCGGCTGCGAAATCTCAAAAACAGACTAGCCAACGTGACTGAAAAACTTGCACTAAAATGCACTCCAATGGGATTTTTATTGGACGAACTGGGCATGACCATCGAAATATCCACAAAAGATTAATTTAAATTGCTTGCCTTCTCTATTTCATTATTTTTTTGTTTTTGTTGCTGGATTAGATCTACTAACAGCTATTTTCTTTCCATGTCATCAAGCAACTTCTTTCCTTTGAAATTAAACCAAACCATTATATTTTTTAAATATATATGTAATTATAATTAGTATGATATTTTCAAGTTGCATTTGTTTTATTTATGAAACTACTGTATAACCTTTAGTTTGCCTACATTCTTTTTTTCTTTACTTTTATTCCGCTGTTTGTATTAACAAACCACTAGCACAGCGACTTACAATAATAGCTAATATTAGGGAAACAAGAAGTGAACAAATCGGTACTGTTTGATCTTAATATCATTTTGGTGCAGCGAAGCCTTTTTGCCTACTTTTTAATTCACTGTTGTTGATACCCTTCTTTACAATCCTATGAATTTGTCAATTTACGAATTGAAATTTTTGGTTTTTCAAAATACAAAAAAGAAGCTCCAAACTTTCTTCAAATCTTGTATTGCATGGATCTTAATCTCTCTCACTCTTAGATTAATTAATGATTACTGTACGTGAACATGTAGAATCAGAATCTCTCTGTAAACTCACTCACTACTAGTCTTTTGAGCAAGGTTGATTGTCCTGCTTAACAACTTAAACTAACTATATATAATTGTATTTGCAATGTATTATTTATTCTTAGGCAAAACTCATATGTTAAAATGTATGTTAATAGCTTGAGCGCAATTTAGGCAGCTATTATTCACCTCTCGCGTGTTGCCCGCTCACGTAAATTCGTCGCGAAACAATAATCAAGTAATAAAAAGTTTTTTGTGATCCCTATATAATTCCGCAACCGTTTGAATGTCTCAAAATGTTATCTGGTGGACAACATTCCTTCCAATACAAAAAATCAATACAAATCATAGATGATGTTTGCATAAACATATTCCAGCGATTGTCCGAACATTATGTCTGTGAACTTGCACGAGTCATTTTTTTTATCGGAGAGCAGCATAGTATGAATGAAGCCAAATCTGGCTATGGTTTCCATATCCTGTGCCCACGCATGAAAACCATCTGCTGATATTAGTGTATTTCTAACCTCCTTTGGTTCAAAAGTAAAAAAAATCATTTTCTTTTCAAAGTTATTCATCTTGATATAACAGCTTAAAATTTATATTACTCCTCTTGAAATCATTTACGACATGATAATTTGAATGATATAGAATATAATGTCGGAAACTGTTGCCAACTTGATCTCCAAATCTAGCATAACTAGTTAAGGCCATGGATGAGCTAGTTACGTTTATATATGAGGAGAAGATCAATGGATTTTTTAAGAGGAGATTTTATGGAGCTATGGTGAAGCTGTGCAGAAACATAGTAA
>Ga0210040_10000488_pt1 | contig 66520 bp, 56 predicted proteins | sample CryGeyCG12114_NA_FD_185462 | JGI IMG/M metagenome (GOLD analysis project Ga0210040, IMG submission 185462) | Groundwater microbial communities from aquifer - Crystal Geyser CG19_WC_8/21/14_NA (SPAdes) (version 2) | ecosystem: Environmental > Aquatic > Deep subsurface > Groundwater | place: USA...
TACGGGCTGTGGCGGGCGTTGTTCTCGCGGCTCGACCGCGAGGCGCTCGAGCGTGAGGTCCTGCGCGGGGACGCCGACGCCTTCGCAGGGGTCGCGTTCTTCAGCCGCTGAACGACCGGTGTCCACACCGGTTGACCGGGTGCCGGGTTCGCCGCCAGGCCGGAGCGCAGCTCGGGGCCGCCCTCGGTGGTGTCAGCGTTGACACCGTGGACGACATGAGCACGACCCTTCGCCTCGGCGAGGACGAGTCGGCGGCCCTCCGTCGCCGCGCGGAGCAGGAGTCGCGGTCCTGCAGGAGGTGGCGCGCCAGGCCGTCCGCGAGTACGTCGAGAACCACAGCCGTGCGGACCTGCTGGACAGCGTCCTCGAGCGCGAGCTGCCCCGCTACGCCGAGGCCCTCGAGCGCCTCGGCCAGTGATCTACCTGACCCCGCCCGAGCTGCTGCACGTCGTCGAACGGGTGCTGGGACCTGAGCTCGTGGTCTGCGACCACGGGCTCCTGGAGTCCGCGCTGGCCCGGCCGCGGACGACGGTGTTCGGCGAGGACGCGTACGCGACGCTCGAGACGAAGGCGGTGGCGCTCCTCCACCCGGTCGTCAAGGATCACGCGCTGGTCGACGGAACAAGCGCTTGTCGCTGGCCTCCGCCATCGCCTTCCTCGGCGTGCACGGCCAGCGACTGACCTTCACGAACGACGCGGCGTACGAGCTGATCATGGCCGTGGCGAGCGGCACGGTCGACGACGTCCCCACCATCGCCGCTCGCCTGGCCGAGCACAGCGAGCCCTACTGAGCCAGCGGGATACCCGGACAACACGCCCTCGACCTGGAGCGCAGGCCCACCCGCTCGGACACCACCCCGGGAGACACCCTCCTGCCTTGCTGGTGCGATGCACACACTTCAGGACGAGGTGCGGTCCCTCGTGGATCGCGAAGGGGTCATCTCCCGAGCCGACCACCCCGAGCTTCGGGGTGCGACCGAGCGCCTGCTCCGGTCAGGGGAGCTGGTTCCTGTCCTGCCCGGGATCTACTCGACGCCGGCCCACGGGGGCGACCGGGTCGTCCGCCTGCTGGCCGCGGCTCGCGACCCGGACGCCGTGTTCGTCGAGCGCACCGCTGCCCAGCTGACCTTCTGGCCTCAGCTCAGCGGCGACCAGGTCTGCTGCGCCACGCGGACGGAGATGAAGCCGCGGGCGGGCTTCCGCTTCGACCGGCGCCACGTGCCGCCCGAGCTCGTCCACGAACGACGTGGGCTGCGCATGACCGTGCCGGCCCTGACCGCGCTCGACCTCTGCGTCGAAGAGGGCGGCGACGCGATCGATCGGGCGCTCCGGACGCGAACAGCCACCCTGGCGGGCCTGCACCGTGCCTTCGAGCTGACCCGCAACAGGCGCGGCAACAAGGACCGACGGTCACTTCTCCTCGACTCGAGGGACGAGCCCTGGTCGGAGGCCGAGCGGCTGGCCCACCGGCTGCTGCGCAGTGCCGGCATCACCGGCTGGCGGGCCAACCGGAAGGTCGTCATCGAGGGTCACGTCTACTACATCGACGTCGCCTTCCCGGCGCTGAAGCTGGCCATCGAGATCGACGGGCGCCTGCACGAGACCAACGAGGACCTCTTTGAGAGCGACCGTTGGCGGCAGAACGCGCTCGTGCTCGAGGGCTGGATGGTCCTGCGCTTCACGTGGACGATGCTCGTCGACAACCCCGAGGTCGTGCTGCACGACATCAGGAGGGCGATGGCCATCCGTCACCGCCGGTTTTCCGACGCTCGTTGAGGTGACACGCCCGGTTCGGGCCGCCCAGACGAACGAGCGTCGGAAAACCGGCGGATCCGCAGATCAGGAGTCGACGGACGCGAAGGCCTTCGTGTAGCCCTCGAGGATCCCGACGTTCGAGAGGTACGAGTAGGGCGCCGACGGCTTCCACTCGAAGACGCGGCCGGCCTTGACCGCGGGGAGCGACTTCCACACGGCGGAGTCCTGGTAGCCCGTGAACGTGTTCCGCGCGTCGAGCAGGATGATGTCCCCGCTGTAGTCGGGCAGGTTCTCGTAGCTGATCGTGGCGAAGTAGTCCTCCGGCTTGCTCGTCGCGTCCACGAACTTGGCGCCCAGCTGGGCGAGGTGGGCCAGGTCCGGGCTCTGGGTGGCGAGGCCGACGTAGGCGTTGTCCTGGTCGAAGCTCAACGGCGCCACGGTCGCCCCGCCGGCCGCCCTGATCGCCTCGCCCAGCGTCGCGGACGCGGCATCGAAGCTGCTCTTGGCCCCGGCAGAGATTGCCGGGTCAGCACCGAGCTTGACGGCCAGGTCGGAGAACGACCCGATCACCCCGAGGAGGTCGAGCCCGAGCATGTGCACGCCGAGCGTGGGGCAGAGGGCAGCGACCTGGGCCTCGACCTTGGCGTCGACGTACCAGAGGGTCTTGTCGTCGAACGACATGTCGATCAGCAGCTGCGGGGCCACCGTCGCGAGCTTCTCGACGCTGAACTCGCCGTACGTCGACCCGATCACCGTGAGCTGGCTCAGGTCGAGGTTCCCGGCCTGGTAGTCGAGCTTGCCGTCCGTGGTCTTCAGCTCGCCGTACGCGCCCTTCACCTTGATCCCGGCGTCCCACAGCGCGGCGGCGGCGGAGCTCTGGGCCACGACGTTCGTGGGCACCGGCGTGACGTCGATGACCTTGCCGCGGGCGTCGGTGTAGGTGAACCCCGTGGCCCCGGCGGACGCGCTCGACGAGCCCGACCCTCCGGTGCTCGGGCTGCCGCAGGCGGCGAGGACGGGGGCTGCGGCCAGGCCGGCCAGCAGGGTGCGCCGGGTCAGGCGGCTCGGGTGGTTCACGGGTCGTCTCCTTGGTCGGGTGTCGTTAGGTTAGCCTTACCTGCATGGTCCTCACGACGACGCCCACGGCGGCCCGTCGAGCCCCCGAGCAGGCTTCCCTCCGTGGGCGAATCACCCCGGTCCTGCTGCTGGCCGCGGGTGCCGTGGTCCTCCTGAGCCTGGCCAGCCTGGCGATCGGGGCGCGCAGCGTGCCGCTCTCGACGGTGCTGCAGGCGCTGACGCAGTACGACCCCTCTGACACAGACCAGCTCGTCGTGATCACCTCGCGCCTGCCGCGTACCGTCCTCGGGCTGCTCGTCGGGGCAGCGCTGGGCCTCGCCGGCTGTGCGATGCAGGGGGTGACCCGCAACCCGCTCGCCGACCCCGGCATCCTCGGCGTCAACGGGGGCGCCTCCCTCGCCATCGTGCTGGGGATCAGCGTCTTCGGCGTGACGACCACCGCCGGCTACGTCTGGTTCGCCTTCGCGGGGGCCGCCGTCGCCTCGGTCCTCGTCTACTCCGTCGCCGCGCTCGGCCGCGAGGGCGCGACGCCGGTCAAGCTGGCCCTCGCCGGGGCCGCGCTGACCGCGTTCTTCGGCGCGTTCACCACCGCGCTGCTGCTGGGTGACCGGCAGACGTTCGACCAGTTCCGCTTCTGGCAGGTCGGCAGCCTCAACGGACGCGACCTCGGCGTGACCGCGTCGGTGCTGCCGAGCCTCCTCGTCGGCGGTCTGCTGGCCCTCGTCCTCGGTCGGGGCCTCAACACGCTCGCGCTGGGCGACGACGTCGCCCGCGGCCTGGGCGCACGGGTCGGGCTGATCCGCGCCGGGACCGCGGTGGCGGTCGTGCTGCTCTGCGGGTCGGCAACGGCGGCCGCCGGTCCGGTGGGCTTCGTGGGGCTGACCATCCCGCACGTCGCGCGGGCGCTCGTCGGGACCGACTACCGCCGCCTCCTGCCGACCTCGATGCTGCTCGGGCCGATCCTGCTGCTCGCTGCGGACGTCGTCGGCCGGGTGATCGCGCGGCCCGCCGAGGTCCAGGTCGCCATCGTCACCGCGCTGCTGGGCGCCCCCGTCTTCGTCGTCCTGGTCCGTCGCCACCGGCTGGCCGGCCTGTGACCGCGTACGCGTCGACGCGCCTCGCCGCGCGGTCGAGGACCGGCGCACCGACCGTCCGGCGGGTCCGTCGGCACGCCCGCACGCGGTCGACGACGGTGTGCCTCGGCCTGGTGGTCGCCCTCGTCGTCGTGGCCGGCGCCGGCCTCACCCTGGGCGACTACCCGCTGCCGCTGGGTCAGCTGGTCGCCACCCTGGCCGGGCACGGCTCGACGGCCTCGAGCTTCATCGTGCTGGACCTCCGGCTGCCGCGGGTCCTCACGGGGCTGCTCGTCGGGGTCTGCTTCGGGCTGTCGGGGACCATGTTCCAGAACCTGCTGCGCAACCCGCTGGCCAGCCCGGACATCATCGGCATCAGCTACGGCGCGAGCGCAGGCGGCGTGCTGGCCATCCTGCTGCTGGGCTGGACCGGCATGGCCGTCTCGGGTGCCGCCCTGAGCGGGGCACTGGTCTCGGCGGGCCTGATCTACGCCCTCGCCTGGCGCGGCGGCCTCTCGGGCTACCGCTTCGTGCTCGTCGGGGTCGGCGTCTCCGCCCTGATGCTCGCCGTCGTGGAGTACCTGATGACGCGAGCCGACGTCTACGAGGCGTCCGCCGCGCTGGTCTGGCTGACCGGGAGCCTGAACGGGTCGTCGACCACCCAGCTGCACCCGCTCGCGGTGGCCTGCCTGGTCCTCGTGCCGCTCACGCTGCTGACCGGACGCGCCCTGCTCGTCCTCCAGCTCGGCGACGACGTGGCCGCCTCGGTCGGGCTCCGCGTGGAGGTTGCCCGGCTGGCCGCGATCGCGCTCGCGGTGCTGCTGGCGGCGGTGGCCACGGCGGCCGCCGGGCCGGTCGGCTTCGTCGCGTTCGTCGCCGGTCCGGTCGCCCGGCGCCTGACCCGCGGGAGCGGACCCTCGCTCGTGCCGGCCGCCCTGGTCGGGGCCCTGGTCGTCGTCCTGTCCGACGTCCTGGGCCAGCACCTGCTGCCGGTCGAGCTGCCGGTCGGGGTCGTCACGGCCGCGGTCGGGGCGCCGTACCTGCTCTTCCTGCTGGTCCGGTCCAACCGCGCGGGGGTCGGCGGATGAGCGGGAGGTCGTCCGTGGAGCGCCGGGACGAGGGCACGTCGCACCGGCTGGAGACGCAGGGGCTCGTCCTGTCGTACGGGGACCTCCCCGTCGTCGACGACCTGAGCGTCACGATCCCGGACGGTCGGATCACCGTGATCGTCGGGGCGAACGGCTGCGGCAAGTCGACCCTGCTGCGCGGCATGGCCCGCCTGGTCAACCCGGTGCGCGGCGCCGTGCTGCTGGACGGCAGGAGCGTCCACCACACCCCGAGCAAGGAGGTCGCGCGCGTGCTCGGCCTGCTGCCCCAGGCTCCGGTCGCGCCCGAGGGCATCACCGTGACCGACCTCGTGGGGCGTGGCCGCTATCCCCACCAGGGCTGGTTCCGGACGTGGGGCACGGCCGACGACGAGGCCGTCGCGCAGGCGCTGGCCGCCACCGGGACGACCGACCTGGCGGACCGACGGATCGAGGACATGAGCGGCGGGCAGCGCCAGCGCGTGTGGATCGCGATGGCCCTGGCCCAGGAGACCGATCTGCTGCTGCTCGACGAGCCGACGACCTACCTGGACCTCGCCCACCAGATCGACGTGCTGGACCTGCTCACCGACCTCAACCGCCAGCGCGGCACCACGGTCGTCGTCGTCATGCACGACCTCAACCTGGCCTGCCGCTACGCCGACCACATGATCGCCATGGCCGCCGGAGCCGTGGCGGCACAGGGCCGGCCGTCCGACGTCGTCACCGCCGAGCTCGTGCAGCAGGTGTTCGGCCTGGAGTCGATGGTCGTGGCGGACCCGGTCTCAGGGACCCCGACGGTCGTCCCGATCGGTCGGCATCACTGCGCCGAGCCCGCGTCCCGGCACTAGGCGGCCGCGCCGAGGAGGACCGGCTCGGCGACCGGGGCGGAGCGGGCGAGGTCCGGGTGGTCGGTGATCACGGAGTCCATGCCGGCGGCGAGGAACGTGGCGATCTCACCCGCCAGGTCGCCGGCGGCGTACGGGTCCGAGCCGCGGCGGAACTCGCGCGCCAGGAAGCAGTTCTCCCGCCGGAACGTCCAGCCGAACACCTCGAGGCCGACGTCGTGGGCGGCCGTGGTCACGCCGGTCGGCCGCAGCAGGCGACCGGTGACGTCACGGGCGATGATCAGGTCCTTGTCCAGCCCGACGGCGTCGGCGTAGCGGCTGATCTCGTCGAGCCCCGCGGGCGACCAGAGGTCCGCGAACGAGCGGGGGTCGCCGGCCGCTATGAGGTCGTACGGCGCGCCGCCGGCCTCGAGGAGCTGGCCCAGCCGGACCGGTGAGACCGCGGCGATCCGGCGCAGGATCGTGGTCTCGAAGCTCTGGACCACGACCGGGTCGCCCTCGTCCTCGAGGTCGGCCTCCTCCAGCGCGTCGAGGAGCGGGGGCAGCAGGTCGAGCCCGAGCCGGGCGAAGTACGTCGCGTGCTTGAGCTCGGCCAGGACCCCGACCGGTCCGCCGGCCGCGGTGCGCGAGCGTGCCGCGAGGTCGAGCACCTCCTCGAACGTGACCACCGAGAAGACGCCGTCGAAGGCCGAGCTGCGGGGCCGCAGGTGCGGGAGCCGCTCGACGGCACCGAGGGTCGTCAGCTCGGCGAGGGTGAAGTCCTCGGTGAACCAGCCGGTGCGCACCTCGCCGTCGACGACCTTGGTGGTCCGGCGGTCGGCGAACTCGGCGCGTCCGGCCACGTCGGTCGTCGCGCCGATCTCGTTCTCGTGCCGCACGACCAGGCGGCCGTCGGCGGTCGCCACCAGGTCGGGCTCCACGAAGTCGGCCCCCTGCGCGATGGCGAGCTCGTAGGCCGCGAGCGTGTGCTCGGGCAGGTAGCCGCTGGCGCCGCGGTGGGCGACCACCAGACGGTCGTGATGATTCGTCGCGGCCACGGGGGCGGGACTGAGCATGTCTCCATGTAGCGGCCCCGACGCGTCGGCCCGGTGGCCCTGCCCGCACGCGTCGCTGACCAGCCGGTGAACAGTGCGTGTCCCCGTTCGACCGGCGCAGGGCGCGGAGCGGGGTCGGCGGCTACGTCAGGTATCCAGCGGTCGGTGGAACCGGTCACGCCCGAGCACTGCCCCGGCTCCTTCTTCTTGGCGTCTTCGCAAGGTACGACGAAAGGCACGCAGGTCCGGGCCACGCTCTAGAGTTAGGCCTGCTCGGGGACCTGCACGACCAGGAGGTCCCGTGCCCGCAGACGCGCCCGCCGGCACGCTCGTCGTCCCGGCGACCCCGCGCCTCGCCCAGCGCCCGGACGACCGCCCCGCCTGGGCCTGGGCCCTCGTGGTGGCGCTGGTGGGGGTCGGCGCCTACTACCTGGTTCTCAGCGGGGTCGCCCGCGACGTGCTGTACGTGGCTCTCGGTCTGGCTGCGGCGGTCGCGATCGAGGTCGGCGTCCGCGTCAACCGACCGGCCCGCACCCGGCCGTGGCGCCTGCTCGGGCTCGGGACCCTGCTGTGGGCGACCGGCGACCTGCTCGGCGCCTGGTACGCCCACGCCGATGTCGACGGCCTGGACCGCTTCCCGACGCCGGCCGACCCCGTCTACCTGCTGGGCTACGGCGCCATCGGTGCCGGACTGGTGCTGCTGATCCGGGGGCGCGGACCTCGTCGAGATCCTGGCGCGCTGCTGGACAGCGCCATCGTCACGGTGGCGCTCGGGCTGCTGGGCTGGGAGCTGCTGGCCGAGCCGACCATCCAGGGCTACGCCGACGCGCCGCTCGCGGCCACGGTCGCCGTGGCCTACCCGCTCTTCGACATCCTGCTCCTCAGCCTGCTCGTCAGGCTCGTCACGACGCCGGGTGGACGCAGCCGGTCCTTGTGGCTGCTGGTGACGTCGGCGGGTCTGCTGGTCGTCGCCGACAGCCTTGCCACCGCGCTGAACCTCACCGGCTGGGGTGGCTCCAGCGAGCTGGACTTCCTCTGGATGCTCTCCTACGCCACGTGCGGCGCCGCCGCGCTGCACCCCTCCATGGTCTCGCTGACCGTCCCCGCGAGGCCCGGGCCCGTCCGCTTCACGTGGGCCGGACTGACCTCGCTGGCCGTGGCCGCCCTGGTCCCGCCCCTGATCCTCGCGGTGCAGACGGCGACCGAGGACCAGCTCTACGTCTGGGACGTGGTGGTGGGGTCCGCCGTCGTGTCCGGCCTGATCATCGCCCGGATGAAGCTCTCGCTGGACCAGATCCAGACCGCCAACGGCGAACGGGAGGTGGCGCGCGCCGCCCTCGCGCACCAGGCCGCGCACGATCCCCTCACCGGGTTGCCGAACCGGGCCCAGGTGCTGGACCTGATGCGGGGCGCACTCGGCCGGGCCCAGCGCAGCGGCGCCTTCGTCGGGGTCCTGTTCGTCGACCTCGACGACTTCAAGCAGGTGAACGACACCCTCGGTCACGCAGCCGGGGACGAGGTCCTGGTCGCCGCCGGGCAGCGCATGCAGCGTTGCGTCCGGCCGGGCGACGTGGTCGCACGGTTCGGCGGGGACGAGTTCGTCGTCGTCCTCGAGCCCGTGGGCGAGGAGGCCGGGGCGGTCGTGGTGGCCGAACGACTGATCGCCGCCCTCTCCGCACCGCTCGTCCTGGACAACGGTCACGAGGTGAGGGTCGGCGCGAGCGTCGGCGTCGCGATCGCGCAGGACGGGGCGATCGACCCGGAACGTTTCCTGATGGAGGCCGACGTCGCCGTCTACCGCGCCAAGACGGGCGGCCGGGGGCGGGCAGAGGTCTTCGACACCTCCCTGCGGGCGGAGCTGGCTCGACGCGAGCGGCTCCAGACGGGGCTGGTCGCCGCCATCGCGGCCGGTGACCTCGAGCTGCGCCACGAGCCGGTCGTCGACCTGCGCACCCGGCAGCTGGTCGGCTACGAGGCGAAGGTCAGCTGGCCGCGGGCGGACGAGGACGAGCTGGGCCGGGCGGCGATGCTCCCGGTCGCCGAGCGGACCGAGCTGATCTGCGACCTCGACACCTGGGCCCTGCGCGAGGCCGTCCGGCAGGCGGCACGCATCCCGCTGGCGTCGGCCCCCACGATGCTGGCGGTCCCGCTGTCCCGACGCCACCTCCGGCGCGACCGGGTCGTCGACGACGTGGTCGCCGCCCTGCGGGCGGGAGACCTGGACCCGGCTCGGCTCGTCCTGGTGATCTGTGCGATCGACCTCCCCGACGACCTGGCCGCCGTCGGCCACCTCGAGCAGCTGCGGGCGCTGGGCGTCCGGGTGTGCGCCGAGGGCTTCGGTACGCACGAGGGTCCCACCGACCGCTGGTCGAGGCTGCCCGTCGACCTGGTCCGGATCGACCCCGAGACACTTCCGGACGGTCCGCTCAGCAGCTCGCTGCTCCGGCTGACCGTCGAGACGGCCCACACGTTCGGCTGGGAGGTCGTCGGCAGCGGGGTGGTCGACGTCGAGCAGCTGGACGCGCTGGCCGGGGTCGGCTGCGAGTACGCGCAGGGCCCGATGCCGCGGCGTACGGTGCTCAGCTTGTCCTCCTCGCGCCCGCGGGTGCCCTGACCCCTCCGAGCGTCAGGTGGCGGGTGCCCCCGCTCCCGTCTGGACGACGCGGTCGAGCACGACAACGCCCTTCCGTCGTGCGAGCGAGGAGGAAGACGGCGGCTCTCAGGGCACCCGCGAGCGCGAGGAGGAGAGCACAGCACCCGCTGCCCGACGCTCGGAGGGGTCTCCTCGCCCTTCAGGCTCAGAGCCAGCGGACGACGGCGGCGGGCGGGACGGGGCGGGACCAGAGGTAGCCCTGGCCGAAGTGGCAGCCGAGGTTGCGGGCCCGCTCGTACTGCGTCGGGGTCTCGATGCCCTCGATGGTCACGCTGAGCCCGAGGTCGACGGCGGCCGACACCAGCGCGGCGATGACGACCTCGCCGGTCCTGGTGCCCAGCTGGTCGGCGTAGGAGCGGTCGATCTTGATGCCGTCGACGGTGAAGCGGCTGAGGTCGGTCAGGGCCGACCAGCCCGAGCCGAAGTCGTCGAACCAGACGTGGAACCCCAGCCCGCGCATCGCCTCCACGACGGCCCGGCCACCGGTGACGTCGGACGGCGCCGCGGTCTCGGTGAGCTCGAGGATGACCGTCGTGGGGTCGACCCCGGCGACGGCGGCGGCGTCCTGCAGCTGCTCCAGCCACACGTCGCGACCGAGGTGGCGGGTCGAGAGGTTCGTCGTGACCCAGAAGTCGGGCCTGCTCGCCTGCCACCCACCGAGGTCGACGAACGCGCGCCGCAGCACCGCGAGGTCGACGTCCAGGATGAGGTCCGACCTCTCGGCCACCGGGATGAAGACGCTGGGCGGCTCGACCACGCCGGGTGCCCGCCGCCACCGGGCCAGGGCCTCGACGCCCACGACCTCACCGGTCACCAGGTCGACGATGGGCTGGTACCAGGGCACGACCTCGCCGCGCTCCAGCCCGCGGGCGAGGTCGACCGCCACCGGGTCGACGACGCTGACGCCGTCCTGGGCCCGGCACAGCTCGACGGACCACAGCTCGGCCAGCTCGAGCAGGACCGCGACGTCGCGCCGCGAGATGGTGCGGGACAGCTCGTCGCAGACGCTGAGGACCGAGACGACCCGGTCCTCGCACGAGACCGGGACGCCGGCGTACGCACCCAGCGGGCCCAGCTCGTCGGCGCCGCGCTCCAGGACCAGCGCCGTGCCGGACGCGAGGACCTTGCGGTCCAGCGCCGCGGCCGCCGAGGGACGGTCGGGAATCAGCGGGGCCGTCCGCTCGTCCGGCAGCAGGACCGTGCCGTGGTCGAAGCCGAGCGCGAGCGCCGCGACGCGGGCGACCCGCTCGGCGGCCGGGACCAGCTGGTTGTCAGGCGCGGCGGTCGGTCCCGGCCGCGCTTCCCCGGTCAGAGCTCGGCCTTGCCCTCCTGCAGGACCTGGGTCCAGGTGGGACCGCGGTCGAGCAGGAGCGACGCCGTGATCATCGCGCCGGCGAGGGCGATGTGGAGCGCGTTGTCCGCAGCGTTGAAGGGCACGAAGTTCGCGGGCGAGCCGTACGTGGTGACGATGCCGTAGAAGAACAGGACGCCGTACACGATGCCGCCGTAGAAGAGGTAGTTCCGGGCGCGGAGCGGGGTCGAGCTGAGCAGGAGCCCGACCACGCCGAACAGCAGGTGCACGACGTTGTGGAGCACCGAGACCTGGAAGATGTGCAGGAGCTTGGCGGACGACTCCCGACCGGCGAACTCCATGTTCATGAAGGGCGACGTGATCCCCGGGATGAAGCCGGCGATGCCGACGAGCAGGAAGATGACGCCGAAGCCGGCGGCACCGAGCTGGATCTGCGAGCGCTTGACCCGCTTCGGTTCTGGCACGAGGGCGGCCATGGGTTCTCCTTCGTGTCGCCAACGGCTCTCGACTTCTGTCGGTCGGATGCGCTTGGCTGTGGTCACCCTACCGAGAGGTCCGCCCGTGACCCGTCACCGCCTTCGTCGTCCCCTCCTCGCGGGCGTCTGCGGCCTCGCTCTCGTCGCGAGCCTGCCGGTGGGCGCGAGCTCCGCCCCACGGCCCGGCGCCCCCGACGTCGGGGCGACCCAGGCCGACGCCACCGCCGCCGCCAAGCGCTGGACGACCAAGAACGCCACGGCCCGCGGGACCGGCGGCGCGGTGTCGAGCGTCGACCCCGAGGCGACCCACGCCGGCATCGAGGTCCTCCGCAAGGGCGGCAACGCCGTGGACGCCGCGGTGGCGACGGCTGCGGCCCTCGGCGTCACCGAGCCCTACTCGACCGGCATCGGCGGCGGGGGCTACTTCGTCTACTACGACGCCAAGACCAAGAAGGTCTCGACGCTCGACGGCCGCGAGACCGCGCCGGCGTCGATCCCGCACGACGTCTTCATCGACCCGACGACCGGCAAGCCCTACAACTTCACCCCGGAGCTGGTGACGAGCGGGGCGAGCGTCGGGACCCCCGGCACCGCGGCGACCTGGGAGCAGGCGCTCGACCGGTGGGGGACGCTGAGCCTGCGCAAGGCGCTCAAGCCGGCGGAGAAGATCGCCCGACGCGGCTTCGTCGTGGACGACACGTTCCGGGAGCAGACCGAGCAGAACAAGGAGCGCTTCGCCCAGGTCAGCACGACCGCCGACCTCTACCTGCCGGGCGGGGACGCGCCCGAGGTCGGCTCGGTCTTCCGCAACCCCGACCTGGCCGCCACCTACGACGCGCTCGGCCGCGAGGGCACCAAGGTCATCTACCAGGGCCGGATCGGCAGCGACATCGTCCGGACGGTGCAGAGCCCGCCGAAGGCGAAGGACGCGACGCTGCCCTTCCCGAAGGGCTACCTGGAGCGCTCCGACCTGGCGGCGTACGAGGTCGTCAAGCACAAGCCGACCAAGGTGAGGTACCGCGGGCTGGACGTCTACTCCATCGCCCCGTCGTCGAGCGGCGGATCGACCGTCGGCGAGGCGCTGAACATCCTCGGCACGAAGAAGCTCTCGACGCTGCCACGCACAGAGGCGACGCACGACTACCTCGACGCCTCGTCGCTGGCCTTCGCCGACCGGAACGCCTACGTCGGCGACCCGGCCTACGTCGACGTCCCGCTGCAGACCCTGCTGTCCAAGCCGTTCGCGCGCTCGCGGGCCTGCCTGATCACCGACCGGGCGCTGCCCACGCCGACACAGCCCGGTGCACTGTCCGGCACGGGGTGCGCCACGGCCCCGACCGCGGGGCGCAACGAGGCGGGCACCTCGACGTCGCACCTGGTCACCTCGGACCGCTGGGGCAACGTCGTGTCCTACACGCTGACCATCGAGCAGACCGGCGGCTCGGGCATCGTCGTGCCGGGACGCGGCTTCCTGCTGAACAACGAGCTGACCGACTTCACCGCGGTGTACGACCCCAAGGACCCGAACCGCATCGAGGGCGGCAAGCGCCCGCGGAGCTCGATGGCTCCGACGATCGTGCTCAAGAACGGCAAGCCGGTCTACGCCGTCGGCTCACCGGGGGGCGCGACGATCATCACCACCGTGCTGCAGACCCTGATCAACCGCATCGACCTGGGGATGTCGCTGCCTCAAGCGGTCGCGGCACCGCGGGCCAGCGCCCGGAACGCGGCCACGGTCACCGCCGAGCCGGAGTTCATCGCGCAGTACGGCCCGGCCCTCACCGCCCTGGGCTACACGCTCACCCCGAGCGGTGACTCCTTCACCCTGAACGCGCAGATCGGTGCCGTCGCGGCGCTCGAGTTCCGCTCACGAGGCCGGGTGGTGGCCGTCGCCGAGCCCGTCCGCCGGGGCGGCGGGGACGCGGAGGTCGTCCGGCCGCGCTGACTCCCGGCCCAGCACCGGCACGCCCGGTGCTGGCACGATCAGCACCCGGCGACACGAAGGAGGGCCACGACGTGGCTGGCGGCGAAGCGATCTCGGACGAGCGGGTGGCCCAGGTGCTGGGCGTCTACGCCCGGATGGCGCACCGGGTGATCGGTGACCCCGAGCGGTGGCTCGGGCTGGACGACGACCCGCCGGCCAGCGCCGGCGTGCCGCGCAAGGTCCTCGACGCGCTGCGCGACCGCGCGTTCGGCGAGGTCACCCCGGCCTCCCCGTCGTGGGGCCAGCGCCCGCTCGACGACCGGGTCAAGTGGTGGGTGCGCCGGATCGGGGTCAGCGCGGGACTGGCCGCGGCCGTCCCGCGGGTGGCCGGGGCGCTGGCCAACCGGGTGCCGCTGCAGGCCGCGCTCGGGGCGTCCGCCGCAGGTCTTGCCGTGTGCTCGACGGCCCGTGAGCACGGGGTCGTCGACGCGGGAGCCTGGGTGCCCCTGCTGGCCAAGGTCCTGCTCGACCGCGACGTCGCCGCCCGGCCGGTGGGGTCCGAGGCCGACGCGGCGGCAGCCTCGCTGGACGAGGACCCCGCACCGGAGGAGGCCAAGGGTCTCGGCCCGGGCGCTCGCCGCGCCGCCGGCACGTTGTGGCACCTCGCACGGCAGATCTGGGAGCTGCAGTCCGTCCTCGACGAGCGCCCACGGGGCAACTTCTTGTTCCGCTCGGTCGCCCAGCTCCCCGTGGTCGGGCTCGCCGGCGGCTTCCTCGACGAGCGCGGCGGGATCCGCCGGGCCGCCAAGGAGACGGAGAAGCTGCTCGCCTGAGCGCACCCGCGGCTGGGGCCGGCCACGGGCGCGCTCGTCGGACGGCGCGGTGTGCGCTCAGCGCACGGTGAGGGCCGGCATGCGGAGCTCGGAGCCCGGCGGCAGACCGAGGACCGCGGCCAGCTCGTCGAGCCGGGGAAGAGTGGTCGTGAGCACCCGCGGGTCCTCGCTGTTCCGGGGCCGCCCCAGCCGGGCCAGCGGGGGTACGTGGCGCCCCGGTCGGACCGGTGCGCGCTCGGGCAGGTCGGCCCGCTCGCGGGCGATGCGGACCGCGTCGCGCAGGCCGCCCAGCTCGTCGACCAGCCCGACCCCCACGGCGTCGGCACCGGTCCAGACCCGGCCCCGGGCGACCTGCTCGACCGCCTCGCGGCTCAGGTGGCGACCCTCGCTGACCCGCCGGGTGAAGTCCTCGTAGACCGCGTCGAGCGCCGCGTCGACCCGCTCGCGCTCCCCGGCGGTGAACGGGCGCCGCGAGGAGTACATCCGCGAGCGGGCACCCTGCTCGACGACGCCGGTGGTCAGCCCCAGCCGGTCGAGCAGCTCGGTCACGACGAACTTGCCGCCGAAGACGCCGATCGAGCCGGTCAGGGTGGCCGGCAGGGCGACGATCACGTCGGCCGGGCAGGCGACGTAGTAGCCGCCGGACGCCGCGTACGCGCCCATCGAGACGACGACGGGCTTGCCCGCGTCCCGCACCCGGCACACCTCGCGCCAGATCGTGTCCGAGGCCACGGCCGAGCCGCCGGGCGAGTCGACGTGCAGCACGAGGGCCCGCGCACCGTCGTCGTCGAGGACGGCCCGCAGGTCGGCGGCCACCGTGTCGCTGCCGACGGAGCGCCCCATCGGGCCCCGCCTCGAAGGTCCGCTGACGATCCCGCCGCGGACGTCCACGAGCGCCACGTGCCCCCGGGGCCGGCCCGGGAGGGACGGCGGCGAGGGCAGCCGGCGCGGCCGCCAGCGGTCGGCGAAGAGCAGGGCCGCGCGGTCCCCCACGCGCTCCCGGGCGGAGGCGTAGACCTCGTCGCGGTACCCGAGCCGGTCGACCAGGCCCACCTGCCGGGCCTCGGCGGCCGTCCGGGGCCCGGTGTCGACGAGGGAGCGGACGACGTCGGCCGACAGCCCGCGGCCCTCGGCGACGGCGGCGACCGCCGAGTCGAGGAGGGAGGAGCTGAGCCGCTCCAGCGACTCGCGGTGCGCCGGGGTGAGCTCGGTCATGGTGATCCGGTCGACCGCGTTCTTGTACTCGTAGCGGCCCTCGAGCTCGGGCTGCACGCCGAGCTTGTCGAGGGCACCCCGCAGGAAGGTCGTCTCGAGCGCGACGCCGAGCAGGCTGAGGTCGCCGGTCGGCTGCAGCCACAGCTCGTCGAACGCGCTGGCCAGGGCGTACGCCGGCAGGTCGCTGGCGCCCTGCCCGAAGCTCTCGGCCCAGGCGATCGTGGGCTTGCCGCTCGCGGCGAAGGCCGCCACCCCGAGCCGCAGCTCCTGGGCCTCGGCCCAGGGGAGCACGCCGCCCACCTTGGCCACGAGGCCGACGACCCGCCGGTCCGAGCCCGCCTCGTGCAGGGCCCTCAGCAGCGGCCCGCGCAGCGGACGTCCCCGCGCCGCGAGCCGGGCGAGCGGGTCTCCCGCCGGCGGGTCGGCCGGGGCCACGGTCAGGTCGATCTCGAGCAGCAGCTGGGAGGCGCCGGGCAGATCCATCCGTCCACGGTAGGTCGGCCGGCGACAGGGTCAGGGGGAGAGCACCCTGCTGGCGACGGCCGATCCCCGGACAGCCCCGGACGCGGCTGGCACGCTGGGAGCGTGACGACCGCCGGCGCTTCGACGAGCTCTGGGGGCGGGGCGACAGGCTCGGGGCACCTGGCCCTCGTCGAGGGTCCTTCCCCGACGGCGAGCGCGACCTACGCGCACCCAGGGTTGCTGCGCCTGGTCGGCGAGGACCTGCGCTGGGCCTTCCGGCGGCCGTACGGCTGGCTCCTCGGCATCGGGGTGAACCTCCTGCTCTCGGTGGCGTACCTCGTCGTCGTCCCGCTGCGCGACGGCACGCACCGGGACTGGGCGATCCTGGTCGGCACCTACTTCGCGGTCTTCGTGCTGGCCGACGTCACGACGACGAACGTGCTCGGCGTCGACACCGAACGCACCCGGCTCCGGCTGCTCCGCGGGATGTCGCTGGTGCGCATCCTGCTGGTGAAGAACCTCGTGCTCCTGGTCATCGTCGGCCTGCCGACCCTCGTCGCCACCGCCGCCATCACGATCCACGACGAGGCGAGCTACCGGCTCGAGCTGACCCTGCCGGGCGTGCTCTACCCGGTGCTCACCTGGCTCGGCGTCGGCAACCTGGTCTCGGTCCTGCTCCCCTACCGGCCGGTGCCGCTGCGCACGCGGTGGCACGAGCGTCGGGTCTGGAGCCGGACGGCGCGGTGGCTGGTCTGCCTCGGCCTCCCGTACGCGCTGTGCGTGGCCGTCGACCCCATGTCGAAGCTGCCGCGCCTCGTGACGCGCGCCCTCCGGCTGCCACCGAACCACGTCCTCCACGGGGCCGAGCTCCTGGTCCTGGGGCTGCTGACCTGGGGGCTCTTCACAGGTGTCGCGGTCGCGCTCGCGCACCGTCGCGGCGTCCCCTTCGACGACCTCCGCTGACCCCTCCGGCCGATCCCGTCAGGTCCGGGAGGAACGGCGGACCAGCAGCGCGAGGGCCAGCACGAGCACCGCGGCTCCGGTCATGACCAGACCCAGCTCGTGCAGGCCACCGCTGCTGAGGTTCCGGTCGAACAGCACGCCGATGGTGGCCGTGGCCGAGATCGCGCCGAGGTAGCGGCTCGTCTGGAACAGCCCGCCCGCGGACCCCGTACGCCCGGCCGGCGCCGCCTCGGAGAGCGCAGTCTGCAGCCCGAGGTTGTTGAAGCCGTTGGGGACGCCGAGCAGCAGCCCGAAGGCGACGACCAGCAGCGCCGGCGTCGCGTCGCCCAGGAGCTGGAGAGCGCCCGTCGCCACGAGCAGCACCGCCGAGCCGAGGAGCAGCGCCGCGCGCGACCCGTGGGTGCGGATCAGGCGCGCGGCGACCGGGACGGTCAGCACCCCCAGCCCGGCGACGGGCAGGATGAACAGCCCCGCCTGGTCGCTGGAGTAGCCGCGCACACGCTCCAGCCAGAGCGGCAGGGCGAAGAACGTGCAGTAGAAGACGAAGTTGACGACGGCCTGCTGCACCAGGATCGAGGTCAGCGCCCGGTCGGCGACCAGCGCACGGACGTCCAGGAACGGTGACGCGCTGGCCCGTTCGCGGAGCACCAGCACCACCGCGGTCGCGCCGGCCACGACCAGCAGCCACACGTGGGGCGTGCTCGTGAACGAGAGCACGCCGACCAGGAGCGCCACCATCGTCGCGCTGAACAGCGCCACGCCCGGCAGGTCGAGCTCGGCCAGCACCCGGTGCGTCGCGACCGTGTCCTCGGCGGGCTGCCGGGGCAGCACCCGCCAGGCGAGCACCAGCCCGACGAGGCAGATCGGCACGTTCACGAGGAAGACCGCCTGCCACCCGGCCCCCGAGACGAGGAAGCCGCCGAGCACGGGCCCGAGGGCGGCGGACGAGGAGCTGGCGACCGTGATGGCCCCGAGCCCGGCCGTCGCCGGGCGGTCGGCAGGGGTCGCCGCCCGGATCAGCACGAGGGCCGCGGGATAGGCCGTCGACGTGCCGAAGGCCTGCACGACCCGCAGGCCGACGAGCCACCAGAAGCCCGGGACGAACGGGGTCGCCAGCGACGAGAGGAGGACGAGCGCCAGCCCGGCGACGAACATCCGGCGTGCCCCGACCTGGTCCACCAGCCGGCCCATCAGCGGCTGACCCACCGCCGCGCCGATGTAGAAGGCCGACACGAGCCAGCTCGAGGTCGCGACGCCGACCCCGAAGTCCGTCTGGAGCTGCGCGAGCGCCACCGCGATCATCGAGGAGTTGAGCGGGTTGAGCGAGGTCCCCAGCGCCAGGGTGCCGATCAGCCGGCCGCGCACCCCGCCGAACCGCTGGTCAGTCACCGGTGGGGCCGGCCCGAGGGCAGCGCGGGCACATCCGGCCGGGCTGGATCAGCGTGACTGAGCGTGGACCAGGGCGTCAGACGTGCGTGGGGGCGACGGGATCGGTCGCTGCCGCCCACTCCCCGGCACCGACCAGCCGGCGGGCACGCCGTCCGACCACCCACACGACCCCACCCGCGCACGCGCCGACGACGGCGGCAACCTTCCAGCTCACCGCTGCAGCCTAGTGCCGGGCCGGGGCCCCGGGTCGACCCCGAGCGCGACCGTGGTCCGATGCCGGACGGCCCGCGGCCTCGTAGGGTCGCCTCGTCATGTCTTCTGCCGAACGCCTCGTGCGCGACCGCCACTTCGCGTACGACCTCGCGCTGTGCGCCCTGGTCACCGTGGTGACGGCCGCGGTGACGCTGGTGACCGGCGAGCGGGCGCTCGCGATGGCCTCGGTGGTGATCACGCTCCCGCTGCTCGTCCGCCGGACGTTCCCGGCGGCGGCGCTGGCCGTCATGACGGCCGGCTGCCTGCTCGCGCTGGCCGTCAGCTCGTCGCCCTCCGCCGCCGGCATCGTCGCGGTGCCGGTCCTGGTCTACACGCTGGCCCGCTGGTCCGGTCGCACCCTGGCCCGGCTCGCCTGGGCCGTGGCCGTCGTCGGCTCCTTCCTGGGGCCGGCCCGCTGGGCGCTGCGCGAGCTCGGCGATATCACCGTGTTCGTCGTCAGCGTCGTCGCCTGCTTCGCCGTCGTCTCCGCGGCCCACGTCGTCGGGCGCAAGCTGCGCGAGTCGGAGGACAGCGCCGACCGGCAGGAACGTTCCGAGGCCGAGCGCCTCCGCCTGCTGGAGTCCGAGCAGGAGCAGCGAGCCAGAGCCGCGACCGTGGACGAGCGCAACCGCATCGCCCGGGAGCTGCACGACATCGTGGCGCACTCCCTGTCGGTCATCGTCGTGCAGGCCGAGGGTGGCCGGGCGGTGGCGACCCGGCATCCCGAACGGGCCGGCGAGGTGCTGGGCACCATCGCCGAGACCGGGCGCGAGGCGCTCACCGAGACCCGGCGCATCCTCGGCGTGCTCCGCGAGGGTCGCGAGGGCGCGGCCGCCGAGTACGGACCGCAGCCCGGTCTCGACGACATCCCCGACCTGGTGCGGCGGACCACGGACCGGGCCGAGCTGACCACGTTCGGCACGCCGCCGCCGCTGGCGCCTGCGGTCGGGCTCACGGCGTACCGGGTGGTCCAGGAGTCGCTCACGAACGTGCTGAAGCACGCCGGGCCGCAGGCGCGCGCCCGGGTCGTGCTGGCGTGCACGGCCGACGCGGTGGAGATCGAGGTGACCGACGACGGAGATGGGGCGACCACGGTGCCGGACGGACAGGGTCACGGGCTGCGCGGGATGACCGAACGGGTGAGCCTGCACGACGGCGAGCTCTACGCCGGACCCGGGCCGGCGGGCGGGTTCGTCGTCCGGGCGCGGATCCCGTACGAGCGCGCGTCCGACACCGTCCCGCTGCCGCAGGCGGTGGCCTGGTGAGCGCGAGCAGCCCGACCTCGGGCTCAGGAGCGGCCGCCGAGCCGATCCGCGTGTTCCTCGTCGACGACCAGGCGCTGGTCCGCAGCGGGTTCCGGATGCTCATCGAGGCCGAGGACGACCTCGTGGTGGTGGGCGAGGCCTCCGACGGGCGCGAGGCGGTCGACCGGCTCCGGACGACGGTGGCCGACGTCGTGCTCATGGACGTGCGGATGCCGGTGCTCGACGGGGTGGAGGCGACCCGCCAGCTGCTCGCGGAGCACAACCCCGCGCGGGTCGTGGTGCTGACCACCTTCGACCTCGACGAGTACGTCTTCGCCGCCCTCAAAGCGGGCGCGAGCGGGTTCCTGCTCAAGGACGCGCGCCCCGACGAGCTCCTGTCGGCCGTCCGGGACGTGGCCGCCGGGGACGCCGTGATGGCTCCGAGCGCGACCCGGCGGCTCCTCGACCACGTGGTGCCGAACCTGCCCGGCCAGCCCCCGAGCCAGGACGACCACCGCCTCGACGAGCTGACCGCCCGAGAGGTCGAGGTGCTGCGCGAGATCGCCGCCGGCGCGACGAACACCGAGATCGGCTCGCGGCTCTACATGGCCGAGGGCACGGTCAAGACCCACGTCGGCCGCCTGCTCTCCAAGCTCGGCGCCCGCGACCGCGTGGGCCTCGTCCTGTTCGCCTTCGAGGTCGGCCTGCGCCCCGACCACTGAGACTCCCCGCACCCCTGCTCCCCGCGAGCGGCGGGCTGCCGCGCCAGGAGAGGCGCAGGAGCTGCTGGTCGCCAGGAGTCAGGGGCGGGAGCCGGGCTCAGTCCTTCGGAGCTGCCTCGCGCAGGGCGGCGAGCAGCGGAACCGCGGCGGTGTCGAGAAAGTCGCGCTGCCCCTCGTCGCCGACCTGGACGAGGGCGACGTCGGTGAAGCCGGCCTTCCAGAACGCGCTCACGGCCTCGACGATCGCGTCGAGGTCCGGGCCGCACGGGATGGACTCCGCGACGTCCTCGGGCCGGACGAACTGGGTCGCGCCGGCGAACCCGTGCGGCGTGGGGAGGTCGGCGTTGACGGCCCAGCCGCCCGCGAACCAGCGGAACTGGTCGTGCGCCTTCGCGATGGCGGCGTCCTTGTCCGGACCCCAGCAGATCGGGATCTGGCCGATCTTGCGCGAGCCCTTGTTGCTCGAGAGCAGGCCGCCCTTCTCCTTGTCCCACGCCTTGACGGCGTCGGCGTCGGGCTCGACGGCGATCAGGTGGTCACCGAGCGGGGCGAAGCGCTCGATCGACTTCGGCCCGGAGACCGCCATCCCGATCGGCACACCCCCGTCCGGGGTGTCCCAGATCCGAGCGGAGTCCACCCGGAAGTACTCGCCGCCCCAGGTCACCAGCTCGCCCGTGAGCAGCTCGCGGATGATCGTGGTGGCTTCCTCGAGCATGTCCTGGCGCTGGGCGACCGGCGCCCACCCCTCACCGGTGATGTGCTCGTTGAGGTTCTCCCCGGAGCCGAGCCCGAGGGTGAAGCGGCCGTCGCTGAGGATCTGCAGCGTCGCCGCCTTCTGCGCCACCACGGCGGGGTGGTAACGCTGGATCGGCGACGTCACGTACGTCATCAGCTCCACGGTCGAGGTCAGCGCCGCGACGGCGCCGAGCATCGTCCACGCGTAGCCGGCGTGGCCCTGGGAGGCCAGCCACGGCGAGTAGTGGTCGCTGGAGACCTCGAAGTCGAAGCCGACCTGCTCGGCCCGCGCCCCGTACTCGACGATCTGCTTGGGGCCGCTCTGCTCGGTCATGAGGGTGTAGCCGAATCGCACCATGGCTTGTGCTTACCCGGCGCGGGGACAACCCTCACGCCGGGGTCGCAGATCTGTGTCGATGTGGGGGGACGACCCCCACACCCCCGCGTGCCTACCCGTCGCTAGCGCTCCTGGAACGCCGTCGATGTGGGGGGACGACCCCCACACCCCCGCGTGCCTTCCCGTCGCTAGCGCTCCTGGAACGCCGTCGATGTAGGGACGACCCCCACACCCCCGACACCGGCTCCCGTCGCGAGCGCTCCCGGGATCCGGGTCGGCGTGCTGGTCAGTCCTTGCCGGTCTCCTTGCGGAGCCGCTCGATCTGCTCGGAGGCCTCGCCCTTGGTGATGTCGGCGGGGATCTCCTCGCCGGCCTGCCGGGCGAGGGTGTCGAGGTAGCTCTTCTGCGCGGCGGTGATCGGGTCGCCGCCGGTCACCCACTCGCTCGGGTCCTTCTCCAGCGAGGGGTCCCCGCTGCCGGAGGCGCCGAGCACCTCTTCGTTGTGCTCGGGAGAGGCCTGGACGTCGGACGTCTCCTCCTTGGCGGCCTGGCTGGTCTCGGAGGTGAACTCGCCCTCGGGGGCGGTGGAGTCCTGGTCGCTGTTGGCGGTGGACGTGTTGTCGGGAGTGCTGTCGCTCATGCGGCACAACCTAGGTGGGCCCTCCGACAGTTCCCGGTGCGCGCGACCGGTCCGGGGCCCGGGGCGTACGTGGGGGTCCGCCGGGTAACAAGGGCTCGTGGTCCGCCTCCGTACCGTCTCTCCGTCCAAGCCCGGCTGGACGCGCCGACGCGTCCCCCCGGACCCCACCAAGGACTTCGTCTACCTCGACCTCGACGGCGCCGAGCTCGTGGGGCCCGACGCCGAACGCTGCATCTCGCTGGTGATCCCCCCGGCCTGGGAGGAGGTCTGGATCTGCCCGCTGGCGAACGGGCACATCCAGGCGGTGGGGACGGACGAGGCCGGCCGGCGCCAGTACCGCTACCACGAGTACTGGCGCATCAAGCGGGACGCGGCCAAGCACGAGCGCGTGCTGGAGGCGGCCCACAACCTGCCGGCCGCCCGTAGGACGGCCGGCAAGCACCTGCGCCTGGACGGGATGCCCCGTGAGCGGGCCATGGGCACGGCCTTCCGGCTGCTGGACCTCGGCTTCTTCCGGATCGGTGGGGAGGCGTACGCGGAGGAGAACCACAGCTACGGCCTGGCGACCATCCGTCGTGAGCACGTCTCGTTCGAGGGCAAGGCGGTCGTCTTCGACTACATCGCGAAGTCCGGCAAGGAGCGCTACATCGCGCTCGTCGACCAGCCGGTGACCGAGGCGGTGCGCGCCCTGGTCGACCGTGACGACGACAACCCCGAGCTGCTCGCCTACACCGACGGCGACGGCGGCTGGCACGACGTCACCTCGACCGAGATCAACGCCTACATCAAGGACATCGTGCAGGGCGAGGTGTCGGCCAAGGACTTCCGCACCTGGCACGGGACCGTCATCGCCGCGGTCGAGCTGGCGGAGCGGGTGGAGTCAGCCACGACCGACTCGAAGCGCAAGCGCGCGGTCAGCGCGGTCATGAAGGAGGTCTCGACCTACCTCGGCAACACCCCCGCGGTGGCGCGCAGCTCGTACGTGGACCCGCGGCTGGTCGACCTCTTCAACGACGGCATCACCATCGACCCGAAGCTGACCGCCGGCAAGCACGACCTCGCGGGCGGCGCCACCCACGGCAAGATCGAGGACGCCGTCCAGCAGCTGCTGTCCCTCAGCAAGCGGGAGCTGCGCAAGGAGCTGGACCACCTGAGCTGAGCGGCTGCCGGCCGTCCCACGCGGGGACACGCCTCAACCGCGACACCCGGGCTCGCCAACCCGGTCGGCGAGACTCCCGACCCTAGGGTGACCCATAGGGACGGGCCGCGAACATATCGCGACCGGACGTCGCCCGGAGGGAGAGCAGATGACCACGCTCGTCCCCTCCACCGTGCGCCGGCGCCTCGGACGTGTCGCACCGGAGATCCTCGGCCGGCACGCCCGGCTGCTCCTGCAGGGGCAGAGCACGCCGCAGCGGGCCGTGCGGGGCGCACGCTCGGCCGTGCTGCGTCGGCGCCTGCAGAGGAGCATGCCCCTTCCCGCCGCTGCCGACACGTTCATCACCGTGGAGGTCGACGGCCGAGCGGTCCTGGCCCGCGTGGTCGACTCCTTCCGCTCGGAGGACGTGTGGGCCGAGCAGGCGGCGCAAGTCGCTGACGCGCTCGCGGCGCACGAGGTGGACCACGTGTTCGTCTCCGTGGACCCGCACCGGCGTCGGGTCATCGCCGTCCCCCAGGAGCAGCGCGAGCACGCCATCCAGGCCCTGGTGAAGGAGCTGCCGCCGGAGGTGACGCAGCTGGCGCCCGTGTACTCCCGCGACGCGATCCGCAGCCGTCCGCTCACCGGACGCCGACCGCGGTTCGCCAGCACCCTCCGGGTGTTCCAGGTGCTGACCACCGCGTCGGGAACCGTGATCAGTGGGTCCGAGATGGGGTGCGACCTGCAGTTCTGGCGCCAGGTCGGGCCGGGCCGCCAGCTCACCGCGCACGGCGAGACGCTTCCGGGCGGGACGCTGCTGGGCGAGCGCACCTTCGACCCCGTCCCCGAGACCCTGGAACCTCCGCCGACCGGCGTCGTCCAACGTCTCGTCGACCGCCGGGTCCGACCAGTGGCCGTCGACCTCGTGCAGCCACACCTGCTCCAGCACACCGACCCGGTCGACGTCGTCTACACCTGGGTCGACGGCAGCGACCCCGAGTGGCAGCGGCGCCGGGACGCCGCTCTGCGCGAGGCCGGTCAGACGCCGCTCCACGACCTCGCCGCCAACGACTCGCGCTACACGTCCCATGACGAGCTCCGCTACTCGCTGCGCTCGCTCGAGATGTACGCGCCGTGGGTCCGCCAGGTCTTCCTCGTCACCGACGACCAGGTCCCTTGCTGGCTCGACGTGGACCACCCGCGCCTGAGCGTCGTCCACCACCGCGACCTGTTCGGCAGCCGTGGCCGGCTCCCGACCTTCAACTCGCACGCGATCGAGTCGCAGCTGCACCACCTCGACGGGCTGACGGAGAACTACCTCTACCTCAACGACGACGTCTTCTTCGGACGTCCGGTCGAGCCCGACCTCTTCGTGCACGGCAACGGGCTGGCCAAGGTCTTCTTCTCCAGCGTGAAGGTCGGGCCGGGTCCGGCCCGGGCCACCGACCTGCCGATCACCAGCGCCGCCAAGAACAACCGTGACCTGCTCATGGAGAAGTTCGGCCGCACGACCCTGCACAAGCTCCAGCACGCGCCCTACTCCCTGCGTCGCTCCGTCATGCACGAGCTGGAGGAGGTGTTCCCCGACGCCTTCGAGGTGACCGCGTCGGCAGCGTTCCGCAGCCCTTCCGACGTGTCCGTGTCGGCCGCCCTCGGGCTCGCGTACGCCTACCTCGTCGGCAAGGCGGTACCGGGGCGGCTGCGCTACCTCTACGCCGACATCGCCCAGGCCGACACCCCGGACCGGCTGGCCGTGCTGCTCGCGCGCCGTGACCACGACGTCTTCTGCCTCAACGACCACGACTCGAGCGGGCTCACCACCGGGCGCCAGCTGGACGTCGTCGCCGGCTTTCTGGAGCGCTACTTCCCGCTGCGGAGCAGCTTCGAGCGCTGAGCCTCAGCCCTGCGTGACCTCGAACGATCCCGGCACCGGCAGGTAGGCGGCGAAGAACTCCCGGATCAGCCGGTCGGTCGCCCGGCGCTGCTCGGGCGTCTCCTCCGTCGAGCCGTCGTTGACGCAGAATGCGTCGAACACCCGCTGGCGGCTGAGGGCCTCCAGTCGCTGCCTGGCGCCGGGCGCCGCGGGATCGATGTAGGTGTACCGCAGCCGCCCGGGGACCGCCCGACCGGTGGCGTAGGCCCAGTTCAGGTAGAAGGACCCGGCCATCGCCACGTCGTCGAGGGTGCGGAACGCTGCGGTCCGGGTCTGCGCGACCACCTCCGGGAAGCGGGCCTCGAGCTCCTCGAGGCCCGAGACCGTGACTGCGGCCGCCGTGTGGAAGAACTTCCGCGAGAAGGTGACGCCCAGCGCGGACTCGAGCAGGCGGCGGGCGTTGCGCGCCGCGGTGGTCGAGGCGATCTCGCCCGTCACCGACGTCCCCGGGTCGACGAGTGCCCGGGACCAGAAGAACTTGCCGAGCCCGTTGCCGTGGAAGAAGTGCTCCGCCGGAACCGGTCGGCCGAGCAGCATGTCGTCGTTGAGGTAGAGGAAGTGCTCCGCCAGACCCGGGATGCGGTGCAGGCAGGTCTCGATGGCGTGCGAGTTGAAGGTGGGGAGGCCGGGCTCCTCCCCCCACAGCGCCCGGTGCGGGACGACAGTCACCCAGGGGTCGTCCGCGCGCAGCCACGGCGGGTGCTGGTCGGCGGTGACGATCCACACGTGGTTGACCCAAGGGGCGAACTGCTCGACCGAGCGAAGGCTGTAGCGCAGCTCGTCGTGGTCGGAGTACCGCGACACGTCGTGGGCCCGCTCGGTGAAGAGGGTCTCGTCGGCGACCTGCGCGGTGCGGGCCTTGCTCCGCAGCCAGCGGTCGTCGTCCCCGTCGACCCAGGTGTAGACCACGTCCACCGGGAAGCGGACCTCCGACGAGGGGCGTACGGCTCCCGCGGTCTCCTCCGGACCACAGAAGCCGGGCCCGGGCAGCAGGTCCTGCGCCAGGTTCGCGACCCGGGACCGCCAGTTCCCGCTCTCCGCCTCCTGGCGCCAGAAGTAGACCGTCACGCCCTGGGCCTCGTTCGCCACGAAGGTCGAGCCTGGGTCGGTGGTCACGTACTCCCAGACCCGCATCCCGGGGGCAGCTCCCCGGGCGTGGCGCCCCTCCACGAGCCGGCTCAGGCGACCGGTCGGCGACCCGTCGGCCGCGAGCCGCTCCACGTACCACGCAGGACCGGCGAGCGCAGCCAGGAGTTGGGCGAACGGCTCCCGGTCCTCCTCGCGCAGGCACAGGACGCGGCCCTGCCCCTCCGGCAGCACCAGCCAGAAGCGCGGGAGGCCCGCGGTCCGCGTCCGGTCCGCGAAGAGCTCCGCCAGGCGGCGGCCCTGCTCGCCGAGGCGGAGCTCCGGGTCGACGCGGGCGATGACCGGGACGCGTCGTACGTCCACCCGGACGTGCTGCGCCGGCACAGGACGCAGTCCCCGCGCGACCCGGGTGCCCGTCTGCCGACGCAGCTCGCGGAGGACCAGCCGCGCGCCTGCGACCAGCTCGCGCCTCACGCTCGCTCACCGCCGTCCGAGACGGGCCTGCCTTCCACCATGGGACGCGAGGATAGATCGCGTCGCTCCTACCCGGCCCCGGATCCGAGGTGCGCGCGTGCGTCGCCGGTGGCCAGACCGATGCGTCGAGCCTCTACCGACGTCGGGGACGGCGCGGCGCGGCCGACGTCGCACGTCCGGCCCTAGCCTCGAACCCCGTCATGCCGAGGCGGTTTCCGAGCAGAGAGCGAGCACGTGTCCTCGCAGATCGAGCCGTACGTCCCGACGATCGGGTCCGACCGGCCCGGCCGGCTGCGGCCCCGACGGGTGGCCCGCTACCTCGAGCGACGTCGCTTCCTTGCTCGCGCGCCGGCAGACGCGCTGTCGTCGCCGGACCTCGAGCTGACCCGTCAGGGCGGGACCTACCGGCTGGTCCGCCTGCAGCCGGGCGTCCTGCCCGCTGCAGTGCAGCAGGCGAACCTGCAGCGCATCGTCGAGGTGTGCGAGGCGCAGGGCATCGACCACTTCGTGGTCCCCGCACCCCCGGCGCACCAGCCCCGGGTCGGGGTGGCGGCCCCGGACTGGGAGCGGCTGGTTGACGCGCTGGTGGAGCTGGCGTCCCGGCAGCCGTTGTACGCCGGGGTCGCGGCGCGCACGCCTTCCGGTGAGAGACGGCGCTGGCCCGCGCTCCTGTCGATGCCGGAAGTGGTTCGCGCAGCCCGCACGCAGAAACAGCTCGAGGTGTTCGAGATGGTCGCACCCGCTCGGGGCGCCCGGCCGTACGACCGCCCGTACGCCTGCCTCGTCGAGCGCTGGGAGCCCGACGAGCTCGACGGGCTGCGGGCGCCCAGCGTCAACCAGCGGGCCACCTACGTCCGAGGAGCAGCGCGCGAAGCGGTCAGCCGCACGGTCGGTGGGACCGAGATGCGCTCGCTGCGTGCGTTCGAGCACCCCGACGTCTTCGACATCGACTTCCCGGTCGATGTCGTCTACCTCTGGGTCGACGGCTCGGACCGGGCGTGGCAGGAGCGCAAGCGCGCCGCGCTGGCCCGGCAGGGGGTCGTCGTGCCGCCCGTGGGGTCGGCCGACGAGCGCTTCCGGGACCACGGGGAGCTGCGGTACTCGTTCCGGTCGATCGACCGCTTCGCGCCCTGGGTCCGGAACATCTACCTGGTGTCGGACCAGCAGGTACCGGGCTGGCTCGACGTCAACCATCCCCGGATCCGGCTCGTCGACCACCAGGAGCTCTTCGGCGACGAGGGCACCGCCCCGACCTTCAACTCGCACGCCCTCGGCGCCCGCCTCCACCGCATCGAGGGGTTGAGCGAGCACTACCTCTACCTCAACGACGACGTGTTCCTCGGCCGACTGCTCGGGCCCTCGACGTTCTTTCACGCGAACGGGATGCCCAAGTTCTTCCTCTCCCGCTCGACGTTGCCGATGACCGAGGAGGACGACGCGGCTCCGCACGAGCAGGCCCGTCGGAACGTGGCCGAGCTGCTGCAGCGCGACTTCGGCCGGCTCCCGGGACGGACGTTCTTCCACACCCCGATACCTCAGCGTCGGAGCCTGCTGACCGAGCTCGAGCAGCGCTACCCGAACGAGTTCTCCGACACCTGGCACAGCCAGTTCCGTTCCGGGAGCGACCACGAGGTCAACTGGTGGCTCCACGCCTACTACGGCTACCTCACGGGTCGCGCCGTCCCCGGGTCGATCCGCTACGACTACTTCAACCTGGGGCTCGAGGGGACCGAGCGCCGGATGGCCCGACTGCTGGCCCGGCGCGACCTCCAAGCCTTCTGCATCAACGACACGGCGGAGGCAACACACGCCCAGCACGAGGTGGCTGCTGCATGGCTGGCGGCCTACTACCCCGGGCCGGCAGCCTGGGAGAAGGCGGAGGAGGACTCAGCGCCGCCGCAGGCTCCCAAGGAGGACGGAGGGGCGCGGGGAGACAGACGGGTCGCCACGCCCCCGGACCTCAGCCAGGGCTGAACGCACTCGATCGGGTCCACGCCGTAGGTGGCTCGAACCGGGATGCCCCGCTCCTCGTCTTCGGGCTGGGGCTGGGGCCTGCGCCCGCGCCCGCGCCCGCGCTCGGCGAGCGTGCACCCGCCCGGTGCCGGCCGGCAGCACCTGGGTCGGCCGCGTCGCGCCTCGAGCGTGGTACCTGGCCCGGGTTGTCGGGAACGGGTGGTGCCTGGCTCCGACGCTCGGGCACCGCAGGGGGCAGCGCGTCTGAAGCGACGTCAGGTCGGCGGAGCCGCGCTAGCGACCCAGCTCGGCGATGCTCGACAGCGGCTGCACGGCGCGCCACCCGAGGACCCGTTCGGCGGCGGAGCAGTCGGCCGTGATGTGGCGGACGTCGCCGAGCCGGTACTGACCGGTGACGACCGGCTCGGGCCCGTGCAGCTCGCGGCTCAGCACGGCGGCCATCCCGCCCACGGTCGTCACGTCCGGCGACCCGATGTTCAGCGGGGTCACGCCCGCGGGCAGGTCCGCCTCGAGCGCGGCGACCACGGCGGCCGCGACGTCGTCGACGTGCACGAAGTTGCGCCGCTGGCCACCGTCCTCGTAGACCCGCGGGGCCTCCCCGCGATTGATGGCGCTGGCGAACAGCGAGGCCACCCCCGCGTACGGGGTGTTGCGCGGCATGCCGGGGCCGTAGACGTTGTGGAAGCGCAGCGCGGCGACCGAGCCGCCGGTCTCCCGGCTCCAGGAGCCGGCCAGGTGCTCGCCGTGCGTCTTGGTGGCGGCGTAGACGTTCCGCGGGTCCATCGGCGCCGCCTCACCGACCAGGCCCGGCACGAGGTCGGAACCGCAGCGCGGGCACAGCGGGTCGAAGCGGCCGGCCTCGAGGTCCGCGACCTCCCGGGCAGGGGGGCTCGTCGGGCCGTGCACCGGGCAGGCGTAGGCGCCCTCTCCGTAGACGACCATCGAGGACGCGTACGCGACGTTGCGGACCCCGAGGTTGGCTGCCGCCCGCAGCACGACGGCGGTGCCGACGTCGTTGTTCAGCGAGTAGTCGTCGATGTCGTCGATGTCGAGGCCGAGCCCCACCTTGGCGGCGAGGTGCGCCACCGCGTCGCAGCCCGCCAGCGCGCGCCGGACGCGCGCCAGGTCGGTGACGTCGTCGAGCGGCTCGACGGCGCGGTCGAACACGACCGGGTCGTGACCGGCGGCCTCCAGGCGGCGGCGGACGTGGCGCCCGATGAACCCGTCCCCGCCGGTGAGCAGGACCCTCACGCAGAGTGCCCGGGGGCGAGCCAGGAGTCGGCCGGCACGAGCTCGGCCTGCCAGCGCTGCTCGTCCTCGACGTGCCAGGCGTCGGCGACCCGGAGCCCGGCCGCCGCCGCGACGACCTCGAGCGCGTCGAAGCCGAGCACGGCCCAGGCGAACCAGGCGCCCGCCCCGGTCGCACCGACGAGGCGGACGGTCGTGACCTGCAGCCCGCGTCCCGGCGGTGCCAGGTCGACCAGCACGGTGCCGCCCGGCACCAGGAGCTCCCGGCACAGCCAGAGCAGGCGGACGGGGTCGCCGCCGATCCCGACGTTGCCGTCCACGAGCAGGATGTGCTGCCAGCGGCGTCGCCCCGCACCGAGCGAGAAGATGTCGCGGTTGAGCGCCGTGGCGCCCCGCGAACGCGCCATGGCGACGGCGGACGGTGAGACATCCACACCGAGCGCGCGCACCCCGCGGCCCGACAGAGCCGCCGCCATCCGCCCCGGCCCGCAGCCGACGTCGAGCGTGGAGCCCGAGCACCGGGCCAGCAGCGGCAGGTCCCCCGGTCCGGCGTCGGCGGACCACTGCGGGACGGGCAGCTCCCAGACCTCGCCCTCACGGGTGTGCAGCTGGCCCCCGCCCTCGGCGAAGCCCGGTTCGAAGTACGCCTCTGCCTGGGTCACGAGGCCACCGCCGACCGGCCGCCGAGCACGCCCGCGAGCGCCGCGAACCGGCTCTCGGGACATCGGGCCGCGACGCGCACCACGTCCTGCGGCTCGTCCACGTCGGACAGGACGGGCGCCGCCTCGACGCGCAGACCCCCGGCCTCCAGCGCTTTCTGGGTCATCCGCCCGGTCTCGGGCGTCGACATCGGTACGGGCGCCACCAGCCGCGCGTCGCCCGCCCGACGCAGCGCGAGCAGCCACCAGCCGCCGTCCTCGGCGAGCCCGACCACCGCGTCCGGCCCGTCCTCGGAGACCACGCGGGCCGCGACGTCGGCCAGCACGGCGGGGCTCGCCTGCGGGGTGTCCATCCCGATCTGGACCGTGGCGCCGAAGTCACCGGCGGCGTCGCGGTGGGCGTGCGCGATCCGCTCGCCGAGACCGTTGCCGCGCTGCGCGACGACGGTGAACGGCGCGAGCCCGCTGCGCAGGGAGGCCGAGGCGGCCGCGCGGTCGAGGTCGCCCGTGAGGGCACAGACCAGGTGGCGGTCGGCGACCCCGGCCGCAGCCGCACCGACCGCGTCCAGGCTGTCGAGCAGGGCCGCGCCGGCGAGCGCCGCGGCCTCGTGGTCGGAGTAGACCGTCGTCAGCCGGGTCTTGACCTGTCCGGGCACGGGTGCTTTGGCCAGCACGACGAAGGTGACCGGCGGCAGCGAGGCGGTGGGGGCGTACGTCACGTCAGGGAGTTCGGAGTCGTGGGCGGGTTCGGATGAGTCAGCGGTCCCGGGCCCGGCTGCACGGGACGTGGTCGCCACCGGCGGCGCAGCACGTCGGCGAAGTCGTGGAGCACCCGCAGCGTCCCGCGGACGGAGCCGCTGACCTTGGAACGGCCGCCCAGGGTCCGGCGCCGGTAGGTCACGTCCACCTCGACGACCCGCCAGCCAGCCTGCGCGGCGGCCAGCACGGTCTCCAACGGGTAGCCGAACCGACGGTCGACGACCCCGAGCTCGAGGAGGTCGCGCCGTCGAGCCACCCGGACCGGAGCGATGTCGTGGACCGCGACCCCGGTCGAGGCCCGGATGAGACCGGCCAGGACCGCGTTGCCCGCACGGGCGTGCCACGGCCAGGAACGGGTCTGCACGACCCGGCGACGACCCACGACGAGGTCCGCCTCGTCCCGGAGGACCATGTCGACCGGGCCGACGAGCTCGGCCGGGTCCAACGAACCGTCGCAGTCCAGCACGGCCACCACCTCGGTGGTCGCGGCCTCGATCCCCGTGTGCACGGGTGCCCCGTAACCGCGGCGGCTCTCGTGCACCACCCGGGCGCCGAGGCGCGCGGCCAGCTCCGGGCTGCCGTCGCGCGACCCGTTGTCCACCACGAGGACCTGCCAGCCAGCCGGTACCGCGGCCAGCACCCCGGGCAGGGCGGCCGCCTCGTCGAGACAGGGCAGCACGACGGTGACGCTCATGGCGTACCGACGCGGGCGTGGGTCATGGATGTCGGGCCTTCCGGGGGTGTCGGTCCGAGGTCGTGGGAGAAGGAATGGGTTCCCGCGTGAAGAATAGGGTGATCACGCTCTCGCGGTGCGGGAGCCTCTCCATCCGACACGACGAAGGCAGACCTGTGGCACGTCCGAGCGCGCCCTCGTCGGCCGCAGCAGCACCGGTGGCTCGTCCCGGACGCGTGCAGCACGCGCTGCCGGACCTGGCGGCGCCGGGCTGGCGCTGGCCCGCGCTGCTCGCCGTCGTCGCCGCCCTCGTGCTGATCCGGCTGTCGATGCTCGTGGGCCAGGACCTCAACGCCCGCGGGCTGCCGATCGTGCTGCCGTACCCCCCGCTGCTCGCCTACTGGCACCCGCACACCGGCGTCGGCACCCCGTTGACGGTGCTCTGCCTGCTGCTCGGGCTCGGTCTGCAACGGCGGGCACCGCGGCTGCGGTGGGGCCACCTGCTGCTCGCCGGCTGGCTGCTCGCGCTGGCCTGGATGGTCTCGCTCGTCATGATCGACGGGCTGGCCAAGGGCTGGGTCACCGTGCTGACCAACCCGAACGAGTACCTCCACGACCTGCCCCGCATCAGCGGCCCGGCCGAGTTCCTGCGCACGTTCAGCCACTACATCGCGTTCGGCGGTGACGTCGACGGCACCAACGGCTGGACGACGCACGTCGCCGGCCACCCGCCGCTGGCGACCCTGGTGTTCTGGGCGCTGGAGCGGGTCGGGCTCGGTGGCGGCTTCTACGCCGGGCTGCTCTGCATCCTCGTCTCGTCCGCGGCGGCCGTCGGGCTGCCGGTCGTCCTGCGCGAGCTCGGGGCGCCCGACGCCGCGCGCCGGCTGGTCCCGTTCGCCGCGCTGCTGCCCGGTGCGGTGTGGATGGCGGTCTCGGCCGACGGGCTGTTCGCCGGCGTCGCGGTCGGCGGCCTCGCCCTGGCCTGCCGCGGGGCGAACCTCGCGCACGGACGCGCGCGCCTCGGCTCGAGCCTCGCCGGCGGTGTGCTGCTCGGGATGGCGATCTACCTGAACTACGGCCTGGTGCTCTTCGGCGCGGTCGTCCTCGTGGCCGTGGTCATCACCGCCCGCGGCGTCGGTCTTCGGGCCGTCCTGCGACCGTGGCTGGTCAGCACCGCCGGGGTGGCGCTCGTCGCCGCGGCGCACTTCGCGCTGGGCTTCAACTGGTTCGTCGGGCTGGCCCGGCTGCGGGTCCGCTACTACCAGCAGACCGCGTCCGACCGGCCCTACTCCTACTTCGTCTGGGCCAACGTCGCGGCCTGGCTGGTGGCCTGGTCGCCGCTGCTCGCGTACGGGGTGGTGCGCGCCGTCGGGGTGCTGCTGAGGTCGCGCCGGCTCGGCTGGACCCAGGACGTCGTCGTGGCGCTCGTCAGCGCGGCCGGGACCGCCGCCGCGCTGCTCGCCGACCTGTCCGCGATGTCCAAGGCCGAGACCGAACGGATCTGGCTGGCCTTCGGGGCCGTGGCCTCCGTCGGCCTCGCGCTGGTCCGCAGCCGGTGGGGCTCCGCGCTGGCCCTCGTCCTCGTCGCGGGCTGGGCCGTCATGGTCAACTCGCTGCTCGACACGGGCTGGTGACCGGGCCCCGTCCCGGAGCTCTGCGCCCCTGCCCCCCTCCGGCCGGGTCTCCACGGCTTGGGACGATGGGTGCTCGAGCAGCAGCCGGCGACGAGGGAGACGCACGATGGAGCAGCCGAGCACGGCGGTCACGGACCAGGGAGCGGTCGACGCCCGCGTCGAGGAGCTGCTGGCCCGGCTCACCGTCGAGGAGAAGGCCGGGCAGCTGACCCAGCTGTTCTACTTCGGGTCGCTCGCCGATCCCGAGATCGGTGCCGGCATCGGCATCGGCGACGACCAGCCCGGTGAGGTCGAGCACGCGCTGGGCCGGGGTGCCACCGGCTCGCTGCTGTTCGTGACCGACCCCGCCCAGACCAACCGCCTGCAGCGCCTCGCCGTGGACGGCAACCGGCACGGCATCCCGCTGCTCTTCGGCTTCGACGTCATCCACGGGCTGCGGACGATCCTGCCGGTCCCGATCGCGCTCGCCGCGTCGTGGGACCCGCCCACCATCGAGCGGGGCCAGGCCGTGGCGGCGCGCGAGGCGCGTGCCGTCGGCATCCACTGGACGTTCGCCCCGATGGTCGACATCGCCCGGGACCCGCGCTGGGGCCGGATCATCGAGGGTGCCGGCGAGGACCCGTTCCTCGGGGCGGCCGTGGCCGCCGCGCAGGTCCGCGGCTTCCAGGGCGGGGCCATCGGGGCGCCCGAGCGGGTGATCGCGGGGCCGAAGCACTTCGCGGGCTACGGCGCCGCCGTCGGCGGCCGGGACTACGACGAGGTCAGCCTGTCGGACCACGACTTCTACAACATCTACCTCCCGCCCTTCCGCGCCGCGCTCGAGGCCGGCGCCGGCAACGTGATGACCGCGTACATGGACCTCAACGGCGTCCCGGCCACCGGCAACCGCTGGCTGCTGGCGGACGTGCTGCGCGGCGAGCTCGGCTTCGACGGCTTCCTGGTCAGCGACGCGAACGCCGTGCGCAGCCTGCTCACGCACGGCTTCGCCACCGACCTCACCGACGCGGCCGCGCGTGCCCTGGGCACCGGGCTCGACCTCGAGATGGCCGTCTCCGACCCCGCGTACGCGCACCTGCCCGAGGCCGTCGCCGCCGGCCTGGTCGACGAGGCCGCGCTCGACGCGTGCGTCCGGCGGGTGCTCGCGACCAAGATCCGGCTGGGCCTGTTCGAGGACCCGTACGTCGACGAGGGCCACGCCGCCGAGGTGCTGTCCGACCCGGCCCACCGCGACGTGGCCCGGCTCGCCGCCGAGCGCACCGCCGTGCTGCTGCGCAACGAGGGCGACCTGCTGCCGCTCGACCCGGCTGCGCTGGGCACGGTCGCGGTCCTCGGTCCGCTGGCCGACTCCCGGCGCGACACCATCGGGCCCTGGGTCTTCGACTACGACAACGACGAGACCGTCACCATCCTCGCCGGGCTGCGCGACCGTCTGGGCGACGGCGTGCGGGTCGACTTCGCGCCCGGTGTCCGACCGGCGCAGCGGACGTACGCCTCGATGTTCGACATGTGGGGCGACAACTCCCCGGTCGACCCGGTCGACTTCGACGACGAGGCCGAGCTGGCGGCCGCCGTCGACCTCGCCGCGGCCGCCGAGGTCGCGGTGGTCGTCGTCGGCGAGTGGCAGAACATGATCGGCGAGGCGGCCTCGCGCTCCTCGCTCGAGCTCCCCGGGCGGCAGCTCGAGCTCCTGCAGGCGGTCGTCGCCACCGGTACGCCGACCGTCGCCGTGATCATGAACGGGCGCCCGCTCGACCTGCGCTGGGCCGCCGAGCACGTGCCGGCGATCCTCGACGTCTGGTACCCGGGGTCGCAGGGTGGCGCCGCGGTCGCCAACCTCCTGGTGGGTGACGCGGTTCCCGGCGGGAGGCTCCCGTTCAGCTGGCCGCGCACGGTCGGCCAGGTGCCGATGTTCTACGCCCACACCGTCTCGCACGAGCCGGACCTTCAGTGGCGCCGCTACTGGGACGAGGAGAGCACCCCGCTCTTCCCCTTCGGCCACGGGCTCTCGTACGCCACGTTCGCGTACGCCGACCTCACCCTCGGGGCGGCGTCGGTCGGGCTCGAGGACATGCTGACGGTGTCGGTCGACGTGACGAACACCGGCGACCGCGACGCCGACGAGGTCGTCCAGCTCTACCTGCACCAGCGGTACGGCCGGGCCTCACGCCCCGTGCGCGAGCTCAAGGGCTTCGAGCGGGTGGCGATCGGCGCGGGCCAGACCCGCACCGTCACGTTCCAGCTCACCGCGGAGCACCGCCGCTACTGGAACGCGGCCGAGCGCGACTGGGTGCTGGACCCCTCGACCTTCGACGTCTGGGTCGGCGGGAGCTCGACCGCCGAGCTCACCTCGTCGTTCGAGGTCACCGCCTGAGGGACGGTCGCGGAACGTCCCCTGAGCTTGTCGAAGGGCCTCGAAGAGGTCGACCTGCAGAACTGACCACTCCGTGGCCCTTCGACGGGCTCAGGGAGCGTGCTGCGTGCGGCTCGATGGAGCAGCGTTCGGCGGCCCGTTCAGCGCACCAGCTGGTGCGCGTCCAGGGCGGCGCGGACCGTCGAGGGGTCGGCCACACCGTCGCGGACCGGCCACGACGCGGCGACGAACCCGTCCGGACGGACGAGGTACATCCGGTCCGCCCGCAACGATCCCGCCGGGTCGGGGCCGAGCTCGACGGGCCCGTCGACCCAGTCGGGCACGTCCGGCCGCGCCGCCGGCCCGCCGTACGTGTGCAGCTGCCAGGTGAGGGCGCGCAGCGGCTCCGCGTTGTCCCCCGTCGGAGGCAGGCGTCGCCCGACCACCGGGTCGGCGGCCCACCCGGGGACCCGACCGCCACGGGGGACGAAGGGGTAGCGGATGCGGTACTGCCCGAGCCAGCCCGCGGGCCGGGCCCCGAGCGAGCCGTCCAGCAGGCGGGGCGCCAGGGCCGCCGCCGCCGCGCTGACCACCCGCCGGAGCAGGGCCGTCCCCCGGCCACGGCGACCGATCACCCCGAACACGCGGTCGGTGACCCTCACCAGCCGCAGCGCCACCGGGCGTCGTTCCCGCTCGTAGCGGTCGAGCGCGGCCGGATCGACGTGGCCCTGGCTGACGTCGGCGAGCAGCAGGGCGAGGTCGTGGGCGTCCTGGAGGCCGGTGTTCATGCCCTGCCCGCCGACGGGTGAGTGCACGTGGGCGGCGTCGCCGGCCAGGAACGTCGCGCCCCTGCGGAAGCGCGCCGCGACCCGGTGGTGGACGCGGTAGGTCGAGAACCAGTCGACCGCGGTGTACGCGAGCCCGAGGTCGGCGCGGGCGCCCGCGAGCGCGGACTCCTGGTCGACGCGGTCGCCGTCCGCCAGGGAGACGAGCCGGGCGTGCCCGCCGGGACCGAGCGGGAACACGACCGCGAACGTGACGTCCCCGAACCGGGCGGAGACCGCGTGGTCGGGCACCCCGGAGACACCGCGCAGGTCCGCCACCCAGAACGTCGCGTCGTCGGTGACGCCCTCGAAGGGCACGTCGATCAGTCGGCGGACCCGCGAGGCCGCCCCGTCCGCGCCGATGCACCAGCGGGCCCGGACCCGGGACAGCCCCTCGGGGCCCTCGACCAGGGCGACGACGCCACCGGCCCGACCGCCAGGACCACCGGGGTCGTCGGGACCGCCAGGGCCGTCGACCAGGTCCACCAGCCGGTGCCGCCAGCGCACGCTGCTGCCGGCCCGGGCGAGCGCAGCGCACAACAGCTCCTCGTTGCGGCTCTGCTCGAAGATGTGCATCCCGGGATAGCGGGTGGCGCCCCGCTGAGCGCCCCCGAAGCCGAAGCCGGCCGGGTCGACGTCGGCGCGGATCTGGAAGCGCGTCGCCGGGTAGGCGCCGGCCAGCACCTGCTCGACGAGACCGAGCTGGTCGTAGATCTCCATGGTCCGCGCCTGGACGGCCAGCGCCCGGGACTCACGGGTCGGCCCCGCCTTGGCGTCGACGACCACCACCGGGACGCCGCGCCGGGCCAGGACGAGCCCCGCCATGAGCCCGGTGGGGCCGGCCCCGACGACCAGCACGTCGGTGTCGGTGGTCGGGAGCTCGCTGACGTCCATGTGCTCCATCGTGATCTCATCAGTCGATGATGTCAACGCGTGATGACGAGAGCCCGTTAGGGTGGATCCGTGGCGAGCAGCGGGGAGCGGCCGGGCCGACCGGCAGGCGACGGGACCAACCGTGAACGCGTACGGACGGCGGCGCGCGAGGAGTTTGCCGCCACCGGGTTCCGGGGGGCGACCATGCGGTCGATCGCCGCGCGGGCCGGCGTGGACATCGCGCTGCTGTCGCACTACTTCGGCAACAAGGACGGCCTGTTCGCCGCCACCCTGGAGCTGCCCGAGAGCGCGCACGGCATGCTCGTCGACGCACTCTCCGGCCCGCCCGCGACCTCGGGAGAACGGTTGACCCGGGGCTACCTCACCCTGTGGGAGGCACCGCCCACCAGCGCGCACATGCAGGCGCTGGCGCGCTCCGCGCTGAGCAACGAGGTCGCCTCCGCCCGGATGCAGGCCCTGTTCACGGGCGCCGTCTCGGACCCGGCCGTGAGCGACCTGCTGGCCGGCCGACGGGTGGGCTTCACCCTGGCGATGGGACAGCTCGTCGGCGTGGCCTTCGCCCGGCACCTCTTCAAGGTCCCGCCGCTCGCCGATCTCGACCTCGCCGCGGTCATCGGGCGTACGGCGCCGGCCGTCCAGCTGCACCTGGAGAGCGCGGACGCCTGACGGCATCATGGCGTGCACGCCGTCCACGGTGCGCACGCCAGCCTGAGACGATCCTGCGCAGGAGACCGGGCGACCGACGGCGGGGCGCCCCGTCGCCCCGGTCGTGGCCGGTCGAGCCCCCGACCGGGGCACGCAGCTGGGCCTGCCACTCCGCGTACGCCTGCCCGTAGCCGTAGTCCTGCACCTGGTCCTCCTCGGTTCACCGAAGGCCGAGGCTGGTCCTGAGTCGTGCAGGTTCACACCGGATGAAAGCCCTACGCGCAGCCCGCGGCGGCTGCGACCCTGAGGTGGGGCGGGACGAACCCGGCCGACCTGGGGCCGGCGCTCGGCCGTCGTCCCGAGCCGGATCGATCGCGGGATCTCGGTGACGGCCCCTGGGCCGCCTGCTCGCCCACCCCGTCGAGGTCCACCGGTGGGGGGCAGTGCGCGGCCCCGTGCTCGGTGCGGCCAGCACCCCTGCGCCGACGACCACCTCGACGTCGGTCAGCCGTCGATCGCGCCGTCGCCGGCTCGCTGCCCGAAAGGCGCGACGAGCGCTCGCCTACTTGTTCTGGGTGCTCTCCAGGTGCCCGAAACCGACCGAGCGGTCCGGTGAGTGGAACAGGTCTTGGCAGGTGGTGAGCGTGATCAGCGGCTGGGTCGGCCTCGCGCCCGCCTCGTCCGGCACGGGGTCCAGCACCCAGCCCGCCGTGTCCTTGACCGTGAGGTTCGCCGGAGAGCTGTCCATCACGTACGTGAAGACCGCCGCGCGGGTCTCGACCACCACCTGGTCGCCCTTGCGCAGCGTGAGCAGCTTGGCGAAGGGCTGGCCGTGCGTGATCCGGTGCCCGGCAAGGGCGAAGTTCCCGACCTCGCCGGGAGCGGCCGTGCCGTCGTAGTGCCCGACCCCGCGGGAGAGGTCCCTCAGATCGGTGCCGGCGACGACGGGCACCTCGAAGTCGGCACCGAAGCGCGGGACCCGCAGCAGCGCGAGGGCGGTGCCGGGCACCGGGCGGGCCGCAGGGCCGGTGCCGTCGGTCGAGGTCACCGGCTCACCGCCGCCCGGCCTCGGGGCCCACTGGCTGCGCAGCCCCGAGGCGCCCTGGTCGTAGGCACGCTGCGCGACGACGTCGGTGCCCACGAGCTGGTAACCCACCCAACCGAAACAGGCCAGCCCGGCGACGAGCAGCACGATCCCGACGATCGTGGCGGCGGCAGGACGAGGACGACCCTGGCGCTCCCGGGTCCAGAACTCCCGGTTCTGCATCTCTGTCGTCACCCCGCCATTGTGCGGGACCGACCCGAGTTTTGTTCACCGTCAGAATTTGTCGCCCTTCTCCTCCTCGCCCGACGTCGGACCCGGCCGCGGGAGCGGTCAGTGGCAGCCGCAGGAGCTCCGTCGTTGAAAGTGCCCGGGAAAGCGGATGTCCTCGCGTGGCCTGCCCGGGTCGGCGATCCGGGCCAGGAGGAGGGCCACGCTCGTGGCGCCGATCTGGTCGGTCTGCTGGGAGGCGCAGGTCAGCTGCGGGCTGAAGAGGTCGGCCCACGGGAAGTCGTCGAACACGCCCAGCGCCATCCCCTCCGGGGGGACGATCCCGCGGTTCCGCAGGCCCCGCATCACCCCGATCGTCATCCGGTTGTTCGCGGAGAAGAGGGCGGTCGGAGGGTCCGGACGGCTGAGCAGCGTGTACGTCGCCTGCTCGGCCTTGACCTCGTCGGACTCGCCCGGCTCGACGAGAGCCGGATCGAGAGCGATGCCGGCCTCGGCCAGGGCCGCCTCGTACCCGGCGACGCGCTCGGTGGTGGTCGAGCTCCCCGCCTGGCCGCACACCATGCCGATGCGCCGGTGGCCGTGCTCGAGCAGGTGCCGGACGACGGCCATCGTGGCGTCGACGTTCTCCGTCCCGACGAAGTCGAAGGTGCCGACCCCGTGCTCGGGAGGGAAGCGGTCCACGAAGACGGTCGGCACGTCCTGGGACCGGATGAACTCGAGCGACCGGCCAGGCTCGCCGGACGGCTGGAGCAGGAGCCCGTCGACCTTGCGTCCGCACAGGTTCAGGACCGACCGGTACTCGAGCTCGTGCTCGTCCCGGTGGTCCGCCAGCAGCAGGCTGTAGCCGCTGGCCACCGCGGCCTTCTCGATCGACGTCACCACGTCGTTGAAGTACGGGTTCATCACCGCCGACATCACCAGCCCGATGGTGCGGGACCGACCCGTCCGCAACGACTGGGCCACCGGGTTGCTCACGTAGCCCAGGTCGGCGACCGCCTGCAGGACGCGCTGCTTGGTGTCGTCCCGGACGAAGCGGGTGTCGTTCAGCACGTGCGAGACCGTGGCCACCGAGACACCGGCAGACCGGGCCACGTCCTTGATGGTGCTCAGCTGAGTCCCTCCGATCGGCGAGAGAGCCGGAGGGGAACGATGCCACCCTCCGGCTCCCCGCACATCAGAACGGGAAGTTCTTGACGTTCTCCGGGGTCACGATGGTCGGCTCACCGAGCAGGACCGTCCCCTTCTCGCCCACCTTGAAGCTGCCGAGGCCGGGCACGTCGTACGAGGCGCCGGCGGTCGGCTCGATCTTGCACTGGGCGTAGAGCTCGGCGGTCGTGAACGCCAGGGTGCCGAGGTTCTCCACGTTCCACCAGACGTCCTGGACGTTGCCGGTCTGGATGTACTGGCTGACCAGGGTGACCGGGCCGAGGCCGGAGATCTTGATCTTGCCCAGGTCACCGCTCTGCGAGAGCGCCTCCGCCGCCGCCGGCAGCCCGATCCCGGCCGGCACGATGATGCCCTTGAGGTTCGGGTAGGCCTGCACGAGCTCCTTGGCCTTCTGCGCGTTCACGTCGGCCTTCTCCTCGCCGTACGCGACGGTGACGAGCTTCATCTTCGAGTACTTCGAGTCGTTGGCCAGCTTGTCCTTGATGCTGGCGATCCAGGCGTTCTGGTTCACGGCCGTCTGGGTCGAGGAGAGGATCGCGAACTCACCCTCGTTGTCGATCATGTTGGCCAGCGACGACAGCATCTGGTCGCCGATCTTGCTCGTGTCGGCCTGGTTCAGGAAGAACGCCCGCGACTCCGGAGCCACGTCCGAGTCCCAGGAGACCACCTTGATGCCCGCCTCCTTGGCCTTGGCCAGCGCCGCCGAGGTGCTGTTCAGGTCGCTGCCAGAGATCATGATGACGTCGACGTTCTGCGAGATCAGCTGGTTCACGAAGGGGATCTGCGCCGCTCCCGTGGCGTCGCTGGGCGAGGTGTAGATGACCTTCGACCCGTCCTTGGCGGCGGCGGCCTCGGCCGCCTTGCGCACCGTGACCATGTACGGGTCCGTGCCCAGCTTGGGGATGATGCCGACCGTCACCGGTCCGGTCTTGCACCCGGCGCTCGCTCCACCGCTGGCACTGCCGCCCGCGTCGCTGCTCGACGGCGCGCAGGCCGCGAGGGAGAGGGTCAGGAGGCTGGCCGCCCCGATGACCACGGCGTTGACTCTTCTGCTCATGCTGGTGTTCCTCACGTTGGGACGGGGCAGCCGCCGTGCTCGGAGGCTGCAGAAGCGGATGACGCGGGTCACCCGAGGGGTGACCGGGACCGACCTAGGTGGCGACGGGTGCGTCGGGTCGGTTGGTGGCCTGTCCGAGCACCGGCTTGCGCCGGTCCCGGACCGAGCCGATGAGCCGCTGCGACAGGTTCGTGACCAGCAGCGACAGGATCAGGACGCCGCCGATGGCGATGCCCTGGGTGTAGCCGCTCACGTTCAGCAGCTGGAGCGACTTGCGCAGGGCCAGGATCAGGATGCTGGCCAGGACGACGCCGGTGATCCGTCCCTTGCCGCCGAGGACGCTCACCCCGGCCAGGAAGACGACGGTGATCACGTCGAGCTCGAGCCCGAGTGCACCGTCTGGCGCGACCTGGCTGGTGATCCCGATGTTGATCAGGCCGGCCAGCGCGGCCACCAGGCCGGACACCACGAACAGCCCGAACCTGATCCGCGTGACGTGGATGCCGCTGTAGTGCGCGGTCTCCGGGTTGCCGCCGATGGCGTAGATGCGGCGACCCAGGGTGCTGCTGTGCAGCACGACCGCGAACACCACGGCCAGCAGCAGGAAGGGCACGATCGCCCAGGGGATGACCAGGCCGGGGATGTTGTCGTTGCCGAGCACGTTGAAGAAGTCGGGCAGCGGCGAGATGGGCGTCCCCCCGAGGAGGACGTAGCAGAGACCACGGAACAGGGCGAGCGTCCCCAGCGTCACGAGCAGGGCGGGCAGCCCGAGGATCGCGACGAAGAACCCGTTCACCGCTCCGCAGACGATCCCGGTGACGAGGGCGAGCAGGACGACGACGGGCACCGGCTGGCCCGCCTGGATCGCGAGCCCACCGACGACCGAGGAGAAGCCGGCGACGCTGGCCACGGAGATGTCGATGTCCCGCACGATCACGAGGAGCGCGAGGGGCAGGGCCATCAGGGCGGCCGGGGCGAAGGTGGCCAGCCCGGTCGACACGCTGAACGGCCGGGTCAGTCCGGGCACGACGGCGGCCGCCACCAGCAGGAGCACGACGACGAGGACGAGGAGGATGAACTCCCAGGACTTCAGCCGCGAGAAGATGGCGGTCTTCACGAACGTGCTCCCCTCGTCAGTCGGACGCTGCGTCTGGACAGGATGGTGTCGACGAGGACGGTGAGCAGGATGGCGCCGCCGAAGAAGGCCTGGAGGTACGACGGGTTGATCCGGGCCACGGTGATCGCGTTCTGGATGATGATCAGCCCGATGGTCCCGAGCAGAACCCCGAGCACCGAGCCGGACCCCCCGCGCAGCGAGACCCCGCCGACGACGACCGAGGCCACCAGCGTGAGCTCCAGCCCGTACGCGAGCTGACCGTCGACGGTCGCGAAGTGCGAGGCCCACATGGCTCCGGCGAAGCCGGCCAATGTCCCCGAGATGGCGAACGCGGCGAACGTGCGCGCCCGCGTCTTGATCCCGATCAGGTCCGCACCCTCCGGGTTGGACCCGGTGGCGTAGATGTCACGGCCGAAGCGCGTGTTGCGGAGGAACCCGGCGAAGACGAGGAAGAGCGCGAGCCCGATCCAGACCAGCAACGAGATGCCGAGGAACCGTCCCGCGGTCCAGGCCAACCACTGCGAGGGCACCATGCCCGACGAGATCTGCCGTCCGTTCGACACGATGGCGTCGATGCCGCGGAAGATGGCGAGGGTGCCCAGGGTGACGACGATCGACGGCACTCGCCCGTAAGCCACGATGAGGCCGTTGATCGCCCCGCAGGCGAGCCCCACCGCGACCGCGATCAGGATCCCGACGATCGCGGGTGCGCCCTGGAGGCCGCTCATGGCCCAGGCCGACGCGTAGGCGGAGAGCCCGATGATCGAGCCCAGCGACAGGTCGATGTTGCGGGTGAGCATCACCACCATCTGCCCGAGGCACGCGACCCCGTAGAGGGTGGTCGTGACCCCGAGGTCGGCGATGTTGGACGGGCTCAGCAGGTTGGGGTTGATGATCCCCAGGGGCAGCAGGACGAGGGCGATGGCGACGACGAGGCCGAACTCGCGACGAGCCAGCACCTTGCGCCACCCGGGCTTCGACCCCTCGGACACGCTGACCAGCTCGGTCTTCTTCTTCTCCTCCTGCGACTCCAGCCGCTGCAGGTCGTTGTCCGAGGTCGCCCCGAGCTTGGAGTCCGACGTCAGCAGCCCGGTCGCCGCCAGACCGATGTCGATCTGGTTGGCCTGCTCGGCGTCGAACTCAGCGGCGATCCGGCCCTGGTGCATCACGTAGATGCGGTCGCAGGTGCCGAGGAGCTCGGGCATGTCCGAGGAGATCATCAAGATCGCCAGGCCCTGCCCGGCCAGCTCGGCGATGATGTGGTGCACCTCGGCCTTGGCCTGGATGTCCACGCCCTGGGTGGGCTCGTCCAGGATCAGCAGCCGGGGGTTGGTGGCCAGCCACTTCGCCAGCACCACCTTCTGCTGGTTGCCACCGGAGAGGTTGCCGATCGGCTGGGCGTAGTTGGCGAACTTGAGCCGCATCCGCTGCAGCGGCCCGTCGACCAGCGAGAACTCCGCCCGCCGCTTGATCAGGCCGAAGCGGGAGGCGTTCTCGATGACCGGCAGGGTGGCGTTGTCGAGGATCGAGAAGTCCTCGATGATGCTCTGTCCGCGCCGGTCCTCCGAGACGTAGGCGATGCCATGGGCAAGGGCGGCCGCCGGCGAGCTGATCTTGAGCGGCTGGCCGTCCAGCTCGATCTGGCCTGTGCTCGGCTTGTCGATCCCGAACACTGCGCGGGCGACCTCGGTCCGGCCGGCGCCGACCAGCCCGGCCAGCCCGACGATCTCGCCGGAACGGACGTCGATGCTCACGTCCGAGAAGTTGCCGGGCACCCCGAGGCCGCGGAGCCGGAGGACCAGGTCGCCGATCTCGGCGACCTTCTCGGGGTAGATGTCGGTGAGCTCACGGCCCACCATCAGCTCGACGATCCGTTGCTCGTTCGTGTCTGCCGTGTCCAGGTCGGCGACCCAGCGACCGTCGCGCATCACCGTGATCCGGTCGGACACGGCCATGATCTCCTCGAGCCGGTGGCCCACGAACAGCATCGCCACGCCGTGCGCCTTCAGGTCCTCGATCACCTTGAACAGGCGGTCCGTCTCGCCGATGGTCAGCGAGGCCGTCGGCTCGTCGAGGATCAGGATCCGCGCGTCGAAGGCCAGCGCCTTGGCGATCTCCACCAGCTGCTGCTCGGAGGTGCTCAGCAGACCCGTCGCCATGGTCGGGTCGACGCGCAGCCCGAGCATCTCGAGCCACCGCCGAGCCTCCTGGGCCATCCGGCCGTGGTCGAGCAGCCCGAACCGCGTCTTCAGCGGCTGGCCCGCGTACACGTTCTCGTAGATGGGGAGGTCCGGGAACAGGCCGGGGTGCTGGTGGACCACGGCGATCCCGAGCCGCTGGGCGTCCAGCGGGGTACGCAGCTCGACGTCCGCGCCGTTCACCCGGATGGTGCCGTCCGAGGGCTGGTAGACCCCACCGAGCATCTTGACGCAGGTGCTCTTCCCGGCGCCGTTCTCGCCCACCAGGGCCAGCACCTCGCCCGTCCGCATCTGCAGCGAGACCTGCCGGACGGCGTAGTTGGCCTCGAACCGCTTGGAGATCCCGACGAGCTCGGCCACCACCTCGTGGCGCTCCTGCACATCGACGTCGGCCTGCCCGTCTGCCAGGCGCGGATCCGTAGTCACGTTCTTCAACCGTCCTCGTCGTTGAGTGGCGCCAGCTGCAGCGCTTCCACAACGTAATGGATAAAAACCTTTACGTAAACGGTTACTCGCGCGTGTCGCGCTCGACTTCGTGCTTCTACCGGTCCGCGGGACCGAGCAGCTCCAACCGATGGAGCGGGACCGGTGTCGACACGACGGTCGAGGTGGAACCTCCGCGAGGTGCTCGATCGATCGCACGTGCAGCTTGATCAGGAAGCAGTCCCTCGCCGGTGCTGCGGTGACCTCGATGACCTGCCGGGTGACGGCGGCGAGGCGGGTGATCTCACCGGGCTCGGGCTCGATCCGGGCCTACGTGGAGACCGGCGGCTCGGCTGCCACGGCTACCTCATCTCTGGGAACCGCCGCGCACGAGGACGGCTCGGCTGGCGCTCGGCGCTGGGCGCTCGGCGCTGAGCAACGAGGCAGCTCCGCTCGGATGCAGGCGCTGTTCAGGGCGCTGCCTCCGACCCGGGCGTGAGCGACCCTGCCCACCGGCCGGCGGAGGTGCTTCACCTCTAGGGTGCTGAGGATGAACCGCGGGGACCGCTCGACCTCGACGAGCATCGCGCCGACGGGCACGGCTGCGGACGTGGATGTGGCGGAAGAGGTCGGCTTCGTCGGCCTCGGCGTGATGGGCCAGCCGATGGCCCTCAACCTGGTCCGGGCCGGGACCCGGCTGGTCGTCTGGAACCGCACCTCGGAGCGCACCTCGCCGCTGCAGCAGGCGGGCGCCCGCGTCGCCGTCCGCGTCGACGAGGTCTTCGTCCGGAGTCGGGTGGTCGTCGCCATGCTGGTCGACGAGGCGGCGCTGGACGCGGTGCTGGGTCGTGGCACTGCCCGCTTCGCGCCCCGGGTCCACGATCACCTGATCGTGTCGATGGCGTCCAACGCCCCCGGCTACTCCCGAGGGCTCGCCGCCGACATCGCTGCTGCCGGTGGACGCTACCTCGAGGCTCCGGTGTCCGGCTCGCGCAAGCCCGCGGAGGCGGGGACGCTCGTCGCGCTGCTGGGCGGTGAGCCCGACACGATCACCGAGGCCCGTCCGCTGCTGGAGCCGATGTGTCGCGCGCTGCTGCCGTGCGGACCCGTCGGCAGCGGACTGCTGATGAAGCTCGCGGTCAACCTCTACCTCGACACGATGCTCGCCGGCCTCGCCGAGGCCGTGCACTTCGCCGATAGGCAGGGTCTCGATCTGGGGACCTTCGCCGCGGCCGTCGGCGCCGGCCCGATGTCCAGCGACGTCACCCGGGTCAAGGTCCCCAAGCTCGTGGACCGTGACTTCAGCGTGCAGGCCGCGACCGCGGACGCGTACGCCAACACCCTCCTGATCGCCGCCGAGGCCCGGGCGGCCGGCATCGCCTCGCCGCTCCTCGACGTCGCCAGCGCCCTCTACGGCGAGAGCGTGCGGCTCGGCCACGCCCGGGACGACATGAGCTCGGTCCTCACGGCCATCGAGGCACTCACCCACAGCCTCGCCGACGACGAGCAGGCCTGAGCGACCAGGGCGCGGACCGCCGTGCTCCGCGACGACGAGTCACGAGCCGCGCCTCAGCTCGAGGCAGGACCGGGCAGCTCCACCGACCGGAGCGGGACCGGGGTCGACACGACGATGGAGGTCGTCAGCTGCCCGTGCACGGAGAAGCGGTCGAGAACCTCAGCGAGGTGCTCCATCGACCGCACGTGCAGCTTGATCAGGAAGCAGTCGTCACCGGTGATGCGGTGGCACTCGGTGACCTCGGTGACCTGCTGGGCCAGGGCGGCGAGGCGGGCGAGCTGGCCCGGCCCCGGCTTGGCCCGGGCGTAGGCCGTGATCGGCAGCCCGACCGCCCCTGGGTCGACGTCGAGCCGCCAGCCGGCGATCACGCCGGCCTGCCGGAGCCGGTCGACGCGTTCGGTGACGGCGGGCGGGCTCAGGCGGACGCGCCGCGCGAGCTCGGACATCGACAGCCGGGGGTCACCCTGCAGCTCGGTCATGATCCGCAGGTTCGCTGCGTCCAGGAGGTCCGAGGACGACGTGGCACGGCGATCTTTCCGTGGATCTGAAGGCATGTCCATAGTTCTACCGTCAGAAGTGCCTTCTCGGGCGCTTCCGTCCTCGGCATGGTGGAGCCGTGCTGATCCCTGTCCTGCTGTTCGTGCTCGCCGCCACCGTCTCCCCGGGTGGGGCCACCACCCTGGCCACCGCGTCGGGCGTGCAGTTCGGGCTGCGGCGGTCCCTCCCGCTGATGCTGGGGATCGCGGCCGGCCTGACCACGCTCGCCGTCGCCGCCTCCCTGGGCCTGGCCGGGATCCTCTTCGAGGTGCCCCACCTCGAGCTCGTGGTCCGGGTGCTCGGGTCGGCGTACCTGCTCTGGCTGGCGTGGACGATCGGTCGGAACGGGGCGCCGGGGCAGACCACGCTGGCGCACCCGCGCCGCTTCGGCACCGGCGTCCTCCTGCTGTGGCTGAACCCGAAGGCGTGGGCCATCACGCTCAGCGCCGCCGGCGCGTTCTCGACACGGGTCGACGGACCGGTGGCCCTGGCCGCGCTGCTGGGCGGGGCGTTCGCGGTGTGCGCGACGCTGTCCCAGCTCGTCTGGTGCTGGCTCGGTGGCGTCGTCGCCCGCCTGCTGACGAAGCCGTGGCACTGGCGGGCCCTCAACGTCACCCTCGCCGTGCTGGTCGTCGCCTCCGTCGTCCCGATCTGGCTCGGGTAGCCCCCGCCTCCGCACCCTCCTTCCCGCCGGGAAGTGGTCACTCCCGAGCGCCGTGACGACGTGTCACGGCCCGGGAGCGACCATGTTCGGGAGCGGGGAGGAGGGGCGGGCTACTTGTTCGTGCCCTGGGACACGGAGCCCTGCAGCTGGCGCTGGAAGATCAGGTAGACCACCAGCACCGGCACGACCGTGATCACGACCGCCGCGAAGAGCGCCCCGAAGTCGACCGAGTAGCCGGCCTGCGAGGCGAAGGAGGCCATGCCCTGGGTGAGCACGTAGTTGTCGGTGTTGGTGTTCAGCGCCACCGGCAGGAGGAACTGGTTCCACAGGCCGACGAAGTTCAGGATCGCGACCGTCGCCAGCCCGGGCCGGGCCATCGGCAGCATGACCGAGAAGAACGTCCGCCACTCCCCCGCCCCGTCGAGGGCCGCCGCCTCGGCGATGGACTTCGACAGCGACCGGAAGAACGAGTAGAGGAAGAACACGGTGAAGGGGAAGGCGAACGCCGCGTACGTGATGATCAGCCCGGGCAGCGTGTTGAGCAGACCGACGCTGCGCAGCACGAAGAACAGCGGCACGATCGCCAGGAAGATCGGGAAGGTCAACCCGGCCAGCATCAGGTAGTAGATGACCCGGTTGCCCGGGAACTGGAACCGCGCCAGCACGTACGCCGACATCGACCCGAAGAGCATCGTGATGATCAGCGCACCGAAGACCACGACCACCGAGTTGAAGAAGAAGCTGCCGATGCCGGCGGTCGTCCACGCGTTGGCGTAGTTGTCGAACCGCAGCCGCTCCGGGAAGGAGAACGGCGACGCGAAGATCTCCGAGCTGGTCTTGAACGAGCTCATGATCACCCACAGCAGCGGCACGACCACCAGCAGCGACCAGACGATCAGCACGGCGTGCGAGCCGGCGGTGACGGCGGTGTCCCCGGCCGTCGGCCGCTGCCTGCGCCGCTCGACGAGCGGCACCCGGGCCGCCGTGACCCCGGGGGCCGCGGGTCGGGCCTGCGTGGACGTCACTCCGCCACCTCGTTCCTGCCGCCGGTCAACCGGTTCACGACGAACACGAGAGCCGCGTACGCGAGCGTGATCACCGCGAGCACGACGCCCATGGCGCAGGCGTAGCCGAACTGGCCCTTGGTGAACGCCGTGGTGAAGAGCTGCTGCGACATCACGAGCGTGGTGTTCTCCGGACCGCCGCCCGGCTCGAGCGCGGCCATGTAGACGAACGCGTCGAGCGCCAGGATGCCCATGTAGATGTACGCGGTCTGGATGTTGTCGCGGACCAGCGGGATCGTGATCGTGACCGCGGTGCGGAACCGTCCGGCACCGTCCACCCGGGCCGCCTCGAAGATCTCGGCGGGGATCCCCTTGATGGCGGCGATGAACAGCACCATGTAGAAGCCGACGAGGCCCCAGACGATGACGAACATGACCGCCAGCCGGGCGGTGCTGACCTCGCCCAGCCACGCGAACGAGGTGAACCGGTCGAGCCCGAGCCGGGTCAGGACCCCGTTGAGGATCCCGCTGTTCGGGTCGTAGATCTGCGACCAGATCAGCCCGATGACGATGGCCGGGATCACGTACGGGAAGAAGGACACGATCCGGTAGACGTTCGAGCCCGCCAGCCCCCGGACGTTGCCCCGGCTGGAGCCCCCGACCGTCACCAGCGTCGCGAAGAACATCGCGAGGGCCAGCGTGACGCTCGGCAGCACCAGCGCGAGGATCACGCTGTTGCCCACGGCACGCCTGAACGTGTCGTCGCCGAAGAGCCTCGCGTAGTTCTGCAGGCCGACGAACGGGATCTCGGGAGAGAAGCCCGACCAGCTGGTCAGCGAGAAGTACGCCGCCTGGGCGAACGGCGACACCACGAAGGCGACGTAGAGCAGGAGCGGGACGACCAGGAAGACCCCGAAGAAGCTGATCTTGTCGAAGGTGAGGTTGCGCCGGCGCCAGCGCGCGGACCCCAGGTTCCGGAACCCGCCGCTCGGCCGCGGCGGGGTGGCGGCGGCGGCCGGGCCGGCACCGGCCCCCGGGGCAGCCCCCTGACCGACGAGAGTCACGACACCGGCACCTTCTTGATCGAGTCGTCCTTGGCGATCTTGTCCGAGATCGACTGCAGGCCCTTGGTCAGCGTCGCGACGTCGGAGTCGCCCTGCAGGAAGGAGTTCCACAGCACGAGCTGGTCGGTGTTGGTGCCGTACAGGTCGACGAAGTTCCAGCTGAAGATGTTGGCCGCAGCGGTGTCGAGCATCTTGACCTGCGACTGCAGGGCCGTCGAGCCGAAGCCGTCCGCGGGGATCAGGCCCTTGACGATGCTCGAGCTGAACGTGGTCTTGGCGAAGTTGGTCGCCGCGTCCTTGGACAGCATCGCGCGGAGGAACTCCTTGCCGCCGGCGACGTTCTTGCCCTGGGAGGGGACGACGTAGCCCTCGCCCGCGGTCGAGTGCAGCGCCTCCCAGGGCATGGCCGACGTGCTGGTGACCGTCGGCTCGGGTGCGCCCGTCAGCTTGAAGCCGCTCTTGGTCTGGGACTTCATCTCGTTCTCGATCCAGCTGCCCGACGGGTAGAGGAGGAAGTCCTGGTCGTTGCTCCACTGCGCCTGGGCGGCGGTGAACTGCGTGCCCGCGCCGCCGGGCTTGACGTAGCCCGCGTCGATGATCTTCTTGAAGCCGTTGAGGACGTCCTGGACCGGCTGCATCGACCAGGCGTCGGGCTGGAGGTTCTCCAGCGCGAGGCGGACGTCGTCGCCGCCCTGCTTGATCGCGGAGGCGATGGCCATCGTCTGGTAGTAGGTCGCGGCCTCCTTGCCCCAGCCGAGCAGGTACTTGCCCTTGGCCTTGGCCTTGCCGCCGAGGTCGTACATCTCGTCGTAGGTCTTGGGGACGGTCCACCCCTCCGACTCGAAGAGCGAGGCCGAGTACCACAGGGCGTAGACCGTGAGGACGTAGTTGAGCTGGACGAACTTGCCGTCGAACGTGCCCGGCGCGGTCACGCCCGGGTAGAGGGTGTCGGCGATCTTCTGGCCCTCGTAGTTCGGGGCGTTGATCAGGTCGGTCAGGTCGGCCAGCTGCTCGCGGATGGTGTTGATGCCGATGAGGCCCGCGCCCGAGTTGTCGATGACGTCCGGCGGGTTGCCGGCGACGAAGCGGGGCTGCAGGGTCTGGGCGATGTTCGTCGCCGGGCTGACCTTGACCGTCGACCCGGCCTGCTTGGCCTCCATCTGCTTGCCCGCGAACTCGGCGTACGCGGTCTTGTAGCCGCCGTTGAAGATCACGGCCTCGGTGGAGCTGTTCGCGGCCAGCCCGAAGGGGTTCTCCGCGCTGGTCGGGCCGGCCGCCGAGCTCGCGGCGGGCGCCGGCCCGGTGCCCGAGGTGGCGCAGCCGGCGAGGCCGCCGGTGGCGGCGAGCGCTGCGGCGGCCAGGCCGCCGCGCAGGAAGTTCCGCCTGTCGAACGAGACGGACGAGAGCGAGTGAGTCATCGGTAGGTCCTCCGAGGTGCGTGGTGGTGGGTCGGGTCGGGCTGTCGAACCGGTCGCGCGGGGCTGGCGGGGGCGGGCTGGGCTCAGGTGCCGCGGTGGATGCGGCCGGCGTACTGCTGCTCGAGCGCGGAGTTGTGCTCGTCGCCGCCCGGGATGTTCGCGGAGAGGTAGAGCGGGGGGCGACGCCCGTCGGCGGAGATGCGTTCCGAGACGCCGATGGTCAGCAGCTGCGCGATGTACGCGGCGGTGATCGACGAGACCGCCCCCACGGGGACGCCGGCCCCACCGGAAAGGGGGGACGACCCCCCTTCGACCCCCCGCGACAGGCCGTGGAGCTCGAGCGTCGCGTCGCCGTACGGGGCGAGGTTGTCGAGGACGACGACGGCCACGTCGGACAGCCGCTGACCGCTCGGGTGCTTGGGCTGCACGGCCATCGTGTGCTCCAGCGAGGTGACCGCGACGACGGGGATGCCGTTGTCGCGGGCCAGCAGGGCCAGGCCGACGATCGAGCCGTTGACCCCCGAGTTCGACGCGATCATCAGCAGGTCGCCGGTGCGGATGCCGGACAGGTCCCACAGCTCCTCGACCACCACCGGGTTGCGCTCGAGCCCCGAGCCGCCGAGGTCGTCGGTGGTGAGGCTGCCGCGCAGGACGAGGTCGCGCAGCGCGATCTTGTTCGTGGGGATGAGGCCGCCCGCGCGCCCGGCGATCTCCATCGCGAAGGCCTCGGAGTGCCCGGTGCCGAAGGCGTGGATGACGCCGCCGGACTCGATCGTGGCCGTCATCAGCTCGACGGCGGCGTCGAGCCCGCCGTCCGCCGCCAGCGCGGTGAGGCGGTCGAGCCGGTCACCCACCTGCGCGGCGAAGTCGGTCACGGCCTGGGAGAAGTCCATCGGGTTCCTTGCGTCGTCGGTCGGGCGGGGCTCATCGGGCGGCGTCGGTGTGGTCGCGGGTCGGGGCGGTCATGCGGGCGTCCGGTCGGTGTCAGCGGTCGCCGCGGCTCTGCCCGGCGTCCGCCGAGGCCGGCGGTGGGAGGCGACGGCCAGGGCGGACGCCGCGAGCTTGTCGCTGCTGCGGTCGAAGTCCTCCTGGGCGACGAGCAGGTAGAGCAGGTCGAGCACGAGGAGCTGGCCGTGCTTGGCCGAGAGGTCGTCGGGCTGCAGCGCGCGCTCGTAGACGGAGGTGACGATGCTGCGGTCGGCCAGCTCGTCCAGCGGGGAGCCGGGGTTGTTCGTGATGGCGACGGTGAAGGCGCCGGCCCGGCCGGCCTCCGCCAGCATCTCGATCGTCTCCTCGGTCCGGCCGGTCGTCGAGATGCCGATGGCGACCGTGCCGGCGTCCTGGATCGCGGCGCTCACGAGACCGAGGTGCGCGTCCGCCCAGGCGAAGGCGGTCACCCCGACGCGGTAGAGCCGGCCCTGGAGCTCGGCGGCCAGCATCGCGCTGCCGCCCACGCCGTAGACGTCCACCTGCCGGCTGCGCGCGATCCGTCCCGAGACCTCGCTCATCACCCCGAGGTCGATCGCCGACGTCGCCTCGCGGAGCGACTTGATGTGGCTGCCGATCAACCGGGCGAGCAGCTCCTCCGGCGTGTCGTCCGGGCCGAACTCGCGCCCGATCTCGTTCGCCCAGGACTCTCGTGCCGTGCTGCGTCCCACGTCGGTGGCGATCCCGACCCGCAGCTCGACGTACCCGGCGTAGCCGACCATGCGGCAGAAGCGGGTGACGCTCGCCGCCGACGTCCCCGCCTGCTCGGCCAGCTCGCCGATGGAGAGGGTCAGCGGCGCCTGGGGGTGGAGCAGCAGGTAGTCGGCGACGCGGGCGAGCGCGGTCGGCATGTCGGGCTGCAGCGCCTTGATGCGGTCGACGACCGCGGGCGACTGCTCGCGTGTCTGCGCGGCGCGTTCCGACGTGAGAATGACTATCGCCAACTTCCCCAGAGGCTGAAATTCAGTGTCACGTTAACGGCTCGTTCAGGGTTGGGCAACCACCTGACCACGTCGCCACGAGACCGCAACACAACCGCAACGCACGCTGCGGGACGCCTCGATCAGGGGCTGGGTGCCCCCGTCGTCGGGCGGTTCCCGGCACTCAGGGCTGCCCCGGCGAGGCCTGCTCCGGCAGGCGCCCCAGCGCCCCCGTGCCGCCCTGCTGCCAGGGCCGCGGACCCGCCTCGGGGCGGTAGCCCACGCCCAGCGCGTCCAGCCGACCGAGGTGACCCTCGAGCCTCGGCTCGAACTCCGACCAGGAACGTCCCGTGGGCGCCGACCACGCGACCTCGCTGAGCCCGCAGGTGCGGGGGAAGAGCAGGTCGCCCAACGGGAGGAAGTGGCGCGCGACGTCCAGCATCACCCCGCGCCAGGCGAAGCGCGGCTCGTCGACGACCGTCACCAGGGGCACCGTCAGCTCGACGCCGCTCGGCGCCGGCCGGAGCACGTCCGGGCGGCAGCAGCTGCCGCAGCGTCTGCACCGCCCAGCTCAGGCCGCCGTCGGTCGAGGCCGTGATCGTGATCCCGTCCGGCGTCACCTCGAGGGAGTAGGCCTCCTCGGCCAGCCCCGGGTCCTCGACCAGCCGCAGGGCCCCGTCGGTGGCGAGCGGCAGGTCGAGGCCGGTGCCGGGAGCGAGCAGCCGGCGGGCGACGGCCGCCCAGCCGGGTGACCCGGCCACCGCCAGGTCGGGCGCCAGCCGGTAGGCACCGTCCCGCCGCTGCACGGACGTGGGACGGGGACCAGGGACAGCAGGTCGGAGGCACCTCGCGACGCTGGTGCCCGGCGGTGCCGGCCCCGCGGACGCCGCCCGTGGGGGCGACCCGTGAGAATCACGCCATGGACCTCGTGGTGGACCCCCGGTGACCCTCCTCGCCCTGGACGCCGGCGGCACCAGCACCCGCGCGGTCGCCCTGACCCCGGCCGGAGACGTCCTCGGCTACGGGCGCGGGCCGGCCGGCAACCCGACGGCGGCCGGGATCGGTCCGGCCGTCGAGGCGGTCGCCGCCGCAGCCGGGGTCGCGCTGGCCACCGCCGGCTCGGCCGAGGTGGCCGTCGTCGCCATGGCCGGCGAGCAGAGCGACGCCTTCCGCACCGAGGTGACCGAGCGGCTGGCCGCGTACGGGGTCCAGCGGGTGGTGCTCGAGCACGACCTGCTCGCGCTGTTCTGCTCGGGCACGCCGTCGGCCGACGGCTACGCGCTCATCGCGGGGACGGGGACGGTCGCCGCCCGGGTCGTCGGCGGTGACCTGGCGGCTGTCGTCGGTGGGCGTGGCTGGCTGCTCGGCGACGCCGGGGGCGGCTTCTGGATCGGGCGGCGCGTGGCGCGCGCGGTGATCGCCGCTCTCGACGGGCAGGCCGCCCCGACGGCACTCACCCCGCTGGTGCTGTCGACGCTGGGCATCGACACCCGCTCGTCCGACCCCGAGGGCCCGGTCGGCCGGGCCGCGGCGATCCGGCAGGTCGTGTCCACCGTCTACGCCCGCCGACCGGTCGCCCTGGCCGAGCTCGCGCCGCTGGCGTTCGCGGCGGCGGCCGCGGACGACCCGACCGCCCGCGCGATCGTCGTCGCCGCTTCGCAGTCCCTCGCCGACCTGCTCGACGCCGTCCGGGTGCCGGAGCTGACCGGCCCCGTCGTCGTCGGGGGGAGCGTGGTCGTGCGCGGGATCCTCGACGCGCCCGCAGCCCTGGCCGCCCAGCTCGTCCCGCCGGCCCGGGGCGCGCCGGTCGTCGGCGTCCCGGACGGCCTGGTCGGCGCCGCCGTGCTCGCGCTGCGTCACACCGGGCACCGGGTGGACGCGACGACGTTCGAGCGGTTGCGGGCCGGGGTCCTCGCCCGCACGACCCCGCTCTGACTGCGTGACGCACAAGCACCGGGCGCCACCGGTACCGGGAAACTTTCGCCGTCAAGGGTTATCAAGCCGTGATTCTTGCGCTCTGCAGAAGCCTCCAGCCGCTGTTATGTTTTGCTGCACTACATAAGCCGTCAACGCCGACGCCGCCCGCCCGCCCTCCGTGGAAGCCCGAGGGTCAGCGGCGCGCCCAGGTCTGACGGTCACGCTCGGCGCACTCCGGTGTGCCCTCAGGGTCGGCCCGTCGGTCGGCCCGGGAAAGGTCCGTACCTCATGAAGAAGTCCCTCCTCGGCCTCGGGGCCATCGCTGCCGCGGCGGCCCTCAGCCTCACCGCCTGCGGCGGCAGCACGTCGTCCGGCAGCGCGCCCGCCGCCTCCGGCTCGGCCGCGGCCGTCACGGGCAAGATCGGCGTGATCCTGCCCGACACGGAGTCCTCGGCCCGCTGGGAGAACGCTGACCGGCCCTCCTTCCAGAAGGCGTTCGACGCCGCCGGCGTCCAGGTCGACATCCAGAACGCCCAGGGCGACGCCACCCAGTTCCAGACCATCGCCGACGGCATGATCAGCGCCGGCGACAAGGCGATCATCATGACCAGCATCGACCCCGACTCGGGCAGCGCGGTCATCAAGAAGGCGACCGACGCGGGCATCCCGGTCATCGACTACGACCGCGCCAACCTGGGCGGCGGGGCGAAGTACTACGTGTCCTTCGACAACGTCAAGGTGGGCCAGGCCATCGGCGAGGGCCTCGTCAGCTGCATCAAGGCCGACGGCACGACCGCACCCAAGGTCGTCGAGCTCGACGGGTCGCCCACCGACAACAACGCCACGCTGTTCAAGCAGGGCTACGACAAGGCCATCAAGGACGCGGGCTACGACGTCGTCGCCGAGCAGGCCGTGCCCGAGTGGAGCAACGAGGAGGGCGGCCGGCTCTTCGAGCAGCTCTACACCAAGCAGGACGGCAAGATCGACGCGGTCGCGGCGGCGAACGACGGCCTCGCCGGCGCCGTGGTCTCGGTGCTGACGCGCAACGGGGTCGACGGCAAGGTGCCCGTCAGCGGCCAGGACGCCACCGACGAGGGCCTGCAGCGCATCCTGCTCGGCACCCAGTGCAACACCGTCTACAAGGCGGTCCAGAAGGAGGTCGACGCGGCCTCCGCGCTGGGCATCGCGCTGGCCAAGGGCGACGTGGCGGGCGCGGACGCGCTGGCCACCCAGACCTTCGACGACCCCAAGGCCGGCACCAGCAAGAAGGCCGTCCTGCTCGACCCGGTCGGCGTCACCAAGGACAACGTCAAGGCCGTCATCGACGACGGTTACACCACCTCCGCCAAGGTGTGCACGACCGCCGCGCTGAAGAAGGCGTGCGCCACCGCGGGCATCTCCTGACCCACCCCGACGTGGCCTGGCCGCCCCGGCTCCTCGAGAGCCGGGGCGGCCAGGTCCGTTCTCGAACCTCAACACACCAGGAGAACCGATGACGACCGGAACGGTCAGTCCGCAGGGCGACGGGCAGCAGCCGCTGCTCAGCCTGCGGGGCATCACCAAGAGCTTCGGGGCGGTGGACGTCCTCAAGGGCATCGACCTCGACTGCTACCTCGGCCAGGTCACCGCGCTGGTCGGTGACAACGGGGCCGGCAAGTCGACCCTGGTCAAGGGCATCGCCGGCACCTACACCTTCGACGGCGGCACGTACCTCTTCGAGGGCCAGCCGGTGAACGTCACCTCGCCGAAGGCCGCGAGCGACCTCGGCATCGAGGTCGTCTACCAGGACCTCGCGCTGTGCGACAACCTCGACGTGGTGCACAACATGTTCCTCGGCCGCGAGGAGACGTCGGGCATCGTCATGGACGAGACCACGATGGAGCGGCGGGCGCAGGAGACGCTGAAGAGCCTCTCCGTGCGCACCCTGAAGTCGGTCCGCACCTCGGTGTCGCGGCTCTCGGGCGGCCAGCGGCAGACCGTCGCCATCGCGCGGGCCGTGCTGTGGAACAGCAAGCTCGTCATCCTCGACGAGCCGACCGCCGCGCTGGGCGTGGCCCAGACCGAGCAGGTGCTCAACCTCGTACGCAGGCTGGCCGACAGCGGCCTGGCCGTGATCCTGATCTCGCACAACATGAACGACGTCAAGCAGGTCGCCGACTCCGTCGCCGCGCTCTACCTCGGACAGCTCGTCGCGACGGTGCGCGCCGACGACGTCACGACCGGGCAGATCGTCGAGCTCATCACCACCGGACGCAGCGGCGAGCTCGGACTCGCCGCCGAGAGAGAGGTGCTGAGGTGAGCGCCACCATCGACCAGTCCGCCACGCCGCTGGAGGACGTCCCCGAGCGGGCGACCCTGCGCAGCGCCACGCACGACTACCTGACCCGCGTACGCGGCGGCGACGTCGGCTCCCTGCCGGCCATCGCCGGCTTCGTCTTCCTCGTCGTGCTGTTCACGATCCTGCGGCCCGACCAGTTCGCCACCAAGCTCAACTGGGCCAACCTGCTCAACCAGAGCGCCGCGGTGATCTTCATCGCCATGGGCCTGGTCTTCGTGCTGCTCCTCGGCGAGATCGACCTGTCGGCGGGCTACACCGCGGGGGTGAGCGGCGGGACGCTCGCCGTGCTCATGACCCTCAAGGGCTGGCCGTGGCCGGCCGCGATCCTCGCTGCGCTCGTCGTCGGGGTGGTCGTCGGGCTGCTGCTCGGGCTCCTGGTCGCCAGGCTCGGCATCCCGTCCTTCGTCGTCACGCTGTCGGCCTTCCTGGCCCTGCAGGGCGTGCTGCTCACGGTGATCGGCACCGGCGGCACCGTCCCGGTGCGCGATCCCTTCGTCCTGTCGATCATGAACAACAACATGTCGCCGGTCCTCGGCTGGGTGATGTGGCTCGTCGTGGTCCTCGGCTACACGCTCGTCGAGCTCCTCGGCCGCGCCCGTCGCCGCAAGGCCGGGCTCGCGTCACCCTCGCCGCTGATCCCGGGGCTGCGCATCGCGGTGCTCGCCGTGCTGCTGGGGCTGCTGGTCTACCTCTTCAACCTCGAGCGGGCGGTCAACCCCGCCATCAAGTCGCTGCGCGGCGTGCCCCTGATCGTGCCGATCGCCATCGTGTTCGTGGTCGTGCTGGGCTTCGTGCTCAAGCGGACCCGGTTCGGCCAGCACATCTACGCCGTCGGCGGCAACGCGGAGGCGGCGCGGCGGGCCGGTATCAACGTCAACCGGGTCAAGATCGCCTGCTTCATGATCAGCTCCGGCCTGGCGGCGTTCGGCGGCATCCTGCTGGTCTCCCGGGCCAACTCGGTGTCCCCCTCGACCGGTGGAGCCTCGACCCTGCTGCTCGCCGTCGGTGCCGCGGTCATCGGCGGCACGTCGCTCTTCGGTGGCAAGGGCCGGATCATCGACGCCATCATCGGCGGGCTGGTGATCGCCGTGATCCAGAACGGGCTGCCACTGATCACCCAGCGGGCGGAGATCCAGTACATCGTCACGGGTCTCGTGCTGCTGCTGGCGGCCAGCGTCGACGCGATCTCGCGCCGCCGAGCCGCAGCCTCCGGGCGCTAGTGGCGTGGTGCTGGAGTTCCGTGACGCTTGGCGGCGCTCAGACGCGTGCATCGCAAGGCCGACCAGGGAGGGATACCGGGCGTATCTCGACCCGAGTCGAACGCCGCGAGGTGCGTGCCTGAGCGTCGCGAAGCGCCGCGGGACTTCGGCACCGCGCCACTGGGACGTGCCTCTCGATCCCTGGCCGGTGGTCTGGCCGGCCAGGTGTCGGGGGAGACGCCCTAGGCCGAGCCGATGAGCGCTCGGGAGACCCTCGCGGGCTCGCCCGACGTGCGGCGGACCAACCTGGCGGTCCTGCTGCGCCACCTGCACCTCGACGGTCCGATGCGCCGGGCCGAGCTGACCGACCGGCTCGCGCTGACGCGCAGCACCGTGGCGGGGCTGGTGGCCGAGCTCACCGACCTCGGGGCCGTCGACCAGGCCGCGGCCGGTACGACGGGGGTCCCGTCGGGCCGAGGTCGGCCCTCCCCCGTCGTCCGTCCGTGCCCGCTCGGTGCCCAGGTCGTCGCCGCCGAGGTGCGCGTCGACCAGATCGAGGTGGCCCTGGTCGGGCTGGGCGGCACCGTGCTGCACCGCGACAGCCGGCCGCTGCCCGATCCTGCTCCGGAACCCACCGCGGACCTGCTCGCCGCCGAGGTCGCCAGGCTCGTCGCCGACGCACCCGGCCGGGTCCTGGGTCTCGGGGTCGCTGTGCCCGGGGTGACCCGGCACCGCGACGGAGCCGTCCGCTTCGCCCCGAACCTGCGGTGGCGCGACGTCGCGTTCGGGCGGATGCTGACCGACCGGCTGCCGTCGACGAGCGTCCAGGTGGTCAACGACGGCGACGCCGGGGTGCTGGCCGAGCACCTGCGCGGCGTGGCCCGCGGTCACGCCGACGTCGTCTTCGTCGAGGGCGAGGTCGGGGTCGGCAGCGGGGTGATCGTCGACGGCAAGCCGCTGGCCGGAGCCGGGGGGTACGCGGGCGAGCTCGGGCACATCGCCGTCGGTGGCCCCGACGGACGGCGCTGCCGGTGCGGCTCGGTCGGGTGCTGGGAGACCGAGATCGGCCTCGACGCGATCGCCCGCGCGCTCGGCCTCGCCGCCGAGACGCCGCGGCGGACGCTCGTCGACGCGCTGCGCGTCGCCGGTCCCGACGAGGTGGGTCGGCTGGACGGCGTCGCCCACCACCTCGGCGCCGGCCTGGCCACGGTGGTGAACATCTTCAACCCGGACCTCATCGTCCTCGGCGGGCTGCTCCGCGAGCTCTACCCCCAGGTGGCCGGGGAGGTCCAGCGCGTCATGCTGGCCGGCGCCCTCGCCGCGCCCGCGGGGCAGGTCCGGCTGGCCCTGCCCGAGCTCGGCGACGACGCGGTGCTCCTCGGTGCCGCCGAGACGGTGTGGCAGCGAGCGCTCCTGGACCCGGCCGGGGCGCTTCGAGCCTGAGGCCGTACGGGGTCGGTCGCGGGGTCTGGGTCCGGGTGCGGGTGGTGCGGGGTCCGAACCGCTAGAGCTGCTGCCAGGCGGGCTTGTGGGCGTACGTCCACCGGTAGTAGTCGGTCAGACGGAGGCCGGTGGCCGCCTCCTCGTCGACCAGCACGGTCGCGCGGGGGTGGTGCTGCAGGATCGAGGCCGGGCACATGCTCGTGACCGGGCCCTCGACCGCGGCGGCGACCGCGGCCGCCTTCTGCGGCCCCTGGGCCACGAGCAGCAGCTCGCGGGCGTCCATGATCGTGCCGAGCCCCTGGGTCAGGCAGTGCGTCGGCACGTCGTCCGCCGAGTCGAAGAACCGCGCGTTGTCGGCCCGGGTGCGCTCGGTCAGCGTCTTGATCCGCGTCCGCGAGGCGAAGGACGAGGTCGGCTCGTTGAAGCCGACGTGGCCGTTCGCGCCGATGCCGAGGATCTGCAGGTCGACGCCGCCCGCGGTACGGATCGCCGCCTCGTAACGGTCGCAGGCCGCCTCCACGTCGTCGGCGCGCCCGTCCGGCACCTGCACGCGCTCGGGGTCGAGCCGCAGCGGGACCGTCACCTCGCGGTGGATCACCGCCGCGTACGACTCGGGGTGCTCCGCGGCGATCCCGACGTACTCGTCGAGCGCGAAGCCCGAGACCGCGCTGGTGTCGAGCGTCCCGTCCTGGACGTGGGCCGCGAGGGCGGCGTAGATGGCGAGCGGGGACGAACCGGTCGCGAGCCCCAGCACGGCGCGCGGCGAGCGCTGCACGAGCTGGGAGATCTTCCGGGCGGCCAGCGCGCCGACCTCGGCCGCCGAGGGCAGGATCACTATCTCCATCGCCGTCCGACCCTAGCCGTCGGCGCCGGCGCCGGCGGACGAGGAACCTGGCCGCTCCAGCCAGCGGAGCAGCGCCGCGCCGACGCGCCGCGACGCGCCGAACGTCGCGACGTCGGCGTACGCGCGGTCGGGCGAGGGCCAGCCGAGGTCGACGACCAGCACGTCGCGGCTCGAGCGCAACCGGTCGACGACGGCCCGGGCGGAGGGGTGCCGGTGGAGGTCACGACCGAGGACGACGACGGGAGCGGGCCCGAGCGCGTCGGGGTCCACCCGGTCGCCCGGGTGCAGGACGAGCTCCTGGCGCCCGGTGAGGTCCGGTCCCCACGGCAGCACGCCGACGGCCACGTTCGGCTGGTCCTCGAGGCGGACGACGCCGAACCGGCCCGCCGCGCGGTCGCGCCAGGCAGCCGCGGCGGGCGAGACGTCGAAGGCGCCGACCAGCACCTCGTCGGCCACGAGACCCGGACGCTCGGGCGGGACGTCCGGGGACGCGTGCCGGGCCACGACGAGCGCGTCGGCCATCGCGTGCACCCGGTCGACGGCCTCGGCGACCCGCGGGGCCGGGAGCGAGCCCTCGTCGACCGCGGCCTGCACGGCCCGCACGATCGCCTCGACCCCGGCGTCGGTCGTCTCGTTGCCCAGGCACAGCAGGTCGCACCCGGCGGCGAGCGCCCGCACCGCGCTCTGCGGCATCCCACCCGGGCTGGAGGCCCCGGCCATGTCGAGCGCGTCGGTGACGACCACGCCGTCGAAGCCGAGCTCGTCGCGCAGCAGCCCGGCGAGGACCCGCCGGCTGAACGTCGCCGGCGCGTCCGGGTCGACCTGCGGGACCAGGAGGTGCGACGTCATCACCGCGGACGCGCCGGCCGCCACCGCGGCGGCGAAGGGGACCAGCTCACGGGCCCGGAGCTCCTCGAGCGAGCGGTCCACGACCGGGAGGGACAGGTGCGAGTCCACGGCGGTGTCGCCGTGACCCGGGAAGTGCTTCGCGGTCGCGCCGATCCCGGCCGCCTGGACGCCACGCACCCAGGCGGCCCCGTGCCGAGCCACGTGGTCGGCGTCGGCCCCGAAGCTGCGGACGCCGATCACCGGGTTGTCCGGGTCGTTGTTGACGTCGACGTCGGGCGCGAAGGTCAGCGTGCAGCCCGTACGGCGCAGCGCCCGACCGACCTCGGCCGCGACGGCCTCGGTCAGGTCGAGGTCGTCGATCCGCCCGAGCACGGCGTTGCCGGGGTAGGGCGAGCCGACGTCGGCGAACAGCCGGGTCACGTCCCCGCCCTCCTCGTCGACGGCGATCACGGCGCGCGGGTTGGCGGCGAGGATCTCCGCGTTCAGCCCGGTGAGCTGGTCGTGGCCGGCGATGTTCCGGGCGAAGAGGCACACCCCGCCGAGGCCCTCGCGCAGGCGCCGCCGGACCCAGTCGGGGAGCTCCGTGCCCGAGAACCCCGGCAGCAGGGCGGGGAGGACGTCGACCCCGCGGCTCACGTGGCCAGCCGTCCGTCGACGACGAGCCAGCTGTTGCCGGAGCGCCACACCGACGCGATGGCCCGCTGCAACGACGTCTCGGCCGGCACCTGCTCCAGGTCGGTCGCGCCCCGCCGGGCGAACCCGAAGAACAGGGCGTCCTCGTCGCCCGTCCCGGGCACCCCGTACGTCCGCCACCGCTGCTGGAACGAGGCCAGGTTCGAGCCGGGCAGCAGCTCGGGCAGCCGTGGGTCCAGCATCCAGCTCCGGCAGTGGATGCCCTGCGCGGGGAGCTCGGGGAAGTGCTCGGTGAAGAACGGCGGTGCCGCCGCGAACGACTCGTCGACGTCGGCCGGCGCCAACCGGCCCGAGCGCGGGATGTGGGTCGACAGGACCCACTCGTCCGCGGTCCCGTCGACCGTCGGCTGCCGCTCGAGGTCGAACTGCAGCCGACCGAGCCGGTAGAGGGCGCCCGACCAGACGTACCCGGCCTCCCACCCGTACGAGCCGAGCCCGAACCGGCCGTGCACCAGCCGGTGCACCCGGGCCTGCTGCCCGAGGTCGGCGAGCGTGGCTGCCGAGACGGCGGGCGGGACGCCCCGGGAGGCGTGGAACCTCGCGACGACCGGTGCGGTCGCGAGGAGGGCGAGCAACGGCCGCACCCCGTCGGGGTCGACGGCAAGCCCCTCCCAGACGGCGCCCGCGTCGCTCGGCGGGAAGACGCCGACGCGGGCGACCAGGCGTCCCGCGGCGGTCTGCACCGCCGCCAGCTCGGCCGGGCGGTCGAGCAGGGCCGCCGCCGCGGCGACGGCCTCCCCCGCGTCCTCCGGGCTGAGCCCGAGCGCCGCCACGCGCTGGGGCAGGTCGGGTGCGGCGAGCGCGTCGCGGACGCCCGTCGCGGCCGGGGTGCTCACGCCACCTCGATCCAGCGGCCGCGGCGCATGACCCGCTGCAGCGCGCCGGTGTCGTCGACCAGGCACAGGTCCGCGGGCCCACCCGGCTCCACCGTGCCCGCGTCGAGCCCGAAGTGGCGTGCGGCGTTGGTCGAGGCGAACCGTGCGGCGGCGGCCAGGTCACCGGTCAGCCGGGCCACGAGGGCGAAGGCGCGGGCCGTCGTCAGCGTCGAGCCCGCGATGGCGCCGGGCGTGCCGTCGGCCCCGGCCAGCCGGGCCTGGCCGTCGGTGACCTGCACGTCGAGGCGGCCCAGCGTGTACGCCCCGTCGGGCATCCCGGCGGCGACCATCGCGTCGGTGACGAGGACGACCCCGTCCCGACCGCCCGCGGCGAGCGCCATCCGGAGCACCTCCTCGTCGACGTGGAACCCGTCGGCGATCAGCTCGGCCGCCACCCGGGCGTCGGTCAGGAGCCGCGGGACCGGGCCGGGCCGGCGGTGGTGGATCGGCCGCATCGCGTTGAAGACGTGGGTGCCGACGTCGGCCCCGGCGTCGAGGGCCCGGGCCACCGTGTCGTCGTCGGCCGCGGTGTGACCGACCGCGACCCGGACGCCCGCGTCGACGAAGCGGCGTACGGCGTCCAGCCCGCCCGGCAGCTCCGGGGCGATCGTGATCATCCTCAGCGCACCGCGACCGGCGTCGACCAGCCGGTCGACCGTCGCGGGGCCGGGGGCACGGAGCAGGTCGGGCTGGTGGGCCCCCGGCTGGTGCGTCGAGAGGAAGGGCCCCTCGAGGTGCACCCCGGCGAGGTGGCCGTCCTCGACCAGGTCCGCGAGCACGTCGAGCTGGGCGGCGAGGTCGTCCAGGGACGCGGTGACCAGGCTCGCGAAGGTCGTCGTCGTGCCGTGCCGGGCGTGGAAGTCGCGGGCTCCGAGGATCTCGTCCGCGTCGGCCGAGGCGTAGTCGTGCCCGCCCCCGCCGTGGACGTGGGTGTCCACGAACCCGGGGACCACCCAGCCACCCGTCCGTTCCGCACGGACGTCCCCGCCGTTCGGGTGCACCGCCGCGACACGGTCGCCCCGCACCTCCACGACGGCGTCGTCGAGCACCCCGCCCGGCGTGACGACGTGGGCGGCCCGGAAGCGCTGGACGTCGTCGGGCACGCCCGTCAGGCTAGAGGTCGGGCTCAGAACGCGTAGCGCACGGTGCACCACGGGGCGCGTTCGGCGATCAGGGCCAGCAGCTGCTCGACGTGGCGCTGCTTGTCGCGCCACGCGTAGCGGACGTTGACCGCACCGTTCTGCGAACGCTTCGGCTCCTGGATCTGCGGCTGCCACAGCACCTCCTCCGCCTTGGGGTGCCACCCCAGGTTGACCTCGTGGAGCTGCTCGTTGTGGGTCAGGAAGATGACCTCGCAGGCGAGCTGGGCCTTGGTCCGCTCCGAGGTGGCGTCCCCGAGGGCGTCGAGCAGGTCGGACCAGCGCGCGAGCCAGCCGTCCTCGACCACGACGGGGGAGAAGTTCACGTGCACCTCGTAGCCCGCCTCGACGAAGTCGTCGATCGCGGCGAGCCGCTGGGGGATCGGGCTCGTCCGGATGTCGAGGAGCTTGGCCGTCGCCTCCGGCATCAGGGAGAACCGCACCCGCGTACGCCCCTGCGGGTCCCAGCCCAGCAGGTCGCGGTTGACGTACTTGGTGGCGAACGAGGCCTTGGCGTCCGGCAGCCCCCGGAACGTCGCCACGAGGTCCGCGACGTTGTCGCTGATCATCGCGTCGACGCTGCAGTCGCTGTTCTCGCCCAGGTCGTAGACCCAGGCGGCCGGGTCGCACTGGTTGGGCTCGGCCTTCGGCCCCTGCCTGCGGGCGTGGCGCGTCAGGTAGCCCGTGATCTGGTCGATGTTGGTGAACACGGTGATCGGGTTGCTGTAGCCCTTGTGCCGCGGGACGTAGCAGTACGCGCACGCCATGGCGCAGCCGTTGCTCGTCGACGGGGCGATGAAGTCCGCCGAGCGCCCGTTCGGCCGCGCGCGCAGCGACTTGAGCTCCCCGAGCACGAGGGCCTCGCGCTTGATCCGGACCCAGCGGCGCACGTTCGCCTCGTCGCCGTGCAGCTCGGGGATCTGCCAGTGGCTCCTGACCTCCACGAGCTCCGCCTCCGGCCACCGACCGACGACCTGCTGGCCCCGCTCCGAGGCGAGCGAGGCCGGCTCCGCGTAGATCCGGCGGACGTCCAGCAGCGGGGCCGTGGTCGTGGTGCTCACGCCATCATTCTGCCGAGCACCTCTGACAGAAACGGGAGGTCCTTCGGCACCTACCGCGGGGAGCCGACCGCAATGGTCTGAGGTCTGACCATTGACGCAGCGCTCGACCTCCGACAAGATCACGCACACCATCCCGCCGCGTGAGACGGAGCCACCCATGACCAGCACCTCCAGCGAGAAGCCGGTCGACAGCTCCGTCGACGCCGTCCTCGACGAGGACGCGCGTGCGCTCGCCGAGCTCGGCTACACCCAGGAGCTCCATAGGGGGATGTCGGGCTTCTCCAACTTCGCCGTCTCGTTCTCGATCATCTCGATCCTGGCCGGCTGCATCACCTCGTACGGGATCGCGCTGCGCTCGGGCGGCCCGTCGACCCTGGTGCTCGGGTGGCTGATCGTCGGCGTCCTGGTGCTGGCGGTCGCCGGGGCGATGGCCGAGGTGTGCTCGCGCTACCCGACGGCCGGCGGGCTCTACTTCTGGGCCGGGAGGCTGGCCCAGC